>Ga0209018_1002966_pt1 | contig 11270 bp, 10 predicted proteins | sample YNPBryBLVA2012_FD_185814 | JGI IMG/M metagenome (GOLD analysis project Ga0209018, IMG submission 185814) | Anoxygenic and chlorotrophic microbial mat microbial communities from Yellowstone National Park, USA - YNP Bryant BLVA 2012 (SPAdes)... ...
ATTTCTAATTTCTAATTTTTAATTTTTAATTTTTAATTTTTAATTTTTAATTTTTAATTCTTAATTTACCAAAACTACCACCACATTTTAATTGGTTTATATTCTTCTTCGTTTTTTAGATGTTTTATGAATTTGTAGAATTCATTTCGAATTATGGTGCGATAGGATTGTTGCTTTTGTGTCTCTCGGTTGAATATAGTAGTTTTGAGCTTGGAGTTGTAGGCAGCAACCACTTTTTGTCGACCAATTTTGTTCAGAAGGCATTTACCATCAGAAAATTCGAACATATCTAATTTAATTGATTTGCTGTTGATGAGTTTAAAGACTAATCTATCGCAAATAATGGGTTTAAAAATTTCGGAGAAATCCCATATAAGGGAAGAGCGATTTGAGCCTGGTTCGTGAAGATAAGAAATAAAAGGATTGAGAAAAGTAGAGGCGATTTCGGTAAGCAAAGTGGAATAAAGCAAAGCATAGGAAAAGGAAATTAATGCGTTAACAGGATCGGGAGGAGGATTGAATTCCCTTTTGATGAATTGAAAATCGGGATTTTTTAAAATTAAATTTAAGTGGGAATAATAGAATTTTTGGGCTAGGGCTTCGATAAGCATTAATTGGTTAATATCTTTAGCAGAATTAATTTTGTTGAGGATTGGACTAAATTTGGAAACTTGAAAGTCAGCAAATTTATTGCGATTAGCATAGTAAGCAAGATTGACAATTTTATTTTGGATTCCGCCTTGGATAAACTTGCGAGCAAGTGATAATCTGCGGGAGTTTGAGGCATAAAATACGGATTGAAGGACTGTTAATCCACCGTCCATTTGGGAAAAATTATTGAAAAAGCAGCCAGTTGGTTTATAATTTTCGAAAAAAATAACAGGGATATTATATTTAGCTACGGAATTTAGGAAAGAAGAATCAAATTGAACATAGGAGAAACACGAAATCGAAGCGGTGTTTTCGATAGGAATTGTGCGGCGTTTGTCAACAAATTGGAGGTTTTCGGATTGGTCGATGTTCGCGACATCTGGTTTGGAATCATTTGAATTGATAGGTTCAAAAATGATATTACCATTATCGGAAAAAAGGAAGCCTTTTTGGATTATGTAGTAATAATTTTTCATAATTAGTATAAAATCTTTAGGACAAAATTCAGAAATTTAAAAGAAATATTCAAGGTAAAGAAGCTTTTGAGAAGTATCTGATAATGTTCTTTATCTTGTATATCGAAAAAAATAGAATTAATTTCGAAATAAAAAAAGGAGTAAGCAATGAAAAGAACAATCAACAAAATTTGGACGCTGGTAATATTCTTTGGGATATTGGTGGGAGGTTGCTCAACGCCCTATACTAATCCCGATACTTACAATTTTCAGATGGAAAAAGTTATAAACAAGGGTTACGACCAGGTTTGGTCGCGATTGGTGGAAATATGCGTGGAAATCAATTTGCCAATAGAGCAAATGGATAAGTACAATTCGATAATTCGCAGTAAACCCATAAGTTTGAGTAATGATTATAAGAATTGCGATTTTGGGGTGCACGGCAAAGGGTTTGGTTGGTATGGCAAAATCGAAAACGTGACAGGATATCTGAATGCAGTTCTGACTAAAATCGACGAAAGTCGAACCAAAGTAAAGCTGATATTCCACTATGCGTCGATGTATAACATTTACGAATTGGATTTTAATTCCAACAAATGGTATCTTAGCAAATATCAACAATTAGAATGTAATTCAACTGGGCGATTGGAAAAAATAATATTCGACGCATTAGGAAATTAAAAAAAATAAAAAAATTTTGTAATTAAAAATAATTTTCGTAAATTAGAAAAAATGAAAAGCCAAACAGAACTAATTTGCCTATTAGGAAAAAGTCCACAAGTATTAACCGAGGCACTATATTTTTTAGAATACAAAAACAAAATAGGATATGATAAAATAATAATAATAACAACAAACGATTGTATAGAGCATATTAGCAAAAGTTTAAAAAAGGAATTAAGATCGTTCTCAGAAAAGTATGGGATCACTTTAACGCAAGAGGTAGAATATTACGAATCGATAGATGAATTATATTTAAATCAGCACAGTAGTTCTTTGACAAAGTTAATATTTGATTTGGTGAAATCCGAAAAGTTACGAGGGAACACTTTGCATTGTGTCATAAGTGGAGGCCGCAAGACAATGAGCGTGGATTTGGCAATAGCCCTATCGATATTTGGCAATGACGACGACAAAATGTATCACGTCATAGCAAGTGAAAAATTTGCACAGAGCAAAAAATATTATCCCGAAAGCGAAGAAGAAGCGATGGAATTGTTCTTAATCGAAAAGCCATTTGTAAGGCTAAAAGTATCGGACAGCAAGAATTCGAGCGAGGTAAGTGAATTAATAAACATAGTTCAAAAGGAAATTGAAAGTCGATTGGAGTTGCCAATCTTGGAAATTTATCCAATAAGCCGAAGATTAATAATTGCCAACAAAATGATACAATTGCAACCTTTGCCATTTGCGATATATCTGTTTTTTGCAAAGAATGCTGGAAAATTTATTAAAGGTGGAAAATCATTTTCGGATAAACATTTAGCAGAAATCTGGGAAATATACACAAAATATAGCCCATCCTATGGTCATATGCAACGGGTAAGTGCCAGTTCAATTCAACCGGGAAAAATCAATTTTGAATTAGTTCAAAAATCAATATCGACAATTCGGAACCAAATCATCCATACATTGGACAATGATCTATTGAGTGATTTTTATATAATCAATTCTATCGGTGGATATGCGGACAAAAAGTATGGTATTAAATTACCTAAAAATAGGGTGAAGATAATAAAATAAAAAATGAACAAGCAAGATTTAATTTATTTGGGTGGTTTGTTGCACGATATTGGGAAGTTTGTATATCGTGCAATGGCAAATACAGGTGGAAAAAATCACGAGGACTTAGGCGAGGAATTTGCCCGTGAATATCTTATAAAAAAATTCGATTGCTTTTACAATTATGATTCACAAATATCAAATGCTATCAAGCGAGGAAACACTTTCATACGCGAAGCAGACCATGCATCCGCAGGCGAACGCCAAGACCAACAAAGCACCCAGACTCGTAGAGCATTGTATTCCATATTTAAATATGTTGATATTGGATTAGGCGAACCACCACAAGTAGTTTACTACCAAAAGCCAACGCCCCTAACCCAAAAGTTAACAGATAAACCAATACGAGTTGAAGTTGAAGACGACAAATGGTTTCCCAATGCGCAAGAAATGATTGGCTTACACAACGAAAGCTTATCAAAATTCAAAAATGAATTGGTTGATATTGCTTCAGAGGGCAATACAAAACACACACGAGCAATTTTAACGACACTATATTCGTTGCTATGGAAATACACATCTACGGTGAGTTCGGCAAGTTACAAGACCAATCCCGATATTTCGCTATTCGACCACAGCCGGATGGTTGCAGCATTATCGGTGTGTATGATGAACGCAGAAGATATCAATCAACCAGTAATTTTGCTTAAAGGCGACATATCTGGAATTCAAAAGTTCATATATTCCGAAATCAAAGAAACCGATGGGGCTGCAAAAAGATTGAGAGGACGCTCATTTTTTGTAAAATTACTTGCCGATACATTGAGTAACTACATAATACGTCAATATGATTTATACGACTCAAATATAGTTTACAATAGTGGTGGTGGATTCGAAATATTAATTCCAGCAAACCAAACTAACAGAGAAAAATTAATACAAATCGAAAAGTACATAAACCTTTCGCTTTTCCAAATGTTTGGGTCTAAACTACAAGTAGTAATGGCTTGGGGAGAATATCCACTTTACAAGATGTTCAAAAACTTTGACGAAATACAACAAGATTTAACACAGAAATTAAGTTTAAAGAAAAAGCAAAAATCGTTAAGTATATTGGGAAAAATTTTTCCGGAGACAATCGAAGACAAAGAAAACAAGCATAGCGGGGTTGATTTCGAAGCAATCGGAACAGCAATACCACACACAGAATATTTGATCGAAGTAGTAAGCGATAATTTCGAAAAAATAAAAAATGATGACCGGGCAATAGATTTAGGTTTATTTGGTCAATATTGGTATTTAGTTGATCAAAATCAAGACATAGAACTAAACTTATTAAAGATAAAGGAAACAAATCCTACATTTGTAACTCTATATACAATCAAGGATACAGATATAGGAAAACTTGCAAAATATACAAAGTATCTCGACATTGTTCCAACAGCCCTTTCATTCAAATTTATTGCAAACAATGCACCGATATACAAGCACATTAGAGAGTTGAAATATATAAACCAAAGCCAAGAAAGAAAATCATTCGAATTAGTTCAATTCGAAGATTTGGCTAAAATTAATAGTGAAAACTATCCCTTGCTTGGTATATTACGAATGGACGTAGATAATTTAGGATTTATTTTCAAAAAAGGACTTTCGGGCGAAAAATATTCGATATCTCGATTAGCATCATTATCACGACAAATGGATATGTTTTTTACCCACGATGTGGATATTATAGCACGGGACTATAAGATATATATAACATATTCGGGGGGAGACGACCTTTTTGCAGTAGGATCTTGGACGAACATAATAGATTTTGCACTTGCAATACGAAAAGAATTTGGAGAATATACAACAAATAATGTGAATGTAACATTATCTGGAGGAGTTGCAATAACAAAATCAAACTATCCTATAGCAAAGTCTGCAATTTTATCTGGAATTGCCGAAGATAATGCTAAAAAGGAAAAAATATCTAACAAAGACGCAGATAAATATCGTAAAGATAAAATAAATTTATTCGAAACAACTCTAAATTGGGATGAACTTGATAACAGAATAAAATTTGCAAATGACCTATACAATGCATTAGAAATGAACAAAGAGGCAAGCAAAGGAGTAAGTAGCAGCTTTGTTTATAGACTACTTGTAAATACACGACAAACAATTGGAAAAGACGGTGCCTTGGATATGGAGAAAGTATATCGATTAACCGCAAGGCTACACTATTTATTTGCACGCAGAGCTATGTCTGAAATAGATATAGATCAAGAAAAAAATGAAATTCTTAAAAACATAAAAAGTAAATTACTCCAATTCTTTTTAAAGTCCGAAGAAAAAATACGTCGCCGATGGTATAAAACTTTTCCAATTGTAGGTAATTATGTTATTTTGAAAAATAGAAAAATAAAATAGAGGTAAAATATGCCAGAATTCCAAAACAAAAAGCGTCAAGGCGGGAATCAATATATAAACAGAACAGAATCTAAATCTCATAATTATTCTTTTGAGGAAAAAGATTTTGCCGAAGTGACAGCAAAAAAAATAGATGAAATAGCAAATATAAAAGGTAAGGAATTTGCTACATTAACAGATAATAAAGGTAGAAAATTAATAAAAACAAATCAAATACGCAATTTCTTTTCCCATTTTAATACAATTAGGAATGAATTTAAGAAATTAAAAATAATTAACCAATCAATTGAAGAATTGGACTCAAGTTTAATTCTAATTAAACCAAAGTTGGCTTATGCAAAGGGACGAAACAAAGGACTAGAACCATTTCAACAACTTATGTTTGAGGTAATAGATAAAGTTTATAAATCAAGCGACAAAGATAAGGCTTATACCAACTTTTTTGAATTCGTCGAGGCAATAGTTGCTTATCACAAATATTATGGCGGAGAAGATAATTAGGAGATAATATGAAAATAGAATTTTTAGGAAATATCATATTAAGAGGCAAATTAGAATGCCTAACTGGACTGCACATTGGAGGCTCCAAAGAAAAAATGGAGATAGGGGGAGTCGATTCTCCAGTTATTCGCGACCCATTTACTCAATATCCATACATTCCAGGTTCATCTTTAAAAGGAAAATTACGAGCGTTACTAAGTTACGATTTAAATTTAGCAGACCACGATCCACCCGAGAGAATTGATTTCAAAAACCCTTTGATAAGGATATTTGGAGCATCAGCAGATTCTAAAACTAATGAGGGAATTGGACCAACAAGATTAATTGTTCGTGATGCTTATCCCGACAAAAATACGATTGAAATGTGGAAAAACTTAGATTCAGATTTAATGTTTACCGAATTCAAACCCGAAAATTCAATTGATAGAATAACATCAGAAGCAACTCCAAGATTTTTGGAACGCGTTGTTAAAGGTTCTGTTTTCAATGTTGAATTCATTTTTGGTATCTACAGAGTTGATGGAATTGAAAAGCAGGATAAGGAATTTTTTGGTGAATTTATCAAATCATTACGACTTTTGGAGCATTCCACATTAGGAGGAAGTGGCTCGCGTGGCTATGGAAAGGTTGCATTTAAATTTATGGAACCATTTGTATTGCTCAAAGAGGATTATATTTTAGGTAGTGACAATTTTAAGAATTCATTAAAAGATTTAGATGAAATTTTCCCAAAGGAACATCTACGATTATCTGATATCAACAATAATAAAATAGATGAAATATTAAGTAAATTTAATTAAAAAATGAATATCATATACTTAATACCAAAATCCTCATATATAAGCAATTACGATTCAGATTTTTTGTTTGGTTATATCTTAACAATATTAAATTACTTTTATGGTGTAGACTATACAAACGACATCATTAAGAAATTTGAAAATAACGAACCGCCATTTTTAATGTCAAGCACTTTCTATTTTACAAAAATTGACAATAAAAAAACACTATATTTTCCAAAGCCACAAATTCATTCTGAGTTTAGAGATATAAATAATATTGCCGACTATGCTGAATTGAAGAGCATAAAAAAACAAAAATATATAAATTATGAAAATTTGTTGGAGCTGATAAGTTCAAGTAACTTTAACGTTGAAATGCTGAACAATTTATCAATCCAAAACATAAACATAAAAGAAACATCAACTCCGCATTCGAGAATTAACAGAATTACAAATTCAACTGCCCAGGAAAGTTTTTATCATATTGATGAAATTTTTATCAAAGATGGTGGACTATTTTTCTTATACGAAGGAGATTTAAAGATAATAGAACCTGCATTGAATTTCATTAACCATCACGGATTGGGTGCGGATGCATCCACAGGTAAAGGTAATTTTAAAATTGAAATTTCTGAGATCTCCATACCACAAGTTGAGAATCCTAATTATTTTATAAATTTATCAAGCTATTATCCAACTATGGAGGAGGTTGAATTTTTCAAAAATAACCCCCAAAATTTGTTTTACGAAATAGTACAAAAGCAAGGTAAAATTGGTGTCAACTCATACGCTACAAAGCTGTTTAAGAAAAAATTGGTTAGCTACTTTTCACCAGGTTCAGTATTTCCAATAATACCTAATCGTAATTATTATGGGACAATTAAGGAAGTTTCTTCGATTTATGATACATCAATAAAATTTAATGGATATTCTTTGAACATTAAAATTAGATTATAGTTGAATTATGACGGAAATAAACAACAAATATAAAATTACTATATTAACACCAACAGCTGTTACGTATGGTAAAAGCATAGATTCATTTGAATATTTAATAAGGGGCAACTACTTTTATAGATTAGATGTCGAAAAAATATTGAACCATTTGATTAAAGAATATCCCGAAGCAATTCATAAAATTTCGGATTGGGTCGAGCATAAAGAGGAATTAATCAATCAAAAGGCAAATGAATCACGCAAAACACTAAGATTGAACGTTTTTGATTTTATAGAAAGATATCTACGAAAGCCAGAATTGAACCAATGGTTAGAGCAGAAAATTATTAATGATAGCGACTTTATTAAATATAAAATACCTTCTTATTTAGAAAATAACTACGCACGGCAAATATCTACACATATAAAGACAGCAGACAACAAAATTTATATTCCCGGATCTACTATAAAAGGATTAATAAGAACTGCATTGATTAACGATTATCTTTATTCAACTTTTGAAAAAGGCGATACTAAAGAAATTGATGAGCTAAAAAATAAAATAAATGACTATCTAAATAGGGATCAAGTTAAAATTGAGCATTTTGCCCAAGAAGTAATTAGTGATTATTTTAAATTTAGAAGTGGCAAATACGACGCAAAAAACGATATAATGAAGTTTATAAGAGTAAGTGACACAAATTCTTTGGATCCAACTGATGTGTGCGAGGTTGTCCATCCAATTATTTTAACAATAAAAGGCCGAGAACAACCAAGACAACTAAATGCATTAGAAGTGATTAAATCGGGAGTAACTTTCGAATTTACCATCGATATAGATATTGATTTTCTTAGAAATACAATAAATGCAGCAAATGGTGATAATAAAATTAAAGAAGATGATAAAAGATATTTAGATAATACATTGAAATTACTTAATATAACACAAAATGAAATTCAAACAAAACCTAACTCATTTCTTGTTAATAAAGTTTATCAAACAATAGAGGACAGCTTATATCACTATTTAGTTTTTGTTTCTGAAAAGAATGAAAGTTTTATCCAAAATAACAAGCAGTTCAAACTTCCCCAAAGCAATGAAAATGATATCCTGGCTCAAATAGGCTGGGGAAGTGGCTTCCATACCAAAACTATTTTATTTAACTTTTTAAATAATTTTTGGGGAAAAGATAATTCATTAAAAGACATATATCGACAGATTTTTCAAAAGTTTAATATTTCAAGAATCAATAAGAGAAACAGTCAATATAGCGAAATGAATTTAGATGCTTTCCCTACATCTCGTAGATTAGTAAAAATAAATAATTTTTATCAACAATTAGGATGGACTAAAATTGAACGAATCCAATAAACTAAAACTAACAATTGTCGACACCGACAAAGATTATCAAATTTTAGGTATAAGAATATTGAACGACGGACTGTTGGACCCTTCTGATTTATCAAAAATCGAATTGCCCGAGAATTTAATTACAAACAAAGGTGTTGTGCTATATGGTAAAGCTTCAATTTGGCTTTATGCATATTTGATACACAAATTGCACCACTGCTTATGGTTAGCAACATTCGACCCGCGAAGGGGAGCAATTGTTGTACAAAATCATCAACATAATGGCCGAAAAGAAGGCGAAATAATACCCATAGAAGAGATTAAACCTTGGTTGGAAAACTTATCCAAAGAGGAAAAAAAAATAAAAAAAACATCAAATGAATTAGATAAATTAGTTCTCGTCATAGGAGGGCCACCACATAGTGGTAAAAGTGTTTTTATTCAAGCATTAAGTTTAAAATTACAACAATTACATCCCGAAGAATATACACAAAACTTCTATATAATAAGAGCTTGTCCCGATGGCGAAGGTGATTGGTTCGGCGAAGTTCCCGAAGCCGAAGGTAAACAATTTAGAATTACTGGTGTATTTACAGATGAGTTTGCAGAAAAAATGGCAATTGCAATCGAAAATGCACAAAAAATAAAGAACATAGTCGTTGTTGATGTAGGCGGCAAATTAGATAAAAAAAATAACTTAATTTTTTCGAAATGTAATTCGGGAATAATTGTTTCGAATAGTAAAGAAAAAGCATTGGAATGGAAAGGTGCATACGAATTATCCGAACTAAAATTAATTGCGCAAATTAACTCGGTATTACAAGGTCAAAATGAAGTGGTTTCGGCGGAACCACTTGAAATAACTTTAACTGATTTGTGTAGGGACAACATTCAAAATGTTGATATACCATATGATTTAATAAAAGAATTTGAAAAGTACTTGTGATGGAAACTTTATTTTTACTGCTTGGAACGGGTCAGAATGTTTTGCAAAACTTGGACCAAAGGGAATATAAAAAAACTCCTTATTACCTTGCCAATGACAAAACAAAAAGAACAGTAGAATCTCCTTTTGTGGGCGAAGCTATTGTTAAACTACATCCTAATAGATTCTCACAGATACATATTTTTGGAACGAACTCTTCGATGTGGGAAACATTGTATATGTATGTAATCGATAAAATCAATGACCCTGCTGATACTCAAACTGCATATAAATATTTCCCAAAAATTTGGAAAGCAATTTCCGAAAAATCGTTGGACCAAAATCCAGAATTATTACAAGATATTAGTGATAAAGTCTCAAAATATTTTGGGACAACCACATATTGCCACATAATTGAGGTCGGTGAAAATGAAAATCAGCTTTGGAATGTTTTCGACAATATACTCCATTTAAAACTTCCAGAAAAGACATTAGTTTCGTTTGATATTACGCATGGATTACGTTATCAGCCCTTTTTCTTTATATTTAGTTTATTTTATTTAAATTTGGTATCAGATAGTAGAGTAAAATTTGGTAGTATATTTTATGGTGCACTGGAATTAAGAAACGAAGAAAGACACAAAGGAATCGCTCCAATATTTGAATATAATGTATTTTCGGAATTACATAATTGGATTACTGCTGCTGAAGTTTTTCATAGGTACAAAGACCCCGAACAATTTGTTAACCTATTGAAAAACAATCCGGATACTAATCAATTAAGCGAAATAATCTCAAATTACAGTTTTGCTTTCAATTCGAATAATTATAGTGATATAATAAAGTATTCTAAATTGTTGGTTGAGGAAATTGACGAACTCGAAAAAGTACCGGATTTACCCATTGCACTGAAATTTGTTTTACCCAAAATTAAAGAATTGCCAAAAGAAATAAATTCAGCAGAAAATAAAGCTCAAAAATTGTTATTAATTTCAAGAATTTTACTTAAACAACATAATTATAGCTCATCAATTTTAGCTATGTATGAAGCAGTAGTGGAAACATATAGAGAACAGAAAAAAATTGAAGATCAATTTGAAGCAAATACATATTTCACAAAAGATTTAAATACGTTTAAATCAAATATTATTAAAAATAAAATATCGAATTTTTATAAGAACATAAATGATTTAAAAAATTTGCGTAACCAAGTTGCACATTTAAACCAAACTGATTCAAATGCCCTAAACAAGGAAAAAATTTTACTGTTAATTAATTATTTTTCAGGTAACTTAGAAAAAGTCAAATTTTCTTAACCTTTTGCAATTTCGAGCATACCAAAACCTAATGAATTTTTTTCGCCTAGACCCGTTTCGTAAACGAGTTTTTGTATTTTTGGATTAGATATAATTCTTATTGGCAGCAAAAAAGCTTTTATCTTTGCGGTATTCTCTTTTCCTGTTTTTATTGTAATTAATTTCATCACATCATCTATATTACGACTTTGCTCAAGGTATTTTTTGTCGAACTCA
>Ga0209018_1002972_pt1 | contig 11250 bp, 9 predicted proteins | sample YNPBryBLVA2012_FD_185814 | JGI IMG/M metagenome (GOLD analysis project Ga0209018, IMG submission 185814) | Anoxygenic and chlorotrophic microbial mat microbial communities from Yellowstone National Park, USA - YNP Bryant BLVA 2012 (SPAdes)... ...
CCTCCACCCCAACACGTGTTGGCCTCCACCCCAACACGTGTTGCGTCCATCCAGCCATGTATCTCACTGATGCCCTGGACCGCCCATGGGGCCGTGCGCTCCCATCCGCTCCGCTTTGCGAGAGCGGTGGGGACTGGCGCTTGTCAACTGCGTCGGTGGTTCGAACCAGACAGGCATGCCCGGCATCTTGCCGATGCCAAGCCCCCCAGGGGAATGCTACCGAACCCTGCGCGACACCCGACCCGTGACCCGAGAGCGCCGGCCGCTGCTCGACCGTCGGAGACGCCCTGCCCCGAACCGTCCGACGACCACCGAACGGTTCCGGTCGAAACGTCTGGCACCGTGCAGCATCGAAGCCTTTCGACACCAGACGATACCCTTCTGCAAGATGACGACTTCGATGCATCCGGCCACGCCGGAGACACTTCCCCTCGCCCACCTGGACTTCCGCATCCGCGTAGCAATCGTCGGGGCCGGGCCTGCAGCCTTCTATGCTGCGGTGGAGCTGCTGCGAGGCGAGGGTACGCCCTGTCATGTGGACATGTTCGACAGACTCCCCACTCCGTACGGCCTGGTGCGAACCGGTGTGGCGCCGGACCGGCCCAAGGTCAAGACCGTCACGCGCAAGTATGAGGCCGAGATCGAGAGCCACCTGTCCCGATTTCGTCTTTTCTGCAACGTTGAAGTCGGCCGCGACCTGTCGATCGACGATCTTCGTTTGCGCTACCACGCTGTGATTCTTGCGACCGGCGCCCGATCCGATCGCATGATCGGGGTCGTGGGAGAGACCTTGCCGCGCGTGTATTCGGGAGCGGACTTCGCCGCCTGGTACAACGGTCACCCGGAGCATCGCAACGACCACTTCGACTTGCGGGGTGAGCGGGTGGTGGTGGTCGGAATGGGCAACGTGGCGCTCGACGTGGCGCGACTGCTGGTGCGGACGCGGCGCGAGCTGACGCCCACCGACATCGCCGATCATGCGCTCGACGATCTTGCGCGAGGGCGGGTGCGGTCCGTGGTGGTCCTGGGCCGTTCCGGGCCTGCGCAAGCAGCGTTCACGCCGGACGAGCTGGAGCAGCTCACGCAGCTCGAAGAGGCAGACTTGGTGGTGGCCCCGACCGATCTGGAGCTGGACGCTCGCACGCGGGCGCAGCTCGATGCAGGGGAGCTACCGCGTCGCGTGATGGAGAACCTGCGCATTCTGAGACAGCGTGCCGTGCCTGCGCCCCGGGATGGCCGGCGCAGTGTTCAGCTTCGGTTCTGGGCCGCCCCGGATGAGATCATCGGCGACGATCGCGGGGTGCGCGGCGTGCGCATACGTGTGATGGAGCCGCAAGCCGACGCAGCGGGCATTGTGCGGCCACGCGCCACGGACCGTACCGAACACATCGATTGTCACGCCGTCTTCCGGGCCGTGGGCTCCGCCATCGTACCGACTCCAGGCGTGCCTTTCGACCAGGCCACGGGAACGATTCCTCACGATCGCGGCCAGGTGCTGGACAGGCCGGGCGGACTTCCGGTTGCGGGGCTGTTCGTCGCCGGTTGGGCAAAGCATGGCCCGAAGGGAATCATCGCCACCAACAAGCTCGACGCGGTGGAGACGGTACAGACCCTGCGCGAAGCACACGCAACGGGCCTGTGGCGAGACACGTGCAAGAGCCCCACGTTGGTGGATATCCCGGATCTCCTGTCGTCCCGGGGCATCGCATATGTCACCTACGCGGACTGGAAGCTGATCGACGCACACGAGGTCGACACCGGGCTGGCCGCAGGCCGTCCCCGGCGCAAGTTGAGCGACGTGCGCGAGATGTTCGATGTGATCGCGTCGAGCAGACGACCTGCCGGCCGGTAGGAAACGGGACCGGTCGTCTGGACTACACGCCAGCCTCGCGGAATGCAGCCGCCACGATGGTCCGGGCTTCTTCGACGATCCGGTCGAGGTGGGCGGTGCCGAGAAAGCTCTCGGCGTAGATCTTGTAGATATCCTCGGTACCCGACGGACGCGCGGCGAACCATCCGTTACGCGTGACGACTTTGAGCCCGCCGATGGGCGCGCCATTGCCGGGGGCATGGGTGAGCTTGGCCTCGACAGGTTCTCCTGCGAGCTCGCGAGCGGTGACCATCTGCGGCGTGAGCTTCTTGAAGGCCGCCTTCTGGGACGGCGTGGCCGCCGCGTCGATCCGCACGTAGTGTGGGGATCCGAACTCCCGCTCAAGCTCCTGGTAGACCACCCCCGGGTCCTTTCCCCAGCGCGCGGTCAGCTCGGCCGCCAGCAGGTCGAGGATGATGCCGTCCTTGTCGGTCGTCCACACCGTGCCGTCCTTGCGGAGGAACGAGGCCCCCGCGCTCTCCTCTCCACCAAAGCCGTAGGAGCCGTCGAGCAGGCCGGGCACGAACCACTTGAAGCCCACCGGCACCTCGCTCAGCTTGCGCCCGAGCCTGGCAGCTACCCGGTCGATCATCGAGCTGGAAACGAGAGTCTTCCCGATGGCCGCATCGCCACGCCACCCGGGGCGATTCTGAAACAGATACCAGATCGCGACGGCCAGGTAGTGGTTCGGATTGAGCAGCCCTGCCGACCGTGTCACAATGCCGTGTCGGTCGAAGTCGGGGTCGTTGCCGAATGCGACATCGAACCGATCCTTGTGCCGGATGAGCCCGGCCATCGCGTGAGGTGACGAGCAATCCATCCGGATCTTGCCGTCCTTGTCCACGGTCATGAACGAGAAGGTCGGGTCGATGGATCGATTGACGACTTCGAGCTGGAGGCCATAGCGGTCGGCGATGGGATCCCAGTAGGCGATGCCCGAACCACCAAGAGGGTCGACCCCCAGTTTCAGGCCGGCACCCGCGATGGACTGCATGTCGATGATGCTGGCCAGGTCTTCCACATAGGGAGTGACGTAGTCGTACTCGACTGTCGTGGATGCCCTCCGCGCTCTCTCGAACGGCATGCGCTTGACCTGCGTCGCCAGGTTGCGCAAGAGTTCGTTGGCGCGGTCCTGGATCTTGGCGGTCGTTTCCGTATCGGCCGGCCCGCCGTCGGGCGGGTTGTACTTGAGCCCGCCGTCTTCGGGGGGATTGTGCGACGGCGTGATGACGATCCCGTCGGCGAGCCCGGAGCTTCGCCCACGGTTGTGGCGCAGGATGGCATGGGAGACCACGGGCGTGGGCGTGTAGCCGAGGCCTTTCTGGACCCGGACGTGGACCTCATTGGCTGCAAGAACCTCCAGCACCGAGATGAGAGCCGGTTCGGAGAGCGCATGCGTGTCCATGCCCACAAACAAGGGCCCGTCCACACCTCGCTGAGCACGGACATCGCACACGGCCTGCGCGATAGCCAAGATGTGGGCTTCGTTGAATGCCTTGCGGAGGGACGAACCCCGATGGCCCGACGTGCCGAACGACACGCGCTGCGAAGGTTCGGCGACGTCCGGCTGGAGAGCATAGTACTGGGCGACGAGCCTGGGAACGTTGACGAGGATCTCCCTGGGGGCAGGTTTTCCCGCGAGTTCATGAAGAGCCATGCAAACCTCCCCGCGGAGCCGACCGGGTCCGCGGCCGGTGCATCATGGTATCCTCGCCGCCCGAGGTCCAGCGCAGATCGCAAAGGGCGGCGCCGAAGGATGACGCTTGGCACCAAGCAGACAGGATGGCGACTTCGCGAGGCGCTGCCGTCCTTCGGGCCCCCGCGACGAACGGCCGCCGTCGTGTGCTCGTTTTCGACGCTGCAGGGCACCCATGGGATGCGCAGCGGCCGGTTGGTCCCACCGCACCGGAGCTTCGCTCCCGGCACGCCCGCGACGACTCGCCCCGAGCGCCATGGCCCTTCGCTGGCCTAGTAGACACCGCTCGTCACCAGGTCGCCCCCCGGCTTCCACCAAGTTGTGCCCGTGTCACCGCTCCCCCCAACGGCAGCACGTCATGCGCATGCAAGCCAATGGGCCGCCGATTCTCCCAGCCGGCCATGCCCGTCGCGGGAACGACCAGTCCTCGGCCGCACCTGCCCCTCACGCTTCTCTCAAGACCGCTCCCATACTCGGCGCACGTCGATGAGCGGGCAACTCCTGCTGACACCAGCGCCGCTGGCTGGTGCGGTCCCCCTGCGCACACGAAGCCTCGTTTCGATCCGGAGACCGTCTGACCGAACCCGTCGGCACTGCCGTTCCCTGCCGTCAACCGCGAACGATCGCTCGGTGTCCCCATGGTGTTCGGGGTCCGGGTGGACAATCTGGTAGTCCTCACCGTTGCTTGCGTGGTTGCTCGACGACCACACGCCCAGGCCTTGACCAGTGACACGCAGGGCTGGGCACGCAGCACTCGGTGCTGCATCATCGAAGGAAGACAGCCGCGTCGTCTTCCCATCCGTTGTGCCAGCAGCTCGTTTCGGAATCGTGTCCGCTTCCGACAACCCCACAGGCTCCCTGGGTCCAGCTTGGAAGACACCGGTAGGGGCCCGGCGCACCGCTGGACTTCAACCCCGTCGATGGGACCGGGCTCGGCCACGCAACGCGCCCGCGCCCCCTCTTCACCGTACCGTTTCGAATGTTCTCATCAGCTCTTCCACCGCAGGCGCGATCTGCGCCGCGTCCGGCCCAAGCACGCTGGTCAGCATGCTCGTCAGGTCGATGGGGCCTAGATCCACATCGCCATGACGCTCGTCGAGCCATCGCCTCGCGACCGTCCGGACTTCGGAGGCTCTTGCACCGGACGCGAGTTCGTCGACGGGTCCGCGCCCGGGCGCGATGCGAAACCGGTACTTGCTCACATAACTCCGCAACGCCCCGAAGAACTTCTCGTCGCCCAGCGCCTTGCGCAGCTCCCGGTAGAGGTAAGGCCCCTTGCCGTAGATCAGTCCGGCGTAGGCAAGCGGCGTCCGAAACGACGATACCGGCCGGTCCACCGGCGCGTCGTCCTGCCCGAGCAACCGCATTGCCACATAGTTCATTCGCACGTTGGCGTCGGCGTCCCTGCGAGCCCGGTCTTGCCCGTACCGGTCTTCGAGATAGACGATCGTGCTGTATTGCGCCAGGCTCTCGTCGACGAAAGGGTGCGAGCGCGAATCGCTCCCCACCAGGCCGTACCACCACTGATGCGCCACCTCGTGGGCCGTGGTGAACTCGAGTGTGGAATCCAGCAAAGCCGAGACCTGCCCGGAGATGTCCACGCCCAGCAAGGGCAGCAAACGCATGATCGGATCGCCGGTCTCGAATGGACGGTACAGCATCCCGGCGATCGCAACCAGGCCCGTGAACTCGACGCCGCCCGCACCGCCCACCAGCGGCGCCTCGACCACGTCGAGGTCGGACCACGGATACCTGCCGAAACGTTTCTCGAAGATATCTAGCGCGTGCCGCGCCACGTCGAGCGCACGAGCACCACGTTCGTCGTTTCCCTCGCGGAAGGTCGAACGCAGCGTGATGTCGCCGTCGCGCTGGGTCATGGTCCGCAACCCTTCCGACGCGAACAACGCAAAATTGCGAACCGCCGCACCGCCGATGTCGTACCGCCGGCGGGCCGCACCTCCGTTCTTGCGCGGCAGCAGCACATCCTTCACGCTGACGCCCGGCGACACCACACGCGCGAGCCCCGGCACCGTCACCCGGACGCGCACGTTCGAAAGCTCGTCGGGTCCGCTGTCCCCGAATGCTTCGGCCTCCGGCTTCTCCCACGTACCGTTGCGTCTGCGGGCGACGACTGCATAGAAGTTTCCGAGCGAGACGAACCCACCGCAGACCGACAGCAGGCCATAGTCGATCGGCCCGGTGGTGCCGGCCAGTGCACCAAGGCTGCCCATGCTCTGGGCGAGCAGCCCCGTATCCTCAGGGTTTCGCCGTGGAAGCACGCCTCCTAGCTCGAGATGGACCCGGAGACGTCCACCAGGAGACACGGGCTGCGGAGGTGTCACCACGAGCAGCGATGGCGATGGGGACGTGACGGTGCATGCGACCGGGACGCAGTGGCCCGATGACATGGTGACGATGGGCGGCAGGGCAGGTTTGCCCGGCTCCGTCTCGGCGTTGCCATAGATCCGGAGGTGTATCTCTCGCAGCGCCTCGGGCTCGCGATTGGTGAACCACAGCTCCTCGGTCAGGTCGAACAGGCCGGCAGCCGGGTCGATGTCAACGGTCAGGTCGTACAGCGGCAAATCTTCGAGGCGGGCCACGCCCGCCGCGCGCTCGAGCCCTGCCCGCTCGGGTTCGCGCAACGAAACCAGCAACGGGTGGGCGTCGTACCAGGTGGCGTCCGGCGGCACGACCGCATCAAGCGGAGAGGACAGGTCGATATCGCCGGCCATGGGCGCGTCGGTCACCGTGGGAACCTTGCCCGGCGCAGCGGGGGTTCGTTGTGCGCCGCGAGCGGTGGCGCAGGCGGGCAGGCAAGACACTCCGCAGGCAGCGAGAATCGCAGGTACGAACGTGCGCATCGGCGTGAGCATAACACCGGGCGGCCAGACGGTCCCGGTCATCGGAACAGCAGGGCGCACCCGCCGACCGCCACGACGGCGCCCGCAGCAGCGCGCAGGCTGACTCGCTCCTTACGCAGGAGCACGCTCGGCACGAGGATGGTGACAGGCACCATGGCCATGATCGTGGCAGCCACACCGGACCGTGTGTGCTGAACCGCCAGGAGCGAGAGCGACACACCGAGGAAGGGACCGAAGATAGCGCCGAGGCTCATCGGACCGAGAGCGCGGAGGTCACGAGTGGCTGCACGCACCTTGCTCCACCAGCCGATCACGGTGAACAGTACGGCAAAGCCGCTCAAGCCCGCGAGCACGCGGATCTGCGTGGCGGCGAATGCATCGTAGGCGCCCATTCCCTTCTTGCTGAGTACAAGCCCGAGGGCCTGTCCAACGGCACCCCCCAGTGCCAGCAGGACCCCGACCACCGGCAAGCGCGCGACCGCGCCCGCTGCGTCGCGCCCTCTCTCGAGGATCACGAACAGCACGCCGGCCACGGTGACAAGCATCCCCATCCAATCCAGCGATGACAGACGCTCCCCAAGGAAGACCATTCCGAACAGGGCGGTGAGCGGAGGAACGAGGGACATGACGAGCATGGATCGCCTGGCACCGAGCACGACGAAGGCCCTGAACAACAGCATGTCGCCGACGGTGAATCCGATGAGACCTGACGCTGCCAGCCATCCCCACGTGTGCCAGTCAGCATCCCAGGGGAACGGAACGCCCCGCCGGAACCAGGACCAGGCCGCCAGCGGAATGATGGCGATCGCAAGGCGGATGATGTTGACCGCGAGCGACCCCGCGCGCTTCGAGGCAGCCTCGAAGGCCAGCGCCGAAACCGTCCAGCACAGGGCTGTGCCCAGTGCCGCCAACTCACCCATGCGCGACAGCATCATGGCGCGGGTCGTGTCCCCGATGAAACGGGCGGTGCCCACAACCAGGCGCCCCAACAAAGCCACCCAGTACGCGCTCTCGGAGGCACAGCGCCCAGGTGACGCGGATGGAAGGTCGGGGCGTCCATGAGCGGGTCCAATAGATCATCTCGACGCTCGCCTCCACAGTGCAATCGGCGGCCTGCGGGGGCCTTCCGGCACGAGGCAGCCGGGCGAAGGTCCGCGACTGTCGCAGTCCCCATGCCGCAGGCAAGAAGCCCTGCAACGGCTCCGCGTCTGTGCCATACTAATGCTCCGCCGATGCTTCGACGTCACTTCCCCTCCATGCTGCTCTTGGCGCTCAGTAGCTGCAGCCTTTTTCCCGACGAACCACCTCGGGCGTCGACGCATGACGGCGGCCACGAAGCAGCAGCGGGATCGGGTGGCCCCCCGGTGGACGCGGCGACCGGGGGAAGCGGCGGGGTACCTTCGTCCGGTGGAGCCAGCGGAAGCGGCGCAACCGCCGGAACCGCGGGGAGCGATGCCGCCGTGGGAGGCATGGCCGGAACCGCCGGGTCGGCAGGCAACGACGCAGGGCTGGACTGCGGTGAAGCGCCGGTGCCGCCAGGTGACGCCTGCCCCGCGTTGTGCGACGAGTGCACGACGGACCACACCTGCGTGATCGCTTGCAACGACGCGACGAGTTGCAGCGCCAGAGCCGTCGAGTGTCCCGCCGGATTCTCCTGCCTGGTCCGGTGCACGGCCAAGCGTAGCTGTGCCGGCTCGTCCGTGGTCTGCAACGAGGCTTACCCATGTGAAGTGGATTGTGCGGGGAAGGAGAGCTGCACCGGTGCAACGCTCTCGTGCAGCACGGGTCCGTGCCGAATGCACTGCCTCGACAACCCCCTGGCAACCTGCATGAATGCTGCGCTGTCGTGCGGGACCAATCGCTGCGAGGCCATCTGCGACGGGTCGAGCAAGCCGCTGGTTACCTGCGGCTCGTCCTGCGATTGCACACCTTGCCCCTGAACTCGCCAGAAGAGGCGCGCGCACCCATGCGCGGGTCACCCCTGCACACGCCACCGTCAGCGGCTGCAGCGGCTTCGGCAGCAGCACAGCACGCACCGGACAGGTGCCCGCGTTGGACGACCGGCAGCCAGCGCCTTGCCCCCCAGACGGCCCCGCCGGCTGTCACAACCGTTGAAAACGCGGTCTTCCGCGGCTGTCGACGTACAGCACGATTCGCAACACACCGTCCGCGGTTTCGAACCGCGCGACGACGAACGGGAGGGCGTAACTCCGCAGCTCTCGGAGCACGAAGCCAGGAGCGTTGCGCACGCGTCGGACGAACATCTCCGCCCGGCGCCCGGCGTCGTCGAGCCTGTATCCACGATAGTCGGTCCAACTGTCAGGGCGAGCCACACGATACGCCGATGACGTCGCCTCCCCTTCCAAGTCCAACAGAAGGTCCGCGGGAACACTTGACGGGTCGGGAAAACCAAAGAGCAGCACGTCCCGCAAGTGGCTCACGGGCTCCGGCAGCACGAGTTGCGTCGCATGCATCGGCTTTCGATCCACGTAGCGGACCGTCGCCGCAATGGCACGGGTCGAGCCCCCGCACACGGTACACGGGGCGAAGCCGTCCTCGCACTCGGGGCAGTCTTCGACCGCGGTCGTGTCGTTGCGCATCGTGCGAACCAGCAGCACGCCAACACCAGAGCATCGTGGACAAGGCCCGAAACCTGGACGAATCCTGCAACTGGTGCAGGTGATGGGCTCGACCGGTAGGGAGGTGTCGATCTCGCGAAAGCTTGCGGACAGGGTCTCGGCGGGCGACGGGCCGCGCATGGCCGCGAGTTCCTGGTACAGGTCGGTCGACAGCTCCTCGCGCCGCGCCCAAGACTCCTCCGTGGCGCCTTCCGCCACCAGCAAGATCCCTGCCCAACGGTCGTGCGACGAATACGTTGCACTGCCTGGGCCTGCCGACGCCATGATGTCCTCGTTCAGCGCACCAGCGGCCAGGGCCTTGCACGTCTGTTCGAGTACGTCCCAGATCGAAACCTTCGCCTCATGCATCGAACTTCCCGCCTCGGATCTAGTTCGCATCCCCGTCCTGCGCGGACCCACCGTCGTGCACCGGCGCATCGACAGGTCGGAATCTCAACGGATACCGGACAACCAGCTTGTCCCCCGAAGGCTTTGGGAATCGCATCGACCGAAACACGTCGACCACGCAAGCTACTGCCTCCGGGCTCTCCAGGTGCACGTCCTCCGCCGCAACGTCGGCCGCGTTTCCGTGCATATCGATGACGAATCGAATCGCCAGCCGCCCTTGCAGGCCTGGGTTCTTTCCGAGCGCTCGCTCGTAACAGACGGCGACTCGCAGCCGATTGCGCTGGATGACACGACGGATGACGTCCTTGTCGAGCGGTCCCTGGACGCTGGTGGCGCCCGTGGCGACCAGGGGACGTGGCACCGCGGTTCCTCCCTCGGCACCGTGGTCGGCATCCTCACCTCGACCTCCCATGCGCGAGGCTCCGGTGGTCGTTTCCTCTTCGGCGAACAGTGCGGTTTCGGCAAGAGCGAAGCCGCCCAGGGCCAACGACTCGTCGACCGCACTGCCGAACAACGAACCGACTCCTTCCACGGATGACGCCCCCGCATGTCTCGTTTCCTGGTCGGGCGCCGCCGCGTCCGTGTTCGCCACGGGTCGCGCGTTTTCAGGAGACGTCATCGGCGCGGCCTGCACCACGGGGGGTGTCGGGTCCACGGGCGGCGCCGACGTGGTGGCAGCACCCGCGCCTGCGGCCGTCCAACCGGAAGCCAAAACCCAGACGACCTTTCGTTGCACGGTGCAAGCCTACGCGGTCCCCTACCACGGAGCAAGTCGGATCGCTGCGCCGGTCCGTCATGCCTCGGATTCTCTCCTGCGAGGGTATCGATGCGCGAGAAAACCTCATGCTTGTTTCATGACGAATCCCCATGTTTTCGGCCCCCGGCACGCTTGCATCGCGGTGTCCAAACCGACGGCCGCGTGCCTCGGGTGGCCGCACACAGGTTTGCGGCGTGGAGTTTGCCGGCGTAACGATTGAACGGCGACGGGTGTCGTGTCCAGTTCCTCAATACGGTAGCGTGTCGAACCTCCAGCCGGTCGAGCGAGGGCCGCGCTTGCGTGCCGAAGATACCGCAGGTGCCGCCGCATCCTGCGACGGCGACAGGGCCGACGGCGTGGCAGATGACGCCGGCTGCCCGGTTGGTGGAGGTGTTGCCACGGGTTCCTGCGCCGAGTTCGTGGGCGCAGGTTCCGGCCGCCGGCGCGTGGTCCACAGCGCGGCCATCATGGCGCCTGCAACGAGGACCAAGGTGAAAGGCAAGGCGAGCAGGCGCACGGCGGACCTCGAGGGGGCGGCGGGTCGCAACGCCGTCGCCAGGCGCGCAGGCTGCTGCGGGGGAATGCTGGGACGAGAAGGAAGACGCGGCCCGGGCAGTTCCTTGATTGCGGCAAGCAACTCATCCATGCCCGGGAATCGATCGGCCGGGCGCTTTTGCAAGCATCGGCTCACCAGGGCTTGCCAGCCCGGGTGCAGACGTCGCCCGCCCAGACGCGACGCCAGCGTGGGTGGCGCATCGTGCAGATGCGCCATCAGCGTGGAGTATCGGCTCATCCCGGAGAACGGCACGTCCCCGGTCAGCATCTCGAACATCAACGTGCCCAGCGCGTACACGTCCGTTGCGGGCGAGATGGGCTCACCCAGGATCTGCTCGGGTGACATGTAGCTGGGTGAGCCGATCGCCATGCCGTTGCCCGTGATGTCTTCGGCCAGGTCGCCGCGAAAAGCCTTGGCAAGACCGAAATCCACCACTTTCACGTGCGCCTTGCGGGTGTCGCCGCACAACACGATGATGTTCTAG
>Ga0209018_1002974_pt1 | contig 11248 bp, 8 predicted proteins | sample YNPBryBLVA2012_FD_185814 | JGI IMG/M metagenome (GOLD analysis project Ga0209018, IMG submission 185814) | Anoxygenic and chlorotrophic microbial mat microbial communities from Yellowstone National Park, USA - YNP Bryant BLVA 2012 (SPAdes)... ...
ACGACGAGGCGCCCTGCGGCATGCACGACAGCTGGAAGGCGCTGCGGAATCGTATCATGGAATATCTGGAGCGCACGACGATTCTGGATCTGGCCAAGGGGTTCGAGCAGAAGCGCAAGAACCTGGAACGGATGCAGAAGAAGGCGGCCAGGCGCTCCGCAAAGAAGGCCTGACGGGCGGGCGGGAGACAGACCGCCCCGCCGGGGCGGATGCAGAGGGTAAGGAGGCAGAATGCCTGAAGGCAACAGGATTGCGCCCGCGCCAGTGGACATGCTGGTGCCGATGGTGGTGGAGCAGACGTCGCGCGGCGAGCGCGCCTATGACATCTACTCGCGGCTGCTGCGCGAGAACATCATTTTTCTGGGAACGCCGATCGACGACCAGGTGGCCAACCTGGTCATCGCCCAGATGCTCTTTCTGGCCGCCGAGGATCCGGAGAAGGACATCCAGCTCTACATCAACTCGCCCGGCGGCTCGATCACGGCGGGCCTGGCGATCCTCGACACGATGAACCTGGTGGAGCCGGACATCGTCACCTACTGCGTGGGCCAGGCGGCGTCGATGGCGGCGGTGCTGCTGGCCTGCGGCACGAAGGGCAAGCGTTATGCGCTGCCGCATTCGCGCATCCTCATTCATCAGCCCTCGATGAGCGGGCTGGCCGGACAGGCCACCGACATCGACATCTACGCGAAAGAGATCCTGAGGATGCGCGAGATCCTCAACCAGATCCTGGCCGACGCCACGGGACAGCCGGTGGAGAAGATCGCGCGCGACGTCGACCGGGACTACATCATGGAGGCCGAGCAGGCCCTTCAGTACGGCATGGTGGACAAGATCATCGCGCGGCGGGAAAAGTAACGAATCCCTTGTTTGGCGGATTGCCTCTCCTGTTTTGAACCCGGTATCCTGCTCCTGCCGCCCCGGCTTTGTCGCCGTGTTCGTACCCGTGCTGGACGGTTGAATCCATGTTGGGCGGCGACAAGGCCGGCTTCCTCAATTGAGGTGCATGTCGCGCAACAGTGCGTTGAATCCCGGGTCAGAACGAACAGGGTCCAGCAACGGGTCCACCTTCATCGTGATCACTCCCACTTCATGGGTCCGCACCGCAGTCGACAACCACTTCAGCGCCTGCGCGGTCTTGCCCTGCCGGGCAAAGGCGATTGCCAACGCCCGGGGCGGCACGTATCTGACCTGGGATTCGCGCAACAGACGCTGCAATGCTTCGGCCGCTGCGGCCGGATCACGGCTTGGCAGCCAGGCTGCCCATCGCAGGTGGCAGGTCGAGGCCGGGTCTTTCCACTCGCGGAGCCGCTCAGCCTCTTTCCACGCATCTGCTTCCCGTCCCAGCGCTGTGTAAAGCAGCGCCATCTGTTCGTGTGCCTGCTCGAAGTCCGGATCGAGCTCCAGGACCCGCGACAGGACGGCCCGGCTTCGTTCGTAGTCCCGGGCGAAATACCAAAGCTGCGCTTCATCGGTTCGAATGATCGACGAGACCGGGTCGATCCGCTCTGCCTCGCGAAACTCAAGAGCGGATTCCGTGAACCGTCCCTGGACGGACAAAAACTCGGCATACCAGTGATGCGCCGTTGCGTAGTTCGGAGCGATGCCGATCGAGCGCCGGTAATGCCTCTCGGCACCCGCCCAATCGCGCTCCCAATTCTGCGTAATGAGGCCGAGCGTCGCATGCGCGGAAGCCGACTTCGGATCCAGCCGCAGAGCCAGCTCGGCTTCGGCGCGCGCTTTCGGGATCATCTCCCCCGGCGGCAGGTGATTGTAGAGGCCCAACAGCAAGTAGCAATCGGCCAATCCCGCGTGGGCCGCAGCAAATCCCGGATCGAGAGCGATCGCCCTCTGGAATTCGCCTGCCGCCAGATCCAGGGAAGCGCGGTCCCTCCGCATCCAGAATCCGCGTCCCCTGAAATATGGCTCCAGGATCGCCGCCTCCGCCGCGCTGGCAGTCGGCCGGCGATCCAGGGCCGACGCACGCACCATCATGCGCTCGGCCACTTGCTGCGCAATCTCCCGCTCCAGCGTGAAAGCCTTGCTTGTCACTGTTTCGATCTCCGCCGACCACATGGTGAATCCGTCGGCGGCTCGAACCAACTGAGTCGTGACTCGCGCCCTCCCGTCCGAGACCTGCATCACTCCCAGGAGAACCGCCTCGGCCCGCACCTCGGCCGCGGCTCGGCGAGGATCGGCTGAAACGCCCCTGAACTTGAGGGTCGTGGAAGTTGGCCGGACAATCAAGTCCCCGTTTCCTGCTAGGCGCCCGGCAATCGCGTCCGCGAGTCCCACTTCAAGCAGCTCGCGCTCTTCCACCTGCCCCACCACGTGAAACGGGAGCACAGCGATAGATCTGACCTCCGGCCGGGGGGCACGGTCGAGCCCGAACGAAAGCACCAGGGCCGCCAGAAAGAGCCCCGCGGCCGCCGCAATCGCCCAGCGGCTCCACTCTCCGCTTCCGGCGCGGCGCGGCGCGGCGCCGCCGTGCCTCTCCGGCGCCGACGCAGGCACTCCAGCCTCTTCGACAAGTGCCACAAAGCGGTAACCGAATTTTGAAACTGTCTCAATGAAGGGGGCCGTATCGTGCTGGGCAAGCGCCTGCCGCAGGTCACAGACAGCCCGGGCCAAGGCGGATTCCTCAACCGCCACTTCGCGCCATACCGTGTCCAGCAACTGCTGTTTGGTGGGCAGCCTCCCGGGGTTCCGGAGGAAGCAAACCAGCAGGTCGAAGACCTTCGGCGCCAGGCGAACACTGGCGGCGCGGTGGGTTAACGTGCGCTCTCGAGGATCGGCGCGAAAGCCGCCGAAGGTAAAGATCTCCTTCTCCACGTGCGGCATATGAGCCCCAGAATTCCCTCAAGAAGAAATCAGGCGTCGCGAATGACTAAATTGTACTCCTTAGCGCATGATCTGTACAGACCGGCGCAGATGAAGGTCGAAGCCATCCACCGGTCAATCAGATGGAGGTGAGGAAATGAATCGGACAAGAAACCATTTCATGCGGGGCTGGCTGCGCCTCGCATCGCTTGCTGCACTTTGTCTCTGGCCTTTGGCCGCGCAAACGCCGCCGCCCGCGGGCGCCTACGGGATCCTGCTCAATTTTTACGAAATGGACCAGGCAGGCTGGACGGGAGGGGCGGGCATTGGTGTATTGAACATCGATGAGGCCGGACACGTGACCGGAACCTTTAGATTTCAGGGCCGCGACAGTGTGGACGCTTCGCGGACGGTAGAAACCGGCAGCTTCACCGGAACCTACACCGTCGTCTATTACGGCGTGGGGCTGCTGGAGCTAACCTTCCCGGAAGGGTTCCAGCTCGTCTTTGCCGTTGTAACCACCGATGGGGGCAAGACGCTGCAATTCACATCGTACGCCACCGGCGCCGGCAACGTTGCCTTGCGAGGGAGTCCTCAATCTCTCACGGGAACCTTGCCGGCCGCGCTCCTGTTCAAAGAACTGAGGGATGTGACGGGCGGTATCAGTCTGACCGTTCAACGCGCAGCGCCGTCGGCAATCGTCTTCACTGGCGGCGGCAAGGAGGCCAGCGGCACGGCGACTTGCCCCGACGGGAGCACAGGCAAATGGACCGCGTCGGTGGAAAACCTCACGATTGCGGCGCTCACAGGGGGCAACAATGGCCCGGCGGAGGGCAACTTCCTCTTGAGCGCCAACGGCAAGGTTTGTGGCGGCGAGTTCGACTGGCGGACACTGAGCGGCTTGGTCACCGGTTCGTTCGCCCCCACGGGGAACGTACTCGTTCTTCGTAACTACGGCTCTATCGTCAGGGGCACGGCGCGAGCCATCGGGAGCGCGTCGCTTGCCGGGACCTATGGCTTGCAATCCGATTTCTGGCCATACCCCGGCGGCTTTCTGGCAAACATGACATTCGATGGGGCGGGCGGAATATTCGGCACTTTTATCGCCGGCAACGCCAACGGGGAATTTTCCACCGGCGACAGAACGGGCAAGTACGTCATCCAGGACGACGGCAGCGGCACGATCGAGTTCAACACGCCAACCGGCGAGCCCGGAGGCCCATCGTATTCGATCGTTGTGGTGGATGACGGCGCTGGATTCCTCTTTCTCCGAACAAAGGCGAATCCGCAAACCAGTGTGTCGTTCGGCTACGCCCGGCTCCAATAGCAGGCCTGCACCAAGATGGTGCGTACGGCCATCGTCATGCGGGTAACCGCGGCGATCGAATCGGGCCGGCGCGGGCAGCCCGAGGAGCGGATTCGAAGGAGACGTCGTCCGGGACTACATCATGGAGGCCGAGCAGGCCCTCCAGTACGGCATGGTGGACAAGATCATCGCACGGCGGGAAAAGTAGGGAGCCGGCCCAGCCCCGTCTTTTCCAGGATCCGCTCCGCCAGGCGCCGGAATTCCCTCCGCGCGTCCTGCACCAGCGCGGCATGCGATCCGATGGCCCCGTCCGCGGTCCGCAGGAAAAAAACCGGCTTGCGCGCCTCCTGAGCCATGGGAATCAGGCTAAGGAAATGCTTCAGCATGTGCAGGCACTCCGGATCGTCCTGGGGGCTGGCGGGAGGGGGGAGCTCGTCTCCGAGAATTGACCGGTGATATTCTCCGGGAATCCGCCGCATCCATTTTTCATAAGACCGGACCGGCCGGTCCAAACGCACGCTGTGCATCAAGATCACATAGCCGGCCGGCGCTGCCTTCCCCTCGGGCAACAAGAGATCCTTTGCCGGATTCTCATTTCTTCGGCGGCTCCATTCCTGGCGCCACCTGGCCAGTGTCGGCCCCAGGTTTTTCAGGCCTTGCAGCGAGAACAGATCAGGCGACAGCGGGATGACCACCGCATCGGAAGAAACCAGGCAGGCGCGGTTGATCGCGCCAAGATTCGGTCCCAGATCCATCAGGATCAGTTCCGCTTCACACCGGCTGGCGGCTCGTTGCAGGACTCTGTAAATCGAGGAGGTAACCCGGAACGCCCTCTCGTCGCGGTCCACGCAACGGGGCCACGCATCGGACAGGTGCGCCTCGAACGCCGACAACATCAGGTCACCCGGAACGACGCTCACCATGGCGCCCGATTCCTCCACCCGCTCCACATTCACGTCGCCAATGTCGCCTGTGCCCCGCACCAGCGGTTCCAGACAGCCGGAAATGGTGAGCCGCGGACCCTCCTCGGCCCAGAGCTCCTCCAGACGTTCTTCTTCGAGGAAAGCCGACGTGAGGTTGGCCTGCGGATCCAGATCCGCCGCCAGCACCTTCAGCCCGAGATCGGCATACATCCAGGCGATGTGGTAGACGAGCGTCGTCTTGCCCACCCCGCCCTTGTTGTTGAAAAAGGCGATGATCGGGGTGCTCAAGGCCGCCTCCTCAGCACGGCAAGGACATTCCAGTCGGTGACCTTGAATTCAATCTCCGGGTTCCCGTTTTCGCGCATGGCCTTCTGTGCCAGCACGATTCCGACTCCGAATTTCTGAACAAACCCCAGATTTTTCAGTGCCTCAGCGATGTGGGGATTTCGGTAATCCGTCACTTGGGGCTGCCCGAAATTGGCCTTGGTCACCTGCCCGTACGGGCCGCCGGGATTCAGGATTTCCACCCGGTCGTCGAACCAGTAGATGCGGACCGGCGAATTGCTGCCCTCGTAGTCGCGATGCATGACAGCGTTTCGTGCAATCTGCTGCAAGGCGACGAGCGGGTAGTCCGGTTTTCTGGTTTCCACCGGCCCGCCGGCGATTTCCGTCCGTACCTGGATATTCGCCTCAAAAATCTCGTCGATGCGCCGGAGAATCTCCGGCAAAGTCCCGTCAATTTTCTTCTGGTCCCTGATGGCCGCGGCAAGCTCCGTTCCGTCGAAGCGGACGAATTGCACATACGCGCCAGGAACAAAGCGCAGCGGATCTTTTCCGCACACCAGCACGCCGGCAGGCGTGGGCCGCCAGGGCGGATTCGGCTCGACAAACCTCAGCGACGCCAGCTGCTCTTCCGTGCGCCGCTGATTCTGGTCCAACACCTCCGGGCTGACCGCAGACGGAAGATACTCACGCTGGAAAACCAGGAGATCCAGATCCTCCAGTCCTGCGGAGGCAAGCGGCCGCACGTCCCACGGAAGGTCCCGCGAACGCCGCCGTTCGGCGAGCACTCTTTCCTCTTGCGCGCCAGCATAGGCGCGCCGGGGCCCCACTCGAATACAGACCCGGCCTTTGTAGCGAACCGGCGGTGCGTCTGCCGGAAAAACGATCACCACGGCAACCTCGCAGCCGTCCAACACCTTCTTCCGGACGCTCATCTGAGGAACAGGGACGATGTTCCCGCTGGAGCGGATGTCGGCCAGCGTGCGCAGCAGTTCATCGGTGATCGGGAGATGCGCACACGAACCGTCATCGTGAAGCCCAATGAAAATGACGCCTGGCTTGCCATGGCCGGGCATGTCATTGGCGAACGCACACACTGCCTCGGCGATCCTGTCCCTGTCGGAGGCGGAGGCTTTGCGCTCGACACGGACCGGCTCAAGGTCGCGTTTCAGCGCAAGCAGCTCTTCGTCGGTCAGCGTGGGGCCGTGCACCTTTTACATGCTCATGCTAGCATTGCACTGGAATTCCACGACGGCCGCCGCCTCCGTGCAACCGGTGGTCTGCATCAAAGAAAGACATTGCTGCGCCGCGGTTCTTTCAGGCCGCTCTGATCTTGAGAAACGTTTCATACGCCCGGTCCCAGCCGGGATCCGGGCGCGGCTCGATCGTCTCCAGCCGGAAGGACTCGCGCACGACCCGCCGCAAGGCCGCAAGGCCGTCGATTTCGCCCGCCCCCATCGCCTGAACGAGGATGTTCCCCGCCGCGGTGGCCTCGGCGGGGCCGGCCACGACGGTCCTGCCGGTGGCGGCCGCCACGAACTGGTTGAGCAGCCCGTTGCGCGAGCCGCCGCCCACGATGTGGATCACCCCGATCCGCGTCCCGGTCAGCGTCTCCAGCATCTCAAGCACCTGCCGGTAGCGCAGCGCCAGGCTTTCGAGCGCGACACGGATGAACTGGGCCGGGGATTCCGGCGCAACCTGTCCTGTCGATTTGCAGAATTCGGCGATCCGCCGCGGCATTTCGCCCGGATCGATAAACTGATCCGGGTCGATGACGGCCAGAAACGGGGGCGCGCCGGCGGCCATTTCCGTCAGTTCGGCGTACGTATATTCATGGCCCTCAAGCTGCCATTGCCGGCGGCATTCCTGCACAATCCACAGTCCGGCGATGTTCTTCAGAAGGCGAATTCTTCCCTCGACGCCGATTTCGTTGGTCAGGTTTATTTCGAGGGATTTCGCGTTGATGACAGGAGCTTCCGCCTCCACGCCCATCAGGGACCATGTGCCGGAGCTGATGTAGCACCAGGGGCGGTCGCCCGTGGCCGGAACGGCCGCGACGGCCGACGCGGTGTCGTGGCTCGCCGTCGTGAACACCGCCACGGGATCGAGCGCGCAGGTCGCGCGGATTTCTTCCAGCAGCATGCCCAGCCGCCTGCCGGGAGGCAAGACTTTGCCCAGGATCGCCTTGGGGAGCCCCAGCGCGTCAAACAGGCCGTAACACCATTGCATCGCCGCCGGGCTGAAGAATTGCGAGGTGGAAGCGATGGTGAGCTCGTTCGCCTGCTCCCCGCAGAGCCAGTAGTTGAACAGGTCCGGCATGAAGAGCAGGCGCGAGGCGGACCACAGTCCCGGCGAGGCGGCGCGCCGCGCGGCGTAAAGCTGATAGAGCGAATTCAGCGCCATGAACTGGATGCCGGTCTCGGCGAAGATCCGCTCCCGCCCCGCCTTCTCCAGCGCTTCCTCGTAGGCGGCCTGATTGCGGGGATCCCGGTAATGGCGCGGGTTCAGGCAGAGCTCGCCGTTGCAGTCCACGAGTCCGAAGTCGACTCCCCAGGTGTCCACGGCCACCCCGTCGAGCCTCAGCTTGCGTTCGCGTCCGGCGATCCGCAGCCCTTCGCGGATTTCATGAAAGAGCCGGAACGCGTCCCAATAAAAACCGTCGGGAAGACGCACCGGTTCATTGGGGAAACGGTGCAGTTCCTCTAGCCGGAGCTGCCCGTCTTCAAGCGTGCCCAGAATGGCGCGCCCGCTTTCCGCGCCAAGATCAAAAGCCAGATACCGGGACATAAAGATCAACCCTTTTGATCGAAATCAAAAACAATTTTGCCGACGCCACGGGAACAGGAATGCAGCATTTCGAACCCTTCCTGCGCCTTTTCGGGGGGGAGGACATGGGTGATGAGCTCCGCGGGGATCCGCCCGGAGGCCAGCAGCGCCGCCGCCTGCGCGCCCTTGTGGTTGGAGCGGCGGATGGCCTGGATGCGCAGCTCCTTCGCAAGCGCAGCATGGAGGTCCACGGCAAACTCGAGGGGCTCGGGGATTCCGATCAGCACGAGCGTGCCGCCCGGGCGCAGGCAACGCAGGCCCAGCGCGATGGTTTCCGAGGCGCCGGCCGCGTCATAAACAAGATCGGCGCCGCGGCCGCGCGTGAGGTCCATCACGGCATCGCGAAAGTCGGCCTCCGCGGTGTTCACGGCCACGCTGGCGCCCATGCGCCGCGCGAGCTCGAGCCGGTGCGGGACGCGGTCGCAGGCGAAAATCATTTCCGCGCCGGCCTGTTTCGCCATGGCGATGCCCAGGCATCCGATGGAGCCGGCGCCGAGCACGGCGACCGTGTCGCCCAGGCGCACGGGCTCGAATTCATAAACGTGCACCCAGACGGCCAGCGGCTCGATGAGCGTGGCCTGATGAACCGTCAGCGACGCCGGCACGCGGTCCGCGTTACGGGCCGGGATCACTGCGTAATCGCGAAAGAAGCCTGGCGCTTCGGGACCGCCCTGGAACCGCGCATGGACGCACAGATTGTGCCTGCCGGCGATGCAGAACTCGCAGTGGCCGCAGGTGAGCGAGGGCTCCACCGAAACAAGGTCGCCGGGGCGGAACCCTTCCACGCCGGGGCCGGTTTCGACCACTTCGCCGACAGGCTCATGGCCAAGGATCTGCGGGTATCGCGCCGACGTGGAATGGATGCGGCCTTCGGCCCACCAGTGAAGATCCGAGCCGCAAAGGCCCACGGCCCGCATTCGCAGCAGGAGCTCGCCCGCGAGCGGCCCTTCCGGCATGGGGGACTCCACCAGCTCGAGCCGCCGCGGGGCGACGAGAGGAACGCTTCGCATGAAGCGACCAGAATATCTCAACGCGCGGCGCGCCGAGGGGCGCCGGCGTCACGCGCCGGGCTGTTCCGGCCAGCCGCCTGCCAGGGCCTTGTACAGCAGGGCGGATTGCACGGCGGCCGCGCTTGCGGCCTCGGCGACTGCCAGGTCGAGGTCCAGCAGCGAGCGCTGCGCGTCCAGCACGCTCAGGTAGTCGCCCACGCCCGCCCGGTAGAGTTCAGTGGCAAGCTCGAGGGAAACGGCCGCGGCGCGCCGGGCCTGCTCGAGCTGCTCCAGCCGCGCCCGCTGCGCGCGGTAGCCCGCCAGCGCATCCTCGGCTTCGAGGAAAGCAGCCAGAAGCTCGCGCTCGTATTCGATCCGCGCCTGTTCGAGCCGCGCATCGGCCGCCTGGATCTGCGCGCGGAGCCTGCCGCCCGTAAACACGGGCAGCACCAGTTGCGGCCCGACGCCGAAAAAGTTGCCGGCCCCGAGAGACAGCCCGGAGACACTCGTCCCCTGCCGCCCGGCAAGCCCGGTGAGCAGCACGCGCGGCAGCAGGTCCGTCTTCGCCGCCTTGCGGCGAGAAATGGCCGCCTGGATCCGCGCCTGCGCCGCCCGCAAGTCGGGCCGCCTGGCAAGCAGCGCCGAATCCACGCCGGCGCCGAGCCGCGGCAGGCGGATCTCCTCCCGGGGTGCGGCATCCAGGCCCCGCTCTGCAAGCCCGCGGTCGCCGGTGAGCAAGGCGAGCTGGTGCAGCCGCAAGCGCCGCTGCCATTCCAGCGGTTCGATGGCCGCATCCAGCGAGGCCAGCGCCGAGCGCTGCCGCTCGACGTCCAGCCCCGGGGCGAGCCCGGCGCGCGCCCGTTCTTCCGTCAGCGCGAGCAGTTCGGCCTGGGCCGCGCGGTTGCGCCGCGCAGCGGCCAGCTGGTGCTCAAAGCCGCGCAATTCGAAGTAGGCGCGGGCTGTCTCCGCGCTCACAATCAGGCGCAGGTCCTCCAGAGACTCCTTGCCCGCTTCGACATCCGCCTTCGCGGCGCTGTAGCGCTTCGCTGTGCCGCTCCAGAAGCTCAGCTCCCACCGTGTGTCCAGACTCCCGGCCAGCAGCCCGGTCTCGAACGCCGAGATCAGAGAAGTGCCGCTGCCGGGCGCCGCGCCGGGCGTAATGCGGATGATGCCGTTCTGAAATCCGCCGCGAATCTGCTGTGCGCTGGAATTGAGATTCACCGCGGGCATCAAGGCGGAGCGCGCATCCCTGGACAGAGCGCGCGCCTCGGCCAGCCGCTCCGCGGCGATGCGCACGTCCGGGTTGCGCTCGACGGCGCGCGCCACCAGCCGGCTCAGCACGGGGTCGCCGTAGGACTCCCACCACGCGGAGGGGTCCGCTGCCAGCAGACAGAGCAAGAGCGTTCCAATCATGGTTTCAGCGCTCCTCGATGAACACGTCCATCTGTTGCCCGGCGTACACGCGCGCCTCCTCCGGCAGACGGTAGATCACTTGCAGGACGCGCGTGTCCGTGCGCTCCACGGTGTCGCCTGTCAGGTTGCGCTTGGGCACGACGTAGGGTTCCACACGCACGAACTCGAGCTGGTACCGCAACGCCGCGTTGCCCCGGACGGAAGCTACCGCGCGCGCGCCCGCCTGCACTCGCCAGGCGTCTTTCTCGTCGACATCCGCTCGCACATGCAACGGGCCGGCGGAGCCCATGAGGATCAGCGGCTTCGGAGCAGCGCCAGCCGCGGCGAATTCTCCGGCGCGGACGTTGACCTGCAAAATGCGGCCGTCAATCGGCGCAGTGATGGTGAGCCGCTCGAGGTCCGCCCGGACGCGTTCCACGGCCTTCTGCGCCGCTGCCAGCTCGGCTTCCGCCACGGCAATGTCCTGTTTCCACGAGCCCGCCTTGAGGCGCGCCAGCGAGGCCTCGGCCTCGGCCAACCGCGCGCGCGCCACCTGCACGGCTGCGCGCCGCCGCTCCACCTCCTCGGTGCGCACGGCGCGCGGGTCGCGCACGGACTCGATGAGCCGCAGTTGTGTTTCCGCGTCGGCCAGCGCCGCCCTCGCCTCGGCAACGCGCGCCTCGGCGGGGGGAATGTCCTCGGCGCGGGGC
>Ga0209018_1002976_pt1 | contig 11244 bp, 9 predicted proteins | sample YNPBryBLVA2012_FD_185814 | JGI IMG/M metagenome (GOLD analysis project Ga0209018, IMG submission 185814) | Anoxygenic and chlorotrophic microbial mat microbial communities from Yellowstone National Park, USA - YNP Bryant BLVA 2012 (SPAdes)... ...
CTGCCGTCAGCTTGGGCGCTTCCTGGACGACGTCTATGCGCACAAGCGAATCCATTCCTCGCTGGGTTATCTCACACCAGCCGAGTTCGAGGCACAGTGACGTGACGAGCACGTCCTGGTCCTCGAGGTGGAACTAGAAAACGCCTGAAAAGTATCCAGTTTTTGGGGGTCACTACAATGTCTTTTCCCAGTCCATTCTACCGTTGGCGCCCTCACCCGTGGCATGGCCTGGAGGTGGGGCCCGACCCGCCGCGTGTGGTGTATGCCTACATCGAGATCACGCCCTTTGACTTGATGAAGTACGAGGTTGACAAAGCCACCGGTTATGTGCGGGTGGACCGGCCACAGCGTACGTCGGCACAACCCCCCATGCTCTACGGTTTCATCCCACGCACCTACTGTGGACAGCGTGTTCAGGCTCTCTCGCCCAAGTCCCTGCGAGGCGACGGCGACCCTCTCGATATCTGTGTCATCAGCGAGCGCCCTCTCAACCGCGCTGAGATCATCCTGGAGGCGCGCGTCGTGGGAGTCATCCAGGCAATTGACGGCGGCGATGCTGACGACAAGATCGTTGCTGTGCTTGCTAATGATGCCTTCTGGGATAACGTGCTGGATGTCTCCCACTTGCCCGGTGTGTTGGTTGAGCGGTTGTGCCACTACTTTGCCACCTACAAGATGCTGCCCGGTGAGGAGACGTCGCAGATGGTGATCGAGGCGGTCTACGGCCTTGAGCACGCTCTCCAGGTGATCACCGCAGCCATCGAGGATTACAGGGAGGTCTATGGGGGTTGAACACCGTGAACAGCGGCTGTTCTTGCTCGGTTCCGGCTTGCTCCTGGTGGCGCTGCTTGTTCTGCTGGCGGCGTGGCCCTTCCTGACCCGCCCTGGCCTGCCGCGAGATACGGACGCTGAACTGCACGTCTTCCGCGCTGCTGAGGTGGCTGCCTGCTGGCAGGCCGGCGTTCTCTATCCGCGTTGGGCTCCCGACTTCTACTACGGCTACGGTTACCCGATCTTCAATTACTACGCCCCACTGACTTACCATCTCTCTGCCCTGCTGGCTCTCCTTCCAGGAATGGACATCGTGGCCGGAGTGAAGGGGGTTTTCGTGCTGGGGCTGTTCCTGGGTGGGGTGGGAGCCTGGCTGCTGGCGCGGGACCTCTTTGGGGCAGAGGCGGGAGTGCTGGCGGCTGCGTTGTTCCTGTTCTCCCCTTACGTGATGTTCATCAACCCGCATGGCCGTGGCGACCTGGCAGAGCACTTCGCCGTCAACCTGCTGCCGCTGGCGCTTTTCTTTCTGCGCCGCCAGGTGGAGTGGGGGGGGCGTCTCTCGCTGGCTGGCTCGGTTTTGACCATCGCCGCTCTTGTCCTCAGCCACAACCTGTTGGGCGTGGTCGGCGTGGTCCTGCTGCTGGCTGCCTTCGTCTGGCAGGTGACTGTGGAAGGGCGCGGGGATGGGGTGGGGCGGGGCGGGTTGGCCTTCGGCCTCGCCGCTGCGCTCAGCGCCTTCTTCTGGCTGCCGTTGCTGCTGGAGTTGGGTGCAGTGCAGCTGACCGTCGTCGGCGCGGGCCACTTCGATTTTCGCAATCACTTCGTCCCTCTGGCCGAACTGCTGGCCCCGCCGCGCATCGTGGATCTGGGGGCAGTGGCTCCCCGCTACCGGCTCAACCTGGGGCCAGCGCAGTGGCTGTTGGCGCTGACGGGGGGCGGCGCTCTGCTGCGCCGTTTCCCCCGCTGGCGGGCGCTCTCGTTCTTCGCGCTGGTGGCGGTGGGGACCGTCTTCGCGATCACGGATACCTCCCGGCCGCTGTGGGAGGCGATCCCTTGGATGGCCTACCTGCAGTTCCCATGGCGACTGCTGGGGCCGGCGGCGCTGTTGCTTGCCGTCACTGGCGCAGGCGGGCTGTCGGCGCTGACAGCCGAGCGCGCACGGCCTGTGCTCCTGGCCGGCACACTTGCGGTGACGCTGCTCCTGGCCCTGCCATTGACCTTTGTTCATCCCTGGGCTGCAGAGTTCGGCGATACCTCCCCTGCTGGCATCGTCGCCTTCGAACTGGAGGGCAAGGTCGTGGGCACCACCTCGACGGGCGACTTCCTGCCGCGTACCGTTGAGATTTTCCTGCGCCCACAGGAGAGCCTGGTTGCCTCTTACCGTACAGGTCTGGTGGACAAGGTCAACCGGGCCACTCTGCCCGACGGGACCACGGTGCGGGTGGTCGAGCACGGGCCAACCCACGACCGTTTCCAGGTGAGCGGTGGGCGCAACTTCATTCTTCGCCTCTACACTCTCGTCTTCCCTGGCTGGCGGGCCTATGTGGACGGTGTAGAGGTGCCGATCGAGCGGGGGCGCCCGGAGGGTTTCATCACCCTGCGCGTTCCGGCGGGCGAGCACCAAGTCCTGGTGCGTTTCGAGGACACGCCGCCGCGTCGCGCTGGCTGGTGGATCGCGGCAGGCGGGTTGGTGGTCCTTGCGTTGGGATTGGTATTGCTCCGGCCGGCTTCGCCAGTGCCGTCCTCACCGCTGCTGTCGCCGGCTGCAGCACGCTGGTTGGGAGGAGCACTGCTTCTGGTCTTTCTCCTTAAATTCGGGGTAGTGGATCCCCTGGGTTGGCTTCGTTACACCTCACCCGTCGGCGAAGCCTGGGCAGCACGCCATCCACAGCACGCGCTGCTGGAGGATCAGGCGGAGTTGCTGGGCTTCGATCTGTCGCAGACGGAGGTGCGGGCTGGAAGGAGTCTGCAGGTGGTGCTCTACTGGCGCGCTCTGCAGCCGTTGCAGGTCAACTATCAGTCCTTCCTCCACCTGCTTGACGCTTCGGGAGGCGAAGTGTGGGGGCAGGCGGACACCCTCAACCCTGGTGGCCTGCCTACCACCCGCTGGCCGCTCGACCGGTATGTCTGGGATGTTCGCCGGCTAGAGGTGCGCGAGGACACGCCGCCTGGTGAGTATCGTCTGGTGGTGGGGTGGTACACGATGGGGGACGGTCGCCGCCTGACGGTGGTGGGGCCGGACGGCACGCCGCTGGGCGATGCGGTGGTTCTGGATGTGCCGGTGGTTGTCTTGCCGGCCCGGTAAGGTTGGGGCCGCGCGCTGATAACACCCTGAGTGGAGAGAACGTCAGGAGGATATTGTGGAAGAGATGAGCAAACAGGAACGTCTGGAGGCCGCCATTGCCGGGGAACCGGTAGATCGTCCACCTGTGGCGCTGTGGCGGCATTGGCCTGGCGACGACCGCACACCGGAAGGGTTGGCGGAGGCGACATTGCGCTTCCAGCGCGACTTCGATTTCGACTTCGTCAAGGTCACCCCGCCCAGTTCCTATTGTCTGCAGGACTGGGGAGTCCGTGATGAGTGGCGTGGCAACGCGGAGGGCACGCGGGAGTACGTCGCCCGTCCGGTGCAACACCCGGAGGACTGGGGGCGGTTGCCGACCCTCGAACCGCAGGAAGGGGCATTAGGGGCGCAACTGGCCTGCCTTCGCCTGCTCTCGTCGGCTTTGGGAGGCGATGTGCCGCTGGTGCAGACCGTCTTCAGCCCGCTGGCGCAGGCCAAGAATCTGGCCGGACAGGAGCGGTTGCTGGACCACCTGCGTCGCTACCCGGATGCCCTGCGGGCGGGTCTGGAGGTCATTACCGAGACGACGGTCCGTTTCCTGGAGAGCGCGCGCGGCTGTGGCATCGCTGGCATCTTCTACGCCGTACAGCACGCCGATTACAGCCTGCTCAGTGAGGCGGAGTACCATACCTTTGGCCGTCCCTATGACCTGCGCGTGCTGCAGGCGGCACAGGGGTTGTGGTTGAACGTCCTGCACCTGCACGGTTCGACGGTGATGTTCGATCTGGTGACAGACTACCCCGTTCAGGTGCTCAACTGGCACGACCGCGAGACGGGGATTTCGTTGGCGGAGGGGCAGCGCCGTTTCGGTGGGGCTGTCTGTGGTGGGTTGTCTCGCTGGGATGGAGTGGTGTGCGGCACGCCGACCAGGGTGCGCGCCGAAGCCTTCGAGGCGCTGGCCCAGACGGGTGGACGGCGCTTCATCTTGGGGACGGGTTGTGTGGTGCCGGTGGTCGCGCCGTGGGAGAACCTGCGCGCGGCGCGACAGGCCGTCGAGATGGCCCCGCCTGCCGAGGCGTTGCGCTGTCATTTGAACAAAGAGGGCGGGCTTTCGTGTGCAGCGGCCTTCCGCGCTGCCCAGGAATTGGGTTTAGAGCCGTGGGCGGTGGGCCGCGCGGCGGACTTGCTGGACATTCGTCTGGTTGGATGCCAGTTGGGTCTGTTCGGGTATGGCCCCAAGTCGGAGGGGCGGCACAAGGTAGTGAAGCCCGCCGAGGAGGTGTCGCCGGATTTGGCTGCCGCTATCTACGCCGGGTTGGAGGGTGGGCGGCTGTCGTGCCAGGCGGCCTGGAGCATTGCCAGTCGGATGGGAATTGCGAAGATAGAAGTGTCGGCCGCGGCTGAGCGGCTGGGGGTGCGGATTGGCCGTTGTCAGTTAGGGGCGTTCTGAAAGAGGTGTCCGAAAAAAGGTGCCAGGCGCCTTTGAGGTGTCTGGCACCTTTTCGTTGTGTCACCTGCCGTGTCGTTCCAGCGTGCGGGAGAGGATATCGTCCAGTTCAGCCTCGGCGCGCCGTCTGGCCTCTTTGCGCTGACCGCGCTCGCGGCGTCGCTCGCGGCGTTGTTCCTCCTGGGCGCGGCGGAAGGCTGTCTCCATCAGCGTTGCCGCAGGCTCCTCTTCCTCTTCGGCTGGGACGTCAGTACGGTCTTCTATGGAAAGGTCAATGCGTTTCTTGCGCCGGTCTATCTGGAGGATGCGTACTTCGACCTCGTCCCCCTCGCGGAACATCTCGGAGGGGGGACGGGCGAACCGGTGGCCCATCTCGTGGACATGGAGCAGCCCAGGCCGTTCGGCGCCGATGTCCACGAACAGGCCGTACCGCTCGATACGCACAACGCGCCCGACATAGGTCTGGCCTTCAGCGAGGTTGCGCCATTCCACTGCGGGGGGTCTGGTGAGGCTGAGGCCCACACGTCCACTGGCGGGGTCAACGGAGGTAACCCACACCGTCACTTTGTCGCCGACGTGCAGGACGTCGGAGACCTTGTCCACGCGCCGGTCGCCCATCTGGGAGATGTGGATGAGCCCGGGCCGTTCGAGGCCGATGTCTACAAGAGCGCCGTAGAGTTCGATCTTCTTGACGGTGCCCTGCAGGCACATTTTGGGCTGCAGGTCGTTGATGGAAGCGGGTTGAGCAAGGGGGTGTTCTTCAGCACTGACAAAACTCACGCGGTCACCTCTGATCTATGTGGTGAGCAGTTGCAGCGGATTATAACCTCAGTCCAGAAATCTGTCAAGCATTGGAGGGATATTGGAGCGGCCGCGCCTTTCGCGTAGTCATAAGCGTAGGCGCTTTCCACCCCTTTGCTGACTTTGCCCGGAACTGCCAACCAGGCTATGCGAAATCGGTGCGACCTGGTCCATCCTGCGGAGCGGGGGGTCGGTGGCAGTCACCAAACAGCATCAGGGTAGGTGCAGATGCCGGCATGGATGCCCACACGTTTGTACATCTGCACTCCGGTGAAGGGTTCCTCCAAAATCCCATCGTGGATTGCCCAACTCCGCCCCCGCACACTCCACGCCGCCGACTCCCGTCGGAATGGGGTAGAGCCGTCGAGACGCCGGTAGAGCACCCCGCCCGGCGCGAACTCCTGATGGATCCACTCCATCCGCCCACGACCGATCGTGTACGAAAAGCCGTACCGCTCGAAAAGGATCGCGCTGTGGTAGGCCAGCGGACGGACATGGAAGCGATCGAACCCCAGCCGCGCGACAAACTCCTCGAAGCGTGGAACCAGCCGCCGCGCCAGCCGCGCTCCTTCTCTGACCTGCCCCGGGGCCAGGCCTGCCTCCATCGCCCGCACCTCCTCGGCGATGTTGCGGCAGGTGGTGCCGAAGTCGGTCGGACACCCATCGGGCATGCGGTCGATGTTGAATCGAGGGGCCTCAGGGTCGTTGATGACGAAGAGCAGTACCTCCAGCTGGTTGTTGAGCGTATCGGAGAGTTCCAGGTACAGCACCGGGTCTTCGTCCTCCCAACTGCGCCGTAGCGAGATTGCCACAGAAGAGGTGCCGGCTTCGCCCAGGCACGTGAAAAGGGGCCGGCCTGCCGTATCGGTTAGAGAAGAGGGAATTCCAAAGCGGAGAAGCGCCTCGGAGGGCAGCAGCAGTCGGTAGACTGCGTCGCGCTGCGCCAACGGAAGGTTGTTGATCTGTCGGATGGAGTGCAGCGGTTGCCCGTCCACGACCAGTGGCTCGACAGCGTTCATCGTAGCCGCTCTTTCCACTCCCGGCGTACCTCGCGCTCGGCATCCCGTCGGGCGATGGCCTCACGCTTGTCGTACTGACGCTTACCGCGTGCCAGCGCAATCTCCACCTTGGCCCGACCGCGCTTCAGGTACATCCGCAGCGGCACAACGGTGTAGCCCTGCTCCTGCATGCGGCCCATCAGGCGGTTGATCTCCTTGCGGTGCAACAGCAACCGTCGGGGACGCAGCGGGTCGTGTCCCTGCCGGCCTGCCGGGTCATAAGCAGCGATATGGACGTTGACCAGCCAGAGTTCGCCGCGCCGCGGCTGGACGTACCCCTCGCGAAGCACCACTCGGCCGGCACGCACCGACTTGATCTCCGTCCCCGTCAGAGCGATGCCGGCCTCGTAGCGGTCCTCGATACGGTAGTCGTGCGACGCCTTGCGGTTGGTGGCGACGACCTTGATGCCTTCAGCGTCTCTCATCTACTCACCGCTGAGCAGGTACTGACGCGCCCGCTCGATCTGTGGATCCTCCCCCGCTGCCGTCTCTTCGGGCCACGGGACAACGATGTCAGGAGTGAGCCCCTGGCCGTGGATCGCCACATCAGCGGGCGTGTACCAACGAGCAACCGTCACCCGCAGTTCCGAGCCGTCCGACAGGCGGAAAGGCTGTTGCACCGAGCCCTTGCCGAAACTCTGCTCGCCGATCAGGATGCCACGCCCGCGCGCCTGGACTGCCCCGGCGACAATCTCCGAAGCCGAGGCACTGCCGCCGTTGATCAGCACTACCAGGGGGACCGATTCCGCCAGATCTCCATCCCGTGAACGGTAGACCTGCTCTCCGCCGTCGTTGGAGCGCTGAATCAGCACCACGCCGTTGTCCAGGAACAGGTCCGAGACCTCCACCGCCTGTTCGAGCCAGCCGCCGGGATTGCCGCGCAGGTCGAAAATCAACCCAACCGGGTTTTGGGCCAGCAGGCCTTCCAGTTCTCTGCGCATCTGATCGGAGGCGGTGGAACTGAACTCTGTCAGACGAATGTAGGCGACATTGTCCTCCAGCATCCGTGCCTCGACCAACGGGATCTCCACCCGCGCCCGGGTGACCGTCACCTCGAAGGCACGGGTCTCCTCATCCTCGCTCCGTTCGATGAGCAGGGTGACTTGAGAGCCGGCCGGCCCACGGATGAGGGCAATCGCCTCGTAGATGCCGTAGCCGGCGATGGACTGCCCGTCCACGGCCAAGACCACATCTCCCGCCCGCAGCCCGGCCTGCTCTGCCGGCTGTCCACTGATGACGCCGGAGATCTCCAGTCGCCCATCGTCCCGCATGCGGACGAAAGCGCCAATCCCCTCGAATGTCCCGCTGGCGTCTTCCTCGATGATGGCTGCGGCCTGTGGCTCGATGAACGAGGTGTAGTCATCCCCCAGCGTCTCCAGCATGCCCCGAATGGCGCCGTAGGTGACGGTCTGCTCGTCCGGGAGTTGGCCGTAGTAATTCTGTTCGACCAGGTGCCAGACTTCCCAGAAGAGTTGAAAGGTCTCCTGCTCGGTGTTGGTCTCAGAGGATGGGGTGGGGGAGGCCAGTGAGAAGACTGGTGTGGACCGAGGCTGAAGCGGCGTCCGAGAGTCCATCCAGACCGAGGTGGCGAAGCCAGCGGCAAAGGCAGCCACGGCCGTGAAGAGCAGCAAGACGATAGTTACCAGGCCCTGCAAGAGTGCACCACAGCACCGCAAACGGCTCATCGGGCTAATCTCCTGTCTCGAGGTACTGCCGGGCTTGCTCTAACTGCGGGTCTGTGCCTCCACCCGCGGCTACAGGGAGGTCCGGCGTCAGCCCTTCTGGGCTGACGGGTTGGCGGTCGGGCAGCAGCCAGACCGCCGCGGTGACGTGCAGGCTTGAGCCATCGGACAGAGGGAAGATCATCTGTACCGAGCCCTTGCCGAACGTGGGCTCTCCGATCAGCGGGCCTCGTCCGTGCGCCTGGAGCGCGCCAGCGACGATCTCGGCGGCGCTGGCGGTGGAGCCGTTGACCAGGATAGCCAGGCGGCCCTCCGTGCCCGGGCCGCCTGGGTGGGCGCGGAAAGCAGTCTCTTCATCGCGCTGACGGACCTGGTAGAACATCACCTGGTCACTATCCAGGAAGAGATCGGCCACCGCTGACGCAGACTGAATGAGCCCCCCACCGTTGTCGCGCAAGTCGAGTACCCAGACGGTCGCCCCGGCGGCGGTGAGGGAATGCAGGGCCGCCTCGGTCTCCTCGGGGGTACGTTCGGTGAAGGTGGTAATGTGAAGATAGCCCACGGGCGGCGTGCCTTCCAGCAGCCGATAGGTGACACTGGGCAGGTTGATCTCCGCGCGGGTGATAGTCAGGTCGAACGGCGGGGTTGGGGGGCGGGAGAGGGTGAGGGTCACTGCTGTGCCCACCTCGCCGTGCAGCAGGGCATTGATGCTGTCGAGGGTGGCTGTGAGCACTGATTGCCCGTCCACTGCAAGCAACTGATCCCCGCTCTGGACACCGGCAGCGGCGGCAGGGGAGTCGGGGTAGGGGAAGAGGAGCGTGTTACCTGCATCGTCCCGCCAGAGGTCCACGCCGATCCCGCCATAAGTGCCGGAGAGTTGGTCACGTTCGATTTCCCCCTGGGGAGGCTCGACGAAGATCGTGTAGGGGTCATTCAGCGTAGCCAGCGCGCCGCGGATGGCCCCGTAGGTTCGTTCCTGGGCGGAGGGGAGTTCGCCGTTGTAGTAGCGGTCGAGGATTTCCCAGGCCTGCCAGAAAGGGGCAAGGGACTGCCGGGCGGCCCGCTCTTCGTTTTTTTGCATCAGACGGTGGGCTGCAAATCCCATTGCGAAGAGGAGGATCGGCAGGAGCAAAGCCACGGCCAGCGCGACGGCGAGGCGTCGGCGTGCGGCGGGGTTATTGGTGTCGTTTGCGGCCAGGTTCATGGGTTCCCTGCCAGTGTTCGGGACAGTTTTCACGCGCCAACCGCCGGGTGTGGGGTCTGGCGCGTGGAGGGGTATTGTAACATGTTCGGGCGATTTTGAGAAGGAGGGGGCACGTACGGGGTTTCAGGTTACAGGGTTTCAGGTTGCAGGTTAAAGGTGCTCTGTTTCGCGCCTTTTCGCATCTTTCGCGCCTTTCGCGTCTTTTCGCACCTTTCGCGTCTTTTCGCGCTTTCACCCTTTCGCGCTATCCGGTTGACAGGAGACGTTTTTCGTGATAGAATATGATTCGGATAGTGTAAGTTATACGAATCATAACCCGATCCCTTGAAACATGAAACCTGAAACCTGTAACCCGCAAACCAGCCCCCTACCCCAGGAGACAGACCATGACCGTTCAAGAAGCGCTCGATCGTTACCTGCGCGATGTGGAGGCCAGCCGCAGCGCCAACACCGCCCGCGCCTACCGCCAGGCGTTGGAGGCCTTCGCCGAGGTCCTGAAGGAGCATGGCCACCCCCCCACCCTCACCCCCGCCGCCGAACTGACAGTGGAGTGGCTTGGGTGGTTCCTGGAGGCGCTGCGCGAGCGGGCCGTGGCCACCGAGCGGCTCTACCTGACCGCGCTGGCCGGTTTCTACGAGCACGTCGCCGCCGAGGGCCTGGCGGACATCAACACCGCCGCCCTCCGGCGGCTGCGCCAGCGCCGCGCCCGCCGCGAGGCCACCCGCCTGCCCCCCTTCCCGCAACAGGAGATCGGGCAGGTGTTGGCTGCGGTCGAACAGGCCGCTGCCGCGCCTGCGGAGGAGGAGCAAGAAAGATTGCGCCTGCTGCGTGATCGTGCCCTTCTGTTTGTTCTGGCCGACACCGGCCTGCGCGTGGCCGAGGCCTGTGCGCTGACGCGCGGCCACCTCGACTGGCACGAGGCGCGCGCGCGGGTGCTGGGCAAGGGGGACCGCGAGGCGGTGGTGCGCTTCTCGCCGCGCAGCCTGCGCTTCCTGCGTGCCTACATGGAGGCGCGCGCGCCGCTCGACGGCGCGCAGGGCCGCCCGCTCACCGCCCTGCCCCTTTTCGCCCGTCACGATCGCGGCGCAGGCCGCCGCATCCTGCCGCTCTCCCCCCGCTCTGCCGAGAAGATCGTCGAGCAGTGGGTAGTGGCGGCGTTGGGCAGCGGCGCGCGAGGGACGATCACCCCGCACACCTTCCGCCACTACTTCGTCACTGTGGCCTTGCGCGGCAGCGGCGGGAATATGCGCCTGGCGCAGGAACTGGCCCGCCACCGCTCCATCACCACCACCCAGCGGTACACCCATCTGAGCGACGACGAACTGGATCGGGGGTATGAGGAGATATTTGGGTGATTGGAGGCTGGAAGTTGGAGGTTGGAGGCTGGAGGCTGGAGGGGTGATTCAGCGTTTGGATTGCGGCGACCGTGTCGCCGTTTGGACTGCGGCGACTTTGGACTGCGGCGACGGAGTCGCCGCTTTGGAATAAAGCGCCGACTTTGGACTGCGGCGACCGCGTCGCCGCTTTGAGGGAAAGCGCCGACACGTCGGCGCAATCCAAAAGTTGGCGTGATCCAAGGATGAGCCACCAGGCCCGCGGCTTCAACCACCGGACGCACTGCCGCCCATCCCGGCCGCCCGCCTCCGCCATTCTGCCTGCTCCCCCGCCAGGCTCTCCGCCAGCGGATGGCCGATGCGGCGACCGAAGTCTATCGCTGGCTGGATGAGGTCAGCGGCGGCGGCGAAATCCCCCTGCGCCGCTGCCAGACGGGCCAGGGTGATGGAGAGGTTGGCCAGACCCACCTGATCTCCCACCGCCTGGTACAGACGGCGGGCCTCCTCGAGAAGCCTCAACCCCTCTTCTACCTGTCCACCTGAAAGAGCAAGTTTACCCTGGCTCTGCAGCACGTTGGCCTCGCCCAGCCGGGCGCCCACCGCGCGGTAGAGCCCCAGCGCCGCCTCGTACCGCCCCAGCGCCTCATCATTCCGCTTGAGAAA
>Ga0209018_1002984_pt1 | contig 11209 bp, 6 predicted proteins | sample YNPBryBLVA2012_FD_185814 | JGI IMG/M metagenome (GOLD analysis project Ga0209018, IMG submission 185814) | Anoxygenic and chlorotrophic microbial mat microbial communities from Yellowstone National Park, USA - YNP Bryant BLVA 2012 (SPAdes)... ...
CGCCGGCGAGGTGCGCGATCAGTTGGCAGCCTATCGCGCCAGGCTGGGCGAATGGGCGGCGCAAGTGGAGCGCGACGACACGCTGGAGACGGTCATCGACGCCATCGCCGGCTTCAGGTTCTGTCGCACGCCGGCCCAGGCGGACCCGCGCGCGGCGGCCCTGCGCGCGGAGGTGAAGAGCCGCTGGCACGAGAAACGGCTGAAACAGCGCTGGCAGAGCGGACAGGTGCGCCAGGTCCTGGACGGCGCCGGCGAGCTGGGCAGCCTGCTGATCACGCTGCTGCGGCTGGAAGAGCGCTACCGCGCGCTGCTCGACGCCCGCAAACGCGCCCAGGCGACGTACGAGTTCGCCGACGTGCTGCGGCTGGCACTGGACGTGCTCGGAACGCCCGACCCGGACGACGGGCGCCGGCGCCGGCCGACGGCGGTCGCCCTGGCGTTGCAGGCGCGGTACGAACACATCCTGGTCGACGAATATCAGGATACCAGTCCGGTGCAGGTCGAGCTGCTGCGCCTGGTAACGCGGCCCGAGCCGGGGCGCTCCAACTGCTTCATGGTCGGCGACGTCAAGCAGAGCATCTACGGCTTCCGCGAGGCTGAGCCACGGCTGTTCACCGAGCTGATCGACGCCTTCGAGCAGGGACGCGCCGCGGGGCGGGTGCAGCACCTGTCCGACAACTTCCGCAGCCATGCGGACCTGCTCGAAGGTCTGAACCGGCTCTTTTCCCTGCTGTTCGATCGGGCGCTGGGCGGCAGCGCGTATGGAGCCGGCGAGCGGCTGTGCGCGCGCCGCGATGACGTGGCCAATCCCACGCTGGACGGCACGCCGCGCATCGAGCTGCACCTGGTCTGCGAAGACGCCAACGCCGCCGCCGACCAGACGCCCGAGACTGCCGACGCGCTGCCCCTGGAACGCATCGAGCGCGAGGCGCAGCTCGCCGCCCGCCGCATCCGCGAGCTGCTGGCCGCCCGGACCCAGGTCCCGCAGCGCGCCCCCGACGGGACCGTCCGGCTGCGCCCGCTGCGCCTGGCGGACGTGGTGATCCTGCTGCGCTCCGCCAAAGGCAACGCGCCGCTGCTGGCCGCCGCGCTGCGCGAAGCCGGCATCCCCTGCGTGGCGGCCGGTCGCGAGCCGCTGCTCGACAGTCTGGAGGTCCGCGACATACGCAACGTGCTGACGCTGTTGGTCAATCGGCAGCAGGACGTCCCGCTGGCGGCCTACCTGCGCGGACCGCTGGTCGGCCTGCCGGCCGACCAGTTGCTGGCCATCCGCAGGGCCGTTCCCCACGCCGCCTTCTGGCGCGCGGTCGCGGCCTACCGCGCGGCGCCGACCGATCCCGCCCTCGGCGCCCGGCTGACGCAGGCGCTGCGGCAGCTCAACCGCTGGGCGGCGGCGGCCCGCATCCGGCCGCTGCCCGAGCTGCTGCGCCAGATCCTGCGCGAGACGGGCCACGCGCACTTTGCCCGCGGGCTGCCCGGCGGGGAGCACCGCGTGGCGATGCTCCGCGCGCTCGAATGGCTGGCGGTCGAGGCAGCCGGGTACTGTCAGGCCGGTGTCGCCGAGTTCGTCGAGTATCTCGACGCCCTGACGGCGCGCGAGGTCGAGCCGGTGGCGACGGCCGCCATCGGCGAAGACGTCGTCCGCATCATGACCATTCACGCGGCCAAGGGGCTGGAGTTCCCGGTCGTGCTGCTGCTCGGCACCGGGGCGGCCTTCAGCCGCCGGCCGGCGCCCGGCCCGCTGCGCTGCGACGAGCAGAACGGCATCGGCCTGGAGTTTTTCGACTATCCCGCACGCAGACGGCTGAGCAACGCAGCTTTTCTGGTCAACAGCAGCGCGGCGGCGCAGCGCGAGCTGGAGGAAGAGTTGCGGCTGCTGTACGTGGCGGCCACCCGCGCCCGCGAGCTGCTCGTGGTCGTCGGCCACACATCGGCCAACAGGTGGACCGAGCTGCGCGAGCTGCTCGCCGACACCGCCGGCGCGCCGCCGCTCATCACCCGCCTCAGCGCCGCCAGCATGCTGGAGTGGGTGATGATGGCGGTCGCGGCCGGGGGTCTGGACGCGGCCGACGACAGCGGCCGGCCCCTGGTGGCGCTGACGACGCATGCCGCCCAGCCCCGGACCGCGCCCGCCGCAGCGCCGCTGCCTTCCGCTGCCCGGCCCGGATCACCGACGATGACGCAGGCCGACCGCGAATGGATCGCCCGCGCCCGCCGACTTATCGACTCGGCGCCGGACTTCACGCTGGCCCGACTGCCAGCCGTCCTCTCGGTCAGCGCCGCCAAGCAGGAGGCGCTGCGCGGCACGAGCGAGGACACCCCCCGACACCTCGATCTGCCCGACCTGCCGGGAGTGCCGGCCTTCGCGCGGCGGGCGGCGGACGAAGACGGCCGCGCGCTGGGCGCCGCCTATCACCGCTTCCTGCAACTTGCGGACCTGGCGCGCCTCGCAACGCCGGCAGACGTGCAGGATCAGGTGCGGCGGCTGACCGAAGCCGGCCGCCTCGCGCCGCAGGAGGCGGACCTGATCTGTCCCGACGACCTGGTCTGGTTGGCGGCCACGGGCGAGGGCCGGCTGCTGGCTCGCAGCTCGCGCACCTGCCGGCGCGAAGTGCCTTTCGTCTGGGCGCTGCCGATCGCCGCCGGCGTCGAGCGGGTCGTCCTGCGCGGAGTGATCGACTGCGTGGTGGAAGCGGAGGATGGCCTGCACGTCTTCGACTATAAGACCGACCGCCTGACTGACGCGCGGGCCTGGACACAGCGCCTCAGCGGCTATGGCGTCCAGTTGCAGCTCTACGCCATGGCGGCCGCTGAGCTGTTCGGGCGCCCGCTGGCGGCGGCGGGGCTGATCTGTCTGCGGCAGCGGCAGGTGGTGACTGTGCCGCCGGAAGCGCCGCAGGTGGCGGAGCTGCTGGCGCGCTGCGCAGAGCCTGAACCTGCGGCCGGCGGCCCGTGGCCGGGCGACGGAGCGGAAAGCGGCACGTAAAATGGGCGCGCGGGGCGCGCGGACGAAGGCCGAGCGGCATGCTCACCAAGGCGGCGGTGCTGGGAACGGGCGCGATGGGTACCGTGCTGGCGCAGGTGCTCGCCAGCAACGGCATCCACGTGGCGCTGTGGGGCCGTCGCGCTGAGCAGGTTGCGGCCCTGCTGACGTGGCGCGAGAACCGCCGCTACCTGCCCGGGATCAGGCTTTCGGAGCGGATACTGCCCACGGACGATGCCGCCCGGGCGCTGGCGCACGCGGAGCTGGTGTTCTCTGCGGTGCCGTGCCAGTTTCTGCGCGCCACGTGGGAGCGGCTGGGGCCGTACGTCGGGGCCGGGGTGCCGATATGCAGCGTTACCAAGGGCATCGAGACGGAGACCCTGGCCCGTCCCAGCCAGATCATCGACGCGCACGTCGGGGACAATCCGCTGGCGGTCCTCTCCGGGCCGAGCATCGCGCCCGAGCTGGCGCGCTGCCTGCCCGCGACGGTCGTCGTCGCCTCGTCGTCCCCCGCAGTCGCAAAACTCGTCCAAAGCGTGCTCAGCAACTCCGCCTTCCGGGTGTACACCAATCCCGATGTGCTCGGCGTCGAGCTGGCCGGCGCGCTCAAGAACGTCATTGCCATCGCCGCGGGCATCCTCGACGGGCTGCGCGCCGGCGATAACGCCAAGGCGGCCCTGCTGACCCGCGGGCTGGTGGAGATCACGCGGCTCGGCGTGGCCCTGGGCGCCCGGCAGGAAACCTTCGTCGGACTGGCGGGCGTCGGCGATCTGGTGACCACCTGCGTCTCGCCGCTGGGACGCAATCGCTCGGCCGGCGAACGCATCGGCCGCGGCGCCAGTGTGGAGCAGGTCATCCGCGAAAGCCCCGCGGTCATCGAGGGCATCCCCACCACGCGCGCAGTGCTGGCCCTGGCGCGCCGCTGCCAGGTCGAAATGCCGATCACGCGGGCGGTGCACGCCGTCCTCTTCGAGCACAAGCCTCCGCTGGAAGCCATCACTGAACTGATGAACCGCCCGCCCAAGGCTGAGGAGCCGTGGTGACGATTGACGCACCCGCCGGCGCCGCAGTAGCATGCCACACCTGATGCCGGTCGCGGCGGCGGTCGCCGCCGCCCGGCGTCTGTCGCGCGACCCGGGGCAGGGCTGGCGGGCGGACCCCGTGAGCGAGGGGGGATCGGAGACGTGGTGACTGCGGGGCGGCGGAGCAGCGGAACGCCATGTCTGCACATGTCAGTTCAGACTCGCTGGAGCAGCTCCAACAGGAGCTGGTGACCTGTCAGCGCCGGGCCAGTCTCGGGATGCTGGCCAGCATCATGGCCCACGAGTACAACAACCTGATGACGCCGATCGTCGCCCGCGCCCACGACGCGCTGGCACGCGACGACATCGACGCCATGCGCAAGGCACTGACGCTCACCGCGCGTCAGACCGAGAAGGCCCTCGAGTTCACGCGCCAGGTCCTGCACCTGGCCGATGGCCGGGAAACGCCCCTCCAGACGTGCCGGGTGATCGACCTGGTGCAGGCGGCGCTGCTCTCCGCCGTCCGCCCGCTGGAGAAAGACGGTATCGAACTGGAGCTGCACGTCCCGGCCGACCTGCGCGTCCGCGCCCAGCCGCTGCTGTTCGAGCAGGTGCTGCTGAATCTGCTGCTGAACGCCCGCGCGGCGATGAAAGGACGGTGCGGAAAGCTGACCATCAGCGCCGCCCGCGAAGGCAACATGGTCGCCGTCGCCGTCCGCGACGGGGGCACCGGCATCGCCGCGGAGCGGCTGGAAAACGTGATCAACCCGTTTCTGGCTGCCGACGCCGGGACGCACTGCTCCGACTGGAGCGCCGTCGGGCTGGGCCTGCACGCGTGCCGGGCCATCGTGCAGCAGCACGGCGGCACGATCCGGGCGGAGGCCAACAGCGACGGCCCGGGCTGCACGTTCCGCTTCCACTGGCCCGCCGGCTGACCGTCGCTCCCGGCTGCCATGCCGGTGCGTCAGGCGTGGCGGCGCGGAAAGCGCCAGAAACCGGCAGGGCCGACCCGATGCCGGGGGGCGGCCCGCCCTGCAATCGCCCCTCGTCGTAAACGCCGGCGCCCGGCTTGCCGGTTACACTGCGCACTGCTGGCCGCCCGGGTCACCCGCAGCCCGGGCTCCCCGAGCCGCACCGCAGCCATGCGCGACGTTCTGGCGTACACACGCATACTGCTGCTGACCGAGGGACACCTCGGCGTTTTCACATCCAAGACCGCCGTGGCGCTGTTGCGCTATCGCGGCGACGACGTGGTTGCCGTCATCGATTCGGCTTTCGCCGGTCGTCCGCTCCCCGACATCATTGCAGGTGCGCCCAGCAGGCCGATTCTGCCGGACGTGGCGGCCGCGCGGGAACTGCGCCCCGACGCGCTGTTCGTGTGCATTCATCCGACGGGCGGGGCGCTGCCAGCCGAGTTCCGCGCGCAGATCGCAGCGGCGCTGCGCCTGGGCATGGACGTGGTCAGCGGCCTGCATGCGCGGCTGACGGATGACGAAGAGCTGGTGCGGATCGCGTCGGGCAGCGGGGCGTGCCTGATCGACCTGCGCCGGCCGCCGGCCGAACGGTGCGTCGCCGCGGGACGCGCCCGCTCCACGCGCTGCCGGCGGGTGCTGACCGTCGGCACCGACTGCAATGTCGGGAAAATGGTGGCGGCAGTGGAACTGACGCGGGCAGCCCGGGCGCGGGCCATCGACGCCAGGTTCGTCGCCACGGGTCAGACGGGCATGATGATTTCCGGCACGGGGGTGGCGGTCGACGCCGTCGTCGCCGACTTCGCGGCCGGCGCCGTCGAGCGCGCCGTGCTGGACGCCGGCGACAGCGACCTGTGCGTGGTGGAAGGGCAGGGCAGTATCGGTCACGCCGGCTTCTCGGGCGTGACGCTGGCGCTGCTTCACGGCGTGTGCCCGGACGCGATGATCCTCGTCCACCACGCGGGTCGCACGCATCACAAGTCCCCGCCGCACAGCCCATTGCCGCCGCTGCGCGACCAGTGGCGGGCTTACGAGCTGCTGGCCGGGCTGCTGCACCCGGCGCGGATCGTCGGCGTGGCGCTGAACACGTACGGGGTCAGCGACAACGTCGCGCGGGACGAGCGCAGACGTATCGAGGAGGAGTTCGGCGTGCCGGTGACCGACCCGCTGGCCGAGGGCTGCGAGCCGCTGCTGGACGCCGTATTGTGCTCGTGAGCGCGCGCGCCGGTGCTAGCGCACCGCGGCCGCAGGATGGCCGCAGGCCGCACCTGAAGCGGGAAAGGCCGTTGCCGGTCGTCCTATAATCAGGCGAAGGAGCGGGCGGGCGAGCGAGCGGCGTTTCCCTCAGACCACGGCCGCCCCGGTGGGCCAGCGGCCGGGCTGGCCGCGACGCCACCGGAAACTGGCCGGTTACCCGTAGCATACCTCGTTGAACGATGGTATGTTATGCGTCGATAACCTGGAAGAGGTGCGGCGTGGCCCGGTACCGGGTTGTGAGGACCGCGGGCGGGCGCCGGGGAGTTTTCGTCTAGTCGTGCCCCGCGCCGCGTTGCCGCGCCCGCACTGCCCGGCGCCCCGCTGCGTTGCTCTGGCCGGCGAGAAAACGGCGTGAGCTCGCGAATCGGGCCCATCCGGAGGCGTGTGTGGCCAAGACGTTGCGAGTCCATCATTTGGCGACTGAGCTGGGAGTACCCAGCAAGGAGATCATTGCCAAGTGTAATGCCGAGGGGGTCCAGCCGCCGCTCAAGAACCACATGGCCACCGTGTCGCTCGGCCTGGCCGAATCCATCCGCGAATGGTTCAGTGCCGGCGCCGACGTGACGACGATCGAAGTCGCCAAGCCCGTCGATCTCGAGAAAGTCAGGAAACAGCGCAAGCGCAAGGCCAAAGCCGGAGAACAGCGCGCGCCGGCAGAAGCCGCCGCTGCCGCCGCCCCCGAGGCGACCGGGACCGTGACAGCCCCCGTCGAGGTCGCCCCCGAAGTCAAGCCCGCACAGATGCCGGCCGCGCCGCCTGCGGTCGGGGAGGTTCTGGCGCCCGCGGCCCTGGCGCCGACCGTCGAAGCCCCAGCGGCCCCCGAAGCGGCGCCCCCTCCGGTCGTGCAGCCCGCCGAGATCAAAGCGCCCGAGCCGCGCGTCGAGACTGTCGGCGAGCAGGTTGCCGCGGAGACAGTCGAGGTGCCGGCGCCCGGTGCCGCGCAGGCCCCGGAAGTGGGACTGCCTGAGCCAGCGCCCACGAAGGTTGAACCGCCGCAGCCGCCCGCCCCGCCCGAGCCGATCCGGCCCGCCGGACCGCAGCTCGTGCCGCGACCGGCTGAGCTGAAAGGTCCGCGCGTGGTGCGGATCGAGGCCCCCGAGCCGCTGCGCACGCCGCGCGCCCGGCCGGCAGCCTTCCAGCCGCTCGCACCCGACCTTTCCATCGAGCGCGCCATCGGTGGGCGCGGTCGGGGCCGGGGGCGACAGGGGCCCGCGGAGCCTGTGGGGCGCGCGCGCAGCCCGCGCCGCCGCTCCGGCGGTGTCGAGGTCATCGAGCGCCTGAAGGAGTGGCGCGATCAGGACCTGCTTGAGCGGAAAGAGCGTCTGGCCAGCGCGACCGGACACGGTGTGCGGGCCCGGCGGACGGCCGAGCGCCAGCGCCGCGTGACCCCGACGGCGCAGCCGGTGCGCCGGACGGAGGCCGTGGTGACGGAGCCGATCACCGTCAAGGACCTGTGCGCCGCGGTCGGGACGCCGTTCCCCACCGTGTTCGCCAAGCTCGTCGAACACACCGGGCGCCCGTACCGGATCATGGACACGGTGGAGCGGGAGACGGCCGAGCTGGTGGCCCTGGACCTGGGTATCACGCTCGTGGTGCGGCGGGAGTTGACGGCGTTGGAGCAGATCGAGAAGGAGTTCAGGGAGCGTGAGCGCCAGCATCTGCGGCCGCGGCCGCCGGTCGTCGCCATGCTCGGTCACGTGGACCATGGCAAGACGTCGCTGCTGGATGCGATCCGCAAGACGCACGTGGCGGCCGGGGAGGCGGGGGGGATCACGCAGCACATAGGCGCCTATCAGGTGCGGCAGGGCGACTGGAACGTGACGTTTCTGGACACGCCCGGGCACGAGGCTTTCACCGCGATGCGGGCGCGCGGGGCGAACCTGACCGACGTGGTGGTGCTGGTGGTCGCGGCCGACGACGGGGTCATGCCGCAGACGATCGAAGCCATCAACCACGCCAAGGCGGCGGGCGTGCAGATCGTCGTGGCGCTGAACAAGATCGATCTGCCGGGCGTGGATGTGAACAAGATCTATGCCCAGCTCGCCGAGCAGGGTCTGGTGCCGACGGAATGGGGCGGGCAGACCGACGTGGTCAAGACCAGCGCCGTCACCGGGCAGGGCATCGACGAGCTGCTGTCGCACCTCAGCACGCTGAGCGAACTGATGGACCTGCGGGCGGATCCCACTGTGCCGGCCTTCGGCTCGGTGATCGAGGCCCAGATGCGCGAGGGCAGCGGCGTGGTGGCGCAGGTGCTGGTCCGCGAAGGGACGCTGCGCGTCGGCGACGCCGTCGTCTGCGGTCCTGCCGCCGGACGCGTCCGTTCGCTGCTGGATGCCCGCGGCCAGCGCGTCAAGTCGGCCGGACCGGGCACGCCGGTGGAGGTCGTCGGGCTGGACGAGCTGCCGCAGGCGGGCGAGCGGCTGTACGTCGTCGAGGATCTGTCGCGCGCCAAGCAGACGGCCGAAGAGGTACGGCAGCGCCGACGGCAGGAGGCGCTGGCCGGGGTGCGCCGGCCGCCGACGCTGGAGGAGCTGCTGACGGCCGGGGAGGAGGGCGGGGTTCCGGAACTGAACGTCATCATCAAGGCCGACGTGCAGGGCTCAGTCGAGACGCTGAAGCTGGCGCTGGGGGAGTTTTCGTCGGAGCGGGCGCGGCTGCGGATTCTGCACGCGGACGTCGGTGCGATTTCGGAGGCGGACGTGGACCTGGCCCGGGCTTCCAAGGCGCTGGTGATCGGGTTCCACGTCGTCGCCGAGGAGCGCGCCCGGCAACTGGCCGAGCAGGCCGGGGTCGAGATCCGGCTGTACCGCGTGATCTACGAGCTGCTGGACGATCTGGAGAAGGCCCTGGAGGGCCTGCTGGAGCCGGTACAGCAGGAAGAGGCCCGCGGGCGGCTGGAGGTGCGCCAGGTGTTCAACATCTCGCGCGTCGGGCGGGTGGCCGGCTGCCTGGTGACCAGCGGGGTGGTGGGACGGAATCACAAGGTGCGTCTGATCCGCGACGGGCGGATCGTTACCGCCGGGCTGGCGATCGGGTCGCTGAAGCGCTTCAAGGAGGACGCGCGCGAGGTGCGCGCCGGGCTGGAATGCGGCCTGAGAATCGAAGGCTACGACGACGTCAAGCCCGGAGACGTCATCGAGACGTACGAGGTGGTGGAGGTCGCGCAGCGCCTGTAGCCCGGCTGCGCCCCCGGCTCGATCGGGCCGCGCGATGGTGGTCGGTGTGCTGAAGGTCCGGCTGGGGGTGTTCGAAGCGCTGTCGCTGAAGGACAAGCGCCGCGCCATCAAAAGCCTGAAGGACCGCCTGGGCACGCGACACAACGTCTCCATCGCCGAGATCGGCGACCACGACCAGCGGCAGGCGGCCACGCTGGGGCTGGCCATGATCTCCAACGATGCCCGCTTCGTGGAAAGCGCGCTGTCCAGGATCGTGGACGAGATCCGCGCCTTTCGGCGCGCCGCGCTGCTCGACTACGACATCGAGCTGTGGTAGCCGGCAGCCTGCGGTCCCGTCCCGGGCGGGAGCGACCCGCGCCGTCCGCGCCGGCCCGCGGGAGCGCCGACGTGCCGGGGCGCCGGGAGTGTTGAACGCCGTGTCGCGCCGCAGCGAACGAGTGGCCAACGTGATTCGGGCGATCGTGGCCGATGCGATTCAGCACCGGCTCAACGATCCGCGCATCGAGCCCCTGACCTCGGTGACGCATGTGCACGTCAGCGCCGACCTGTCCGTGGCCGACGTCTACGTCAGCGTCATGGCCCAGGACTCCCGCCGCCAACTCAGCCTCCAGGCCCTCCAGCACGCCGCCGGCCGCCTGCGCTCCCTGGTGGCGCGGCAGGTCGCGTTGCGCCAGGTGCCGCTGCTCCGCTTCCGCCTCGATGAGTCGATCCAGGGCAGCTTCCGGACCGTCCAGCAGCTCGACCGGCTCATGGCCGAGCTCGGCGCGCGGGCACCGCACGCCGGCCCGTCGCCCGACTCCGAAACCACGACGCCGCCCGCGGCACGCGGGCCGCAGGAGCCGGCCGCACCCGGGACAGGGTCGGAAGACCCAGGCGGCGACATCCGGGCACAGTCGCCGGCGGACGAGCACGGCAGTGAGCAGGAGGACGCCTGAGCCATGAGGGGCGCCACGCAATGTGCGCGGCGGTTGCGGCTGCTGCTGCGGACGCTGCGCACCAAGCTGGGTAAGGTCAGCCGGCCGGCGGTGGGCGATCCGATCACCCAGTTGATCCTCGGGATCTTCTCGCGGGACGTGCCGGAATCCAAGGCGCGCGAGGCCCTGGACCGCCTGCGGGCGGCGGTCGTGGACTACAACGAGCTGCGCGTCGTCCCCCCGATCGAGATGGCCGAAATGGTCGGTTCGCTGCCCAATGCGCGCATCAAGTGCGAGGACCTGTCCCGGGCCCTCAACAAGATCTTCGCCCGCGAGCACGAGGTGTCGCTCGAGCGGCTGCGCGGCCTGTCGCGCAAGGAAGTCATCCAGTACCTCGACGGGATCGACGGCCTCGATGCCTACAGCCGGGCGCGGATCCGCCTGCTCGGCTTGCAGCAGCATGCCGTGCCGCTGGACGCGGCGATGTGGGCCTATGCCCGCCGCCAGGGCATTGTCGACAAACGCTGCCCGCTGGAAGAGGCGCAAACATTTCTCGAACGGCGGCTCAGCGAGGAGGAAGCGCCGGAGTTCGTAGCCCTGCTCGAGAAGCAGTCCTGGGCAGAACTGGGCGGCGCGGTGCGCGCCGGCGAGGTCGACCTCATCAGCAGCGTTCCGCCCGACCGCACCGCACGCAACATGCTCCGGCAGATCGCCGCCGCACGCGAGGGCGCCGCACGACCGGGCGGTCCGCACGCCGACGACGGTCGGCCGCACGCCGCGCCGGCTGCGCCTGTACGGCGCCAGACCGTGGGTCCGGCGGGGACGACGCCGGCGGCCGGCGGCCCCGGGCACACGCCCGCGGCGGAGCACAAGCGCGCGCCGGCCC
>Ga0209018_1002985_pt1 | contig 11206 bp, 10 predicted proteins | sample YNPBryBLVA2012_FD_185814 | JGI IMG/M metagenome (GOLD analysis project Ga0209018, IMG submission 185814) | Anoxygenic and chlorotrophic microbial mat microbial communities from Yellowstone National Park, USA - YNP Bryant BLVA 2012 (SPAdes)... ...
AAAAGAGCTGCTCTTATTAAATCACTGCGTGAAGAATAATATTCTTTTTTTGCTAAAAGATCAATAATGTTGATTATTTGTTTTGGTAAAGAAATATTAATCGTTTGAGTTTGCATATACAAAAATGATACAATTTTTGTATAAAAAGTCAAGACATTTATATCTCTTTCAATCTTTTTTTAAAATAATCAACGTAGGGGATAGCGGCGGGATTTTCTTTATATAAAACCGAAAGGTACATTGACAAAAAGCTTCCCAAAGCCATTACCTCAAAGACCTGTTCGATTTTAGTTTTTCCCAAAAGTTTGTAAGTAAAAGTCTTAACCTTATTTTTTTCCACTACTTCTTTAGTGATTAAAAACCGTTTTTGAATTGGGGGAGAATAAAGGTCTGATTCAAAAAAAACAAAAACCAATAACTGATTTAAATTTTTAGGATGTTTTAATCCTTCCATTAAATGATGATTTAACTCCGGAATCACCCGAAAATCAGAAATCGCCTTGGCGGTTTCATTGATCTGATTGGCAACCGCATTGCCTACTCCAGTTAAAAACTCAGAGACAATATAAAAAGGATATTTTTCAAATAAGAAGGAGGCTAATTTTTTAGCCTCATTTTTTTCAAAAGGAGTTTCAATCGAAAAATTTTTTATAACTTTAGTTAAAAAACTAATTGCTTTTTCAACTTCTTCTTTTTTTATCTTCAAAACTCCCAACGCTGTCAAAAGCCCCAACATTCCACCAACCGCATAACCGAAGCCAATCCGCGGTTGAGCGGAAGGATTAAAAACCGGATTAAATTGATAAAAAGGAATTCTTAAATCAATTAACTTTTTTGCTAGCTCACCTCCCGAAGTAACCCCAGAAATTAATGCTTTTTTATTTTTTGCTTCCTTAAGCATCGCCAAAACTTCTTCGGTTGTCCCGGAATACGATGAGGCGACAAATAATGTTTTTTTGTTTACAAAACTAGGAAGTTGATAGTTATCGTTAATAATAACTGGTTTATTGAGTTCTTCTTTAAAAAGTTCTTTGATGATTAACGCCGGAAAACGGGAACCACCCATTCCACCAACCACAATGTTTTCTACCTTTTGATAATGTTTTGGAAATCGAATTTTTTTTGCCTGGTTAAAAGAATCATTAATTTGTTTATCTAAGTTGTAAATTGAAGTTATTACCTTTTCATCACCTTGAAGATTAATAATTTCTTTTCTATTATCTAAAATATCCATAAATAGAATCTTAGCAAAAAATAAGTTATAATTCAATATTAATGGAAAATAAAAAACTTTTCATCTATTTTAAACTTCTTCGGGTTAATCAGTGGATTAAAAATGTGATTATTTTTACCGCCATTGTTTTTTCTGGTAAACTTTTTGATGCCAGTCTTTTTCTAAGAAGCTTATTGACCTTTTTTATCTTTTGCCTTTTATCATCAACTTCCTATGTTTTAAACGATATTATTGATTATCAATACGATAAAAAACATCCGCAAAAAAAATATCGACCGATTGCCGCCGGAATCGTTTCTTTACCCCAAGCCTCCTTTATTGTTTTTGTTTTAACTTTTGTCTCTCTTATTTTTTCCCTCTTTTTTTCCATCTCTTTATTTTTCTTAAGTTTTTTGTTTCTTCTTCTTCATTTTTTTTATTCTCTTTATCTTAAAAAAAGACCGTTGGTTGATATTTTTTCCATTTCCTTTTCTTTTATGATTCGTGCCTTTGCCGGAGAGGTAGCTACCGGTTACCATATTCCAATTTGGCTTTTTTTAACCATCTCTTTTGGTTCTTTGTTTATGGCCTCTGTCAAAAGACACGCTGAGCTTTCTGGTTTTGGTAAACAGGCAAGGGAATCGCTTTATCGCTACAACGAACATTTTTTGGACTTTCTTACTTATACTTTTGGAACAGCAACAATCATCGCTTATGCGACATATACCTATATGGAAAAACTGCCCCCATTTGAAGGTTTTTTCCATCAGTTTATTATTAATATTTATCCCGGCTTTGAAGCAAGAAAATGGTTGATGATTACTATCCCATTGGTGGTTTATGGAATTGCCCGCTATGCTCAACTTTTGTATGAAAAATACGAAGGGGAAAGGCCAGAAAAAATTATTACTACCGACTGGCCCCTTGTTTTTACTATTGGTCTTTGGGGAGCAATCATCATCGGCTTAATTTATTTTTTGTAGTCTAAAAACTATTGACAAAAAATAAAAAAGTTTATAAAGTTTAAAAGTTTAAAAGTTTAAAAAAATTTTATGAAAAATCAAGACGTTAACAAAAAACAGGCGATTAATTTTGCGATTGAGCAGATTCAAAAACAGTTTGGTAAAGGAGCGATTATGAAACTGGGTGAAAGACCAACAACTGCGGTTGACGTGATAAAAACTGGTATTTTACCTTTAGATTTAGCTTTGGGAGTTGGTGGTTTGCCAAAAGGAAGGGTGATTGAAATTTTTGGTCCAGAGTCATCAGGAAAAACAACTCTTTGTCTTTCAGCAATTGCTCAAGTCCAAAAGCAGGGAGGGGTAGCGGCTTTTGTTGATGTTGAACATGCTTTAGACCCGTCCTGGGCAAAAACTTTGGGAGTAAATTTGGATGATCTTTTGGTTTCCCAACCAGATACTGGTGAACAAGCATTAGAAATTGTTGAAACATTAATTCGCTCGGGTGGGGTTGATTTGGTGGTTGTTGATTCAGTTGCCGCTTTGGTACCAAGAGTTGAGATTGAGGGGGAGATGGGTGAGGCCCAAATTGGCCTTCAAGCTCGCCTGATGTCCCAAGCTTTAAGAAAACTAACCGGTGTTGTCTCTAAATCCAAATCAACAATTATTTTTACCAATCAAATTCGTTTAAAGATTGGAATTATGTTTGGCAATCCGGAAACAACGCCTGGAGGATTAGCTTTAAAATTTTACGCTTCAGTGAGAATGGATGTTAGAAAAATTGAAACGCTTAAAAAAAATAATCAAGTTTATGGAGCAAAAGTAAGAATTAAAATCGTTAAAAATAAAGTTGCCCCTCCTTTTCGTGAAGCAGAAATTGTTATTACCCCAGATGGAATTGACAAAGAAGAAGGAGTGGTTGATGCGGCTATTTATTCGGGAATTTTAGTTCGTAGTGGTTCATTTATTAAATTTGGTGAAAAAGTCATTGGTCATGGTAAGGAAGAAGTAAAAGAACTAATCAAAAAAGACGATGCTTTAAAAGAAAAACTCGTAAAGGCAATTGAGGAGAAGAATAAAAATATAAAGGTGTAAAAATTGTGTAAACATAGTATAAATATTGTGTAAACGTTGTGTAAAGGTTAAAATAAGTTTATGAAAGTGATTAAAGTTGAAGATCTTGAGATTTGGAAAGAAGCAGTCGACTTGGTAGTTTTAGTTTATAATCTTATTAAAAATACAGATTTAAAGAGAGATTTTGTTTTAAGCGAACAGATTAAAAAATCAGTTATTTCAATTCCTTCAAATATTGCAGAAGGGTTTGAAAGAAATAATAATAACGAGTTTAAACACTTTTTAAACATCGCTAAGGGATCTATTGGAGAGTTAAGAACTCAAATTTATATCGCTTTAAGATTAGAACTTATTAATAAACATCAATTTGACGAATTAAATAATAAAATCATCCGTCTGTCATCTAAAATAAGTAATCTAATTACCTATCTAAGAAAAAAACAAAAATAAACAACGTTTACACCGCGTCAGACGCGGTTTACCAAGTCAGACTTGGTTTACACTATTTTTACACCATGTTTACACAAAGTTTACACTATATTTATAGATATGCTCTACCTAAAATATCGGCCAAAAACAATTGAAGAACTAGATAACACCGAAGTAAAAAATAAATTAAAAAATATTTTAGAAAAAGATGAGTTGCCTCATGCGTTTTTGTTTATTGGTAAAAAAGGCACTGGAAAAACATCAACGGCAAGAATCCTAGCTAAGGCTGTTAATTGTCTTAACAATAAATTTGCCAAAAAAGGTAACTCCTTTGAACCATGTAATCAATGTGAAAACTGTCTTTCGATTGATAAATCGTCTTTTTCTGATGTTTTTGAAATCGACGCTGCCTCAAACCGCGGAATAGAGGAGGCAAAAAATATTATTTACCAAACTACTTTTTTACCGATGGCTGGTCGGTTTCGGGTGTTTATCATTGATGAAGCGCATATGATTACTAATGAAGGTTTTAACGCCCTTCTTAAAACTTTGGAAGAACCACCAAAAACCGCTATTTTTATCTTAGCTACTACCAATCCGGAAAAAATACCACAGACTATTGCTTCGCGTTGTTTTCAGGTCAACTTTGGTAAAGCTAAAACTAAAGACATCATTTCAATGTTAAAGCGAATTTTGCAAAAAGAAAAACTTTCTTTTGATGATTATGTCTTAAAAATAATTGCCGATCACAGTGAATCCTCTTTTCGCGACGCCACAAAAATTTTACAAGAAATAATCACCCAAAATTTAAAAACCAAAGAAGAAATTGAAGTTTTCCTAGGAATAAAAGGAAAAGAAAATTTTTTGGCAATATTAGAGAAAAAAGAGCCAAAATTAGTTTTTTCTTTTATTGATCAATTTGCCAAAGATGGTGGTAATTTTAAAAATCTCATTGAGGATCTTTTGGAAAATTTGCGTCTTTGTCTTTTGCAAAAAAAAGGGATCGCTGTTGATTTAGATCAAACAACTAATCTTTCAACTAAAGAAATTACTCTTTTAATTAAACTTTTAATGGAGGCTTATCAAAATTTAAAAATCACCCCAATTGAATCTTTACCTTTAGAAATTGCTCTGGCTGAGTTTTATGAAAGAACAAAAGACAAAAATTCCTAAAAATGTTTTTATTTTAGGGTTGGTTTCGTTTTTTAACGATACAGCATCAGAAATGGTTTATCCAATTGTACCAATTTTTATGACGCAGGTGTTGAGGGCCTCAACCACGACGGTTGGCCTAGTTGAAGGAATTGCTGAATCAACCGCCGCTTTGACCAAATTTATCTTTGGTTATCTTTCTGATAAATTTCAAAGACGAAAACCGTTTGTTAGTTTGGGTTATACTTTTTCGGCTTTATCTAAAGGAATTATTGGTTTGGCTTCCTCTTGGCCTTTGGTTTTATTTTCTCGGTTTTTAGATCGGTTGGGTAAGGGTTTGCGCACTGGCGCCCGTGATGCTTTGCTTTTACAAAATACTGACGAAAAAAATAAAGGTTATATTTTTGGGTTTCATCGTTCCCTTGATTCGGCTGGTGCGGTTTTGGGACCGATTTTAGGTTTAATTTTTATTTATTTTTTTGCCAATAATTTAAGATTAATTTTTTATTTAGCCACCATTCCTGGTTTTTTGGCAGTTTTGCTTTTAATCCTTTTTGTTTCCGAAAAAAAAGAAGTTAGCCCATCAACAAAAACTTCACAAAAATTTAGTTTTTCTTGGAAATTCTTAAATCCTAAAGTAAAACTGTTTTTGCTTATTTCTTTTATTTTTGCTTTAGGCAACAGTTCCGATGCCTTTTTGATTCTTCGGGCAAAAAATTTAGGCTTAACCACTCAGCTGGCCGTGGCTGCCTATGTTTTATACAATCTTGTTCAAACTCTTTTGGGAACTTATTTGGGAAAACTTTCTGATAAAATCGGTCATCGCAAAATGTTTGCTTTTGGTCTTTTGGTTTTTGCTTTTGTTTATTTTTCATTTGGAGTAATTAAAAACTCTTTATTTTTATGGTTTTTATTCCCAATTTATGGGATTTATATTGCCGCAACCGATGGCGTCTCCAAAGCCTATTTGGGCGAGTTTATCAGTGAAAAAGAAGCCGGTAGTGTTTACGGTTTGTATCAAATGCTTTTGGCTTTTGCTTCTTTTTTTGCTTCATTTGTTGGCGGGATTTTGTGGACAAAAATTGGGCCGCAAGCGACTTTTTATTTTGGGGCAATCATGTCTTTCCTTTCATTTTCTATCCTTTCTTTTGGTAAGTTTTGGAAAAAAATTTAATATGCGCTCAAATAAAGCTTTAATGACGATTTTTCTTATTGTTTTTATCGATCTTTTGGGGTTTGGGATAATCTTACCCCTTCTGCCTTTTATTGCCGAAAAATATCAAGCCAATCCAGCTCAAATTGGTTTTTTAACCGCCACTTACTCTTTTTTTCAACTTTTATCAGCGCCAGTTTTAGGAAGACTTTCTGATCGTTTTGGTCGAAAAAAAATCTTAATCATTTCCCAACTAGGCAGCGCTTTGGGGTATCTGATTTTGGCTTTTGCCAATAGTCTTCCTTTACTTTTTTTATCACGAATTATTGATGGGGTAACTGGTGGCAACATCTCAATCGCCCAAGCCTATATTGCCGATGTCACTGATAAAAAAAATCGAGCGCGAGGGATGGGGTTAATTGGAGCCGCATTTGGTCTAGGTTTTATTTTTGGACCAGCTATAGGTGGCGCTTTATCAAAAATTTCCTATTCAGCGCCAGCGCTTTTGGCTGCTTTTGTTTCCTTTATCACAATTTTAACGACAATCTTTTTCTTAAAAGAAACTGTTAATGTAAAAAAAGCTGTTGATAACCCAAAAACGAAATTTGATCTTAATGAATTAAAAAGAATTTTGACTATTCCCAATTTGCTATTTTTAATTATTATTTTTTTTCTTATTAATCTTTGTTTTTCTTTGACACAAGGAAATTTAGCTTTATGGACACAAAAAACTTTTGGTTATGATGCCTCAAAAAATGGTTTTATTTTTGCCTATGTTGGGGTGTTGGCAGTTTTGGTGCAAGTTTTGGTTTTGCCATTTTTACTTAAAAAATTTAATGAAAAAACAATTTTAAAAATCGCTTCATTTAATCTTTTTTTAAGCTTTTTTTTAATTTTTTTAGCGAAAAATGAAATAATTTTTTATCTTGCTTTGACTTTTATGACTCTGGGTAATAGTTTGGCTAACCCTTCAATTCAAGCAATAGCATCGGAGTATGTCCCAAAAGAAGAATATGGTGGTACTTTGGGATTTTTACAGTCAGCTGGATCTTTGGGTCGGATTTTAGGACCAATCATTGGAGGCGAACTTTTTTATTATTTTGGTAAAGATATACCATTTTTATTTGCCTCAGTTATTTTGTTTTTTGTTTTTTTAGGAACTTTAAAAAAGAGACCAATCATAAAATAATTATTGCCAACTCCAAAAAATAGGTTATAATTTAATATGGAGGATGTCTTTCAAAATCTTTGTGATCTTCATCTTCATCTTGGCGCATCGGTTTCGCCTCATTTTTTGTGGGAAATCGCTCATGAACAAGGAATTTCTCTTCCTCAAAAAAATTATTGGCAGTTTTTAAATTACTTTAAAATCAAAAAAACAACTTCAGATAAATACCTTCGGTCGTTTGACAAAAATATTTCTCCTTTTGTATTAACCCAAAAAATCCAGTCATCTCCTTATGCAGTTGAAAAATCAATTCATCATATTGTCAGTTTTGCCTACAGAAATCTTCTTTTAAAAAAAATTGAGATCCGTTTTAATCCATTTTTGCGTAATAAAGACGGCTTTTTTGATGTTGATAAAATTGTTTTAGCGGCTACTATCGGTCTTCACAAAGCAATGATTGAATATCCAATAAAAGCAGGAATAATCTTGGAAACTGACCGTCAATTTAATCAAAAATATCATCAAATTATTGTTGAAAAAGCAATTAAATATAAAAATATGGGAATTGTCGGAATTGATGTTTCTGGCCCCAATCCAAAAGATGGATTCAACCTTGATAGCTTAGTTGAACCTTTTTCCTTTGCTAAAAAAAATGGTTTAAAAATAACCTTTCATACAGGAGAATTTACTGGTACTTCTGAAATGTGGGAAGTAATAAAAAAGATTTCTCCCCATCGGATTGGTCATGGGATTGCTGCTTATAAAGATAAAAAGCTGATGGAGGAAATAAAAAGAAAAAATATTGTTTTAGAAATTTGCCCAACCTCAAATATTAAAACCCAAGTAGTAAAAAATTGGTATGAGATGAAATTAATTATTCAAACTTTTATTGCCAATGATGTTCCTTTTACGATTAATTCTGACGGTCCAGAATTTTTTTTCACAAACGTCAAAAAAGAATATCAAATTCTTATTAAAAAAAAGATTATTTCGATAGAACAAGCTAAACAAATTATAAATTTTTCCTATCATCAATCATTCATATGAAAAAAATAAAACTTTTAGAAAAAAAATTAAAGCAAATGAATGAGGGAATTACTTTTGACGATGTTTTGCTTTTACCAAACTATACTGATTTTAAAAGAAATGAAGTTGACTTAAGCGTTGATTTACATCCTTTAATTAAATTAAAAATCCCAATCATTTCTTCACCGATGGATACAGTCACTGAAGAAAAAATGGCGCAAAGTATGGCAGAAAATGGAGCTTTAGGAATAATTCATCGTAATTTATCTATCGAAAAACAGGTTTTAATGGTTAAAAAAGTAAAAAATATTAAAACTGATGATGAAAAAGCGGCCGTTGATGAAAAAAATCGTCTTTTGGTTGGAGCCGCTTTGGGAGTGGGTGAGGATTTTTTTGAAAGAGCCAAAGCTTTAGTAAAGACTAAAGTTGATCTTTTGGTGTTAGACTCAGGCCATGGATTTTCTAAATTTATTATTGAGGCAGCTTTATTTATCAAAAAAAATTTTCCTCAAATACCTTTAATGGCAGGAAATATTGCCACCAAAGAAGGAGCTTTTGCCTTAGTAAAAGCTGGTGTTGATATTTTACGAGTTGGTATGGGACCAGGAAGTATTTGCACCACGCGAATCGTTACTGGTATGGGAGTGCCTCAATTAACTGCCATTATTGAAGCGGTAAAAGGCAGTTTAGGAAAGGTAAAAATTGTTGCTGATGGTGGTATAAAACAACCAGGAGATATTGCTAAATCTTTAGCTTTTGGAGCAGATTGTGTGATGTTGGGCTCGCTTTTGGCTGGTTGTGATGAATCACCAGGAAAAGTAGTGATTATTAATAATAAAAAATATAAACAGTATCGAGGGATGGGATCAATTGCGGCTATGAAAAAAGGAGGAGCAGAAAGATATGGACAAAAAAAAGAGACTGATGAAAAAAAATTAATTGCTGAAGGAGTTGAAGGACTGGTTGAATATAAAGGAAAAGTTTCTGACTTTTTATATCAATTGACCGGCTCTCTTCGGTCAAGTTTTTATTATTTAGGCGCAAGAAATATCAAAGAGTTTTTTGAAAAATCAAGATTTATAAAAATATCTCGGGCGGGGATTATTGAAAGTCATCCTCATAGTATTGTTGTTACTAATTTTGGTGAAAATTATAATAGTAAAAAATGATTATCATTATTGACTTTGGCTCTCAAACCACTCATCTTATCAGTCGAAGACTAAGACAGATTGGAGTTGAATGTATTATTGTTACTCCAAATGAAGCAATCAATGAAATTAATAAATATCATCCAAAAGGAATAATTTTATCGGGTGGTCCAGCTAGTGTCTATGAAAAAAACGCACCAAAAATTGATAAAAAAATTTTTTTCTTAAATATCCCAATTTTAGGTATCTGTTATGGATTACAGTTAACCGCCCATCTTCTTGGTGGAAAAGTAATTGCCGGAAAAAAAGAGTATGGGCCAGAGACTTTAACTATAGTTAATCAATCAACAATCTTTGAAAAATTATCCAAAAACTTTACTGTCTGGATGTCTCATGGCGACGAAGTGGTAAAACTGCCAAAAAACTTTGCCATTTCTGCCTCCACCAAAAAAGTAAAATACGCAGCAATTTTCAATGAAAGTCAAAAAATCTTTGGTGTTCAGTTTCATCCAGAAGTCTTTCATACTCAATATGGAACAGAAATTTTAAAAAACTTTGTTGAGAATATCTGTCATTTAAAAACAAAGTTTCAATTACTTAATCCTGATAAAATCATTGAAAAAATAAAAGAAGAGTATAAAAAAAATGGAGATGGTAAGGCGATAGCGGCTGTTTCAGGCGGAGTTGATTCAACGGTGGCGTCGTTTTTAACCGCTAAAGCCATCGGCAAAAATCTTATTCCAATTTATATTGACAATGGACTGATGCGTTATGGAACAAAAGAAAAAGTGAGAGCAATTTTTGAAAAGATGTTAAAGATAAAACCAAAGATTATCTCTTGTGAAAATCTGTTTTTAAAAAAAATAAAAGGAATAACTGATCCGGAAAAAAAACGAAAAATAATTGGTGCTTTATACGTTGACTTATTTCAAAAAGAAGCAAAAAAAATAAATGGCGCTAATTTTTTACTTCAAGGAACAATTTATTCTGATGTGGTTGAAAGCGGTGGTTCAAAAGGAAAATCAGCCGTGATCAAATCTCATCATAATGTTGGCGGATTATCAAAAAAATTAAAGCTAAAGCTTCTGGAGCCTTTGCGAGAATTTTATAAAGATGAAGTGCAAGAAATTGGAAGACAATTAGGTTTACCTGATGAAGTTATTTTTACTCAACCGTTTCCTGGTCCGGGGTATGCCATAAGAATTATTGGCGAAGTAACCAAAAAAAGATTAGAAAAAATCAAACTGGCTGACCAAATTTTAAATGATATTTTAAAAAAAGAAGGATTTTATGAAAAAATCTTTCAAAGTTTTCCTGTTTTAACTGGAATAAAAAGTACTGCGGTTAAAGGTGATGGCCAGGTTTATGGTGAGGTAGTGGCAATACGGATTTATGAAAGCGTTGATATTATGAGTGCCTCTTGGGCAAAAATACCTTATGAAATCTTAGATAAAATCGCCAAAGAAATTATCCAAAATGTACCTGATGTCTCCCGAGTTGTTTATGACATAACCACCAAACCACCGGCAACAATGGAGTGGGAGTAGTTAATATATTTTGAAGAAAGAATAAAATAAAAAAGATAAAAAGCTATTAAATTCTGCTAAAATATTGTTGTGTACAACTGGTCAGTCGATGAGGAAAAATTCAAAAAAAAGTATCCGAAAAAATACAAAATCTGGCGGATCGCCCAGCTTATAAACTATGGCTTAGATGGGGAAAAACCATCCTCAAACCAATTCATCTTAAATTTTTGGAAGAAGCCAATAAAGTAAGTTATATTACTAACAGGACTTACGCAGTTGAATTTGATTTAGATTGTCATGTTGAGCGATAGCGAAACATCTCTCGCGAATGCGAGTCTCAAATAAATTGAGAGATTCT
>Ga0209018_1002990_pt1 | contig 11186 bp, 10 predicted proteins | sample YNPBryBLVA2012_FD_185814 | JGI IMG/M metagenome (GOLD analysis project Ga0209018, IMG submission 185814) | Anoxygenic and chlorotrophic microbial mat microbial communities from Yellowstone National Park, USA - YNP Bryant BLVA 2012 (SPAdes)... ...
GGGGCCCTACAGGATGAGGGCGGACCCCGGGGTAACATTCAATGCCGGCCTGGGCGTTCAGGGCCGGCTCCCGCTCTATTGAGCGGAAAAACAACTTTTCTCCCGCCAGCGCTTCTCAGCGTTGGCGGGCTTCCACGAGGCGACGAGCATCTCGCCGCTTCATGGAAGGAAGATGACGGAAACCAGGGACTTTCACCCTGCGGAGGATTCGATGAAAAAGAATGTTTTCGCACCTTTTATCTTGCTCATCCTCGGTTGCGCCAACGTCGGTGACCCTAAGGAGACGTCGGCCAAGCCAGACGCCGGAGCACCTCAGGTGGCGAAAGCCGAGACACACGGCGAGGACTGTGGCAAGGCCTTGAAGTTGTGCCTTGACACCGTCGCCGCCACCAAGAGGAACCTCGAGTTGGTGGCTTCGGTCCGTGCCACCTGCAACTTGGAGCCGAAAACATTTGTCCTTGACTCCAAGGACCTGGTGGCCATCGAGACCATGGGCAAGAATCCGAGCAAATGCTCGGATGAGCTTAAGCCATGCGAGGACATTAGGTCCCGCGGGATTAAGCTTATGCAGGAGGCGGTCAAGGAACTTGACCCTTGCTTTCCTGAGAGTAAGTAGGTCTTTAAAACAAAAGAAACCGCCCCCAAGGGCGGAGGACATCAATCTCCGCCATTGGCGGGAAAGGATTTGCAAGATGAACAAGAAGTTGTGGGTGTTTGCATTCGTAGCCTCTGCCTTCGGGTGTTCCGATCAGGAAGGCTACGACAACTCGGCTTGCGTGACCGGCCAGTGCGCGCCCGGAACCGGCGGCCAGGCCGGCAATGGCCAGCAGCCTCCGACCACCTGCCCGCCTGCGGGCCAGGTGTGTTACTCCGATGGTTCGAACTGCGGCGGGCCGAGCGGCGTCACCTGCCACTGCGGGTACTGGGTCCCGACCGGCTCGCCGGCGGCCTTCCAGGCGTGTCCCTCTGGCCAGCAGCCCCCGGCGCAGACCTGCGTCCCGGGACGGGCCTGCAACACACCCGGCTGGACCTGCGACGGAGCCTCGGGGCACCTCGAGTGCTACTGCGGCTTCTGGGCCACGCCGGCCATGAAGGAGATATACTCCTGTGGCCCGCAGCAGAGCCCCGGCACCGGCGGCTCGAACCAGGGAACGGGCGGGAGCGGCAACACCGGCGGCTATGGGCCAAGTACGGAGACGTACGAGGTCCGCGTCGTGGTGGATGCTCCCGGCGCCGACCATGTCTGGTGCGAAGACGCCATGACATCGCCCGGCGTCGAAGGGGCCACGGCCCAGTTCTACGAGCCGTGGGGCACCATGATGAATTCGGCCAACGTCGCTTGCGACGTCTGGCCGAACAACGACCACAAGGTGTACGACTGCTCGCGCCGCGTCTCGAAAGGACTGGCTCTCCAGTTCCAGTGCTACATCGAGACCGGCATGGCGCCCCCGGGCGACCAGCTCAGGTATACCTGCGCCTGGCCGACCCAGCTGGTGTACGCGGGCGAGTCGTTCGCCGTCTATCTGGATGGGCAGCTCGTGCAGAGCGTGCCCATGGTGGACAACCCCGCCCCCAACCCCGGCTACTACAACTGCAAGGTGCAGAAGTAGCAAGTCGGGCGGTGGACGGGCACAGGGGCCCGCCTGTACGCAATCCGTTAGCCTCAGCCTCCTCCCTGCGACTCGCAGCGAGGAGGCTTTTTTTATCGGAGAGCCCTATTCTTCCCGTACGGGCAGGCCCCCGCGCCTGCCCTCAGGCCTCGATTGGGGCGGGCACAGGGGCCCGCCCATACAATCCATCCAAAGAGATCCCGGCTCGCGCTTCGTTTGGCCGGGATGTCAGAAAAAAATTTTCGGCTTGCGTGCGGGCGCATGGCATGGCAGGGGCGCATGGCATGGCCGGGGCGCATGGCATGGCCGGGGCGCATGGCATGCGCCCCTACTAGGCATGCGGGCGGGCACAGGGGCCCGCCCATACGTTCTTGACGCTCACGCTTAAATATGGTTAGGTGTCACATTCCTAGAATCGGTTCTGGAAGGGTTGGGAAAAGCCCTTTACACAGAGAAAAACCCAAAAAATGGGAGGAAATACGATGGACCAGATGCGGCCGAAAGCTCTCGCGTTCGTCATGGCCCTCTTCGCGCTGGGCGCCACGGCCTGCGACGATCAGGAGCCCTACGATCATACCAATATGCTCTCCGGAGCCAACAACGGTACCGGCGGTCAAGCCGGAATCGGCGGTCAAGCCGGTGCGGCCGGCGAAGCTGGCGCGGCTGGCACGGGCGGCAGCTCGGGTGCCGGCGGCTCATCCGGGACCGGCGGCTCATCGGGGACCGGCGGCACGGGTGGTTCGTCAGGAACCGGAGGTTCATCTGGGACCGGCGGCACTGGCGGTACGGGAGGCGGACCCCAAGTCTGCGATCCGTTGGGACAACCCGTCCAGTGCCTCAGATGGTCCGGATGTTTCGGCCACGCCAAATGCTTGCCCGACGGCAGTAATTGGGGCGCGTGCGAAGCTGACCCCGAGATTTGCGGCGACGACCTTGACAACGACTGCGACGGAAAGGTCGACGAGGATTGTCCGCTCGGCTGCACGGCCAATCAGGCCGGGCGTACCGTGCGTTACCGGTACACTATGTCGGGCGGCGTCACGGCCCAGCACATCACGGTTTTCGACGAGGCTGACGACGCGCAAGGCAATCCTGTCCCGCGGCCTGTCGCCTGCGGCGAGACCTGGTACGACCAGGCCTACGCCTGGGGCGCGGGCTGGGACTGCGGCTGTGACGAAGTGTGTTATGTCACCGACCAAGCCATGGTCGAGTGCGTCGTCCACCGTCCAGCTGGCGCCACGGTCCGGATCAATTCGTTCGCGGTTTACGTGCCGCCGAACGATCCGACTCCGGGGCCCGATTCTTTCTGGGCCTGCCAGGATGAACAATTCCACATCCTCGGGACCTTCGAGGTGTGGGTCGACGGCCAACCCTACGCGACCTCGCTCGAGGTCTGGCCGGGCGTCGGCCAAGGCAAGCCTCCGGCCTGCCGCTGGGTGATCCATCTCTGAACTCGCGGCGGGGGACCATCCATCGGTCCTGTCCGTCTTGCGCTCCGCACCTCCTCGCGGAGCGCTCTTTTTTATCAAAAGTTTTGTTCAAAAAACTTAAATCTATTTTGTACCCAGCCCTCGTCGTCACTTGCGAAGTGCACCGTATGACGTAGACGGAAAATAATGTCGGCCTCAAGCCTCGTCTGACGAGGCGAAGGACCTTTGAATTGGGACAGCTGTCGAGAGCCCCCTTATCACTTGCGAAGCGAGGCTCTCGTTAATAAATAGGGATAAGCTACTTGCCGTTTGTTTTGTCCGCCGTGCTATACTTTCCCTCATGCCAGAGGGTCTAGCCCGGGGTTTTATCGGACACGAAGCGATTGTCCGGATTTTGGAAGCGTCATTGAAGGATCCGGCGCCGGCTTATCTGTTGGTCGGGCCGGCACATCTTGGAAAACGGACTCTGGCTGAACGTTATGTTCGGTTGCTCCTGGGGTTGCCCGTTGAAGATCCGCATTGGACGGCGCATCCCGACATCTTTGTACTCGATACGGCCGAAGGCAAAGCTCAAATTTCCATCGAACAGGTTAGGGAACTGCGTGAACGCGTGTTCATGCGGCCGGTGCGTGCTCCGCGGTCCGTTGTCTATCTCCCGGCGGCGGACCGACTGAACGAATCCGGCACCAACGCCCTCCTTAAAGTCATCGAAGAGCCGCCGGCCGGCGCCGTCTTTGTGCTGGTCGCCGAGGACCTCGGCCGCCTTCCGCTGACCGTCCGCAGCCGTTCGGTCGTGCTGCCGTTCGGCAACGTCCCGATCCAGGCCATCACCGACGGTCTCGAGGCGCGCGGCGTCAACCCAACCGAAGCCTTGGCCCGGGCCCACAGCTCACGCGGCCGTCCGGGTTTGGCCGTCGATTCCCAGAACGTTACCGCCGGCGGTTCGGTCTTTATCCGCCAATTCCTCCAGGCTAAGAATGCCGGAGCGCGCCTAGCATTCATCGAAGAGTTGGCCAAGGCCTGCGACAGCACCGAGGAACCGGCCGCGGCCTGGCGCGAGGCCTTGTTGTCCGCGATGCAGGAACTTAGCGTCTGGCTCGGCCGCGATCCGCGCCGGTCCACGGTGGCCGGATTGGCCGTCCTGACCGCGCTCCAGGCCGTCGGGACTTCAATCTCGCCGCGTCTGGCGCTCGAAGCCTGCGCCGTCAGTCTGGATGCCTACGCCGCCGCCGGCCTGCCGCGCCTGTTTTCATCCCTCATGCCAAAAACCTTACCCCCCATCTATCTCTCACCAATCATATGAATCATGTCACTTCTTCCAGGCTCATGGCCATCGGCCTCGCGCTCGTTCTATTCGGCGCCGGTTGCGGCGGCACGGCTAAGCCAGCTAAAGGACCGGACGGCGGCGTCTGGAAAACGGCCGACGGCGGCCAGACTTGGGCCAATAAGCGCAATGTTGTAGTCGGCAACAAGGTCACGACGGCCGGAGCTCAGTTAAACGTTCTCGATATGGTCGTGGATCCGCAGGACAACAAGGCTATCTACCTAGCGACCAGCGCCAATGGCGTTATCTATACGCTTGATGGCGGCGAATTGTGGCAACAGGCGAAGATTCCGAACGTGACCAAAGTCACGGCTATCGCGGTCGATCCTAAGAACAAGTGCACGGTTTACGTCGCGAGCGGCAACAAGATCTACAAGACCGACACCTGCGGCCGCGACTGGAATCAGATATTCTTCGAGCCGCGGACCGAGGTCGTCTTCACGCGCCTGGCCGTCGACCATTTCAACCCGACCATCCTGTTCGCCGGCACCTCGGACGGCGACATCCTGCGCTCGACCACGACCGGCGTCTCATGGGAGAAGATTCAGCGCATCGACGGTGTGAAGATCACCAGCCTGGTCATTGATCCCCGCGACTCGCGTCTAGTCTACGTCGGCACCGCGGGTAGCGGCATCTTCAAAACGACCGATAGCGGCACGACCTGGACCCAGATTCGCAAGCAATTCGGTGATGATCTTGCCGACGGTCGGAAGGTCGTGCAGGTGGTCGTGGATCCGGTCGAGGCCAATGTCATTTATAACGTCTGCAAATACGGCATCCTGAAATCCACTGATGGCGGCGAAACCTGGAAGGCGCTCAACCTGACGTCACCGCCAGGCACGGTCAAGATTTCGTCTTTGGCCGTAGATCCCAAGAACAACAAGAACTTGGTCTATACCGGAGTCTCGACCCTGCAGTTCTCAACCGACGGCGGCGTGAGCTGGACGCCCAAGAAATTGCCCACTACCCAAGCCGGTTCGGTCGTGATGTTCGATTCTCTCGACAGCAAGGTCCTGTACCTGGGCACGACCCCGCCGCCGACCAAAGAACAGGGGATATTTTGAATCAGACTAGTCATTGGAAAATAGATGTGTTATCCACAGGCGGCGTATTCTTTCAAGGAAGCGCCGCTTTTGGTTTAAATAGAAGGCTCGCGGTTGACTATCTAGCCGAAAAATGGAAATATGTACGGGCGAATCACCATTCGCCCCTACCAAATCTATGGCCAACCACATTGAAAACGCTAAACCTGAGTTTCAAAAGGCGCTCGATCGCCTGGATAACGATCTTAAGGGTCTGCGCAGCGGCCGAGCTAACGCCGCTTTAGTCGAGAATATCCGCGTCGAAGCCTACGGATCGACCATGGAACTCAAGAGCGTGGCCGCCATCTCCATCCCGGACGCCAAAACCATCCAGATCGAGCCGTGGGACAAGGGTCTGGTCAAGGATGTGGAGAAGGCGCTCATCGGCGCGAATCTCGGGATGACGCCGAACACGGCTGGGACTGTCATCCGCCTTAACCTGCCGCAGATGACCGAAGAGACGCGTAAAGAGACGGTCAAAGCCGTGCGCCAGAAAGGGGAGCAGGCCAAGATCGCCATCCGTAATGTGCGCGAGACAGTGCGCGAGATCCTGGCCAAGGACGAGAAAGCGCACGTCATCTCCGAAGACGACAAATTCCGCCTCCAGGAGCAGCTCGATAAGGTGGTCAAGGAATACAACGAGAAGATTGACAGACTCATTGCCGAAAAGGAAGAGGAAGTCATGGCTATCTAAAATTCGCGCTTCGCCTCACGAACCCGAACATAGATTTTATGCCGATTTCCCCAGACCAGAAGATGGACTTATTAGTATCACTCTGCAAGCGCCGCGGTTTTGTTTATCCTGACTCCGAGATTTACGGCGGCTTTGCTAACGCCTGGGATTTCGGGCCGTACGGCACCGAGCTCAAGAACAATATCCGTGACGCCTGGTGGAACCGCTTTGTTCGCGGTCGCGATGATATGGTTGGCGTTGACACACCTATCATCCAGCACCCCAAAGTTTGGGAAGCCTCGGGACATCTCCAGAATTTTTCCGATCCGCTCGTCGAATGCAAGCGCTGCCATCACCGCTTCCGCGCCGATCACTTGCTCGAGGCGCGGCCGGCCGAGCCGGGCTACGACAAGGAACGGCCGATCGATTTTAAGGACATTACATGCCCGGACTGCGGGGGGGAGCTGACCGATGTTATGAATTTCAACTTGATGCTGAAGACCTTCATCGGCGTCAAGGAAGATTCGACCGCGACCGCCTACTTGCGCCCCGAGACTGCGGCCGGGATGTTCACGACCTGGAAGAATATCCGCGACACCATGCGCCGGCGCCTGCCGTTTGGCGTAGCTCAGGTTGGCAAGGCTTTTCGCAACGAAATTACGCCCGGCAATTTTATTTTCCGTCTGCGCGAGTTCGAGCAGATGGAAATTGAGTATTTCGTTAAACCCGATGACGCGCCGCGCGCCTACGAGATGTGGCTCGAGGAGTACAAGACCTGGGTCCGCGACGTCCTTGGGATTGCGGAGGCGCACGCCCAATACCGCGAGATTCCGGCCGAGGAACGCGCCTTCTATTCACTACGCTCCATCGATCCGGAATACGCTTTCCCTTTCGGGATGAAGGAGCTGGGCGGCTTGGCGTACCGCACCGACTACGACCTGTCGCGCCATCAGGAGTTCTCCAAAGAGGATCTGCGCTACCTCGACCCGGAAACCAACGAGAAATTCATCCCGCATGTCATCGAACCGACCTGGGGTCTGACCCGGAGCGTCCTGGCTGTCCTGTCCGAGCATCTCGATGTCGACGAGGCCCCGACATCCGAAGACGTAGGGGCGCATGGTAATGCGCCCGTCGAGCCGCGCATGGTTCTGCGACTCCCGCCCAAGCTCGCGCCGGTCAAAGCCGCGTTTTTGCCGCTCCAGAAGAAGGACGAGCAGATCTCAATCGCGAAATCGCTGACGCAGGAGCTCCGGCATGCCGGCATCAACGTCGAATACGACGAGAGCGGTTCCATCGGCAAGCGCTACCGTCGTCAGGACGAGATTGGTACGCCGTGGTGCTTTACCGTCGACTTTGAATCCGCCGAAGACCGCAAGGCCACGGTTCGCGATCGCGATGCCATGACCCAGGAACGCATCGCCATCGCCGACATCCCGGCCTGGATAAAAGAGAGGATCGGATGTCGTTAGTCAATGATAGACCACCAAAGAACGTAAAGAATCAACATGAGACCTAAATTACATAAGCTCAAGAATGGATTGCCGGTCATACTCGTGCCCCAGAAGGGCGCGGGTTCCATGACTTTGCTCGTGCTGTGCAAGGTCGGTTCGCGCTACGAGACGCGCGAGATAAACGGCGCCTCGCACTTCATTGAGCACTTGATGTTCAAGGGGACCAAACGTCGACCTACGACCGAAATCCTGTCGCGCGAACTCGACCGCTTCGGCGCCGAGTATAACGCCTACACCGATAAGGACATGACTGGCTATTACATCAAGATGGACGCGGCCAAGACCAGTTTGGCCGTCGACATCCTGTACGACATGCTCTTCCACTCCAAGTACGACCCCAAGGAGATAGACCGTGAGCGGGGAGTCATCATCGAGGAGATCAACATGTACGAGGACAATCCCCGGATGCACGTCGACGACATGCTCGAGGAGATTTTGTTCCCGGATTCGACGCTCGGCTGGAACATCGCCGGCACGCGCGACGTCATCCGTAGCGTCACACGTGATCAGCTTATCGCTTATCGCGACGCCTACTATGTGCCGGAGCGCATGGCTATCATCATCGCCGGCAAGATCGTGCCCGGAGTCATAAAAATGTTGGAGAAGACCTTCGGCACAGTTCACCGTCCGTCCGGTCGTGATTTGCCGTTCGAGCCGTTTAAGATCCCGACCAGGATCAAGATGCCGCTGGCCTACAAGGATAAAGACACTGAACAGGTGCAATACACCTTCGCCTTCCACGGCTTCAAACTTTTGGATCCGCGGACGCCCGCGGCCACCCTCCTGTCAATCATCCTGGGTGCGAGCATGTCTTCGCGGCTATTCATCCAGATTCGCGAGCGCCGCGGTCTGTGCTATTCCATCCGATCCATGCACCAGGCGCGCGAGGATGTCGGCCTCTTCCAGGTCGCCGCCGGGCTCGACAAGTCGCGGTTTCCGGAAGCGGTCAAGGCCATCTTCAAGGAACTCAAGGACGTGGTGCAGAACGGCGTGACGTCCGAGGAGCTGCGTCGGGCTAAAGAACTGCTTCGCGGTCAGACCGTGCTCGCTTTCGAGGATTCGTCGTTCCAGGCTAGCTGGTATGGCAAGGACTGGATTTTCCTCAAGCGGCTCGAGACGCCGGAACAGCGCATGGCGCGCTTCGCCAAGATCACGCGCGCCGACGTGCACAAGGTTGCCAAGGAAATCTTCCGGCCCGAGCATCTGGCGGCCGCAGTCATCGGACCGTTCGGTCCCAAAAAGAACCTGGATAAGATCATTAAATGGTAAATAATCTATGAAAAAACTCATCATCGCCAACTGGAAGATGCACTATGGCCCGATCAAGGCCGGGGCCTGGATCCGCGCCTTCCGCCGCGAGCGTTTGCCCAAGGATGTTGAGATTGCGGTCGCCGCGCCGTTCGTCAGCCTAGCCGCCGCTCGCGCCTCGCTCGGTCGCGCCTCTATCCCTGCTTTGGCCGCACAGGATTCATTCTGGGAGCAGGAGGGCGCCTTCACCGGTGAGGTGTCACCATCCATGCTTAACGAATTCGGCGTCGCCTATTGCCTGGTCGGCCATAGCGAGCGTCGTATCCATCTCGGCGAGACCGATGAGATGGTGGCTAAGAAGGCCGCCGCGTTGCAGAAGGTTGGCATTTCGCCCGTCATCTGTGTCGGCGAGACCGCGGCCCAGCGCAAAAAGGGGGAGGCTAACAAGGTCGTCCGCGCCCAGGTCCAGGCCGCCATCGCCGAGATCAAAGGCGACGGTCGCGCCCCGTGCGTTATCGCTTACGAACCGGTCTGGGCCATCGGCACCGGCCGGGCCTGTTCGCCTCAGGACGCTAAAGATATGCACGCCCTCATTCGCGGCATATTGCAGAAGAAATTTGGGAACCTGGCCGAGGATATCCACATCATCTACGGCGGTTCGGTTGATGCGCGCAATGTAGCGGAGTACATGACCACCACCGGGGTGGACGGCGCTCTGGTCGGCGGAGCCTCGCTCGACCCGCGCAACTTCGGCCTCATCTGCCGCGCTGCCGTGCCGGCGTGATTCTGAGAGGGCGTTTAATGGCCGAATGGTCAAGAGTGTTTGCAGACGATAGACGACCAGCTGATTATCGAGTATCGACTAGACTTCATGCTTTACTGGATTGCCTTCGCCGTCGCCGGCGTTGCCCTGCTCGTCATGGGCGTGACGATTTTTCGGCATTGGCGCGAGATTCGGCTGATCAACCCTGAATCCATCAAGGAAGAGCGCGAACGGCGTAAGCGCGACGAACTCATACTCCAGCGCTTGGAACGTATCAAGGCTGACAAGTTAGGGCCCATCACCTTGGGCTGCAAGCGGCTCGCGGTCTATGGCAAGACGGTTTTCCATGCGGCCTACATCCGGCTCATCCGCCTCGAGAGATTCTACAACCAGGCCAAGTCGCCGTTCGCCTTTATCGCGCCGTCGGCCAAGGAGCGCATCAAGGCCATTCTGGATGAAGCCCGGTCCTTGGCCCGCGACCAGAAGTTCGCCGACGCTGAGAAACGCTATCTCGAGGTCCTGGCCATCGATGCGCGAAACTGGGACGCCTACAAGGGTCTGGGTCTCATCTATATCAAACAAAAGCTCTGGCAACAGGCTAAAGAAACGTTCGAGTTCCTGCAGAAGATTAAGAAAGCCGACGACACGGTCTTTGCCGCGCTGGCCGAGATAGCTGAGAATGAGCAGGATTTCATCAAAGCCGAGGAGTTGCGGCGTAAGGCCGTGGAGTTCCGCCCGCGCTTGGCCAACCGCCAGGCCGAGATGGCTTTGTTCTACCTGGAGCGCCGGGAGCCGGGCAAAGCCTGGCCGTTCGCCAAGCGGGCCAACGAGCTTGACCAGAAATCCGCCAGGTATCTTGAAATATCCTTGGATGTTGCTATACTCCTCGGCGACCGATTGGAGGCCCAGCGGCGGTATGATAAGCTCAGGCTCCTCTCGGAGGACCGCCCCAAATTGCAAGCATACAAGGACAAGATAGACGCATTAGGATAAGATGGCGGTCAGTTAAATGTTTGTGGACGATTTGCCGTTGGCAGATCATTCGCGAACGGCGCGCCGTTGTAGCTCAGTTGGTAGAGCATCTCCATGGTAAGGAGAAGGTCTCGGGTTCAAATCCCGACAACGGCTCCATGCCTCAAATGGCCCTAAAGGCTTGTGGAGGCTTGCACAGCGGTCGAGCGAAATGGAGTCAGTCGCGGAGGGACGCACGACATACAGCTCGCGAGCAGGGGCAGGTACCGAAGCGGTCAAACGGGACAGACTGTAAATCTGTTGGCCTTGCGCCTTCCAAGGTTCGAATCCTTGCCTGCCCACCATTAAAAATCGATCCCCGAAAGGCGATCGATTTTTGATGGTGGAATTTTACAACCAAATTCGAATCTATTTTGAACGGGACGGCTGACTAATGCCGCGCCTTCGGCGCGGAGCAGGCGGCCCCATAGCAATCCTTCGCTTCGCTCAGGATGCTACGGGGTAAACAAAAATTCTCTTTCTTTTTGCTTGCCCCGTAGGAAGTGCGTAGCACTTTCCTTCGGGGCCGCCTGG
>Ga0209018_1002991_pt1 | contig 11184 bp, 8 predicted proteins | sample YNPBryBLVA2012_FD_185814 | JGI IMG/M metagenome (GOLD analysis project Ga0209018, IMG submission 185814) | Anoxygenic and chlorotrophic microbial mat microbial communities from Yellowstone National Park, USA - YNP Bryant BLVA 2012 (SPAdes)... ...
AGCGCCCGCTGACCTCGATCGAATGGCGGCTGATCAGCCGCATCGTGGACCGGGCGCTGGAGCACCTGTCCGACGTCTGGCGCAATCTGGTCGACGCGCGCTTCGAGATGGTGGAGACGGAAAGCAACCCGCAACTGGTGCATATCGTCGCTCCGACCGAGGTCGTCGTCTTCATCACGTTCGAGATCAAGCTCGGTCAGACCGCCGGCACGATGAGCCTGTGCATCCCCTTCAACACCATCGAGTCCGTCCTGGCGCACCTGACCACGCAGTCCTGGTTCTACAAGCCCAAGCCCGCCACCGCCACTCAGCAGAAACGGCTCTTGCGCAATGTGGTCAAGTCGCCGGTCGGGCTCACGGCGTACCTTGGCCAGACGCGCATCCGCCTCAGCGACCTGCGTGCGCTGCGCCGCGGCGATGTGCTCCAGCTTGAGAAACGCGCCGGTGCAGAGCTGATTCTTCAGGTCGCCGGCCGCAACAAGTTCGCCGGCCGGCCCGGGCAGGTCCGCGGGCACCGCGCCCTGCGCCTGACGCGCCGCGCCGAAATCGACGAGCTGCTCTGACCGCGGCGGCCGTGCGGTCCGGCGTATAATGCGCCCCATGGGCCTTTTCGCCGACCAGGAGCAGGCCGCGCTGCGCCGGGTGCACCCGCTGGCGGTGCGCATGCGTCCGCGCAGCCTGGACGAGTTCGTCGGCCAGGAGGAGATCGTCGGCCCGGGCACGCTGCTGCGCCGCCTGCTGGATGCCGACCGCCTGACCAGCGCGATCTTCTACGGCCCGCCCGGCTCCGGCAAGACCACGCTGGCCCACGTCATCGCCGCGCGCACGCAGGCGGCGTTCGAGACGCTGCATGCGGCGGAAGCCGGAGTGAAGGACGTGCGGCGCGTGATCGACGAGGCCAAGGCGCGTCTGAGCAGCCGCGGTCAGCGGACTGTTCTGTTCCTGGACGAGATTCATCGCTTCAGCCGTACCCAGCAGGACACGCTGCTCAAAGACGTCGAGGAGGGGCTGCTCATTCTGCTGGGCGCCACGACGGAGAACCCGTTCCACTCCGTCAACAGCCCGCTCATCTCGCGCAGCGCCATCTTCGAATTAAAACCGCTCACGGTCGAGCAGCTTGTCGCCCTGCTGCAACGCGCGCTGACTGACACGCAGCGCGGCCTGGGGCACCTCCAGCCCATCGTCGACGACGACGCGCTGCGCCTCATCGCCCAGCGCTCCGAGGGCGACGCGCGCCGCGCCCTGACCGCCCTGGAGGTCAGCGTCCTTTCGCAGCGCCAGGTTCAGACGCCGCCGCACGTCACCGTCGCCGTCGCCGCCCAGTCCATGCAGCGCCCCATCACGCCCTACGACAAGGCCGGTGATACGCATTACGACGTGGCTTCCGCGTTCATCAAGAGCATGCGCGGCAGCGACCCGGACGCCGCCCTGTACTGGCTGGCGCGCATGCTGGAGGGGGGCGAGGACCCGCGCTTCATCGCCCGGCGCATCGCCATCTGCGCCTCGGAGGACGTGGGCAACGCCGACCCCCAGGCGCTGGTGCTGGCCGCGGCTGCGGCCCAGGTGACCGAGCTGGTCGGCCTGCCGGAGTGCGAGTTCGCCCTGGCGCAGGCTGCCGTGTACATCGCCTGCGCGCCGAAGTCCAACGCCGTCACCACGGCCATCCACGCGGCGCGCGCCGACGTGCGCAGCGGACCGGTGCTGCCCGTTCCGCCGCACCTGCGCGACGCCAGCTACCCGGGGGCGGCGCGGCTCGGGCGCGGACAGGGCTACCAGTATCCGCACGACGCAGCGGACGGATTCGTCGTCCAGGACTACCTGGGCGCTGTCCGCACGTATTACAATCCTACGGAGCGCGGCCAGGAGCGGCGCCTGCGCCAGCGCCTGCGCGAGCTGCGCCGCCGACGGGGGGTGCCGGCCCCTGATACGCCCAAGAGGGATCCGTGACCAAGCGGGAGTTGCGCCAGGAGTTGCGCCGCCGGCTGGCCGCCATTCCGCCGCAGGAACTGCTGGCCCGCAGCGCCCGGGCCTGCGCGAATCTGATAGCGCTGCCGGAATACCGGCAGGCGGAAATCGTGATGATCTTCCTGTCCACGCCGCGGGAGGTGGACACGACGCAGATCGCCCTGGACTGCTGGAGCAACCTGAAGCGCGTCCTGGCGCCGAAGGTCTCCTGGGAGCAACGCCGCATGCTGCCGATCGAGATCAAGTCGCTCACCAGCGACGTCCAGGCGGGCCTGATGGGCATCCGCGAACCGGTGGAAGGGCTGCCGATCCCCGTGGCGGACATCGACTTCGTCGTCGTCCCCGGCCTGGCCTTCGACGAGCAGGGCAACCGGCTGGGACGGGGGCGCGGCTTCTACGACCGCTTCCTGTCGCACCCGGACTTCCGCGCGGTGTCCTGCGCCCTGGCGCTCGAGGAGCAGGTCGTCGAGCACGTCCCCAGCGACGAAAGCGATGCCCGCGTGGACCTGCTCGTGACCGACGTCCGCACCCGCCGCTTCACACGCTAGGCTGCCCCGATGAGCACCACGATCGGCCGTTGCCGCTACCTGACCAACTTCAACGCCCAGCGCCTGCCGCACCTGTTCACCGACGTGCTGGTGATCGGGTCGGGCGTGGCCGGGCTGCGCGCGGCGCTGGCCGCCGCCGAGCAGGCCGACGTGCTCCTGGTCACCAAGGACAGCGCCACCCAGTCGGCCACGCGCTACGCGCAGGGCGGCATCGCCGCGGCTCTGGCCCCCCCGGACGACTGGCGGCAGCATGCCCGCGACACGCTGGCCGTCGGCGGCGGGCTGGCGAATGAGGAGATCATCCGCCAGGTCGCCGAGGAGGCGCCGGCCCAGATTGAGGAACTGTTGCGCTGGGGGGCGCGCTTCGATCGCAGCGGCCCGGACCTGGCCCTGGGACGCGAGGGCGGCCACACCGCGCCACGCATCGTCCACGCCGACGGCGACGCCACCGGCAACGAGGTGGTGCGCGTGCTGCTCGAAAAGGTGCGGCAGAATCCGCGCATCCGCGTTTTCGAGCAGTGCTTCGCCATCGACCTGCTCACCCAGGACGGACAGGTCGCCGGCATCGTCAGCTTCCACCCGCAGTACGGTCATCAGATGTTCTGGGCCACCACCACCATCCTGGCTACCGGCGGCCTGGGCCGCGTCTTCCGCGAGACCACCAACCCGCCGGTCGCGACCGGCGACGGCCTGGCGCTGGCGTTCCGGGCCGGCGCCGTGCTCCGCGACCTGGAGTTCGTCCAGTTCCACCCGACCACGCTGTATGTCGCCGGCGCTGCCCGCGCCCTGATCAGTGAGGCGGTCCGCGGCGAAGGAGCCTATCTGGTGCACCGCGACGGCACGCGCTTCATGCACGAATACGACGCGCGCGGCGAGCTGGCGCCGCGCGACATCGTCAGCCGCGCCATTTCCGCCGAGATGAAGAAACGCAACGTGCCCAACGTCTACCTCGACGTCCGGCACCTGCCGCCCGGGAAGTTTGCGGCGCGCTTCCCGACCATCGACCGGCTGTGCCGCGAGTTCGACATCGAGCCGGAGCGCGATCTGATTCCGGTGCGCCCCAGCGCCCACTACTCGATCGGGGGCGTGGTGACCGACGCCCGGGGGCAGACCAGCCTCCCTGGCCTGCTGGCCTGCGGCGAGGTGGCCTGGACCGGCCTGAACGGCGCTAACCGCCTGGCCAGCAACGCCCTGCTCGAAGGCCTGGTGTTCGGCCACCGCGCCGGCCGCCTGGCCGCCGAGCGGGCCCTCCAGCTCGGCCGCATCGATCGTCCCCCCGCCCTCAGCCACCTGCTGCCGCAGTCGCCCCGCACCGCGCTCGACATCGAGGACGTCGTCCACAGCCTGCGCAGCGTCATGTCGCGCAACGTGGCCATCGAGCGCTCCGCCGACCGGCTCAGCGAAACGATCGAGATCATCGTCTTCTGGAGCCGCTATGTCATGGACAAGGTCTTCAACACCCCAGGCGAGTGGGAAACCCAGAACCTGCTCACCGTCGCCCTGTGCGTGGCCACCGCCGCCGCCACGCGCTGCGAGTCGCGTGGCGTGCACTATCGCACGGACTTCCCCCGGCCGGATGATGAGCGCTGGCGCGTCCACATCGACCTGCGCCGCGCCGACCATGGCGTGCAGGTTTCGACCAGCGCGGAAGGAATAGCGCATAACTGCCGCTGAGAGCGGAAACGGTCCGACGTGGCAGGCGCAACGCCGCATCCTGCCGCCTGCGCCGGCAGATGCGCGCCCGCGGCGGAATCATGAATCCCGGCGCTCTGCGCTCGGGGCAACGATGGCCAGGTGAACGGCCGGTCGCAGAGGCGGGCAAACGCGCCGTTCGCCCTCAGCCGCCTGCCGTTCGGGGGTGGTGCTACGGCTGGTCGATCCTGACCGTGCGGCGCTCGCCGGAGCGCGTCACCACCTCGAGTTCGAGCGGCCGGCCTTTCTGGGCGCGGCCCAGGATCTGCTCCAGATTCGCGAGCGTCGCCACCGGTTTGCCGTCGCAGGCCACGATCAGCTCGCCGGGCGTGATGGCCGTCGTCCCGTCGTCGGCTGCCTCGACCACGAGCACACCGCGGTCGCGCTCGCCGAAGCCCGCGCGCCAGGCGAAGCTGGGCAGCAGCGTGCGCCCGAAGACGCCCAGCCGCGGCAGCTCGCGCCCGGCGTGCGAGGTCTCCGAGGTGTCGGAGATCCGGTCCTCGGGCGGTCGGCGTCCGAGCGTGACCGTCAGGTCGGACTGCTGACCATCGCGCAGCAGGCTCAGTGTGGCCCTGTCACCGGGCCGGACATCCGCGATCGCGCTCCGCAACTCCCCCATGTTCGAAACGCTCCTGCCGTTGACACTCAGAACCACGTCCTCGACGCGCAAGCCTGCCTGCTCCGCCGGTCCGCCGACAATGACACCCGCAATCAGCACTCCCCCCCGCCCCTCGAGCCCCAGCACGCCACGGTCCGCCGGCGTCAGCTCGCCCATCGTGATGCCCAGCCAGCCGCGCGCGATCTGCCCCGAGGTCTTCAACTCGTTGGCGATCCGCACCGCCAGGTTCGATGGAATCGCAAACGCGATCCCCGCGTTGTACCCGTTTCCTCCGGTCGCGATCGCCGTGTTCACGCCGATCACCTCCCCGCGCAGATTCAGCAGCGGCCCGCCGGAGTTGCCCGGGTTGATCGCCGCGTCGGTCTGGAGGAAGTTCTGATGCAGGATGCCCCGGCGTGCCAGATCGCCCACGTCGCTGCGTCCCGTCGCACTGATGATCCCATGCGTGACCGTGTGCGCCAGCTCGAACGGCGCGCCGACCGCGATCACCCAGTCGCCGACCTCCACCCGGTCCGAGTCCCCGAAGCGCAGCGGATGCAGATCAGACGCCTCGATCTTCACCAGCGCCAGGTCGGTGTTGCGATCACTGCCGACCAGCACGGCCGGATACTCCCGCTCGTCCGGCAGCGTCACCACAATCTCGCTGCGTCCCTCGACCACGTGGTTGTTGGTCAGGATGTGACCTTCCCGGTCGAAGATGATGCCGCTGCCCGAGGCCGCGTTCCCGCCCTGCTGCCGCAGAAACTCGCGCCACTGATTCTCATTGAATCTCTCCCCCAGCCGCTCCTCGAGCTGGCGCCGCAGCTCCCGCCACGCCGGGTCGTCCGCCTCCTCCACCGGGTCACGGACGCGGATGTGCACCACCCCGGGCCGCGCCACCTTCGCCACCAGCCGAAAGGCACGCGCCACCTCCTCCGGCCGCGCCAGGTCGTCGCCCAGCGTTGCCAGCTCCTGGCTGTCTGCCTCCAGACGCCCGCGCTCGATCGCGCAGGCCCACTGCGTCACCGGCCGGTCCGGAACGCCAGCGGCAATCGCGGCCAGCAGCGCCGCCAGCGCCAGCAGCCACCCCAGCCGCGCATTCCACTGTGGCCGCCTGTCCACCGCACCCACCTCCTCTGTCAGCTTCACACGCAACCGCAATCGCGCTGCGCGGCGCGCCAGCAGCGCCCGCCGCCTGCCGCCGGGACGTGCTTCCACCGATTGTATCTAGCCGTGCACAGTCCGGCGCCGCCAGTGCGCCACTGCGAAGGGGCGGCCCCTGCTGAGCCGCCGCTCGCCCGGCGGCTCGCCCTCACGCGCCCGCCGTCTGCTGGCGTACGCAGATGCAGCCGGCATGCCGGCCTGTCAGCGGCCCCCCGGCGCAACCGCGTCCGTTGCCGGCTGTAGCCCCGCCCACCGCTCCAGCGTTCCGCGCACATCCAGGCCGGCAGCCTGCGCGTAGCGGGTCGCGAAGTCTTCCAGCGTCGCCGCCGTCACCAGCTCGCACTCTACGGTCCGCACCTGGCCGGCGCGCACGCTCTGCGTCATCCCCGCCAGCGCCAGCTCGACCGCCGCCGCCCCCAGCGCCCCGTCGATCGGACCGACCAGGGCCGTGGCCTCGCCGGCGCTGAGGCAGCGCCACAGCGGCGGCGGTGCGCCGAGCGTGGCGCAGCGCGTGTTCCGGCCCAGCATCCCGCCCGGGCGCTCATCAAGCCACGGCGACGGAGCGAGCGTGATGACGACGCCCGCGTAAGGGAAGCGCGCCAGCAGGGCGCGCAGCGTTTGCGCCGCCGGCGGCTCGCCGCTCCCCACGTCCGCCTCGTCGAGCAGAGTCAGACTGGGAGACGCCCGGGCTTCGGCCATGAAACGCAGATAGCAGTCGCGTGCTTCCTGGGATGCGCTGCTCCAGTGCAGCAACAGGTAACTGCGGCTGCCGCCCGCCACCTGCTCAAGCTGCCTGCCCAGCAGCGCCGCCCCGCCAGCCCAGTCGACGCGCACGTGGCCGTAGACGCCCGCCACGTCCACCCGGTCCCCGATCGTGACCACTGTCGTTCCCCGGCCCACCAGCGCACCCACCGCTTCCCGCGCCGTCTCTGCCGCGGCGACGCATACGCACACGGCGCCCGGCTGCATGCGCAGCGCTTCCTGCGCCGCGTCGTTCAGCGCCGCCGGCCCGTTATCGGGCGGAGTCAGCGTGCGCAGTTCGAGCGGTTGGTACCGCCCGATGCACTGCCGCGCACCGCCGGCGATCCCGGCCAGGCGCGGGTCATCCTTCGCCGGTGTGATCATCACGATCAGCCCCGGCGTCGCGGCGCGCCCCGCTCCTGCGCCGCGTTGCGGCGGCTCGCAACCCCCAAGGCCCGTCAGCGCCGGCAGATAGCAACAGGCTGCCAGGACGACTGGCAGCGCAGCGTGCCGGCGTGGCCGTCCGCTTGCCTTCCCGGCCACGCTTATCACCCCGAGCGGAAAACGCGGCTCGTTGTAGTTCCGCGCACAGCGAGGAATCGGACGGCTGGCGCGGCAGGGCCCTTCGCGCTGCTCAGCATGGTACCTCCGGCCATTCCCGCCCTCATCGTGGCTCCTGGTACCGCTCGCACCCGGAACTTGTCGATCCTGGTATAATACAGCGTCAGATGCGGTGCGGTTACGAGACTTTCCCCCGCGGTGAGGGTTCGCCATGAGACCGTCCTCCATCCTGGCTCTGTGCGTTGCGGCCCTTGTCGGCGCGACGGCTATCCAGGCGCAAACGAGCGGTACGACCGGTACCACGACCGAGAGTCTGGCCGATCGCCAGCCCTCGGAGAACGTCCGCGGCGGCGCCGTCCGCGAGCGCGCCCCGGGACGCATCGTCGGCCAGGCACTCGCCCGCCACCGCGACCTGGCCGAGCGGCGCCTTGCCGCGCAGCGCAACGGCAACACCTCGGACCTGCTGCCCGAAGACACCACATCGGGCAGCGCAGCTTCCTCCGGCCTTACCGGGTCGCTTTCCGACCTCATCGGCTCGCTCCTCGGCTCCGGCCTCGGCAGCTCTCTACTGTCCGGCACCACGGGTGGCAGCAGCGGCAACTTCTCGAACCTGCCGCCGGAAGTCATTCAGATGCTCAATAGCGCGGGCATCAGCCTCAGCGACCTTCGGCAGAAATCGCAGCAGGATTCCGCCACGGAGTCCAGCGCTCAGCCGAAGACCTTTGACCGGGCGCAAACCAGCACACAGACCCAGACGCAAACGGAGGAACGGAGTTTTGTCGTCCGCTGGGCGGATGCCATGCTTTCGACCTTCTTCACTGCCATCACCGTCGGCTTCCAGACCCAGGACTTCATCGACACCCTCAAGGATGCTCTCCGACCGCTGTTCTTCCCCGCCGAGACCGACAGCGGCAGCGGAGGCAGCGACTCATCCGGCGACGGCGGCGGCGGAGGCACCGGGGGAACAATATGACCCGCCGCGCCAGGCCCGGGCATCTGACTCGTGCGGGCTGACCAGGCGCCGGCGCGCGGCGCGCTCCCGGGCGCGGGCCGTCGGTTCGCCGGCGCTTGCTTCTGCGCCGGGCGGGCTGCAACCTATCGTGGCATGAACGCCAAGGAGCTGTCCGAGCGCTTTGCTGCCCGGTTCAACCGCCGCTGCGCCGTTGTCGCCCGCGCGCCGGGGCGCGTGAACCTGATCGGGGAACACACGGACTACAACGACGGCTTCGTCCTTCCGATCGCCACAGAACAGGAGACGTGGGTCGCCGGCGCGCCGCGCGCCGACGGAAGGCTGCGCGTGTTCTCCAGCGAAGTGAACGACGAGCAAACCTGGCCGGTTGCCGACTGGCGCCGCGCCGACTTCCCGCATTGGACCAGCTACGTCGCCGGCGTCGCCTGCCTGCTCCAGGCACGCAGCGCCCGTCAGCAGGGGTTCGACCTGCTCATCCGCAGCGACGTTCCGCCCGGCGGCGGGCTGTCCAGCTCCGCCGCGCTCGAGATCGCAACGGCGCTGGCGCTGACCCGCCTCATGAACGTAGCGCTGGAGGCGCACGAAATGATCGACCTGTGCCGCCGCGCCGAGCACGAGTTCGCCCGCGTCCCCTGCGGCCTGATGGATCAGTCGGTTTCGCTGTGCGCCCGGGCGGGCACCGCGTACCTCCTCGACTGCCGCAGCCGACAGGCGGAGTATGTCCCGTGCGAACTCGGCGACCACGTTTTCGTGCTGGTCGATTCAGGCGTGCGTCATGAGCTGGCGGCGAGTGAATACGCGCGCCGGCAGGCTGAATGCCGGCAGGCCGTCGAGTGCTTCCACCGGCTGGATGAGTCGGTGCGCGCCCTGCGCGATGTTTCGATGGAAGCCCTGCAAGCGCGTGCTCACCTGCTGGAACCGCTCCCGGCCGCCCGCGCCCGCCACGTCGTATCCGAGAACGCCCGTACGCTGGCGGCCGCGGAAGCCCTGCGCGCCGGGGATCTGCCCCGCCTGGGCCGCCTGATGACGGAGTCGCATTCTTCATTGCGCGACGACTACCAGGTCTCCTGCCCCGAGCTGGACCGCCTGGTCGAGATCGTCAGCGGCGTCGAGGGCGTCCTCGGAGCGCGGATGACCGGCGGCGGGTTCGGGGGGTGCATCGTCGCGCTGGCGCGCGCTGCCAGCGTCACCGCGATCGCGGATGCCGTCCGGCGGCGCTATGACTGCTGCGCGCCGACGGCCGCCCGTGTGCTCCGGACCCGTCCCGGCAGCGGCGCTTCGGTCGAGTTGTCCTGACAAGCGCGACTCCGGCGCCGTTATTCAGGCCGAGCCGGATTGACACCGATTCCCCGTGCGCCTATCATGTTGGGTCTCGACGGCGGTAGGCACGTATGGCACTGTGGCATAAGCACTTACGTGGCGGGCCGCGCCGTCAGGGAGCCGGCTGCCGTGGCCAGGAAGCCTGCCAAGAAATGCCGGAAAGCAACAACCGCCCGATCGGCAGCGTGCCGCCGCAGAACCACCGGCCGCAGGACCCGCCCGCAGCCGGTAGCAGCCGATAAACTCACACGTGCTTCGCATCGAGCCGCTGCCGAAGCACCTGCCCGCGACGTTCAGCCGCGCGCTGCCAACCGCAAACCGCCGACCTCGCCCGCAACCGTAGCCGGGCGCAACACGCCGGCTGCGTCCGCCGACGAGTCGCGCCCCGCTGCCGCCCCTTATCTCACGGAAAGCGAGCTCAACGAGTTCCAGCAGATGCTGCTGGCGAAGCGCGCCGAGCTGCTGGGCGACGTGGATGCCTTGCAGAAACAGGCGCTCAGCGAAAACCGCCGTGACGCCGCCGGCGATCTGTCGAGCATGCCGATCCACATGGCCGACCTCGGCACCGATAACTATGAGAAGGAGTTTACGCTCGGGCTTATCGAAGGCGAACGCGCCCTGTTGCGTGAAATCGACGAGGCCCTGCAACGCATTCGGGACGGCACCTACGGGATCTGTGCGGCGACCGGCAAGCCGATCGGCAAGGCACGGTTGAAGGCGCGACCGTGGGCGAAGTACTGCTACGAGTATGTACTGGCCCGGGAAAGGGGGCAGGTCAGCGAGGGACCATAGCCGCTTGAGCACGCCGCCCGCATCCCAGGCAGCGCAACGTCAGCGACCACAGAACGATACGCAATCGGTGGCGGCCGCGCCGACCGCCGCCGCAGCCGGCGCGCCCCGGAGGCGTGCCCTCCGTTCTGTCGCCGCCTGTGTGCGTTTCGCCGGCGTCGCCGCCACGGGGCTGGCCCTGGATCTGTGGAGCAAGCACTGGGCTTTCCACACCCTCGGGCAGGGGGCCAAGCCGCGGGTCATCATCCCCCACCTGCTCGAGTTCCAGACCATGCTCAACAAGGGGGCGCTGTTCGGCATCGGCGGCGGGCGAACCGCACTCTTCCTGGTGGCGTCGATCTTCGCGCTCGTCCTGGTACTCTGGATGTTCGCTCAGACCTCCCTGCACCGCCGCGCCCTGCACGTCGCCCTCGGCGCGATCCTCGCCGGTGCGCTCGGGAACATGTACGACCGGATCTTCGTCAAGCTCCTCGAACAGCCGCATCGGTTCAGCAACGGACAGTACGCCTATCTGATCGTCACCGGCTCAAGCCAGGCCGGGACCGAGTTGCAGGTCTACCCGCCACGACCAGGCGCGCCAGCCATCATCCTGCCGTCGCAGGATGTCCCGCCGCAGGTCGGCTTTGTCCGGGACTTCATCAAGATTCCGACGACGCTGCCGCAATGGAGCTGGATTCCCGCCCGGATCCGCGGCCGAGAGTTGTGGCCATGGGTCTTCAATGTCGCCGACATGCTGCTCGTCGGCGGCGTTGGCAGCCTGGCGATCCACCTGTGGCGCGATCGGCGCCATACTCGCACACCGCGATGCGCTGCCGCCGCTGCGTCCCGCCCCGCCT
>Ga0209018_1002992_pt1 | contig 11184 bp, 9 predicted proteins | sample YNPBryBLVA2012_FD_185814 | JGI IMG/M metagenome (GOLD analysis project Ga0209018, IMG submission 185814) | Anoxygenic and chlorotrophic microbial mat microbial communities from Yellowstone National Park, USA - YNP Bryant BLVA 2012 (SPAdes)... ...
TCGTGCGCTGGCTCGAACGTCTGATGCGTCCGCTGCCGCCGATCCCGGACGAACCACCCGTGGAACTGCTTCCGCTGGCGGTCGATCCCGCCTTTGCCGACGAGGTCGCAGGGTTGCCGTCTGCCGCGGAGATCTATCGTCGTGTGCAGCGGCGCGAAGTCGACAGCGAGTTCACCCTGCGGTTGTGCCGTCTGGCCGTGATGCTCACGGCCGAGCAGATAGACTACGTCTTGGCTCTGCGCGACGGGACGTGGCGAACGACGCACGTGCAGTGGCTGGCCTTCGTACGTTCTGTGAAGAAGCGCGTGCAGAGCTTCGCGGCGGCGTACGGGGGAATCGAGTACGCGCTGCAAGGCGAGGCCATCGCCACGGTGCTTGGGGAGGCGATAGCGGACGGATCGGACCCGGCGCTCGTGCCGGACAGCGCATTCGAAGGGGGCCGGTGGCCGCCTGCATGCGCGCTCGGCCCCGACGAAGTCGCCACGCTGCTGAAAGCGGGACTGGCACTCGGTCGCCAGGGGCGGCAGACGCAGATCAACAATCGAATGTTGATCGACTTGATCGAGAAGAGGTCACCGCAGTTCGCGGTCGAGGTGCTTGCTGAGATCGGGCTCGACAATCCCAACGCGCTGTCGGGGGTGCTCCTCGCGTTCTTGGACCAGGAGCAGGACCACATGCGTGTGCCCGTGGACCTGGCCGCGCTCTTGGAGCGCAAGCTGGGCCTCCCGGTACCGCGCAGGCAAGATTTCATGGCAGGTGGCCGGCGGGCCCCGGACAGCTTCTACGAGGCGATGACCAGCCTGGCCGATGCAGTGATGGGACGGACGCTCGGTTATCTTGCCCGCAAGAGCCACTTGCAGGTCCAGCGTCATGCCGTCCCATCGCGCTGGCGGCTCTGCCCGCGGCATCGCACGCTGGCCGAGGCTGCGAGAGAGGCGATTCGAAAGGCTGACCGAGCGGCGGCGGGATGTACGTTCGGCCGCAAGGGTGCCCGGGATCGTGAGCGCGCGACCGTGTTGTATCGCGCGGCCTTTGCCCGGTGCCGCGAGCTGCTTGCCCAGGACCGCACCGCGTTCCAGTCCACCTGGCTCAAGGCTTTCTGGACCCGAAACGAAGAAGCGCTGAAAGCATTGTCCGTCGTGCGCGGATACCAGCAAGACGTCGACGCGGTCAGGCCTTGGCTGCACCGCAGAACCGGCGTCGATCGGTTCGACGACGAGCAGGACCTACTTCGCGCAGTCATCGACACGCTGATTTACGATCCCCGGGATCGAAAGAAGCTCATGGCCGATCCGCTGGTTCGTCTTCTGATCGATCCGGATCCGGGTCCTGTCGACTTCACGATCGTGAGCTGCATGGGGGTGATCACGGAGGGGGAGCAGGGCACCGAGCTCGAGGATGCGTTCCGACGTCTGACCGAGCAACGCGGCGTGCGTGTCATCCGCGCTCCCACCGGCACGGCGATGTCGTTGGAGGAAAACGCTCGCCGGATCATCGCCTCGATACGCCAGGTCGAAGGGCCCTACGGGCTGCTGGGCTACAGCCAGGGATGCGCCAACGCGTTGGCGGCGGAGAGCATGCTGCGCGGCGGGACACCGGACCAGCAAGCGCTGCTCGACCGGCTCGTGTGCAGGAACCTCCTGTTCAGCGCTTTCAACGGCTCCGCGCACGGCACGTTCGCCGCGCAGAAGTTCCTCGATGCGATGATCCACGGCGAACGGTTCCTCAAGCACTACCAGGTCCGGTACTCGTCCGAGGTCGTCGGAGCTTTCCTGCGTATCGTGCGAGCCGTGCTCGACTCTCCCCTGTTCGTACGCGTGCTCGCCGGGGTGCACTCCCTCACGCCCGCGCGGGCCAAGGATTTCCATCGGGAAATGCAGATCGTCGAGCATGCCCCCACCTCCACCATCCGCGGCGTCGTCGAGGAACACGACCTTCCGGAAACGCTCGAGCTCACCTGGTACGCCCTGCGTCACATGAAGCCGGGAGCCGAGCAAGACACGCAGGTGCTTGCCGCCGATGCGGTCGGCGCTTCTACCCGCGTGCTCAACGATGCCACCAGGCTGCTAGCACGCTGCGACATGCCGTCGATGCGCCAGGCCATCCATCACTGGTCACCCTTGCTGAAGGAGACAAGGTTCGTGACCACCGAGCGCGACAGGGAGCGCCGGGCATACGACTCTCCCAAGGACCGCCACGTCTTTCCCTGGGTGGATGTCAACGCCCGCTTCGGGCTGATCAAGCCGGCTACGGACACAGGTCGGACCAGACCACGCCCGTAGTCTGCGCAGGTTGTCGGTCAGTCGTCGACGTCGCGCAGCTCGTCGTCCAGGCGCTCATCCCACTTGTCCCGTGCGGGCGCGCGCTCTGGGGCGTCGGATGCGACGACGTCATCGCCCCCTCCCCGCTCGCGCGGTGTCGCCCTGCGCACCCAGCGAACGACCAGCACGATCGCTCCGACACCGCCGATGCCAAACAGGACGGACAGCCAGACGCCCATGCTGGTGAGGGACTTGCCCGCGGGCACGGCGCGGATTCTCTCTCCGTACCGAGCCACCATGTCTTGCTCGATGGAATCAGGCGACTCACCACGGATGAGGCGCTGGCGGATCTCAGCGCGGAGCTGGCTCGAGATCTCCGACTCGTGGATGTCCAAGGTCTGCGCCCAGCAGCAAGGAGCGAGCAGACGCCCTTCGAGGGTCTTTTCCCCCGCGACGTATCCGCCTGGGTCCGCCGGTGCTTGTGCGCTGGCGAGGCCGCCGACGACGGTCACGGTCACCAACAACGCGAGGGCCGCCAGCCAGGGCGCGGCACGCCCATGAGGATCGACGTGGCGCATCGCTAGGTGGGCACGCGCGGCGGACGCATCGGCAGGTCGTGACATCAAGACGGTTCTCCCGGGAGGGCATCATGAGCGCTGCAACGTCCGCGCGGCTCGCGTTGCGGTATGCGTCGGAACGCGCTGGACCACATGCCCGCCGCGCAACGAAGGCACAACGCTCGGACCAACTAACCGACCCCCTGCATGGTTCGCATCGCCGCCAGGGTACCGTCGATGATCACACCGACGTCGGCAGCGGGGACCGCTGCACGCAACGAGGCACAGGCTCCGAGCAGATCCTGAATGGACCGACAACGAGCGGCACACGACGGACAATTCGCCAGATGCTCCTCGAGCTTGGCACAATGATCCGAGGAGAGGTCGCCTTCGAGCTTCCGGGAGAACTCCAACAGGATGTCCGGGCACCCTTCCGGCGTGACCTCCGGCTCCGCGTCCACCATCTGGCGCACCAGCGACCGCAGCGTCGTCCTTGCGCGGTGCAACCTCGACTTGAGCGCTGCGACGGACAGTCCCAGCACCTGTGCGGCGTCCTTGGTACTCATCCCCTCCACGTCGCGGAGCAGCACGACCTCTCGGTCTCCCGGGTCGAGCGACGCAAGTGCACGCTCGACAACATCGGACACCTCACTGTGCGCCGCTTGGGCGTCCGGCGCTGGTGCTTCGGACATGGCACGGTCGATCGAGCTGGCTTCGTCTTCCGAGACGACCTCGCGGTCAGCGCGCCTGCGGGCTCGCCCGCAGTGGCTACGCGTGATGGTGAACAGCCAGGTGGAGAACGAAGCGTCGCCGCGGTAGGAATCCAAGGACTTGAGGGCCGTCAGCAAGCTCTCCTGGGCAACGTCCCGGGCGCGGTCCTCGTCACGGCACATTCGCAGCGCGAATCGTTGCACCGTTGCGAGGTGCTCGCCGAAAAGCTGGCGCACGGCATCGCGCTCGCCCTTCTGGGCTCGGCGGATCATGTCCGCGTCAAGACCAGCAGCCTTCGCCGAATCGTTCTCGTTCATCAAGGTCTGACTTGCAACGAAGCGGAGGTGAACGCAAGCTCGGTCGCGTTTCCATGCTGAATGTCGGCCCCAGGCGGGCAGTGGGGTGAACCGTTCGCCCGCCGAACGGCATCCAAGCAGGAAACCTCCCCGACCTTGCCAAGCCTTTGGAGGAAACATGTCCACAACGAAACCAACACTCGTTCGAACCTTCGAGATGCCGTTCGCCGACGTACTCGATCGAGTCCCCGCAGCGTTGAAAACCGAGGGATTCGGCGTGCTCACGACCATCGACGTCCGGGCGACGATGAAGGCGAAGCTCGACGTCGACTTCCCGGCCTACACGATCCTCGGCGCGTGCAATCCCAAGATGGCGTACAAGGCGTTGACGATCGATCCGACGATCGGGGTGAATCTGCCATGCAACGTCGTGGTGCGCGACCTGGGAAGCGGCAGGGTCGAGGTTCGAGCCGTGGATCCGACGCAGACCATCGGAGGCGCAGGACGCAGCAATCTCGAGGACCTCGCCAACCAGGTTCGCGCGATGCTCGCGCGTGCGATCGCCGCAATTTGATGGGCGTCGGTGCCCCATGGCGGTTACGCTCGACCGGATTGGAGGCGCTTTCGGCATGCTCATCGAAACGTTCCCTGTCGGTCTGCTCGGATGCAACTGCACCATCCTGGGCGATGAGACCACGTCGGACGCCGTGGTGATCGACCCGGGGGGTGATGTCGACCAGATCCAGGCGCGGCTGCGACGCCACCAGTTGAGAGTCAAGGCCATCATTCACACGCACACGCACATCGATCACGTAGGCGCATGCGGCGACCTGCAAAGGGCCACGGGCGCACCCGCGCGAATCCATGAAGCCGACCGATTCATGCTGGACATCCTGGGGCTCCAAGCTGCCTTCATCGGGCTGCCGCAGCCCTCCTCCCCGGACGTCGACGGAGACCTTCGTGACGAGACGGTAATCCGCATCGGGGCCATCGAGCTGGCCGTGTTGCACACGCCAGGTCATTCCCCTGGGAGCGTGTGCTTCCTGGTGCATGGGCCGGACCGCACCATTCTGTGGTCCGGCGACACGCTATTCCAGCAAGGCATCGGCAGAACCGACCTGTGGGGCGGTGACACGACCGCCATCGAGCGTTCGATCCGCCAGCGACTGTACTGCCTCGACGACTACACGCTGGTTATCCCCGGGCATGGCGGAGAGACGACGATCGGTGAGGAGAAGCGTACCAACCCGTTCGTCCGAGCGTAGGGCGCGTGCGCAAGCCGTGGACGCGAGAATACGGCGAGGTGGTGCGCCGGGTTCCCCTCGTGCGCCACAGCGTGACGCGCTTCGTGGGCTGGCTGGACCGCGTGTTCGATCCATCGGCCAATCCAGACGAAGTTGGCCTCGTGTTCTCGGCACCGCTGGCGGCCTTGCGTGGCATGCCGGCCAGGCAGCACGCGAAGCTGGCAGGATTCGAGCGGCGGGTGGACTGCCGCGTCGTGGACGGGGAGATCGCCAAGGGCGCGACGTTTGGGGTACTTCGCGAGATGGTTGGAGCGGTGCCGAGAGGACGGTCGATCGGTATCAATAGGGGTTGTCGTCCGCCGGCGGCTTGGGTGGCTTGGGCGGCTTGGGCGGTTTGGGCGTCGTTACCGGCGGTGGAGCCGTCGTTGTTTCGGATGGTGTGGTCTTCGTGGACGGCGGCGCGGTCTTCGTGGACGGCGGCGCGGTCTTCGTGGACGGCGGTGTGGTCGTAGGCGCGGCGGTCGTGGTCGCGGGTGGCGTTGTGGTGGGTGCTGCCGTGGTCGTCTCCGCAGCGGCTGCGTCTGCGGCTGCTGCATCGGGCTTTTCTGCGATGGTGGCCGTGGTGGTCGCGGGCGGCGCGGTCGTTGTGGCAGGCGCAGGTGTCGAGGCACGGACGGGCGTGGTAGCCACGGGCTGTTCGGTGGTGGACGGCGTGGCCGGTTTCAGCAGGTACCAGAGGGCAAACACCACGAGACCGAGCGCGGCGACGAGCAACACGATGCGAAGTCCGCCGCCACCTTCGGGCTCTTCAGCAAGGGACGGCGGGACGGCTTCCTGCTCGGGCTCGGGCTTTCGCCGAGGGCGCTCGGACAGGATCTTTTCAGATTCGGGAGCCTTCTCGGGAGGCTCTTCCACCTTGGGGTCGGGCTCTTCTTTCGCGGCTGCCCGGACGGGTTCGGGCTCAGGCTGAGGGATCTTGAGAGGTTCGGGCTCCGCAGGCTTGGGCGGTTCGGGCTCCGCGGGTTTGGGCGGTTCGGGCTCTGCGGGCTTGGGCGGTTCGATGGCAGCTTCCGGCGCTGCCTCGGGCGTGGGCGCAGCCGGGGCCTCCTCCGGCTTCGGGGCGACGGGAGCCGTGCCGACCTCCTCGAGCGATCCCCCAGCTCCCTTGAGTGCTTCCGCAAGAAGCTCCGCCGCTTGCTTCATCACCGTGCGCTCCTCGGGCGGCGGCATCTCCTTGGCCGGATCAGTCTTCGGGAAGAACCCTCCCTCTTGTTGGGGTGCTGGCGCCGGTTGCTCCGCAGCGGCTCGTGCTGCCGCTACCTCGCGGTCCGGAATGCCAACCGCACCGAGACCGAGCATGGTGGCCTTGTGGGAGGGAACACGCGCTGGAGCTGCTGCAGCCGCGTCGGACGCTGCTGCCGGTGCCGGTGCTCCGCCTTCCCCACCCGCAGCGTCGGAATCGAACGCGGAGGGGACATCGCCCTTGTTCTCCACGATGCGGTCGATGATCTGCCGCGACGACTCATCGATCTTGAGGAACTTGACGCCCATGCCGGCAGGACGATCGGACGTGGCCTGGGGCGCATCCCGTTTCCACACGACACGTCCAACGCCGCCGATGATCGCCTTGTCTTCCGCGATTCGGATCTCGAACTTCAGCAACGTACCCGGCGGAAATGGCGACGGCGTCTTGATGAAGATGCCGCCACGGCTCACGTCGTGCGAATGGTGCTCGATGAATTCGTCGATGGTCGCGCTCTTGTAGCGCACGGTCATCGTGAGAACCTTCGCCCGCGGGTCCTTTCGCGTGTCCTGTACCATCTCGTCGTTGCTCCCGGCGTGGTTGCCTTCTGCGTCCACCTGGACGGTTCGGCGGTATGGTAGCCGAGTCCAGCCCGGATACCCAAGCACCTTGCGCGACACACCGAAGGTGCGCCTCCGACGGCACCCTTTGCCTGGCCGGAACGCTTCCTATGGTAGGCTTCGCGTGGGATGCCCGTGACCGACCATTTTCGTTCCAATGCCCGCTTCGCCTTGGACCTGCCGGTGCGGATCCGTCAGGCCTCTTGGTCCGTTGCGCGGGATGCGCGGCTGGTGGACGTGAGCCTGGCCGGAGCTCGCGTGCAGTGTCCAGAAGAGCTCCCCGCCGGGTCGAGCCTCGTGATGGAGGTCAAGACGCCCAACCTGTGGGATCCGTTGGTCCTCGACGCTTGGGTGGTGTGGTCGAGCCGCCAGGGTACGACGACGGTGGCCGGTTTGAAGTTCGTGCATCGCAGCCCATTCACGGCTTCCGCGTTGTTCGACTTGCTGGGTGCCCCGGAGTTCGAGGCCCCCTGAACGTGTCATGCTGCTACAATGCGCACCCATGACACGCTCACGCTGCCTGCTTCTGGTCGTCGTCGCTGTACCGTGTATGCTGTCGCTGCCTGCATGCGGATCCGAGTCGAGCACCACGCAAACGAGCGCCCCCCCGGCGGCCGACGCCGGGGGTGATGCGACCGGCCAGGACGCTTCGCCGGACGTTGCGAACGATGCTCCACAACAGGATGCCGTTGAGGAAGCGGTATCCGACGCGACAGTCGACGCGGCACAGGACGCACCGGAAGACGCAGCCGCGGATCAGACGGGGGACGTGGAGGAGCCGTGGCCGACCTGCGACGTGCAGCCGAACGGCGTCCCTGCCAAGTCCATTCCGGACATCTGGCAGGAGAATCCGTCGACCCCGACGGCGGTCTGGGTGCCGGGCCCGATCATCACGGCCATCTCGAAAGGAGGCTGCACGGCGGGGAGTGCCTGCCAGATCTTCCTTCAGACGGATGAGACGTACGCGAGCCTTACCGACGGCGCCCATCACGCGATCAAGCTGTTCGTGTCGGGCAACACGTCCGGGCACTTCGCCTCGCTTCACACGGGGGACCGGGTCGACGTCTACGCGCACGCCTGGCGGTACAACGTGAATCCACCCCAAAACGAGCTGCTGCTGCAGGTGAACCTCCAGCTTCGTGGTTGCGCGAAAGCGGTCGGAACGGCCAACCCGACGCCGATCGCGGGTGTCGAGTTGACCGACCTGACGGTCAACGCCTACGAGAACGCGGTGGGCCCGCTGCTGGTCCAGGTCCAGGGCGTTTCTGGCAAGCCCGGCTCGCCAACGGAGACATTCGGGCTATGGAAGACGGGCGGTCCATTCGTCGACGCGGGGCCGGAAGGGATCGTGAGCGCGAGCCCCTACTTCCTGCCCGCGGGATCGTTCACCGGGCTCCCCACCGATGGGCAGACGGTCGTTCAGTTCGATTCGATCACGGGGGTGTTCGGGCTGTTCATCCCCGGTGCGGACGGGGGAGGATCCAAGTACCTGGAGCTGTACCCCAGACAGATGACGGACATGCCGCATCCCTGAGAGGCACGGGGGCCGACAGCCCATGTCGTCCACGATCCCACCGTCGGTTCGTCACGACGCTACCGCGAACGCTTCGAGCCGCTTTGGTAACTATGTCCTGGAGCGTCGGATCGCCGTTGGGGGCAGCTCCGAGGTGTTCCTCGCGCGACCAGCGCAAGGCACTCATCCGGCCCCCCGTCTGGTGATCAAGCGCCTGATCCCCGAGGTTCTCGAAGACCCGCAGAGCGTCGGCACGTTCGCCATGGAGGCGCGCTTGCATCGCGCCGCTCGGCACCCGAACGTGGTCGAGGTCTTCGAAGCCGGCTCGATCGACGGCGAGCCGTACCTGGCCATGGAGTATGTCGACGGTGTCGACGCCAACCGGCTGATGCGCCACGCACAGAGCACGGGCGAGCCGGTCGGTGCTCGCGTGGCTGCGTTCATTGCGCACTCCCTGTGCGGTGCGCTGGGGTGTGTTCACACGGCGGTGGATGACACGGGCAGACCGCTAGCCGTGGTGCATCGCGATGTGACGCCGTCCAACATCTATCTCAGTTCCAAGGGCGACGTGAAGCTGGGCGATTTCGGCATTGCACGTCTGCTGACGCGGTCCTCGGTAGCGCCCGAGACATCGCCGCTGAAGGGCAAGTATGCGTACTTGAGCCCCGAGCAGGTGGCTGGTGAGGACTTCGACCATCGCGCCGATCTGTTCTCGCTCGCCGTGGTGCTTGCGGAGATGCTCATCAACGAGCCGTTGTTTCCGGGCAGCGGGCAGCTCGCGGTGCTGCTGGCGATCCGCGACTGCCGTCTCGACCGGCTGTATGCGAACCGAACGATGGTACCCGACGGTTTGATGGAGGTGCTGGAGCGAGGCCTGGCCCGCGATCCGAACCAACGCTTCTCGACGGCGGAGCACTTCGCCAGCGCACTCGCTCCGTTCCTGGCGGAGGACCTGGACCGCGCACGCGACGAGCTCGCAGCTCGTGTCGCCGCGTTGCAGGATCCGCGCACGGATCCGTCGCGTGTGTCCATCGCGCCCGCACCCGCCACCAGCAGAGGTTCTGAGGCTCTCTCGCCCGAAGCGCATCCGCGGCTTGCGCGCGTCAAGCTGCGCGACGGCAGCATCCAGGATCGGTTGCCGGTATCGAAGGTCATCGAATGGGCTGCGACCGGCCGCCTCGCGCCCGACGAGATGGTCGACCTCGCTGGCGGCGGCTTCCGCCGCGTGGCGGACATCCCCGAGATCGCCCGTCACATTCCGTCCTCCACGGCCCCCACCGGACGTCTCTCCGGGCCAGGCATCCCGGACTTCATCGCCTCGCTAGACCAGACCCCGTTCCTCGATGTCTGCGCCCGGATGCTCGCTCGTCGCGAAACCGGCGTCCTGTTCGCGGAGCGTCCCGCGCAAGCTCGCGATTCGGTCCGCAAGGAGATCTACCTCGCGCACGGCCGCGTGGTCCACATCGCCTCGTCGGAACCCAGCGAGCTGTTCGGCGAGTACCTCGTACGCCGCGGCCTGCTCGACAGGGCGGAACTCGATCTGGCGCTCGCTGTCTTGCCCAGGTTCGGGGGACGCCTGGGCGACACGCTCATCGGCCTGAACCTGGTTGATGCGGTGCAGATATTCCGCGCCATCCGCGACCAGGGCAAGGACCGGTTCATCGAGATCTTCCGCTGGAAGCAGGGGAAGTTGACATTCTACCGCGGGGTGACCCCGACACGCCTGGAATTCCCGCTCGACCTGGATCTCGTGCCGTTGATGATGGCAGGCCTTGCCGTGGCCCGGAGCGACGAAGAGCTGATCGCCGCGCATCAGGATGGTTTTGCTGATGTGCTCGTGGGGGTTGCGGAGCTGCCCGAAGCATTGAAGCTGGCCGCCTGGCCGCCGGAGGTGCTCAAGGTCGTGGGTGCGGCGGGCGAAGGGCGGTCCGAGCAAGACATCGTGATGGCGCTGACCGCGGCCCGTCTTATCGACATCCCGAGCGCGCTGCGCGCAATCGACGTGGCCTGTGCGGTGGGGCTCCTGGTACGCCGGCGCGCGCGAGAGTGACCCGATCTCCGCCTTCGAGGGTATCGTCGAGACGCATGACAGTCGATCCATACCGACGCCCCGGCGCGCTGGGCGCGGGGGAGGCGAACGCGCGACCTTCGACCTCGTGCTCGCGCTGCCCTGCACCACACGACTGGGGTGGGACTCTACGTCGGCGGTGGACGCCTTGGCTGGGTTGGACGACGGCGCGTGGGCGGAACGACTGCCGATCGGAGCGAGCGCCCACAACGAGCGGATCGCCATGTAATGAACGCCGCCCGCCACGACGGATCGGGTGCCACGCATCCGGTGGTAGCCGTTCCGCTGCTCCAGATCGGCTATCGCGCCTCGGGTGGTACCCGATCCAGGACACCGTGCCGAGCAGCAGGCGCGATGCAGAGGAAGGCGGGGCGGACCGGACTTGCCGGCGCCGCGACCGGCGTTGCCTTGTTCGCGTGCAACGGCCAACCCAGTCGCCCGATAACGCGATACGTCCGCGACCACAAATTCGGTCGGAGGCACATGACCGAAGCAACACCACAGCCACTCGGCCCACGGCCGCGTCGGATGCACGCAAGGCGTCCGCAACCATGTCCAACGTTCGGACGCGCATCGAGCGCATCGTCGACCGTCGGCGCCTCGTTCGAGTCGTGCGACGGCTCGCGCTGCGGGCCCTTGCGGCGGAGCATGCGGTGGACACGCACGGTGAC
>Ga0209018_1002993_pt1 | contig 11182 bp, 12 predicted proteins | sample YNPBryBLVA2012_FD_185814 | JGI IMG/M metagenome (GOLD analysis project Ga0209018, IMG submission 185814) | Anoxygenic and chlorotrophic microbial mat microbial communities from Yellowstone National Park, USA - YNP Bryant BLVA 2012 (SPAdes)... ...
CCTACAATCCGCTGCCGCCCATCGCCATTCCGCCGGTCATCAATCCGCCGCTGGTGATTGCGTCGCCGGTGCCGCCAGCCGTCGTTCCGCCGCCACCGCCGGCGCCAGTGATTCCGAATCCATCCGCGCAAATCTGGGAAGCCGTGTTGATTACGAATACCGTTGGCACCGGACCGTGTTCACTCGCGGCGATTGTCGTTGGCAAAACCGATTGGCCCGTCGTCGTGGCAACGACCGATGGCAGTTGGATCAGTGATCCCAAGTACACCGGCACCAAGCCCGAACGCGGTCCGTACGTCGTCGAATTTGCGCACGCCTGCACCGGCGTTTGGCGCGTGATCCCGCTGGGACTCAACATCTATGCCGATGTGCAGTTGCAAGGCGGACACGCCGAAGTGGAATTTCATCTGCGTCAAAACTAGCGACGCGCTCTCGTCACGCGCGCGCCCGATTCGTTGGGCGCGCGCGTTTTTTGTTTTTGATGAACGCGGCGAATTTGGCGCGTGTGTCCAATCGTGATAAAATACGAGCGTGACCACGCCCGTAGACATTCGCTCGGAATGGGATTTGGTGGGACACGCGTGGGCAGTCCGCGCGCTCGCGCAAAGCATCGCGACGGAACGCGTGGCGCACGCCTACCTGTTCACCGGTCCCCACGCGATTGGCAAGACGACGTTGGCGCGCCAACTGGCGCAGGCGCTGCAATGCACCGGCGCAACGCGTCCGTGCGGCGAATGTCCCGCCTGCCAGAAGATCGCGCGCGATCGCCATCCCGACGTGCAAGTCATCGAAGGGGTGCCGCCGCGTTACGACTTTGACAAAGATCCGCCGCCTCCGCCGCGCGCCAGCGAATGGGAACGACGCACCCTTCGCATCCGACAGATTCGCGATGCGGAACACTATTTGGCGCGTGCGCCCTTCGAGGGACGCTGGAAAATCATCATCCTGCGCCGCTTTGAAGAAGCCGAAGAGGAAGCGGCGAACGCGTTCTTGAAGACACTCGAAGAGCCGCCGCGCCACGCGCGCTTGATTCTCACCGCGCGCGACGCCAGTCTCTTGTTGCCGACGATTGTCTCGCGTTGCCAAGTGTTCGCGTTGCGACCGCTTCCCCCTGCGCAAATCGAAGCCGCGCTGCGCGAACGCTACCACGTCGCGCCAGACCAAGCGCGCTTACTGGCGCGACTCGCCGCGGGGCGATTGGGCTGGGCGATTCGCGCCAGCGAACAACGCGCGCGCCTCGATGCGCGCACCGACGCGCTCGACCAACTCGACGCCGCGTTGCGCGAAGGACGCGCCGCGCGCTTGCAACGCGCCGAGACGCTGGCCAAGCACGCGGACGCCTTGCCCGAACTATTGGAACTGTGGCTGGGTTGGTGGCGCGATGTGCTGTGGTTACAAAATGGTGATGACTCGCGCATGACAAACGTGGATCGCGAAGCCGCGCTGCGCGAACATGCCCAACGCTTCACGATGGAGCAGGTCCAACGAAACTTGCAAGCGCTCCGGGCGACCGCGCGCTATTTGACGCAGAATGTCAACGCGCGCCTCGCACTGGAGATGTTGCTGTTGAATCTACCAGAACCAGCGCACTGACGATTTAGAAACCGCGTCAACGAATCGGAAACGAATCAGGCTTGTTCGTTGACACAGGGTTTCCCCAAGGCGCGCGATTCTGTCTCCATAGGAGTACCCATGCCTGCTCGACCTGTCGCGGGACTGCGCGTACGGCGCGTGCCGCAACTGGTTTACTACGACGCCACCGGTTTCGAAGACCTGGGCGTAAACGAATATGTGATTGTGGATACCGACAAGTGTCGCGAAGCGGCGCGCGTGCTCATTCCGCCCAGGCAAGCCACTCCCAGCGATGCATCCCTACGGCCCATTCTCCGCCGCGCCACCGCCTTCGATTTGACGCAGTGGCAACAACTCAAACTGCGCGAGTGCGAAGCGCTGGCACAATGTCGCGAACAGGTGGAAAAACACAACCTGCCGATGAAGTTGTTGACGGCGGAGTACAATTTCGATGGCAGTCATCTCACGTTTTATTTCGTCGCCGATGGACGCGTGGATTTTCGCGCACTCGTCAAGGACTTGGCAGTGATCTTTCCGGCGCGCGTCGAATTGTGGCAGATTGGTCCGCGTGATCGCGCTAAATTGATTGGCGGTCTCTCACCGTGCGGACGCGAAATTTGTTGTGAACGCTTCTTGGGGGATTTTCCAAAGGCAACGATCAAAATGGCAAAGGATCAAGATATGCCATTAGGTCCCAACGCTGCCACCGGCTTGTGCGGGCGCCCGCTCTGTTGCTTGGCGTACGAACAGCCCACGTACCAAGCCGCGCGCGGACGCGTGCCACGGGTGGGGGATGTGGTGATGTGCGAACGGGGACAAGCGCGTGTCATTGCGCGCAATGTGTTGCGTGAGTGCGTGACTGTCCAACTGGAAGATGGTGTCCACGTCACCATTCCCATTGAACAGATCAAACTCGTGACGGGGCGCGCAAATTCTGCCGCAGAGAATGCCGCCGACGAGGATGAATAACAGACAATTGACGCATCTGCTCAAGCCACCGTGTCATTTCGAGCGAAGCGAGAAATCTCGCTGTGGTTGAACGAGATTTCTCGGCGCGAACGGCGCACCTCGAAATGACAGGATGAGCAGTTACCAGTTGACAATTGACTATGGTCAATTGTCAACTGTTTTTAATTTCCCACATTCACGCGCACAAGACACGGCGCGCTGGTGTTGCCCGCCGTGTCTACCACCGTCAGTTGCAACCAGTAGATGCCGTTGGGCAACGTTTTGGTCGTCCAGAGAGATAACGCTCCATCGTTGACCGGCTGCTCCGACCGATACAAGGGCGTGAACGTGGGCGTCGCGTCGGCGCGATATTCCAATTTCCAGTACGCCAGGTTGGCGCGGTTCGCGCTGCCGCGAATCTCCACGGTGCCGGCGAGGGTCGCTTCGGGCAGCGGAGATTTGATGCTACTCGTGGGGTCAGGACATGCCGCGACGGGCGCGGCAGTGGAAGTGGGGGTGGGGAGTGGAGTGGCGGTTGGCGTTGGAGGGCGCGCGGGCAGCGCGCGGGTTGGAGTCGGCGCGCGCGTGGGTTCGCCCATCTCCGCGCTGAACGCGACGCGCTTGGTCTTGAGATACCACTGTGTAATATTGCGAAAGCGATCGCTGGAGGTCAAGAGCGAACCGATTTGAACGCCGCGCACGCGCGCGTCTACGCCGTAGGTGTAGATGGGATAGTACAACAGCAAGGCGGGCGTCAAATCGGCAAAGCGTTCCTGGAATTTGCGATACAATTCGATGCGCTTGGCTTGATCGTTGGTTCGACGCGCGGTTTCCAGCGCTTCGCTAATGTCGCGATCTTTCAGTCCGCTATAGTTCTGTCCAAAATTCGTTAGGCTGGGAATTTGCGACTCGTGCCAATTTTCGTACTGATCGGGATCGTTGGATAGCGTGCGCCATTCGTACAACACCGCATCGAATTGGCGCGGGCGCAGAATGTTTTGGACGAGGAGCGATGTGGGCGCGGCTTGGACTGTCGCGCGCACACCAATCGTTTGCCAATGCCTGGCGATTTCATTCGCGAGCGCGACGCGCAGTGGATCGTCCGGTGTGATCAGCGTGAAGGCAAGTTCCACACGCTCCTTGTCGCGCGTGCCATCGTTGTTGGTATCGCGCCAGCCGGCTTGCTCCAGCAACGCTTTGGCGCGCTCGGGATCGAAAGGATAGAGCGGAAGGGCGGCATCGTGCGCCCACGTGCGTGGCATGATGGGACTGGCGGCAAGTAGCCCCTGCCCTTGCAACAAGTTGTTGATGAGACCCTGGCGATCGAGCGCGTACAGCAACGCTTGGCGTACGGCTTTGTCTTGGAACATCGGTTTGTTCAAGTTGAGATAGATGAGCGAATAGCCCGCCACGCGCGCTTCGTGCTTTTCGAGATTCGCCAGTTCGTTGGCTTTGGAAATATAGTTGGGAGGAATGCGCGCAATTCCTTCGACTTGAGCGCGGAGGTACGCGGTAAAAACCGATTCGTGATCGGGATAGAATTTTAGAATGACGCGTTGGAGGTACGGGCGCCCGGTGTAAAATCGCGGGTTTGCCTCCAGAGTGATTTGCCCCGCGGTGAATTCTGCCACTTGGAAAGGTCCGGTGCCGATGGGTCGCCGATTGAACGAGTGTTGGAACAAATCGGCAGACGGGACCTCTTGGAGCAGATGCGCCGGCAGGATGCCGATGGTGGTGTAATTGAGAAAGGGCGCGTAGGGTTGGGTGAGTTGAAAGCGCACCGTCAAATCGTCTAGGCGCGTGATGGCAACGCTGCGCCAGAACGCGCCCAAATCGGCGGGACCTTTGTAGGCGGGGTCCTGCAACGCGTGGATGGTATACAGCACATCGTCGGCGGAAAAATAGTTGCCGTCGTGCCACACCACATCGTTGCGCAGCGTAAAGGTGTAGACCAGCCCGTCCGGCGAGACGCGCCACTGGGTCGCCAAATCGGGCAGCAGCCGTCCTTGTTCATCGGCGCGGGTCAAGCCGGTGAACACCAGCGCGCAAATGTCGCGGTCAACGTCGTTGTATTGACTGAAGATCGGATTGAGTGTGCTGGGACGCCCCGCAATGCCTTCGATGTACGTTCCGCCGATGTCGGGATATTCGGCGAAGGTGGTGCTGAGCGCGAGGTACGCCAGGATGACGCTAAGCAAAGCGACACCCACCAGCGCGATCAGCAGTTGCCAGCGGATGTGTCGCACGGAGGGTTTACTCGCAGTGCGCGCGGCAAACTAGCCGCGCGCAACGAAGAACGCGCTGAGGAAAGAAACCAGGAGGAAGATCGCCGCCAGAACGATGGTCACGTTGAACAGGGTGCGTTCCAAGCCGCGCCGCGTGCGCGCAACGCCAATGCCGCCGCCAAGCATACTGCCACTACTTTCACCTTTGACTTGAAGCAGAATGATGACGATCAAGGTAATCGAGATGATGATTTGAATGATGTTGAGATACGGTCCCATGAATTGTATCCTCTTGTGATTGGAGATTGGAGATTAGAGAGTGGAGACAAGCCCAACGTCTAATCTTGGGTTGATTATAACATCAGAAAACCTATTCGGCAAATTGGAATGAACGCCATTTGTCACAACGTCAGATTGATGTATAATCGGCGTGTGTGACAAGTTGTTGGACAATCCAATCACCATTTGCGACGGTCGTTCGTTGTCTGGCGGCAGTCGTCTTTGCGAGGGAAGATTCATTATGCTGAAGAAGGCATTACCGGTGCGGGAGATGGGCGCGCGTGCGCGAATGTATTGGGCGCTGACCAAGAGTTTGCAAACGGGCTTGTTGTTAGCCACCGGCTTGGCGGGCTATTTCAGCGCGCGTTGTCCCACGCATAGCACGGCGCTGGTGCTGGCGCTCGCGGGCAGTTTGTTTGCGGCGATTGCGGGAAGCACGGTGCTGAACATGGTGTACGATCGCGACATTGACGCGCTGATGTTGCGCGCGTGTCGCCGCCCTCTGCCGGCGAATCGAATCTCGGTGCGCGAGGCGTTGGGGCTGGGTGTCCTCCTCTCCAGCGTCGGAATCGGTTGGGCATTCGCACTCGCGCCGCTCTACGGCGCGGTGGTCTTTGCCGGCTGGTTCTTCGACGTGGTGGTCTATACGCTGTGGCTCAAACGGCGAACGGCGTGGTCAATTCTGTGGGGCGGCATCGCCGGCGCTATGCCGATTCTGGCGGGACGCGCGTTGGCGATCGGGCAGATTGATTTCGTCGGGATCTTGTTCGCGCTAGCGATTCTGCTTTGGATTCCGACTCACATCTTGACGTTCGGACTCAAGTACGCCGAGCAGTATCGCGCGGCAGGCGTACCGATCTTTCCGAATCGGTATGGCGAGGGATTGACGCGCGTGACGATCGCGCTCTCGACGATCTGCGCCGCGCTGGCGATGCTCTTGGCGGCATCGCAGATCGGTTTGCCAACGGGCTATTTTCATCTGGCGCTGTGGTTGAGTGCGCTGCTCGTTCTGGTTGCGCTGACGAGCGTGCTGCGGCGTTCGCCCGCGCTCAACTTTGCGTTGTACAAGTTCGCCTCGCTCTACATGCTGGGAGCGATGGCGTTGATTGCGTTCGGCGCGCGGTAGAGGGGCGCGGCGCAATTCGTGTGAAAAAGAGACCCGAAGGATTCGATCCTTCGGGTCTTTGTGTTCTGGCTCAACGTGGTAGCGGACTGCTGAACTGTGCCAGAATCTTTTTGACTTCGCTGGGAACGTACGCTTCTTTGTAGAACCGTTCGATTTTGTTGTTCGGATCCATTGCCGCTTTTTGGAGCCACTCGTCCAGCACGTTGTTTTGTGCGCGCGCTAACGCGCTGGGGTCCAACTCGCGATTCGCTTCGCGCGCGGTCACTTGAATCAAATGCACACCGAAGGTCGTCGTGACGGGCTGACTGATCTGATTCGGTTGCAACGCAAAGGCGGCGTCTTCGAATTCTTTGATCATTGTGCCGCGCGCAAACCATCCCAGATTGCCGCCGTCTTCCTTCGAGCCGGTGTCTTCCGAAAGTTCTTGCGCCAGTTTGGCAAAATCCTCGCCCTTGTTCAAGCGTTCCTGCACCTTGAGCGCGTCGTCGTACGTTTTCACGAGAATGTGTCGCGCTTGGACTTGCTCGGCGGTCGTGGGCATTTCATCGGCGAACGCTTTTTGCAACTTGCGTCGCAAAATCGCCGTTTCGATCATCGTGCGAATCGCGCTCTCGCTGACCTGCGTGTTCTTGGTAATCGTTTCGAACAGTTTTTTCTTTTCATCCAAGTACGCTTGGTACGACATCAACGTTGGTGTCGGTTCGGGCGTTTCGGTTGGTCCTATGGTGGGCGTTGCGGTTGGCGTGGTCGGTGTGATCGTGCCGGTCGGTTGCGGCGATGGTGTGAACGTTGGCGTGATGGTCGGCGTGCGCGTTGGCGTGCCGGTCTTGGTCGGCGTAGGCGAAGGTCCCGCGGTGGGCGTTGGCGTGGGGCGCAAGTAGCCCACGTACTGTTCGATCTCCTGATCCACTTCGTCGGCGGTGACCGTGATGCCACGCCGCGCGGCTTCTTGGCGCACCAGTTCGTCTTCGATCATCGTTTCCAACATTTGGTTGGGCAGACCCACCAACTGGAGAACGATCTGTTGTTGCTGTTGTTCGTACGATGCTTTGAGAAATGCCAACGTTGGATCGTTGCCGATTTGTTGTAGGTTGAGTGTGGCTTGTTGCAATTGCGCGTTGAGATTGAGCGCGCTGTAACGCAATTGCGTTTGATAATCGCGAATCGAGATGGGGTGCCCGTTGACGATCGCGATGGGTTGATTGGATTGGATTGCCCAGAGCGTGTCCAAGCCGCCATAGTTGCTGGAGATCACGCCCAAGCCAAAGATGATCAACACAAGGAGTGCCACGCCGCCCAACGCGAGAAACAGTAGGCGTTCTTGACGTTCCTCCCGCGCGCGGCGGACTTGTTGTTTGCGCGTTTCGCGCTGTGCTTGCTTTTCGCCTTTAGGCATTCCGTCCTCTTTATTCGCCGCGGGTCGCTTCGGAGACGAAGGGCAGCAGCGCGATGTGGCGGGCGCGTTTGATCGCCACGGCGAGCGCGCGTTGATGACGCGCGCACGTGCCGACTTTGCGGCGCGGTTTGATCTTGCCGTGATCGGTGAGATAGCGGCGCAACAATTCGACGTTCTTGTAATCAATCGTCTTGGCTTTTTGCGCGCAGAACGGGCAGGTGCGCGGCGGACGCGGACCCTGAAAACGATTGGGGCGTCGCGCGGTGGTGCCGTTTTTTGTGCGCGCGCCACTGCCGCCTTTTGCCGCGGAACCGTTATCGGTGAGCTTGGTGTCTTCCATTGGATTACTCCTGTCAAATCGCGCGGCGCGCTACGCTTCCTCAACGCGCGTGACGAGATAGCGCAAAACGTCTTCGGTCAATTGAAGGTTGCGTTCCAGAGTTCGCACCGCCGTGGGGGCAAGGTTGATGTGGAGGACCGAGTAAAAACCCTCGGTAAACTTCGCGATGGGGTACGCCAGGCGGCGTTTTCCCCACTCTTCGCGTTTGACGATGCTGCCGCCCGCGCTAGTGATGAACGCGTCCACTTTGTCATTCACACTCGCGAGCGCTTGTTCGTCCAGCGTGGGACGGACGATGTACATCAATTCGTACAAGGGGCTACTCCTTTCCTTGGGTTTGCTCCGCGCACACCGCGCGGGCGAAAAGGTGTGTGGATATTCGATTGGATTTCACACAACGGGCGGGATTATAACAGAGAAACGAGAATCTGGCAAATCGAATCATTTTGCCAATCCGCGCGCATCGGCGTATAATGACGACCGATGAAATTCACACTCGCTCTCGCCCAGTTCGCGCCCCGCTTGGGCGATGTGGACGCGAACATGGAAACGCTCCTCGCGTACGTCGCGCGCGCCCAAGCCGCGCGCGCCGACCTGCTTGTTTTTCCCGAACTCGCGCTCACCGGCTATTACCTCAAAGATCTGGTGCCGCAGGTGGCGCTGCGCGCCGCGCCCGACGAGCCGCGCTGGGCGCCGTTACTCGATGCCAGCCGCACGCTCGACATTGTGATCAGTTTCGTCGAACAGGACGCGCGCTATCGTTACTACATCGCCGCGGCGTACCTCGCCGCGGGGCGCATCGTTCACGTCCACCGCAAGGTCTACCTGCCGACGTATCGGCTGTTCGACGATGGACGCTTTTTCGCGCCGGGCAATACATTCCGCGCGTTCAACACGCGGTTCGGACGAATGGGCTTGCTCATCTGCGAAGACGCGTGGCATCTCTCCTCGCCGTACGTGCTGTGGCAGGATGGCGCGGACATCTTGATTGATGTTTCTGCCAGTCCCGGCTATGGCATCTCGACGAGCGACGATCCCGCGAACGCCGCGACGGTCAAGAATTTTCTGCAAACCTATGCTACGATTCTGACGACGTTCGTCGTGTTCAGCAATCGCGTGGGGATGGAAGATGGCATCACGTTCTGGGGTGGTAGCCATGTGCTTGCGCCGAATGGACGCGCGCTCGCGCAAGCGCCGCAATTCGAAGAGGCGTTTCTGCTCGCGGAGATGGAGACCGATGCGTTGCGCCGCGCGCGCCTGGACCTGCCGATTCTGCGCGATGAACAGCGCGAACTGGTGCGACACGAGTTGGGCCGCGTCGCCAAGTTCGAGCTCGATCGGCACAGTTGATTCTACGATGTTACAATCCTTACAACTCAACACCGCGCTCGCGCGGCGAATGATCGTAGATTTCATCCGCATCGAAATTACGCGCGCGGGATTTTCGCGCGGTATTCTGGGTCTGTCCGGCGGAATTGATTCTTCGTTGGTCGCGTGCCTTGCGGCGGAAGCGCTGGGCGCGTCCAATGTGCTGGGACTGATTCTGCCGTACCGTACCAGTCATCCCGCCAGTCGCGCGGACGCGGAACTGCTCGCGCGGCAACTGGGCATCGCGACGCGCGAAATTGAAATCACGCCGCTCGTCGAACCGTACCTGGCGCAATTCGCGCGTGACGATGTGCGACGGCGCGGCAACGTGATGGCGCGCGCGCGCATGCTGGTGCTGTACGATCAGTCGGAAGAGTTTGGCGCGCTCGTCATCGGCACTTCCAACAAGACCGAGACGCTCCTCGGTTACACCACACTTTTTGGTGATAACGCCGCGGCGATTCAACCGATTGCCGATTTGTACAAATGCCAGGTGCGCCAACTGGCGCGCGCCGTCGGCGTGCCAGAACGCATCATCGCCAAGGCACCCAGCGCGGATTTGTGGGAAGGGCAAACCGACGAAGGGGAATTGGGTTTGGCATACGACGACGCCGACGCGATTTTGTATCGCTTGGTGGACGAACGGCGGCGCATCGAAGATGTGGTGGCAGAAGGGTTCGACGTGCACATCGTTCAACGCATTGCCGAGTTGATGCGACGCAATCATTTCAAGCGCGTGCCGCCACCCATCGCCAAGTTGAGCGCGCGCACTGTCGGCATAGATTTTTTGTACAATCGAGACTGGGGCAGTTGAATTTTCGATTTCAGATTTATGCTTCAAGATTTGCTCACACTCAAATCATAAATCTGAAATCCTAAATCTTGAATTGGAGGAATGATGTCACTCGCACTCGTCACCGGCGGCGCCGGCTTCATTGGGTCACATCTGGTCGAAGGATTGCTTGCGCGCGGATACAAGGTGCGCGTGCTGGATAATTTTGCCACCGGGCGCCGCGAAAATTTGGCGGACGTTCTGCCGCGCATCGAATTGCTGGAGGGCAGCGTGACGAACCTGACGACCGCGCGCAGCGCGATGCGCGGTGTGGAGGTGGTGTTTCACCAAGCCGCGCTCCCCTCGGTGCCGCGTTCGGTCAAGAATCCGCTGGAGAGCAACGAGGTGAACATCACCGGCACGTTAAACATTCTGGTCGCCGCGCGCGATGCCGGCGTCAAGCGTGTGGTCTACGCCGCGTCCTCCTCCGCGTACGGCGATCAACCCATTCTGCCAAAAGTCGAAACGATGCCACCCGATCCATTATCGCCGTACGCGATTGCCAAACTTGCCGGCGAAATGTACGCGCGCGCGTTCACGCAACTGTATGGACTCTCGACGGTTTCGTTACGCTACTTTAACGTCTTTGGCCCACGCCAAGATCCCACCACGCAGTACGCCGGCGTGCTTGCCAAATTCTGCACCTGCGCGGTCGAAGGCAAGCCGTATCCGGTGTATGGCGATGGGGAGCAATCGCGCGATTTTACGTACGTGGCGAACGTGGTCGCGGCGAACATTCGCGCGGCGGAGTGTGCTGTGGAGGGCGCGCCGGTGATCAACATCGCTTGTGGCGAACGGACGACGCTCAATCAAATCATCGCGGTCTTGAACGAATTGACCGGGCAGAACTTGCCCGCGCAGTATGGCGCGCCGCGCGCGGGCGATGTGCGCCATTCGCACGCAGACATTACGCGCGCGCGCACGCTCTTGGGCTATGCGCCCGAAATTGACTTGCGCGAGGGTTTGCGGCGCACGTTGGAATGGTATCGCAAGATGGTTTGAGGTTCAAGGTTCTTGACGATTGAAATCGTCGCCGGCGGGCGTCGCCGCCGGGCGTCCGCCTGCGCGGACGCGCGCTTTCGCCTGCGGAGGCAGG
>Ga0209018_1002994_pt1 | contig 11182 bp, 16 predicted proteins | sample YNPBryBLVA2012_FD_185814 | JGI IMG/M metagenome (GOLD analysis project Ga0209018, IMG submission 185814) | Anoxygenic and chlorotrophic microbial mat microbial communities from Yellowstone National Park, USA - YNP Bryant BLVA 2012 (SPAdes)... ...
CTTTGTTAAGTAATTATCCTATAGATGATTTTGCGGAAGCTTGGAATGAATTAAAAAAACTGAAAGCCGAAATTTTGTCCAATGAAGGAATCAAAGTCCAAGCAAATTTTGACGCAATCAATCTACTTGAGCTTTTTAAAGATTAAAAGACAGAAATTGCTGTTTGATTGCAAATGTTAAAAAACAGCTATTGCCTCGATTTCTATCAAAACGTCCTTGGGCAATCTCGCTACTTGATATGCTGCGCGAGCTGGCACGCTCGATCCAAAGTAAGTTTCGTAGACGGCATTCATTTTGCCAAAATCTCCCAAGTCAACCATTAAAACTGTTGTTTTTACAACATTATCAAGCGATAAACCATCTGCTTTTAGAATAGATTCCACATTTTGAATTGCTTGATGGGTTTGCTCTTCGATTGTTTCGCCCGCTAATTTCCCATCTGGGGTAAATGGAATTTGTCCCGAAATAAAAAGGAATTTTCCTTCTGCAATCACTGCTTGTGAATATGGTCCAATGGGTGCTGGAGCATTTTGGGTTAAAACCTTTTCTTTCATTTTAATGTCTCTCCAAAAAGTTGTACTTCGACTATCTTTTAAAAGTCAAAATTATCGAATATTGCTGAATTATTGTTAATTTTGTTGAAAAACAATAATTTTTTATGAAAATATGTATTACTGGTGGAGCTGGTTTTATCGGTTCCAATATTGCCGAAAGATTTATCGACGAGGGTTATGAAGTAGTGATTATTGATAATCTTTCTCTCGGGTTTATCGAAAATATACCAAATGGCGCTAAATTTTACAAAATGGACATCAACGACGATAATTTAATCGATGTTTTTGAACAAGAAAAGTTTGATATCGTATATCATTATGCTGCGCAAATGAGTGTGCGTCATTCAGTTTCAATTCCAGCAGAAGATGCCAAAACAAATATAATAGGAAGTTTGAATGTATTTGAGTCATCTCGAAAAACAAACGTTAAAAAAATAATTTTTGCTTCTTCTGCTGGCACTGTCTATGGAGAACAATTAGAATTCCCTTGCACCGAAGATCATCCAAATTCCCCAATTTCACCCTATGGAGTATCCAAATACTCTGTGGAAAAGTATTTAGAATATTACAAAAATGTGTTCAATATAAACTATACTGTTCTTAGATATACCAATGTTTATGGACGAAGACAAAATCCATTTGGAGAAGCTGGAGTTATTGCTATTTTTTTTCTAAAAATGCTTAAAAATGAAGATACTTTTATTACTGGCGATGGTTCGATTACACGCGATTATATTTATATTGATGATGTTGTCGAAGCTAATGTATTGGCTTTGGATCCAAATCTGATTGGAGTTTTTAATGTATCCACCGGTATAGAAACCACTTTACTTGATATTTTTGATAAATTAGCCAAATTAACAAATTACAAGAAAACAAAGCAATTTGTTCCATTCAAAATTGGTGAGCAAAAGCGAAGCGTTTGTTCCTTTGCCAAAATCAACAAACAAACTGGTTGGTACCCCAAGATGCCCTTAGATAGGGGTTTAGAAGAAACTTATAAATATTATTTAAAAAAAGTGATGAATAGTTAAAATGTATCATCTTGGTATCGACATAGGAGGCACAAATCTTAAATTTGGTCTGTTGAACAAACGATTCGATTTAATCGAAGACCATTCGATAAAAATGCCAAATTCATCGGATTTGAATGCAATTAAGGATAACTTGCTCAACGAAATATGGAAAATTGCAAATAATTATAAATTATCATCAATTGGAATTGGTGTGCCCGGAATTATCGATAATCAAGGTTCAATAATAGTTTCACCAAATATTCCAGCTTTCAATGGTTTCAACTTTTTGGAATTTTTAAAGTCTTCAGTACCCAAAAAAATTGGACTCGATATTCCAATAAAACTCGAAAACGATGCCAATATAGCAGCAATAGCCGAAATGACCTTGGGAAGTGGTGCAGATTATGATAGTTTTGTTTTTATAACTTTGGGAACTGGGGTTGGTGGAGCTATAATTATAAACCGAAAACTTTTCCGTGGAAATCACGGTTCTGCTGGTGAAGTTGGGCATATGATTTTTAACCCATCAGCAAAACCAAAGAAGCGTGAATATCGAACCGGTGTGTTGGAAGAGTATTTAGGAAAAAAAGCAATAGTATCCTATGCCAAACGAATTTCAAATAAATATCCAAATTCTATACTCAATAGAATTAAAAAATTCGACATAATTTCAATATCTGATTATGCCGACGAGGGCGACGAATTAGCAATTCTGTGTATGGAAAAAATTGGATTTTATCTGGGAATTACAATTATTTCAATAGCTAATTTGTTGGACATCAATCACTTTATCATTGGTGGCGGAATATCAAAATCAAGTGATTATTTTTATAATAAAGCAATGGAAATAGCAAACAAAAGAGCTTTGCCACACCTTCAAGGGATTATTAAAATCGAAAAAGCGAAATTCTCTAGCAAGGCTGGAATAATTGGCTCTGCAATATATGGGGCAATTAAATGACGAAACATATCGTCGCTATATCCTCTTTTATGAAAATCTGTTCATATAATGTAAATTTTTTTTCACACTGTTAGATTTTTTTTACTTGTTATTCAAAATAAAATTATTAAATTGAAAATAATCAACATTGCAAATGCAAATTTTTAATGGATGTTTAATCAAAGCGAGGGGATATGCAACAACTAAATAACATATATATAAGATCAGTAATTATATTATTAATCTCTGTAACCTTGACCTTTGCAAACTTTAGCGAAGTTCAAGCCAAAAAAAAGAATAGAAAAGCAAAAAATTTTACCCGCCACTACAATCCCACCGCTACAAAAAAAATGTCCTTAGAAATGCTTCGAAAAAATCCAGAATTAGCCCAAATGGCAAATTTAGCTCCCATTATTGATGGTGAAGAAATAACAGTCGATGAAAATAATCAAATTATAGGAGACTTGGGCGAAGATTTAGCCGAATTGGAAAAAGAAGATAACTTTGAATACGATGCAGAGCAATTCCAAATGCTGTTAATGTCCCTAATTGATAACGAAACTACTGCTGCAGGAATTACAAAATCTGCAATTTTAAACGAAGCTATTGGACTTTTGGGTACTCGTTATAAATTCGGCGGTTCATCCACAAAAGGTTTTGATTGTTCAGCATTTACCCGATATATTTATTATAAAGTTGCCAGTATTATCCTTCCCCGAACCGCTCGCGAGCAAATAAATGTTGGCAAAGTAATAAAAAGAAAAGAAGATTTGCAATTTGGAGATCTGATATTTTTCCATACTTATTCAAAAAAATTCGCATCACACGTCGGTATATATTTAAATGACGGACTATTCGTCCATTCCGGAACACGCTATGGTGTTGCCTTTGCTTCTCTTAATTCAGAATTCTACAAAAAACGATTTATTGGAGGTCGTCGTTTGACCGAAAAAGATATTGAAAACTTGAGAATTAAAGCCAAAGAACAGGATATTCAAGCATTTAGATCATCTCTTTGATAAATCCAATCTAATTTAAAATTAATTTTAATAATTTAATTTAATAGATATTCTCTCGATTATTAATTCCGAATATTTGATCTAAGTTCGGTTTTCACAATATTTTTTCCTATCTATATTAATTTTGTATAATAAATTAAATATAATTGGCAAAAATATGAAATCATATCGTAAGGAACTTTGGTTCAATACCCAAAAAAGACGCGAATATATTAATATAACTTCGGAAGTGGAAAAAGCACTTGCTGAAAGTGGTGTACAAGAAGGTATAGTGCTTGTTAATGCAATGCATATTACAGCAAGTGTATTTATCAACGACGATGAATCCGGATTGCATCACGATTTTGAGGTTTGGTTAGAAAAACTAGCCCCCGAAAAGCCTTATAACCAATACCGCCACAATGGATATGAGGATAATGCGGATGCCCATCTAAAGCGTCAAATAATGGGACGAGAGGTTTGTGTAGCAATTACCAATGGTAAATTGGACTTAGGTCCATGGGAACAAATTTTTTATGGTGAATTTGATGGAAAGCGACGCAAAAGGGTATTAATCAAAATTATTGGAGAATAGATATTACTCTTCCATTATCACTACTGCGACTGCATTAGTTTCGGAATGTGAGATTGAAATATGGAAATTATACTTCCCGTATTTTTCTCGCGTATTTCCCGAAAGGATAAGAATTGGTTCGCCGGATGGTAGATTGCGAACTGAGATTTCACGGAATCTAAATCCTTGGGTGATACCTGTACCTATTGCCTTACTAAATGCTTCTTTTACAGCAAATCTTGCAGCTAAGTGGATATATTCTTTTTCTTTGAATTCCATTGAGTAATTAATTTCTTCTTCAGTAAAAATTTTGTCACGGAATCTATCTTTATATTTTTCAATAGATTGGCGAATCCTTTCTACTTCCACTATGTCTATTCCTATTCCCTTTATCATTGACTTCTAATCTCCTTTATTGTTTGTAGAATTTTTGGTAAAATTTCACCCGACTTTTCACGATAAGATAAATCTGCATATCGAGTAAAAGAAGTTTCATTAGGATTAATTTCTACAATAAAAGCACCCGACGATTTTGCTTGATAAGGTAAATCAGCTGCAGGATAAACTTCGTTAGAAGTTCCGATAGTGAAAAACAAATTGCAAGTGCGGGTTTGCTGGTAAGCCAAGTTCAAAACATCTGCCGGGAGGCTTTCGCCAAACCAAACAACAGATGGACGAATCAATCCATTACACCGAGGACAGCGAGGTATGGTATCGATGCTATCACCTATTTCGAAAGACTGATCATAATATACTCCGCACGAAAAACAATGAGAGCTAAAAATGTTCCCGTGCAATTCATATACTTTTTTGCTTCCGGCTCGAAAATGCAATCCATCAACATTTTGAGTGAAAAGAAAAAATTCAGGGAAAATCTTTTCCATTTGCGCAATGGCAAGATGTCCGGGGTTTGGTTGGGCTTCTTTTGCTTTATTACGACGGGCTTGATACCATTGCCAAACCAAAAGGGGATTGTTTAAAAAGCCTTGCGGAGAAGCTAATTCGTAGGGATTATACTTTGACCAATAACCACCAACATCACGAAAAGTGTCCAACCCACTTTCTTTGGATACTCCAGCTCCTGTTAAAACAACTACTTTTCGGGCTGTTTTGATTATTTTAGTAAAATTTAGTGTTAAATCGATCATAATTAAAAATAAAATACAAAATTAAACGATTTGAAAAGAAAAAAATGTTAAAATTAATCGATAAGAACGAAAAAATTCCAAACGAATATTTAAACACACCAATTAAAACACTTTTGGAATATCATAATTTTGGAAAACCCTTTCTTGAACATTCCAAACCCGAGTTACTAATTGGAACTTGTATGGATTATCGAATAAATTTGCGTATTCCGCCAAACTATGCATTTATCATACGCAATGCAGGAGCTTCTTTGCGTTATAATGAATTCCAAATTGCATTTGCCTTATCAGTTGGGGGTTGCAAAGCGATTGCAGTTATAGGTCACACAGATTGTGGTATGGTAAATCTTAGTGAAAAACGAAGTGAATTTATCGAGAAAATGATCAAAAAATTTAACTACGACAAGCTTGCAATCGAAAAATATTTCGACCTGCATTTCCCAAACAATGCAATTGAAAATGAGATTGCATTTACAAAAAAGCAAGCCGATGAGCTAAAACAAAAGTATCCCAATATACCAATTATTGCTTTGGTATACGAAGTAAAAGATAATTTGCTGTATCATATCGAATAATTAATACTTATCGAAAATTTTTTGTTGCTTTGTAATTCGAACGAACACTCACGAAATGAAGGTAACTTAAATAATGGTTTAACATCGTTGGACAAAGCCCAGCCTTCGATTGGTAATCCCAAGAAATTTCTATCCATCTTTACATTAGCATTTTCGTCGTGATGGACAGTGAAGGCATAAACACTTGGTGGCAAATTGTCGAATGTTACAATTGCTTTTCCTCCACAAATATTGGCAACTTTTAAATAGTTGGCTTTGGTGGATTTATCCGGAAACGATTCATGATTGGAAATTTCGTATAAATGAACCCGAATATTACCATTGTCGGAGCGGATATTGTTTACAACTATAGTGAGAGTTAAAGCGTTATCTTTCTTTTCGTTCGTAAAAACATAATGCGTTGTTATAAGAATTAATATTAACAAACAAATTGTCTTTTTCATATCCCCCCTCAAGTTATTATCAAGCTAATAATTTAATTCTCGTAAATATGTAATCTAATTTGGATTTACGGAGGATTGCCTTATAATAATCAGAATCTGTAATACGGCGGGTTTCAACTTGGCGATAATCTTCCAAATATCGTTGACTACGATTACGGTCGAACCAGTAAACTAATTTAATTTTTCCGTTTTTAATTTCGATAGCAGTGATGCCTCTTTTACCTGTAACTGCACCTGAATTGAACAAGCAGGGTACCAAAATCTCCTCGTTATAAATCGAGCCGACTGAATTGATACCATAATTAACTCTTTTGGCTGTTTCCAATTCGGTTTTAAGTTGCTTAATTCTATATTCCAAACCTTCACGTATTCCGTTAGTTGTTTTGTAATATAGATTTATCAAGTTTTCTAGCATAAATCTTAAAGATTCTATCTTTGATAGAGATTCAAACAAAGGGCGATGGGTATGACCTAAAATGGATATGATGTTTTTGGATTTCGCAAATTCGTAGGCGATTTTTTCGGTTTGAAATTTTTTGGAATTGACCATTGGGACAGAATCATTGGCAATTGTCCGAAACAGATATTTTATTGAATAATGAACCATCATACTGTATTGTTCGAATAAATTTGCAGTTTGATGCCCGTGATAAATAAATATATCATTACCATTATATTTTAAAACGAGAGAATCTAAGATAGGAAATTCATATGGTAAATCCTTGATATAACGCAAAAGATAATCGTGATTTCCAATAATTTTGTATAAACCCGTGTTATGGAAAAATAGACTAAATGTGTCGAAGATATTTTGCCATTTACGAGCAACAGCCTTTATGGAAAATTTATACAATTCCTCGACATCGCCATTAAGGATTAATTTATAATTCCGTTTTAGGTAATAATTATTTAAAATGAAATCAAAAAGTTGGGCATTTTTGGCAAAATCGTCATTCAAACCGCCATTGCCCATATGTAAATCACTAAATATCACAAATCTATCATTGTCGGAAATTTCAATTTTTGGGGAGTTTCTATATAGTTTTTCTAAGTTTAGAGTAATAGTTTCTATGCTTGCCATCAACTTACACTTCTATTCACAATGCAAAATTCATCAATAATTATTAAGAATAAAAGCATATTTTTGTTAATTTTAATTAAATGCAATTAATAAGAAAAGAAATCGAAATTAAAAAAAAAGACTATCTTGAATTTTCAAGATAGTCTTGCTTTAAATGTAGCAATTTTAAGAATTATTCTTCTTCGTTAATCACCCAAACTTTTATCGAAGTTATGATATCACTGTGTACTTTTACTCTAACGTCAAAAACGCCTAAGGTTTTTATGGGTTCATCCAAAAGGATATTTTTCTTTTCGATAGTATAATTCATTTCGGCCAATTTTTCTGCAATTAATTGACTTGTTACGGATGCATACAAATTGCCTTCTTCTGTAACTTTCATTGGGATAGAAAGTTGAATACCGTTAAGTTCTGCTGCTAATTTTTCGGCTATTTCTTTTTCCTTAGCCATTTTAGAAAGCAATTTTCGTTTTTCGATTTCAATTCTCTTTAAAGCATTTTCGGTAGCAAGATAAGCTAATTCTCGAGGGAACAAATAATTACGGGCATAGCCATCTTTCACATTGACCACATCACCAATTGTGCCTAAATTCGGTACATTTTTTCTTAATATTACTTTCATTTCAACATTCCTTCTTGATTAACAAATTAACTTTTGTTTGTTTTTGAATCGTTGGCAACTTGCTCTTCAACTTCGTTAACATCCGAAGCAACTTGGCCTTCTTCCATAGCACGCTTAGCTCTAATTTCGAGAAGTTTGGGATCGATTTGCAATGTTAGATGTCGGAGTATTGTATCGTCTAAAGTTAAAAATCTTTCCAAAGGTGGAATAAACTCTGGAATGGATTGATAGATAAGATTTACATAATATCCATTGTGTTTTTTGTTGATGGGGTAGGCCAATCGCTTTCTGCCCCATTTATTTATTTCTTGAATAGTACCGCTATTGTTACTAATTTGATTAATCACTTTATTGATAACTGCTTCGATATCATTATCTTCCAAAGCAGCATTCACTATAAAAGTGGTTTCATATAATCGGCGTTCACTCATTTAATCTCCATCCGAATATTTCAAATAAAGAATTACAAAATTACAAATTATTTTCTAAATAATTGTTTTTACTTGTATTTAATTTACTAAAATTGTTTTAATAATCTTTTATCATTTTCATATAATAGTCTTATATCATCGATTCCGGTGCGTAACATAGTGACTCTTTCGATACCAAAACCGAAAGCATAGCCAGTATATTCTTCGGGATCGATACCACCGGCAATGAGTACATTAGGATGAACCATCCCACATCCTGCAATTTCTAACCAACCGCTATATTTGCAAACCCTGCAACCTTTACCAGAGCAAAGGAAACAAGTGATATCCATCTCAGCACTTGGTTCGGTAAACGGGAAGAAAGATGGACGGAACCTAAACTTTATATTGTTTCCGTACATTTTACGGGCAAAGGTCATCATAGTTGCTTTTAATTCGGCAAACGATACACTTCGATCGATATAGAGCCCTTCGATTTGGTGGAATTCGGCAAGAGAACGGGCACTTATTGCTTCGTTACGATACACTCTGCCGGGCATAATGCTTCGGATTGGTGGTTTCATACCTTGCATCACTCTTATTTGCACTGGCGAAGTGTGAGTGCGAAGGAGCAAGTTTGAACCATTTTCAATAAAAAATGTATCCTGCATATCCCTAGCTGGATGATCGGGTGGGAAGTTCAAAGCATCAAAATTGTGGAATTCATCTTCTATATCGGGTCCCTCGGCAACTGCAAATCCCATTTCGATAAATATTTCGATCATCCGACCCATTGTTTGATACACTGGATGGGACGAACCCAATGGCATAATTCTACCAGGTAGTGAAAGGTCGATATTGGGTTGAGTTTTGCTTTGGGACTCGAATTTTGCTTTTAATTCATTGAATTTTTCTTCAGTATTCTTTCGCAGAATATTAAGTTCCTTGCCAACAAGGGGCTTTTCTTCTTTTGGTATATCTTTCAATCTGTCGAATAAGAGTTGAATTTTGCCTTTTTTAACAAGGTATTCCAATCGGAACTTTTCTAATGTATCTATATCGCGAACCAAAGCAAAAGCCTGTTCTATTTGGTTTTGCAATATTTTAATTTCGTCGAGCATTGTTAGGATACTTTTTCGACAATTGCCTTGAATATTTCGGGTTTCTCCATAGCATAATAAGCCAACAACTTGCGGTTGATCAGGATGTTGTTCTTTTTTAAGTTGTTCATCAATCGTGAATAGGTTGTTCCATTTATTCGTGCGGCAGCATTAATACGGACAATCCATAAGCTACGGAACTGACGCTTTTTTAACTTTCTACCTACATATGCGTGCTGGAGACCCTTTTCGATGTGATGTTTCGCAACCGTCCACACATTTTTTCGCCTTCCCCAGTATCCTTTAGCAAGTTTGAGGAATCGGACTCTCCGACGGTGCGATGCTACTTTGTTTTTTGCTCTTGGCATATTTAAATTCCTTTAATTTGTTAAACAAATTTTTAAAATGCTGTGGGAGAGCATCTTTCCCACAAACACATAGTTAGTTTAGTATTTTGAGAACTTTTAGCAATGATTATTTCATTGCTAACATACGTTTGATTGCGGGTTCATTTGTTGGATGAACTAATGTTGATTGTCGTAAATTTCTCTTACGTTTTCGAGATTTTTTGGTTAAAATGTGGCTATGATACGCTTTTTCTCTCATCAAATGGCCACTTCCAGTAACCTTAAATCTCTTTTTGGCCGAGCCTTTGGTTTTCATCTTTGGCATTTTGCACCCCAAAAAAATAAATATTGTTTTTGAAATTTTGACTTTCAAAGATTTGCAAATTACGAAAAAATAAGTAAATAATTAATAGTTACTGATTAAATTTGTATTTTTAATTAGTTTTTTGCAGCTTCTGAATTTTCGCCTTATCAGGAGATAAGATTATACTCAATTTTTTCCCTTCTAATTTGGGTGGTGAATCGATTTTTGATATATCTTGCAATTCTTCAGCTAATTTGTTTAGTAGTTCTTCGCCAACCTTTTGGTTCAATATCTCACGACCTCGGAAAAACACAGTTGCTTTAACTTTATTACCCTCGAGCAGAAATTCTCGGGCATGGCGGGTTTTAAAGTTAAAATCGTGAGTTGCAATTCGAGCTGTGAAACGCAATTCTTTCATTTGTTGCGAGGCTGATTGTCGTTTTTGAACTTTTTCACGTTTTTGCTGTTCATATAAAAACTTGGCATAGTCCATTACTTTGCATACTGGCGGGTTTGCGTTTGGTGATATCTCGACTAAATCTAATTCTCGTTGTTCTGCTATTCTTAGAGCCTCTGGAACAGAGACTATTCCAATCATTTTGCCATCGCTATCAATTAATCTTATTTCTTTAGCTCTAATCTGTTGATTTACTCGGTTTTTTGGTTTTTCGTCCAAATTATTATCAGAATTTGGTTTGAAAGTTTTCAAATTCCCTCAAAATTATTAAACAAATAATTATTTATTTCAAACAATACTTTTTCATATTCTTCCTTAAATTTTTCTGTGTCCGGTACAATCAAATAAAACTTCCCACCAGCAAACATAATCAGATTAACTTCACTTAGTTTAAAAGTTTTTAACAATTTTGTAGCAAGATTTCTTGTAAGTACCTGAATAAAAATCGAACGACCTCTCAATATTTTTGCCGGTTTTTTATAAACAACATCAAATATATAATTTTGAATCCCAGGTATATCGCCGATGACCAAATTCAAATTTGTTGATTCTGAGTTTTCTTTTTTAGTTAAATAAATTGCGTGACTAAGCCCGGCAACATCTCTCAAGTGGT
>Ga0209018_1002995_pt1 | contig 11180 bp, 11 predicted proteins | sample YNPBryBLVA2012_FD_185814 | JGI IMG/M metagenome (GOLD analysis project Ga0209018, IMG submission 185814) | Anoxygenic and chlorotrophic microbial mat microbial communities from Yellowstone National Park, USA - YNP Bryant BLVA 2012 (SPAdes)... ...
TCGAGGAAATCCAATAAACAGCTAAAACCCCGGCCTGCGCCGGGGTTTTCAGTTGGCCGTGATGTATGAGATGGCCAGGATGCCGAGGAGGGTCAGCGTGACCCCGGCGTATTGGTGGGGTTTCAGGTGTTCGCGGTTGATGAGGACGCCGAGCAGGGCGCCGAGCGCCAAGTAGCCTTCGCTGACGGTAGTCGCGATGCCGATGGGGATGAGCACGGCGGCATAAGCGAAACATATCCAGGCGAAATTATCGAGGAAGCATTGGGCGATGATGATGTTGAAATGGCGGCGGAAATCGCTGCGAAAACATGAGAGATGGCTGCGTTTCAGGATGATTAGGATAGATCCGAGGGCGCAAGCCAGATTGGTCAGCCACACGATGAAGAGCGGCGAGAATTCGCGGCTGGCGAAGCCCACGACGAAGTTGGTGACGCCGAGGCCGACCGCTCCGGCGATGGCGTAAGCCACCCCCCTTTCCCATTTTAGGCGTTTCAGGTCGGCGAACGACCTGATGCTCGTCAGCACGAGACCGAGCGCGACCAGCGCCATATGACCGAAGACGATCGGGCGGTACATCTCCTGCCCGGCCGCGATAGCCAGGAGGATGGCGATAACGAGTTCGATGCCATTGATCGGCAGGACGACCGACAGTTTTCCGAGTTTCAAGCCTTGGAAAGTGGCCAACGCGGTAAAGAACGTGACCAGGCTGGCGAAAGTTAGGAGCGGCCAGTTGGCCGGGTTCGAGAGCGGCGGAATGATTTCGGTCCAAACGAAGGGCAGGAGTCCGATGGTTCCCGAGGCCCCGATATAGAAGAGCGCCCGGACGCGTCCGACGGCGCGGGTTGCCCGCTGGATGCTGAAATCGCCCAAAGCCCAGCCGACCAGGGAGCCGAGCGCGAACAGGATGCCGGTGGTCTGGTTCATGCTTTCTTTTTAGCCAAATATGCCATCAGCCGCTTGGCTGTTTTTGTGTTCAGCACGTCGGCCTTGGTGGCCCAGCCGCGGCGGGCAATGGCTTCGCCAAGCCGGATGAAGCGGAAGTGGTCCGGTGCATGGGCATCCGAGTCGATGATGAGCGGCACACCGGCTTTGACCGCGGCGCGAACGTGGCGGTCGTTCAAATCGGAGCGCTCGGGGTAGGCGTCGATTTCGAGCGCCACCTGGAATTTCTTGGCCGCGGCCAGCACTTCGTCGAAATTGTAATCGATTGGCTCGCGCCTGCCGATGAGGCGGCAGGTCGGATGGAAGAAACAGTCCACATTCGGGTTTGAGAGCGCCTTGAGGATGCGCTTGGTCTGTTCGGTGCGCGATAGGTTGTAGTGCGAGTGGATGGAAACGCCGACCCAGTCCAATTTCGCGAGCGCGGCGTCAGATAAGTCGAGCGTTCCGTCTTTCAGGATGTCGCATTCCGTGCCTTTGAGGATGGTGAAGCCGCGGATCTTCTTGTTCAGAGCGTCGATTTCCGCGCCTTGTTTAGCTAAGCGTTTCTCGTCCAAGCCATGGATGAAACCTAGGGCTTTGGTATGGTCGGTCACGGCCATGTACGACAGTCCGGCGGCTTGGGCGGCCTTGGCCATGTCCGCAATGGAAGCCGTACCGTCAGTCCAGTCGGTCTGGACCTGGAGGTCGCCGAGGATGGAGCCATATGGCAGGAGATCCGGCAGGCGATGCTCGCGCGCCGCTTCGATTTCGTCGTCGCCGACGCGGATCTCCGGCGGGGGAGTGTCCATGCCAAGCGCTTGGTATATCTCATCTTCGGTCTTGCAGACGATGAGTTTAGGTTTTGCACTCCGGGCGCCATGCGAAAGCCTGAACAGGCCGTATTCGCTCAAAGTGAATCCTTTGGACAGGGCGTATTCGCGGAGCAGGACGTTGTGGCGCTTGTCGCCGGTGAAATATTGGAGCGCGGCGCCGTAGACTTTGTCTGGGACCACACGTAAATCTGCATCGAGGCCGATTTTGAGGCGGACCGAAGAGCGAGTCTTACCGCGTTCATGAACCGTCTCGACTAGCGGATGTTTGGTGAAAACGTCCATGACCCGATCCGGGTCGCTGGAAGTCGCGAGGAGATCGATGTCGCCGACCGTCTCTTGCCTGCGGCGGATGGAGCCGGCGATCGCGACCCGTCTGACGCCTTTGGCCGCCTCCAGCGCGGCGACGATGTCTTCGGAGACGGGCAGGATATCGCCCAAGAGCCGGCGGCCGGAGGCCCTTTCTAGCAAGCTAAGGCCGCGCTGGAGTTTCTCCTCGCTTTTCTCGCCCCAACGCGGGATGGTCTGGACCTTGTGTTTGTTCAGCGCCCGCCGGAGATCCTCGATATCCTTTATCTTGAGATATTTATAAAGGTCGAGGATGTGTTTCGGCCCCAACCCTTCGATACGCGACAAGCCCCACATGTCGACCGGGAAATTTTTCTTCAGCCGGTCGTATTCCTTGACCTTGCCGGTGCGGTAGAATTCGTCGATTTTTTCGGCGATACTCGGGCCGATGCCGGGCAATCTCTCGAGTTCTTTGGTCCCGCCCCTGCGCCAGGCCGCTTCGACTTCGTCCTTGAGCGCCGAGACGGATTCGGCCGCGAGCTGGTAGGCGCGCGGCTTGAACGGCGTGCCGAGCATCTCCTCGCGCATCCCGAACTCGGTCAGCATCTTGACCAGTTCTTCATATTTGGTCATGGGCATATCTTACCATTGCCCCGCCTCTTGCGCATTCGACGGCTGTTTGATAATCTCAACACCGCAATTTAGGCGGGTATCGTATAGAGGCTATTATGCCACCTTGCCAAGGTGGAGATGGGGGTTCAATTCCCCCTACCCGCTCCAAACGGAAAGGCGCCTGAAGAGGCGCTTTTCTGTTTCTTGGAATAATCGAGAAGGGAATTGAACGGGCGGCGAGAGTCTCGAGCTGGCGCAGGCCTGGTGCGCAGCCGCCCCGGACCGCGAGTCGGAGCGAGCGGCAATTCCACCTACGGCAAACCGCCCGCTAAGGCAAGCGGCTTTTTGCTTAGGTGGTTGCGGACGTCAGTTCCTCAAGTTTGCGCTCGAGCATCTTCCGTTGCCGCCGCTTGCGGTAATGCTTGGCGCCTTCGGTCAGGGCGACGGCTCCGGCGGCCGCACCGAAAGGAGTCCAGCCGGGGACGGTCAGGCCGGTGACCGGGGCGGCAGCCGGTTTCGTCTCAGCGTGCTTGAGCAGGACTATGTCATTGGCAGAACGAGGCAAGAGGCGGGGCTCGTCGCCGGTCAGGTCGAGCAGGCCGATGGCGCGGATGACGTCTCCAGCTGCGAGCCTCTGCGGTCGATATCTGACCGATGGCTTGATGGCCATAACCAAGTCCACACCATCTAGGTCGAGCGTGATGTTACGCGCTTTGATGCTTTTGACCGTGCCGGTGACCGACATGTATGCCCAAGCATCCTCGTTAGCCGGCAGTTCGATATCCACGATGCGCGGTACGATATTCTCGGTCGGCAAACCGAGAGCCAGTTCATCTTTGGCCGACATCTTGAGGTATGGTCTGCCGCGGTCGTCGACCTGCAGGTTACCGGTGACGCTGACCATGAGGTTCAGGTCGGGTAATTTCTTGCCTATTGGGACCCGGACCTGCAGGCCGCGGCCTTCGGGCGAGAGCAGGACGAACGAATGGTAGGGGAGAAGGCCGGGAGTCGAGCCGACTGTGCCTTCCAGGCGGACGCGGATTGAAGAGTTGTCGAAATCGTCGAGCATATCGAAAGTGTAAGGAATGATGGGATTGGCGGCCGCGGTTTTTTTAGACGCGGACGTTTTGATTGATTTTATGGCTTTCTTGGCTGACGTCTTGATTCTTACGGACGGCGGGTTTTCGGCCGTGAGTTCCGGGGCGTAGATGCCGTAAGACGACTGATCGAGGGCTTGGAAAATGTCGGCGTCTTCGGCGGATATCATGGCGTCGTCGTTCGCTGCGGATGCTGGGGGTGCACTTTCGGTCGCGGCCGGGGCGGACGTCGTCTTAACGGCCGGGGATGCTGTGGTGGTGGCATTGGTTTTTGCCGCTAGGGCCGCAGGTTGAGTGGCGACGTTCTGCGCGGCCGGGGTGACGGTCGTGGTCAAGCGCCAGGTGCCGTTTTTGTCCGGGAAGCGGATCCAGCTCTGGCCTTTGGGCGTGGCCGTGTAGCCCATGGCGTCGATGAGGCGACCGTCACAATACAAAGCGACCGAATCGCCATCGTTATTCAGGCGGGAAGACGAGAGGGTGATGGCGACGTAAGGATTATCGCCGGGTTTGAGGATGACCTCACTGACAGTCATTATCCGGCCTTGGCGGTCATGGAGTTCGCAACCTTTGAGCGGGATAGTGTTCGCCGCGTCGAGCGAGATGATCTCGACCCACTCCTTGCCTGACGCAGGATATGGCGCGACCTCGTTCAGGCGCAGCATGCCGTAAGGCGGTTTAGGCACTGCGACGGCCGTAGGCATAGACACAGTTGAGGAATCGCTGACGGTCGCGGTCTGCAGGTTTGTTTGCGGATGGATGTCGACGTCAGATCCGAATGGAGTCGAAGTCGCGATTGCCGTCGAAGTGGCAGTCAAGGAGATCGGCGAGGCTGTTGCGGTGCTTGATGCGGCTTCTGCTGTGAATGAAACGTCGGTCGAAGTCGCGGCACCCGTGTCCGTAGCGATTCCGCTCGAAGAGGTAGCCAATATCTGGAGACTTTCGTCATCGAACGGATTCATGGTTGAAGTCGGATTTTGTTCCGATATGGGCGTTAGGCTTTCGGTCGTCGTGGCCGGTTGGCTAGGCGGTTCTTCGGCAGTTACTGACGTGGCTGTCACCGGTTCAGGATCGGGTGGCAGTTCAGTTAGCGGCTGGATGATGGAACAACCGTCGCAGACGCCGGGTGTGCCAAGATCCGCGCTTCCCGGTTTTAAATTCGCGCCGGTTGACTGGTCCGACCAGGCGGTAGCCATTGTGCCGGTCAAACTAGTGTCGCTTCGGATCATGGAAATTTTAACTGTGCCGGATGAACCGGCCGGCGGCGCGCCGCCGGTGCCAGCGCTGTCGACAAGATTATCTGAAGAGTCGAGCAAATCAATGCGTAGCGCTGAGTTCGAGAGCGAAACGGTTGTAGTTACGACCTGCGCTTGGATGGCGAGGTTGCTTTTCGCTTCGTTCGCGTTGTAGTTCGCGATGAGATATACACCGCGGGCCGGGATGACGGCGTCAGCGGGCAGAATAATCAAGCGCCCGTTCTCGCCCATGCCGCGCAGATACCAGTTCCCGACGGAAACCGGCGCATCCGAGATGTTCCAGAGTTCGATCCACTCGTCGGCCGTGGATAAGGCTGAACCAGCCCAGGCGACTTCGCCGATGACGATTTGGCCAGGCGGGGCAGCTTGGGCGGACGTAGCCAGGAAAGGATTAAGGATGGTCGCGGCGGCCAGTAGAGCAGACCAAACCAGCCGCCAAAAAGAAGCGTTTTTCCTCCTCATAGTTGTGGGTTGGGTTAATTCCCTTTATCTCTACCGCTGACAAAATCCTGGAGGAATGTCAAGAGTCTAAAAAGAGTATAAAAACGTCTCTGCAATCTTGACGCCAATTCCGTGGCGTGGTTGTATGGAGTATTGGAGGTGTTCCTTGAAGAAATTTGGATACACGGCTGCACAGAGCAGGCGCGTTTGGGCCGGTCGACGATTAGACCAACGGACCAACGAAAGAGGCGAGATCCAGTTGCCATTCGGTCGTCTGGACGAGCCGGCGATCAGTTGGAAAGGAGATATCCTCTCCCTGGAACGGTTCCTACTTTCGACCGAAGAAGTCAAACGGCGGCGGCGCGATCTGAATATCATTCTGACCAATCCCAGATATCGGGATTTGGCAATCCGTCAGCTCAAAGTCGGACTCGACAAGTTTAGGCGCTGGGAGAATGAGGAGCCACAGAAATTCCAGCGCAAATCCAACCAGTTTGTCATCGAACGGGTCATTGCTGAGCTCCATCTGTGGGGCAAACTGACCACGCAAAGCGCTTGGCCCGAGCTTTTTCAGATCATCGCCGAATACCACCGCCTCAAGAAACGCACTGCTTCGTTACGCCTCTGTCTCATTAACCAAGCGACCGCGGACATAAATGAGGCCTAACCTCGCATGCCCGACGGCTTTCCGTCGGGTGTTTTTATTTCACGCGGCTGCACGGCTTTGATCCTTCCGATCGTGCGGTTTTTTTCTTTGGGAGGTTCTTGGATGTATTTGGCTTTGTGAAATTCCTTTTCTACGCCTCGTCGCTGACTTTCCTGATGCCTGGGATTTTTCGGCGGCCCGGATGGAGGCCGTGTTGTTGAGGTCGATGGTCAAGGTTAGGAAGGGGAGTCCGAACTCGGCCATGAGCTTCTGCTTGAATTCCCCGGCCAGGCCTTGGCCGCGGTATTTGGGGTTGACAAGGGTGTGCGAGATATTCTTCTCGAATTCGGTGTCGTAGACGCCGATCATATCAAGTTTATCCTTGGCGTCGCTCCTGACCGTGAAGTATCTTGGATTTGGCAGAAGCTCTAGCCCAGGGCAATTCAGCCTTTTTCGCCTTCTAGTTGCCGGAAGTACTCCATGTCGAAATCGACCAGTTTTCCGATTTTTGATTTATTCCTTCCCAATTCTTTCCGCAGTGGGCGCGGGCTGTGTGGGTTCCTTCATATCTCTTTTTTAAGCAGTTGTTTGGCTTTGGCGAATTCATCCTTGTCACGGACCGCATACCTGGTCTTCTGGCCGTCAGGTCTAACCAGGAAGATGCTCTGTGAACGTTCATCACTCTCGACTTTTTCGATCTCGGCCCAGGACCAGACCTGGTTGACCGATAGCCCCCGGACAGCCTCTGCTAGAGGCCTGTCTGTCAGCGCGACTTCCAGCCAATCCTTTATCTTCTTGGACGACATTAGCCATTGCCATGTCGTGATATTGGTTCCGGCTATAATCTTTCCGGCGCCGGCCAAAGGCACGGTCACGGCTAGTACGTTCCGGTCCGTGACGAGCAGGGCATTCTCCGAATTCTTGATTTTTCCAGTGCCCAGAACGGCATAGCCTCCGGCTCCGGCGCCGACGCGCATAACGCCCGCCACATAACCGGCCAATTTTTCGTCCGACGAAAGATTCACTTCCACCTGCGATGGGGAAGTGGCGGCGGTATCCACCTGACCCAGACGGACGAGGGAAATTACCTGCAGGCTGATGAGCAGGAGGGCTCCGATAGCGGCCAGGCCCACGATATACCAGGGCATGCCATAGGGCGTCAGGGCAATAAGTACAAGAATGAAAAACGCAGATAAGATGAAGATCTTCGCCAGGCGATAGATGCCGACGACCAGACCCGCGCCTTTGACTGCGCCCGCGAGTTTGTCCTTAGGTGTGTTGCTATTTACGATGTTTTCCATATGGCAGACAATGTAAACCTTTTTAGAGCTTTCGGCTATCGTAAGCCCAATGCAACAGGGCTTGGCGTTGTTTGCGGTGGCAGTCCACATCGCCGGCGCGGCAGTTCTTTTTGATCTGCGCAATATGGCGTCGCATAGCTTTCCAGCGTTTGATTTGGCGTTCATCCTCGTCCGGGAGGCGGCGGCCCATCCAGTATCTGCAGTACCATTGGAACCAGCCGCGCGGGTCGTCGTTTGAGATCCAGCCTTTAGCGCGCCAGACCGCGAGCGGCTGGCTGGCATTGACTTTGAAATAATTGAGTTTAGCGTCATGCCTCTCGGCGCAGAGTTTAGCTTTCTTGAACCAGGAGGCTGGAAACTCCTTGCGGCAGTCGGTCATGTACTTGCCGCCGAAGACGCCGAGCTCGAGCATCTCGCGCGGGGATAGATCAGGCTTGAAATCCGGATGGAAATTTTTGCCGGCCGGTTCGGTCAAATAATAGACGTAGCGTTTCTGCATCTTGTCTGTGACCGTGATCTTTTTACGCATACATCGTCAGGGTTTAGGAGTTTTGATTTGGCATTTCATGCGCCAGCCGACGAAAAAGAGCCAGGCGATCAGGAAGGCGGGGCCGGCGATGGTGATGATCCAGGAAATCTTGTAGAGTTTGAAGCTTCCGTGAAGACCGCCGATGACCACCGTGATGGTATAGACTAGGCCGGCCAAGGCGTAAAAGACAGCGCCGACAAGTTCATGCTTCCAAGCGACGGCCAGGACAACGGCCAAGACGATTGCCGGCAGGTTGTGCATGAAGAGGCCGAGTAGCGTGCCCCAGAATCCCAGGCCTTCATCAAAAACGTCCAGCGAGAATATGGCCAGGAAAAGCAGAAACAGGATGGAGAGGACGCGGGGCGCACGAAAGATGATTTTGTCTTTGGAGAGTTTCATAACTAATTTGATTTTAGCAGGTTGCGGAAAAAGGGCGAGAAACCTTTGAAATGAGGGATTTGACAAGCTTTTACAAGTGTTCTATTTTTGTTCTAACAACAAACAATAAACATATGTTGCCTTTGACTCCAAAACAAAAAGAAGTCCTCGATTACATCGTCAATTTCATCAACGACAAAGGCTATCCGCCGTCGTTCCGCGAGATTGCAGATGGGTTGGATTTGGCTTCGCCCTCGACCGTGCATGTCCATATCCAGGCCCTTAAGGAGCGCGGATTCCTGAAAGGCGGGGGAGCGGGGCCGGGCGCGCGCAACCTCGAGCCAACCGATAAGGCCGTGATGTGGGGCAAGAGTGTCCTGCTTCCTCTAAAAGGTTTGATCACGGCTGGCGTACCCATCGAAGCCGTGGAAGAGCACGAGACCTTTGCCGTGCCCGTGGATTTAGCGCCGAATTCGGCCAATTCATACGTTTTGCGCGTCAAAGGTGATTCCATGATCGAAGACGGCATCTTTGACGGCGATTACGTGGTGGTGGAGAGGAATCCTTCACCCAAGAATGGCGACGTAGTGGTCGCGCTCCTCGATAACGAATACGCCACGCTGAAAAGGTTCTACCGCGAACGCGACCGTATCAGGCTGCAGCCAGCCAATTCCACAATGAAGCCCATCTACTGCTATGATCCGTTGATTCAGGGTGTAGTCCGGGCGGTGATACGGAAGTTCGATTTTAGATAGATCTAGTTATGACAATGGAATTGCGTCTAACGTTTTGGCATATCTGATGTTGCGTTAGCTATAGGTGGAGCGTAGCGGAGTCCAATCGGTAAAATCTTTATGGCAAATGGTTTGGGATGGTATGAAATAAAAAATGTCTCGCCATATTTTTGGCGGGACACTTTATTTCCCCTTATCAAAATTATTAAAGCAAAGCCCTTTTGAAATTTTTTGGCCGGCGGGTCTTGACTTTTGCGGTAAACTCTGATAAGAGTAAACGTCAGCCTAAAGTGGCTGATATAGTTCCAAAACCCCAAACAAAAAGGAGGAAAATTATGGCTCATGTGACTGGTTCTTTCGACACCACGACCTTGCCGGGGAGCGTCCGTGGAGTGCCTGTCGGTCAGAAGTGCGACGACTGCGACAAACCCGCCACCCACCGTCTCCAGGGTGAGACCGACTCGTTCGGGGCGGAGTGGGCGGACCTGTGCGACGACTGCTACGCGATCGAGCGCGAGCGCCGTCGCAATAACCGCGCGGGTGACTGCGACTGGTGCAAGAAGCACACGGATGCGCTCATCTGGACGCGTGACTACGACGAGGGCACGCACGGCGCCACCTACCGCGTTTGCAAGAGCTGCTACGACAAGCAGCAGCGAGCGCTTATGGAGGAGCTGCGCTACTACGAGTCGCAGGGCTACGGGATGGACTGGTGACGCCCATTCCGCCCGCACACGCCACGCGCTGGAACATCCTTCGGGATCGACTAGTGCGGGGCTTCTTCATTTTCAAAAAAATTTCAAAAGGGCTCAATTCAAAAATGTTTCAATAAAAAAAAGCCGTCGCGTTAAACGCGATCGGCGAGGAGGTTGGGCGCGGTTGGGACCGCGAACCCGGGTTGCGCGGGATGCGCTACGCGGCGAAGGGCTGGAACTTCTTTGTCCGGTCGAAGGCTACGACCACGCTCTTGTCGTCGTAGCTGTAGCCCACGTACATGTCAGTGTGGCCAAAGAGCGTGCCGAGTACGATGTACGGCGTCTTGTATGTTGGGCCCCAGTTCACGCTGATCTTGTTGCCGTCGGTCATGATCTCCGCGGGGCGGCAGCTGCCACCGAGCAGATTGACGGTGAAACGCGTGATACCTTCCTTGGTCCGGACGTTCGTGATGTTCACGATGGGCGTTTCGAGTTTGCTTGTGACCATCTTGGTCCAATGCCGAGGGGCGAAGATGTCGCGGGCGTTAACGATGTCGCTGTTGGCCATCACGATGTCCGTTCCCAGGCCGGCATCGTTGCGCGTCACGCCGAACAGGGTGTGCATCTGTCGGTCGTAGCGGATGCTGGCCAGCCTGGTGGCCGTCATGATTTCCCCGTCGGACGTGAGCACGTGCTGGCGCGCGAGGTTGGCGTCGGCGCCCACAAAATGGATCTCGTCGACCAAGTTGCCGTTGAGATCACGTACGCTGTCGAGCTGTTTGATCCAGGGGGCGAGTGCCTTGATGGTCGCCTCGTCCGCATTGATGGTCTCGAAGAAGTAAGCGCCGTTGACCTTGGTCCAAGTGAGGATGGAGGGCAAATTGTGCCGGATGAACCGGAAGTTCATCTTGTCATGCACCTTGATGCTCGCATCTTGGTACGTGAACAGGAACACCTTCTTGTTCGGATTGTAGGACAGCGCCACCATGCGGTCTACGGTCACGCCATGCTCTTTGATGGCTTGACCGAGCCATTCCGCGTTCGCTTCGATGGTTTTGGTGGTCACGGCCCTGTCATTCGAGTTCTGCATTGATCGTTCTCCAGAATCCAGAAAATTGACGTTTCTTGCCCCAAAGACAAGTTAAGTTCTTGCCGCGATGTAAGGTACTGTGAATGACGATTTAATCGTCGGAGTCGAAATATTGCCAGACGTCTCATCGTTAGTCAAGGGTTGTGATGTGGATATGACGTGGGCGACGTAACCCGATTGCATATAAGAGATATACGCCGAGTTTTGGTTGGTGGCCAACCATGAAACACAGCGAATTCATTAGGTGAAGTGATTGTTTGCGGGCTACGTTCGCGGTGTATGAAACATGACACCACGAACGAGGCCTGCAAACACACCCGCTCAATCAAGTTCGGAGGACGTCGCAGACAATGTATTTCTTGTCG
>Ga0209018_1002997_pt1 | contig 11174 bp, 13 predicted proteins | sample YNPBryBLVA2012_FD_185814 | JGI IMG/M metagenome (GOLD analysis project Ga0209018, IMG submission 185814) | Anoxygenic and chlorotrophic microbial mat microbial communities from Yellowstone National Park, USA - YNP Bryant BLVA 2012 (SPAdes)... ...
GCCATTAGAGGCTGACTTTCAGTCAGCGTTTTGCGGGCAGCCGATTTTTTGAGGCGGTCAAAAGTGTAAACCAATTTCCAGAAAAAATGAACCATCCCTGGTTTCGCGCTGAATAGATCGGCTGGACAGGCAGGTGATCCTATCCCGGTTTGGGGCACCGTAGCGGGAACTCCAGCCGATGCGGATGCTCCTGGTTTGAGGGAGGGCCAATGAAACTGCAAGGAAAGAGCATCCTGGTTACCGGTGGGGCCGGGTTTATTGGAAGCCATCTGGTGGATCGCCTGATCCGCGAGGGGCCGGCCAGGCTGATCGTCGTAGACAACTTTTTCCTGGGCCGTGAGGAAAATCTGGCGGAAGCCCGCAGGTCCTTCCCGGACTTGAAGATCTACCGCCTGGATGCCTCCGATTTGGCGGCGATGCATCAGGTGGTACAGGCGGAGCAGATCGAGGTGGTCTTTAACCTGGCCGTCGTTCCCCTGCCCACGTCGCTCCAATATCCCGTGTGGACGGTCCAGACCAACGTGGGCATTGCCACGACTTTCTGTGAACTGGCCCGTTGGGGATGCCTCCAGACCCTGATCCATTGTTCTTCGTCGGAGGCCTATGGGACGGCGCAGTACGTTCCTATGGACGAAGCCCATCCCCAGGCGGCCATTACCCCTTACGCGGCCAGCAAGGCGGCTGCGGACCAGGTGGTGCTTTCCTACTGGCGGACCTTTGGCATTGACGCGGCCATCTTGCGACCCTTCAACACCTTTGGCCCGCGCCAGAATCCGGGGACCTATGCCGGCGTGATTCCCGTGGTCATTCAGCGGGTGCGAAGGGGTCTGCCGGTGGAGATTCACGGCACCGGCGAACAGACCCGAGACTTCACCTTTGTCCGCGACACCGCCGAAGCCTTTGTACGCTGCTACGAACAGGAAAAGAGCCGGGGCCGGGTGATCAATGTGGCGACGGGGAAGGAAACTTCGGTCAACGAACTGGTAAGCCGGTTGCTACGCATCCTGGGGGTGCCCGGACATCCGATTGTTCACACCTCTCCCCGGCCGGGGGATGTCATGCGCCATTGCGGAGATGTTCGCCTGGCCCGCGAGTTGCTTGGGTTTGTGCCCCCGGCGCTGGGCGATGAGCACCTGGAGGAGACGGTGGCCTGGTATCTTTCGAGGGAACAATGATTCGCCTCTATGTGCCCTTTATAGATGATCGCGAAGTGGCCGAGGTGGCAAAAGTGCTCGCCACCGGCTACCTGACCCAGGGGCCCAAGGTGGCCGAATTCGAGCAGGAAGTGGCGCGTCTGGTGGGGTGTCGCTATGCTTTTGCGATGAGTTCGTGTACCACCGCTCTGCATCTGGCGCTGGTGGTCCTGGGAATCGGTCGTGGCGACGAGGTGTTGGTTTCCGATCTGACTTTTCCGGCCACGGCGAACGTCGTTGTCCAGCAGGGGGCGCGGCCGGTGCTGGTAGATGTGCGCCTGGATACCTACAATATGGATGTGGGCGACCTGGAAGCCCGGGTGACCCCTCGATGCCGGGCCATCATCCCGGTACACGCTTTCGGCCTCGCCGCCGATATGGACGGCATCATGGAAGTGGCTTCCCGGCATCGCCTGGTGGTGATCGAGGATGCGGCCTGTGCTTTGATGGCGCGCTATCGGGGCCGAATGTGCGGTACGATCGGCGATATCGGCTGTTTCAGTTTCCATCCACGCAAATCCATTACCACCGGCGAAGGAGGGATGATCGTTACCAACGATGAGTCTCTGGCTCAGCGCATTGCCCTGTTGCGCAGCCACGGCGGCGTGCGGGGCGAGTTTTACTTCCGTTTCGAAGAGGCCGGCTTCAACTATCGTCTGAGCGATGTGCAGGCGGCTGTCGGGCTGGCCCAGTTGGCCAAACTGGACTGGATTATGGCCCGCAAGCGCGAACTGGCCGCCCGGATGACGGAGCGGCTGGCCTCTATCCCGGCGGTTACGCCACCGGTGGAGCCCGAGGGATGTTTCCATTCTTATCAGTCCTACGTGGTCATGCTGGATGACGGGCTGGACCGTGATCGGGTCATCGCCGCAATGCGCCGGCGCGGGGTGGAAACCACCCTCGGCACCTATGCCCTCCACGCTCAGCCGTTTTTCCAGAGGGCCTATGGCTATACACCCGGCGAACTGCCGAATTCGTACCGCATCTTCCGGCAAAGCCTGACTTTGCCGTTCTACCCGCAGATGACAGAGGAAGAGATGGATCAAGTGATTGGAGCTTTGCAAGGATCGCTTGCCGAGGTCCGCTCAGAAACCAGGAGGCCAGAATGAAGATGGACATCCCCCTTGCCCGCCCCTATACGGATGAAAAGGAAGAGGCGGCCGTTGTGGCCGTCATTCGTTCCGGTTGGGTGAGCCAGGGCCCCAAGGTCATGGAATTCGAGCAGATGGTTGCCGATTTTGTTGGGGCTCGCTTCGCCGTTGCCACCAATTCCTGTACCTCGGCCCTGCATGTATCCCTTCTCCTGCAAGGTGTTCAGGAGGGAGATGAGGTGATCTGCCCGGCGTTCACCTGCATGGCCACGGCCAACGCTATCCGTCACGCCGGAGCCTTTCCTGTTTTGGTAGAAATCGACCCCCGGACGTTTAACCTGGATCCCGAGGCGGTGGCCCGGGCGGTTTCCCCCAAAACGCGGGCGATTATGGTGGTTCACCAGATCGGCCTGGCGGCCGATATAGATGCGCTTCAAGAGATTGCCCAAAAGCATGGTTTGGCCATTGTGGAGGACGCGGCTACAGCGCTGGGGGGGAAGTATAAAGGGCGAATGATCGGTGCGCTGGGAGCGCCAACCTGCTTCAGTTTCCATCCCCGCAAAGTGATCACGACGGGGGAAGGTGGAATGATCACCACGGATGACGCAGACCTGGCCGAACGGGCGCGTATCCTGCGTTCCCACGGGGCTTCCGTGTCCGACCTGGAGCGGCACAAGGCCCGGGGGGTCATCTATGCGGCCTATCCGGAGGCCGGCTATAACTACCGGATGACCGATGTGCAGGCGGCCATAGGCATTGAGCAGATGAAAAAGTTGCCCTGGATTTTGGAGCGAAAACGGGAGATCGCCCGTTTTTACGACGCTGAACTATCCCGTATCCCCGGTATCGAAGTGCCCTATGTGCCGGATTATGCCGGGCACTCCTACCAATCCTACCTGATTTACCTGCCGGCCTCTTTGGATCGCGATGCCCTTCTGCGGGAAATGGCCGCCCGCGGCATCTCCTGTCGCCATGGCATTGCCCCGCTGCACCTGGAACCCTACTACCGCCGGCTGTACGGCGAAATCCATCTGCCGGTTACCGAGGAGGTCTCCCGGCGGACCCTGTTCCTGCCGATTTACCCCCAAATGACCCCGCAGGAATTGCATTACGTGGTGGATAACCTGCGCGAACTCGTGAGCCGGATGGCTTGATCTCCTGGACGGATACGGTGGGTCGGATGGCAAAGCCAGCAGTGATCTTTGGGGCCAGCCGTCAGGGACGCGTCGTTCTGGAGATTCTCCGGGCTCAAGGATGCTGGGAGGTTCGTGGCTTCCTGGACGATGACCGCTCCCGGTGGGGGACGGTTCTGGATGGGGTGGCTGTGTTGGGGGGGATGGACTGGCTCCAGGAGCGATCCGACCGGGAACTGAGCGCGGTCGTGGCCATCGGCAATAACGAGGCCCGGGTGAGGATCGGTGGCCGGATACGGGCGTTGGGAATCGAACTCCTGAACGCCGTTCACCCGGCGGCGGTGGTCGAGGCGGGGGTAACTATGGGCAGCGGCAACGTGATCGGCCCGGGAGCCGTGGTGGTTACCGGGACTTGCCTGGAGGACGATGTGATCGTCAACACGGGAGCCACCATCGATCACGATTGCCGGCTGGAAACAGGCGCTCAGATTGCGCCGGGCGTGCATACGGCCGGCTGCGTGCGGGTTGGCCGGCTGGCGTTTATCGGGTTGGGGGCGGTGCTGGGACCGGGGGTAACCATCGGCGAAGGCACCATCGTCGGAGCGGGCGCGGTGGTCCTGGATGACCTCCCGCCCCGGGTGCTCGCGTATGGCACGCCGGCGCGCGTGATTCGCCAGATCACAGAACCGCCTGACTGGCGCCGAATCCTGGGCGGAAGATAAGGAAACGAAAGGAAGTATGCGCGTCCTCCATCTTCCGGACAACATAGCATCCCAGATTGATATCCTGGTGCGGGCGTTGCGCGACCTGGGCATCGAGGCGCGGGGCCTCGTTCGGAATAATGCCCCTATTCAATCCGGGCCGGGGGTGGAAAACTATGTCGTCCTGTCGCGCAGGCGGCATCCTGTGCGTGGCACGATTCAGACCCTGGCCTGGTGGAACGCCGTTCTCCAGGCGATTCGCTGGGCCGATGTCGTTCACTGGCATTTCAGCGGACAGGTCTTGCCGTTCGACCTGGACCTCAAATATGCTGCCCGGCAAAATAAAGCCCGCCTGGTGGAATTTTGGGGCAGCGACATTCGCGTTCCAGAGATCGCCACGCGGGACAACCCCTACCTGGCCCGCCTTCTGGCCCAGCCGGGTTATCGTTACGGTATTTCCTCCAGGGCTTCGCGCTCCGCCCAGGCCCGTTTCTCCCGAAACGGTTTTGCCTGCCTGGTCCCCGGCCCGGAGATGCCGGCCTATGTCGTCCCCGAACTCTTCCCCACCTGTTACCGCTCCGAAGCCGCCCTGCTACTTTCAGAGTTTCAGCCCCAGTATCCCGATCCCCAGAAGCGCCGTCCCCTGGTTGTCCACGTGCCCAGCAACCCGATGATCAAGGGCACGCCTGACGTGCTCCATATTGTGGAACAACTCCAGGCCCGCTATCCCTTCGACTTTCGCCTGATTTATAACGTCCCCCGGGATAAGGCCCTGGCAATCGTCCGGGAGAGCGACATCGTCCTCGACCAGTTCATTATCGGCTCGTTCGGCCTGGTATCCCTGGAAGCGATGGCGCTGGGCAAGCCGGCCCTTTGCTATATCCGCCCTTCCCTGGTCCCTTTGCTTCCGGACGATTGCCCTATCGTCAACGCCAATCTGGATAACCTGGCCGAAATCCTGAGCGGTCTCCTGGGCGATGGGGCCCTGCGACGGGAACTGGGCCAGAAGGGGCGGGCTTATGTGGAACAGCATCACGATGCCCGACGTATAGCCGGCCATCTGATCGAGATTTACCAGGAACTCCTGGCGAAAGGCTGATGGGTGTCGATGAGCGCCGCTCGCCATATCCGCCATCTCGCCGGCGAAACGATTATCTATGGCATTCCCGGCACGGTAAGCCGGTTCATTGCCATCTTCCTCGTCCCCCTGTATACCCGCGTTTTCTCCCCCGCCGATTACGGAGTGTATGGGACACTGACCTCTCTAACTCAGCTCCTGAGCACCTTTGTCGTGCTGGGATTGGACAACGCTTCGGCCCGCTGGTTTTACGACACCGAGGATACCGGCCGGCGCAAAAGTGTGATCGCTTCCTGGTTTTGGTGCCAGTTTTTGGTGAGTGGAGTGTTGGCCCTCGGGCTCAACCTTCTGGCCGTCCCGGTATCCCGGCTACTGCTCGGCTCGGCCGATTACGCCGTTCCTCTCCGTCTGGCCCTTTGGGTGATTCCGCTGATGGCCTTTGGGAGGGTGTTGGGCAACTGGATGCGTTACCGGCGCATGGCCTGGATGAACGTGGCCTACTCGGTGGCCGCCTCTCTGACCGTCGTGACCGGCATCTTCTTTCTGGTAGTCATTTTCCAAAAGGGACTGGCCGGCCTGTATCAGGGACAGTTGTTGGGTTGGGGAATCACGGCGCTGGCGGCTGTAGCGCTTTTTTCTTCCTGGATTCATCCCCGGCGTTTTTCCTGGAAATTGTTGCGGGAGATGTTCGCCTTTGGCCTGCCGTTGGTCCCGGCGGGATTGGCCTCCTGGGTGACCGCCTCCTCCGACCGGGTGTTGATGACCCTGTTCCGGGGGGTGACCGAGAACGGCATCTACTATGCGGGGGTGCAGATCGCCCTGAGCATGGCTCTGCTCACCCATGCCTTCCAACTGGCCTGGGGACCGTTTGCCTTTTCCATCCTGAACGAGCCGGGGGCACCGCGGGTCTACAGCAAAGTCTTTAGCCTGTATGCTTTTCTGGGGTGTTGGCTGGCGTTGGGGATATCCCTTTTCGCTCCCCTGTTGCTCTTTATCTTCACCACGCCGAAATACTACGGGGCGGCTTCCTGTGTCCCCTTTTTGGTCTTTGGCAACCTGGCCATGACCGCCACCTACATCGGTGTCCTGGGTCCCTCGATTGAGAAAAAATCGGGTCCGATCGCGGTGAGCATCTTTATCGGAGCCGGCCTGAACCTGGGCCTCAACCTGGTGCTGATTCCGCTTTGGGGGAAGGAGGGGGCCGCGCTCACCACCCTCCTGGCCTATGGGGCGGCGGCCGTCTACATCTTCTATCGGGCGCAAAAGATTCACCCCTTGCCGTACAGGTTCCGCGATGCGCTGGTCTGCCTGGTGGTGGCGGGACTTTTGATCGCCCTCGACCAACTCTTCCTCCCGGCCCGGGCCGGCTGGGCCTTTGCCCTGCGGGCAGTGTTATGTCTTCTCTACCTTTTCCTGGCCTTTGGCCTGGGCATTATTCGGCCGGCCCACCTGCGAGAAGCCTGGGCCTGGTTCCGGAAGAAAACGGACAGACATCATTAGGATGGCGGTCTCACGGTTCCTTACCTTCCAGGGAGGATAAGAAATTATCTCAAAATCGTGATCTTGTGGTAACTACCTACACGCCAAGGAACTGACTGCCCATTTTACGGGAAATGTGTTATACTATCGCCGTGGTCAATCAACTGCCGGAAACGGATGTCTTGCTTAAGCGATTGGTTGCCCTGAAAGCCGAGGTTGCCAGTCTCCAGGCGGAATTGGCGCATTTGCGGACCGAGAACGCTCGTCTGCAAGCTGAGAGTGCCCATCTAAGGAGCGCTGCGCAATGCCGACTCGGTATGGAAAGACTTCACCGGGTGGGCCGTTCACGACCATACGCCTGCAAATTTCGCAGGCGAAGCACGGGGCTTGCCTTCTGCGGGAACTCTATGGCTTACGGTTTGAGCAGGACAATCGAGCCAATCCCACGCCCATCGTCGCCGAGTTTCGCCTGGATGCTGGCTTTGGGACGTATGAAAACATCGCCTTGTTGCTCGAAATGGGTTACGAAGTTTATAAAGCCCTCAATCCCCGCCTGAGTGCTTCCCTGCGCCGCCGCAGTGACTTGCCTTCGGCCTGGGAACGGGTCGGCGCCAACGCCAAGATGGTGGCTTGGTCTGCTCTCCAGCTCACCCGCTGCCCCTATCCGCTCGATGTCGGTCCGGAGCGTTTCCAGCACGGCGAGAAAATCGAACCTGGTCCCTTGCTTCATTTCGGTGACGACCGCGTGACCGAGAACCTGGCGCAATGGTTTGCGCATAACAACGGCAGACAACTCATCGAAGCGGGCATCAAGGAGAGCAAACAGGTGTTTTTCCTGCAAAGTCCGCACCGAAGCCGCCATCTATCTGCAAGAACGATTGACGCTCTTTGCCGCCAACTTCATCCGCTGGGCCACCCGCTGGCTGGATGGACAGGCCGACCCCCAGGCCAATACCCTGAACCTCCGCCAGATGGGTCTCAAGCGGCTGGTGCAGGTGGGAGCGCATGTTTCGGCCCAGGTGATCGAGGGTACACAAGGGAAGGTGTTAAGGTTCAGTTCGTGCAGTGCCTTTTCAGGTCAGGTATTGGCCTTGCGCCTGAAAGTTTCCCCGCTCTTGGGCTAAAATCTTGCGGTTCGATGCCGTTTTTCACCGAATCGCTTCTGGTTGCACAAAAGTTGGGTTAAGGAGGGTTGTGGGATGAGGAAAGTATTAATGATTGCTCAATACTTCCCTCCTGCTGGAAGCATTGGTACTGTGCGAGTAACTAAATTTGTTAAATACCTCCAAGAGTTCGGCTGGAAGCCTATTGTTCTTACTATGCGTCCGGACTGTTATCCCAATAATGTGTGGATGGATCAGGGTCTTGTGAAAGATATTCCTGAAAATGTAGCTGTTTATCGCACTGGGATATTGCGCACCCGTGTTATTAACGATAAAGGAATTCGATGGATTCCCTATCTGCTACCAGCCATGGCTAAGGTAATAAAAAAAGAAAACCCTCAATTAATCTATTTGACTGCCGGCCCATTTTTCCCGCTTATAGCTGGACCGTTCATTAAGTTCTTTTTGAAGCGACCTTATGTTGTAGATTTGCGCGATCCGTGGAAATTGGCTAGACGTGCTTTACCTTTACATGGGCTTAAAGCACGCTTAGGAAAACTTCTTACGGATGCTTGTGAACCTTTTGTGCTTAAATATGCAGCAAAGATAATATGTGTAAATGAATATATGTGTGAAGAGTATCGAAAAGCATATCCAGAACTTTCGGATAAATTTGTGGCCATACCCAATGGTTATGACTTAGATGATATTAATACTGTTGTTCCTCAACGCTTCACAAAATTTACTGTAGTATACACAGGCAAGTTTAGAACGGCAGAGGCTTTTCGTGATCCTACTGCATTTTTTCAAGCCCTGAAGATATGTCGACAGCGTGATTACGATATACAATTTATTCATGTAGGGGCAATAGAGCAGGAAGTCATTAACATTGTCAAACAAATCGGTGTTAGTGACTTGGTGAGGTTTATTGGGTCGCGACCGTATAGCGAAGCGCTTGCTTATGCCAAAGGGGCAAATGTATTGCTTCTAATAGGGGGTGGTCAAAGAACAGAACAGACGGGGAAAGTGTTCGATTACATAGCATGCGGTCGCCCCATTTTGGCTCTCGCACCACTGGATGGTGGAATTGCTGAAGTTTTGCGAAATATAAATTTTGCAAGGCTTATACCCAATAATGATCCCGAGATGATAGCCAGAACCTTAAAAGAAATGTATCATAATCCAAATGATGGTTCTCAACTCATATTGCCAGAAAAGTATGATCGAAGGTTGCTTACCGGATCATTAGCGCGGATATTTGATGAGGTTACTAGTGAAGCTCGTTTTGACAAAGTGAACATCTTGGAAATATGAGACCCAAAGGGAATGCTAAGGAACTGGAAATGCGGCGAAGAATTGCCGCCCGTATGCTCTCGCAAGGCAAGGGTGTCCGGGAGGTGGCCGAGGCCGTCGGCGTCACATCCACATCGGTCTACCGGTGGAAAAAAGCCCTGGAGGAGGGAGGGCCTGGGCGCTGGCGGCTAAACCCCATCCGGGGCGCCGTGCCCGACTCTCGTCGAGATGAAATTCCCTAATCAAGACCGGCTAGTTGTTGCGTTAACTGTTGCTTTACAGAGCACTTTCATTGCCTATGCGGTATATATGTTCCTGCCGGTGTATATCATCTCTCATTATGTTGCTCACTGGTATGGTGTATGCACTGCAGTACACCCAAAGAGGTGAAAACCTATGAAAATTCTCGCTATTTCGCACATGTTCCTTACGCCTTTTGATCTGTTAAACATTTCTGTCTACAAACAAATGAAGGCGATAAGCGAGCGGGGACATGAGGTAAAAGTTATTTGCCCTTTGCCATTTGTTTTTCCCCCGTTGAACCTTTTTAAAAAACGCTGGAAGGATTATTTAGCCGTGCCAGCGAAGATGAATTGGTATGGGATTGAAACCCATTATCCACGCTACCTGGTATTTCCTAAAGCCCTTCTTTTGGCTTCATCTGGCAGGCGTATGTATTACGGACTTAGCAATGTCGCTAACACAATGTGCTCATACTCTCATTTTGATCTAATCCATGCGCACATGGCCTTACCTGATGGATATGCAGCGATGCTGCTGAGTCAAAAGCATAGCATCCCTTTCATTGTGACCTTTCAAGCAACCGATTTAGATATAACTGCTAATCGTAGCAGGCGATGTTTACAAGCGCTTAGAGAAGTGTTTGAAAGCGCCCATAGAGTTATTTCTCCAAGCCCACGGCTAACAAAGCTTTTCCTTTCTCTCTTTGGAAAGGAACCTATAACGATTGGTTATGGAATAGATCCAAGAGAAATTTACACTAGCATCAGCAATCTCTCTTTAAAATATCAAGGGCGCCGTATTATATTGAGTGTGTCACGTTTACTAAAAAGCAAAGGTATTGATTTAAACATATATGCCCTCCAACAGTTGGTTAGACATTATAATGATTTGCTATATATAATAGTAGGCGATGGTCCAGAAAGAGAGCCTCTAAAGCAGCTAGTGCGTGAGTCAAGATTAGAAAAGAATGTGGAATTCGTCGGCATGGTTCCCCATGAAAAGGCTATGGAATACATGTCAATCTGTGATATCTTTAGCTTACCAAGCTGGCAAGAAACTTTCGGGCTTGCTTATGTTGAAGCAATGGCTCACGGGAAACCGGTAATTGCAGTTCGGGGGCAAGGGGTGGACGGGATTGTCACACATGGCACGACAGGGATATTAGTCAAGCCAAGAGACATAGACAGCTTGGTCGAGGGTCTAGATTTCCTACTCACCCATGATAGTGAGAGGCAAGCCATTGGGGAAAGAGGTCGTAAGCTTGTGTTGGAAAATTATACGTGGGCAAACATCGCAGCGAAATTAGAGGTAGTTTATAGAGAGGTGTTAGAGGAGAAAGAGCACAAGCATCGTAAGTTAGGTGGGTACTTATGACCAAGTAACAAGATTTTGCAATGGCATAGGAGGTGTGAAAGATGGATCTTATGCAGACGTGTACACGCTGCGTGATGGATACAAGTGCCGAGGAGATTACCTTCGACGCCAACGGGGTCTGTAGCTTCTTCATTACTTTGACCGCGAAGTTAAGCCAATTTTAGACCGGGCTCGATCGGGCGAGGGAAGGAAGATGCTTGAGCAGATAGTAGATGCAATTCAGAAATCGGGGCGAGGGAAGCCCTATGATTCCGTCCTGGGAATTAGCGGGGGGACGGATAGTTCTTACTTGGCTTACCTGGCCAAGCGACTTGGGCTACGCCCGCTCGTGGTCCATGTAGCCACGGGTTGGAACACACCAGAATCTGAGCTCAATGTGAAGAGCGGGGGAGGACACATTCCCTGCCTGTCGAAGGCCTGCTGAAGGAGGTGCTATGAGCCGTGTGGTGATGCTCCTTTCCAACGCCTTCCGCCCCGACCCCCGCG
>Ga0209018_1002999_pt1 | contig 11172 bp, 4 predicted proteins | sample YNPBryBLVA2012_FD_185814 | JGI IMG/M metagenome (GOLD analysis project Ga0209018, IMG submission 185814) | Anoxygenic and chlorotrophic microbial mat microbial communities from Yellowstone National Park, USA - YNP Bryant BLVA 2012 (SPAdes)... ...
TGAGCAGGGGCTTTAGCCCCGGCGGCTCGGCGGCCTGCATCTCGCCAGATTACGGCAATAATTTGTTAAACTCCATGAGCGGACTTCCACGCACTAAGCGGGGGCTTTAGCCCCGGCAGCTCGACGGCTTGGTTCTGCCTGGTAGGGCCGAGCACAGCTCGGCGATGCAACGGTCGGCGGCTTGCAGGGGGGAATTGTCTGCCATCGTTGACTTTTGTGGGCTATTCGGTTATAGTGAAATTGTCAAGATGATTAACCGGTTCATTAAGAAGAAAAAAGGAGAGCTGACGATGAGTGTCAAATGGGGATTTGTCGCTTTAGCGTTGTTCGTTTCTCTGGGGGTGGTCACGGCGGGGCTTGCGGCGGCTAGCGCATCCCAGCCGACTTTCATTTCATCGGATGTGGATCAACCTGCGGCGTTGGCCGAACCCCAAACGGCCACGCAAAAATTTCTACTGGCTGGAGAAGAAACGGGGGCGAGAGGCTATCGTACCCCATCTGCGGCACTCTGGCGCAGCACGGCGGGTCTCGAATCGCTCGGCGATTGGGACAGCCGCTCGGTTAATTTTCCCCGCGTCATTTCTGAGACCGGGCAGTACCGCATGTGGTATCAGGGCAATAGTCCGACGGGGGGCTATGCCATCGGGCTGGCCGAGTCGCCCGATGGTTTGGATTGGACCAAGTTTGCCGGTAACCCTGTGATCCAGCCGGGGGCTTCGGGCGCTTGGGATGATTTCTATCGCGGCCAGCCGACGATTTTCAAGGATGGTGGCGTCTACAAGATGTGGTACTCCGGCGCCCAGCAAGGTGGCGCCTGGCAGACCGGTTATGCCACCTCGACCAATGGGGTGGATTGGAATTTCTTCTCCGGCAACCCGGTTCTGTCGGCTGGGCCGATTGGCAGTTGGGATGAGATCGAGGCCGATGCGCCCTCGGTCATTCTGGACGGCGGCCTCTACAAGATGTGGTATCACGGCTGTACGCCAGATTATTCGAGTTGCAGTATCGGCTATGCTACCTCGCCGGATGGGGTCAACTGGACGAAATACGCCGGTAATCCGGTGGTGAGCGGCACGGTGGGCAGCGATGAAGCCTCAGTGTTGTGGCCGAGCGTGGTCAAGAATGGCAGCACCTATCTCATGTGGTACTACCGCAACGATGACGATTGGAATTACACCGGCATCGGCCTGGCTACTTCCTCTGACGGCGTGGTGTGGACTAAATACAGCGGTAACCCGGTGCTGATGGAGGGCTGGGATGGCGGTGCGGTTGTTGGCCACTTCGTCATGCTGGAGGGCAGCACGTACAAGATGTGGCTGCGCAGTGGGCAGGGTGAATCGAGCGGTATTGGTTTTGCAACCTCTGCGGATGGTATTGATTGGACGATGTACGCCGGTAATCCACTGCTGAGGCCCGGCAGCGCTGGTCTCATCGTTTATGCTAACTATGCCCACGACTGGTTGATTGCGCGAACTTCGCCAAACATGCCCATCACTCTGACGGTCGCCGATGGCAGCGGCGTGCCTGAGGCTAGCGTGGCAGGGATGACCGACGAACAAGGCGAGTTTCGTTCTTGGGAGTGGGGGTGGGACCCCTGGGTGGCTGATATTTCGGTCGGCGACATCGTCACGGCCTGGACTGCGGCCTTCAGCACGACTATCAATCCGATCGGTGCGATTGACGGCGTTTTCGATGTGGATGCCGACACGGTGAGCGGGACAATTCATGCGCCGTGGTTCGTCACTCTCACTGTGCACTGTGAAGTGTGGGTCGAGAACGGGCCTGCGCCCATCGAGGTGAGCGGTGTTGCCGCGGATGGCGGCAGTTATAGCTGTGATTTCGGCGCCGAGGGGTGGGATATCACCGCTGGTCAGCAGGTGGGGGTGATGTACGAGGAACCGGACGGCGACTGGGTCATCAACGTTTTCGAACCGCCCTGGATGCGCGTCAACTACGCCCACAACTGGGTTGGCGCGAATTACCCCGCCGGACACGATTTCTGGATCACGATCACCAATGAGCTGGGCGATTTCAAGGCTGTGGCGCAAATCGCTTCTCAGCCCAATAACGGCTGGGGCGGGGAGGGCTTCCAAACGGAATGGTATCACTGGACGCCTGAGCAGCCCGATATCCAGCCCGGCGACTGGGCTTACTTCCGCGCTGACGACGGCTATGCCAATGACGTTCGCGTGGGTGTGATTACGGGGGTGGTGGAGGCGGCCAGCGACAGTGTGAGCGGCTCGATTTACACCGATTGGTTCAGCGGCAACCTGCGCATCGAGTGTCACCCCTGGGGGGCCCCCGGCGGCGCGCCGGGCAAGGAGTCTACCGCAGGCGTGGATGGCGATCCCCCTTATCTTTGTCAGTGGGACCCACTGACCGAGTGGGATGTGCAGCCAGGGCAGGATATCGCCGTGATGTATGTCGAGCCGGATAACGACCGCGTCATAAACGTTTTCCGTGAACCGGATTACACCCTGCACCTGTACGTCAATTACGGCCACGATTGGGTGGAAGGGCGGTATGAAGCGGGCCACACGGTGTGGATCACGCTGACCGATGGCGGCGGGGCCGTGAAGGCTACTGCCACCGGTGTGACCGATCTCATCCCCTGGTGGGGCGGCGACACCGGCTTTTCCACCGATTACAACCTGAACTGGGATGGCGATAGACCCGACATCCAGGCTGGCGATTGGCTGTATGGCCGTGTGGACAACGGTTACTCAGCCCAGTTGCATCTGGGCGACATCAGCGGCACGATTGACGTGGATAACGACTCGATTTCTGGCCCCATTGTCGTCGGCTGGCTGACCCAAACTTTGAATGTGGGTTGCCATACCTGGGGCGCGCCTGGGCCAGCCCCGTACAAAAGCTCCACGGCTGAGCCGGATGGCTCCGTGCCTTACTTCTGCCAGTGGGACCCCGTCACTGAATGGGATGTGCTGCCAGGCGAGGACATCGGCGTCTCGTACGACACGCCCGATGGGCATATGGTGTTCAATGTTTTTCGCCAACCGCCGCCTCATTTATGGATCAACACCGATGGTTGGGGCAGTCCGGGCGAGGGCGGCAATTACGTCCTGCGGGTGGCCTACAAGAACGATGGTGAGGCGGCTGCCGAGGGGGTGGTCATTACTGCCACCCTGGAAGGCGGGATGACCTATCTGGGGGATACCTCTGGCCTGCCGGTCAGCGGCAGCGGCGCACCGGGCGATCCCCTTGTCTGGCAGGTGGGCGATTTGCCGGTTAACTTGACCAGCTACTCACAGTTTGACATCTTCGTCAATATCACTGCCGCCGCTGGCGATACGATCACCCACACCGTCCAGATCGAGAACGGCAGCCCCTATAGCCAGGGTGATTGGTGGTTGAAGGAAAGCCGCTGGAGCGGCATGGTTCTCCCCAATGACACACAGATCGCTGTTTACAAGGGCGCATGGGTGGACGACCCGGTCCCCGGCTATGATTACGTTTACAGCCTCAATGCTTGTAATAACGGCAGTACCGGCAGCACCGAGGTGCTCGTGTCGGATACGCTGCCGCTGTCAACCACGCTGGTGAATTGGTGGAGTCAGTCCGCCGGGTGGGGGGTGGTTTATAGCGATCCGCAATCCATTGCCCTGGGGACACCTTCCCTGCCAAGTTGGCGCTGTAGCGAAATCTATCTGCGCGTCACCCTCGACGCCAACGCCTGGCCGGGTATGACCATCACGAACACGGCGTTTATCACGGCTAGCAACGACCTTAGCCCCGATGACAACCGCTCTACCATCGTCCATGGGGTAGGCCAACCGCATTACGATTTGGCCATCTCTAAGGGCTGGCGTTCCGGCCAGTTGGCGCCCGGCGGGCAGCTTTATTACGAGGTTGACTATCGTAATCACAGTAACCTGCCGGTGGATAATGTGCTGATTACCAGCACCTTGCCGCTCAGCGCTACCTTTGCCGCGGCATGGTACGACGATGAATACGGTCATCACGATCTCACCCCTGCGCTGATCAGCCCCCAAGGGTATGTGGTGTGGAACCTCGGCACGCTGCTGGGCGGCGAAGGCCGGCGCTTTACCATTAGCTGCCTCATTGACTCGCAAGCGCCGCCGGGCCTGGTGCTGAAACATACCGTGCAAATCCTTACCTTGCCTTTGGAAGATGACTTCGACAACAATCAGATCATCTGGATGGATACGATCAACCCCGCCGGGCCAAACTTGCGCCTGGAGACTTACTACGACTGGTGGGGCGATGGCATGCTGTCTTACGAGATACGCGCCCTCAACATGGGCACTGAGTACATCGGCCCTCTCCTCATCACCGATACTCTGCCGCTTTCGACCACCTTCGACGGCGATTGGCAAATCGGCCACGGCCCCTGGGTGAAATACACTTACGACGCGGTGAATGGCTTGCTCGTCCTATACCTCGACGGTTTGTATCCCTTCGAGACGGCTTCTAGCAGCTTTCGCGCCCATCTGCTCCCCACGATAGTCGGCAACGAAGGTTTGGTGTTTACTAACCGCGCCGAGGGGATGACGCCGGGAGACGTGTACCTCCCCGACGACTACACCGAGATCACCGCTTTCACCGGCCCCGACCTTTACATCGAGAAGGCGCTGCTCGGCGGTCACTTGCTGCCGGGCGAGCTGGTGACTTTCACGCTGAGCTTCGGCAACGCCCAACACCCCAGCGGCTGGCCCTGGCAATTGGAGAGCAACGCTTGGCTCACTGATACCCTGCCTGCCGAGTTGGAGTTCGTTTCTTCTGAACTGCTGTATTGCGGCTTCGCGAACTGGTGTGAAATCACTCCGTCGTCCGCCGAGGCCGGTCAACTCGTTTGGCAGCTATGGCCGCTTGCCCCAGGTGACCACAACACCATCCGCGTCACGGCGCGCATCACCGATAGCGTCAACGGCCTGGATGTATTACTCAACACAGCCGAAATCGCTCCTGAAATCCCTGCCAACGACCGCGAATTCAACGATGCCAACAACAGCGACAGCCTGGAGATGCCCATTGACCTGCCGTATTTCGAGATCGGCAAGGTTTATGCTGGCAACCGTGTGGCCGGCACGCAGGTTACCTATACTCTCACGATCACGAACACAGGCAACGGGCAGGGCGATAATCTTCAGGTGATTGATTGGGTGCCCGATTGGTTCACCTACGGCGGCGGCGGCGACGCCTACAGCGCCGGTCGGGTGGACTGGTTCCTGACGAAGATTGCCTCTGGCGGCTTGGACACGGTGTGGTTCACCGGCACGTTGAGCTGTTCGGCGGGTGGCGTCGTCAACAACCAATACTATCAGGTTGCAGCCAGCGACCAGGGCGTCGTCAGCGCTTATGGCGCGCCGCTCAGCTTCGTGATTCAACCACCCGCACTGGAGGTCACTGCTCTGGCATCTGCCAGCACGATCTTGCCCGGCGGGACGGTCACTTTCACCGCTACCGCTGCCACCAATGGCACGCCGTTTACCTATGCCTGGACTATCGGCTCGACGGTGATCGCCTCCGGCCCAACGGCCAGCCATACCTTCGACACCCCCGGTACGTACCAGGTCGTCGTCACGGTGACAGACGGCTGTAGCTTCACCGATAGCTATACCTTGACGGTCGTGGTGAGCAATCACCGCCTGTACTTGCCGGTTGTCAGACGCTAAAGGGCTTCACGCCAACGCGGTTCTGGCCGTTCTCTTCAAAGGGTTTCCCCAGGGGGGGGAGGGGAAACCCTCGGACGTTAACGCAAATCTTACAAAATCGGCTTATCCTCCTAGCCTGTATGAAACGCAAGCCCATACCCCGTTTTGGAGTGTCCTATGGTTGATGTCAATCCTTCCACGCCCCAGCCCATTCCCTTCAAAGCCGAAACCCGTCAATTGTTGGATATCCTGATCAACTCGCTCTACACCGAGCGGGAAATTTTTCTGCGCGAGTTGATTTCCAACGCCGCCGACGCTCTCACCCGCCTGGACTATGAGTTGCTCACCAACCGCAATGTCCTCTCGCCCGAAGCGCCGCTCGAAATTCGCATCATCCCCAACAGCGCCGAGAATACCCTCACCATCACCGACACCGGCATTGGCATGACCGCCGAGGAAATGATCGAAAACCTGGGGACGATTGCCCATTCGGGGGCGCGCGCTTTTGTCGAGGCCGCTAAAGCCCAGAACAAGAACCTGTCCGACATTATCGGCCAATTTGGCGTCGGTTTCTATTCGGCTTTTATGGTAGCCGAATCCATCCGAGTTGAGTCCCGCTCCTATCGTCCCGAAGCCCAGGCGGCGGCGTGGTTCTCCAGCGGCGACGATACCTACACGGTCGAAGCTGCCCAGAGGGAGCAGCGCGGCACTTCGATCATCATCAAGCTCAAGCCAGATGCTGCTGAATTCCTCCAAACTCATCGTCTGCGCGACATCGTCCGTAAACATTCCGACTTCATCCCCTTCCCCATTTTCATCGGCGACGAGAGCGAGCAGGCCAATCGGCAAACGGCTCTATGGCGTCAGAACCCGCGCGAGGTCGAAGCCAAAGCTTACGATGATTTCTACAAGCAACTGACCCTCGATTTCGAACCGCCCCTGGCCTCGGCGCACATGGTGGTGGACGCGCCGGTGCAAATGTACGCCCTGTTGTTCATCCCTGCCAAGGCCGAGCGCGGTCTGTTCAACCTGCGCCGCGAAGACGGTCTGAAGCTCTACGCCCGCAAAGTGCTCATCCAAGAGTACTGCACCGACTTGTTGCCTCACTATTTCCGTTTCGTGCAAGGGGTGGTGGATTCAGAAGATTTGCCGCTCAATGTCTCGCGCGAATCGATTCAATCCACCCGCCTGATGGCCAACCTCAAGAAACTGGTCACCAGCAAGGTGATGGATACTCTCCTCAAGTTGGCTGCCGATAAACCGGAAGATTATGCCCGTTTCTGGAAAGAGTACGGGCGCTACCTCAAGGAGGGGGTGGCCACCGAGACGGATAATCCCCAATCGCTCTACCCTCTTTTGCGCTTTCATACCACGGCATCGCTGGAGGCCTGGGTCTCGCTCGATGATTACGTTGGCCGCATGAAACCTGGTCAGGCAGGCATCTACTATCTCTTGAGTGACGACGAACGTTCCGCTTTGTACAGCCCTCATCTCGACGCTGTGCGGCGTTACGATTACGAAGTCTTGCTGCTAACCGATCCGCTCGATGCCTTCATGCTGGTGCGTTTGACCCAGTATCAGGACAAACCACTGGTGAACGTCGCCTCGACAGATTTGAAACTGCCGCCGGGGGAGGTCTCTGGCGAAGAGACGAGGCCGCCTCTTCCGGCAGAAGATTTCTTGCCCCTGGTTGACCGCATCAAGGCGCAATTGGGCGAGCGGGTTGAGGCCGTACGCCTGACCGACCGCTTGACCGATTCGCCGGCTCGCCTGGTGGACCCCGTCGGGGCGCCTAACCAGGAGATGCAGCGCGTCTATCGCTTGCTCAAAGAAGATTTCGTCCCGCCCAAGAAAGTGTTGGAGCTCAATCCGCACCATCCAATCATTACCCGCCTGAATATCTTGTCGCCCGATAGTCCCCTGGCGCCCTTGATCATCGAGCAGGTATACGAGAATGCCTTGCTCATCGAGGGCCTCCATCCCGATCCGGTTGGTATGATCCCCCGCATCCAAAAGTTGATGGAACAAGCGCTAGAGCGCTGATTGCAGCCCCCAGCCCAAGCTGGGGGCTTTCTTGACAGAATTGATTGTTGACACGCTTTTACCCTGCTTGTACAATTCTAAAAAGATTGGTGACTGTCTATCCTGTTAGAGAACAGGGTGGAGGACTGCATCCAAAGCAAGTGTATAAACCTGGTGAGTGCGACGCATCCTGTCTCACAACACGGAGCTGTTCGAAGGCAAATCTACATGAGCTGTAAGATACTCGTCGTACAGTCAGAGCCTGAAGCCTCCAAAACCCTGGCCGACTATTTTAGCCGGCGCGGTCACACCGTCTGGCAAACAGCTCAGCTCCACGAAGTGACGGGCTTGCTTAAAGCCCATCAGCCGGATTTGCTTCTGCTGGATTTGCATTTCCCTGGCGGGGAATGGCTGTCTGTGTTGACGACGGTGCGTGAGCAATATCCCCAAGTGCAAATCATTGTCACCAACAGAACTCCCGATATTCAGCGTGAGATGCTGGCCAAAGGCCTGGGCATCACGGTTTTCCTGCGGGCGCCCTTTACCCCGCGCTGGATTGAGTATGCCCTCGGCAAAGTGGGCTGGGCTGTTCTCCCCGAACGCCCCGAATTGCCGCGTGTGCGCGTCCCCGTCCGCTTCAAGATCACTTTTCCCTATGCTGTTTTGGCCGTATTGTTTGCCCTGGCGGCTGCTTTCCTCTTGACCCGCTACGTTCTCGATTCGATCGGCGAGCGTTTCCTCAACCAACTGGTGGACGCCGGCCGTTTATCGGCAGACTGGATGGTGGTGGAAGAGAACCGTATGCTGGACAACTTGCGTTTGCTGGCCCACACGCAGGGTGTTGCCGAGGCCTTGCAGGCTGGCGATGCTGAGCGCCTGCGCCAAATCTGCTTGCCGCTGGCCATCAACTACGGCGAAGAAGCCATCGAGCTGCTCGACTTGCAAGGTGTCAGCCTGCTATCGCTCCACCATCGCCCCGGCGGAAGCGTGGAGGATTACGAGGCGACCCGCGGTGATGCCTCCCTGGCTCAAGAAGCGATTGTGCAGAAGGTTTTACAGCAACAGATAGATGTGCAGGGTGACAAGTACGCTGCTCTCATCTCTGCGCCGTGGGGCGAGTACTTCTACATCGCCGGGCCGGTTTTTGCGGACGACGGCAAGCTGGCTGGTGTTGTCCTGTTTGGCAAATCGCTCCACAGCTTGGTCGCCGGCATCCGCCAAGACACCCTGGCGCAGATCAGCCTCTACCGCTCCGATGACGGCTTTCCCCTGGCTTCTACCATTTTTCTCGCCGATCAGATTTACCCGCTCGACCCCACTCAGGTTCGTCAGGCGCTTCAGACGCAGGATACAACCAGCCTCATCCGTTCCTTTACCGTGGGCAGCTCCACTTACAGCGAAATTCTGCGCCCCTGGGAGGCGCGTAACGGTGAAGATTTGGGCGTAATGGGGGTGGCTTTGGCGCAAAACCTTTTCGTCAGGCCCAGTTTGGTCACGCGCACCCAGGCCATTCTCGTTGTGGCGCTGGCCTTCCTGGGAGTTATTGTGTTGGGGGTTGCCTTGGCCAACCGCATCACCTCCCCGCTGGCAAGCATGGTCGAGGCCACAACGCATATTGCCCGCGGCAATCTCGATGTCAGAGTGCCATCGTCCGGTAACGACGAGATAGCGGTGTTGGCGCATGCCTTCAACTACATGGTGACCGGCTTGCAGGAAGGCGTCATCTACCGCGATTTGCTCGGCCGCACGGTGTCTCCCGAAGTGCGTGAGGCTTTGCGCCGCTCGTTCGCCAGCGGCGACTTGCGCCTCGAAGGCCAGAATACCGTCGCTACCGTCATGATGACCGACATCCGCGATTTCACCCGCCTGTCCGAGAAAGTCGAACCGGCCACCATCCTCAATTGGCTAAATGAGTATTTTGGCGAATTAGTGCCGGTGGTCACGCGCCATAACGGCGTGGTGGACAAGTTCGAGGGCGATGCCATGCTGGCCTTCTTTGGCATCTTGCCGGTTCCACAGTCGCCCAAAGAGAGCGCCCTTAGCGCCTGTCTGGCCGCAACCGAAATGTTGACCGTCATCGAGCGCATCAATCAACGCCGCGCCGAGCGCAATGAGCCGCCGCTGATTACCGGCATCAGCATCAACACCGGCAGCCTCACCGCCGGCGGGTTAGGGACTGCTGATCGCTTGAATTACACCATCATCGGCGACACAGTCAACACCACTCAGCGCATGCAGGATAGCAGCCGCGGTTTCGGTGAGAGCGGCATCGTCGTCAGTGAAAGTACCCTGGCGGCGCTGGAGGAACATCGCGCCCTGTTCCAATTCGAACCGCTTGGCGAGCAGGCTTTCAAAGGCAAAATGGAACAAATCTGGATTTATCGTATGCGCCCGGCTCCTGCTTCTCAGCGGCCCGTGGCAGAGTGAATGAGATGGACGAACAAGCGGCCTCGCTCAATCAGCCCGAACGACGCCGGCGGCGCTGGCTGGTCTATCCCCTGCTCCTCAGCCTGGCCGCCGCTTTGATTTGCTCGATTGGCTTGTTTCGCCCCTCATGGGGACAATATGCCCCTGTTGGCTTGCATTCGGTGCTGACAGCCGATTACAGCCCCGACCGGCGGGGTATGCGCCTATCTGGCATTGGCTTGGGCCTGATCCAGGATGTCATAGCCGACTTGGACGTCACCGATGCCCCTGTTCGTGTTTCCACGCTGCAAAGCGAGCTGCAAACCGCTGTGCCAACGGTGACTCCTAAACTGGTAGGGACGCCTGTGCCGACTGGAACGTTCACCCCCGTGAGAACACCCACATCCACTCCCCCTGTCGGCTCGACCCCCACCCCCACGCTCGTTACGGCCACCCGCTCGGCCACCCCTTCCCTCACCCAAATGCACACAGCTACCGTCACCCTGCGGTTTACCCCCTCGGTCACTCCCAGCAGAACTCTGACCAGAACCCCGATCAGAACCCTGACTCCTACCGCTGAATCGCCCCACGACACACCTGTACCTCCCACGGCTACCATCTCTGTCCCCACAGCCACACCTGAAGCCCCCACGGCTACCTCCCAGCCGCCCACCGATACCCCGCCGCTGCCCACCGATACCCCGCCTCCGCCCACCGATACCCCCAGACCGCCAACGGATACCCCTCCACCTCCTACTCCCGAACCCCCTACCGACACGCCAGACCCATACCCTGACCCAACCACCTATCCATAATTCACTCGAAGGAGGAAGACATGCGACGAATTTGGTTCATTCTGCTCACCCTGATTGTGTTGGCAAGCGTCTCGATGCCTGCCAGTGCCCGCTCTGCCGCTGTCGCGCCCGCTTACAGTGGTTACCCCACGTTTTCGATCGTCGCTGTGGTCAAGGATACCACGGTGACCATTCAGGCCTACAATTTCCCGCCGGGCGACACGTTCACCGTGCGCATGGGGGCGTATGGCACGCTGGGGGTTGGTGGGATCGTGGTGGGCACGCAGGCTTCGGGCAGCGGCGGTTCTTTCAGCGCC
>Ga0209018_1003001_pt1 | contig 11163 bp, 8 predicted proteins | sample YNPBryBLVA2012_FD_185814 | JGI IMG/M metagenome (GOLD analysis project Ga0209018, IMG submission 185814) | Anoxygenic and chlorotrophic microbial mat microbial communities from Yellowstone National Park, USA - YNP Bryant BLVA 2012 (SPAdes)... ...
AGGCAGGCGGCCAGCCAACGGCTCGCACGCAGCGATTTCAATCGCGGGGAATTTGACGATCGAAATCGTTGCCGCCGGGCGTCCGCCTGCGCGGACGCGCGCTTTCGCCTGCGGAGGCAGGCGACCAGCCAACGACTCGCACGCAGCGATTTCAATCGCGGGTATTTTCAGGGAGGACTAATGCCCAGCCAGGTTTTCTTCGGTTCAGCGCGGCAATGTCGTTTGGAAGCCAAAGAAACATTGCCCGCCAAACTCGATTTGATTTTGGAACGCTTGCGTCTGCGCGAGCGCGTCAAGGACGAAACAGTCGCAATCAAAATGCACGTCGGTAACAACATCGGTTACTCGACGGTGCATCCGGTTTTTGTACGGAAAATCGTTCAAGCAGTGAAGGAGGGCGGCGGCAAGCCCTTCATCGCGGATGTAAACTGGGATGTCAAAGGCGCGGAAGAGCGCGGCTATTCGTCGGAAACGTTGGGATGTCGTGTGTATCCCGCCGCTGGTCCCGACGAGAAATATTTTTATCTGCATGCGCGTCCGTTCAAAAACATCCAAGAGTGGGGCGTTGCGGGAATGATTCAGGACGCGACGTTTCTCATCAACTTGGCGCACGTCAAAGGGCATCCCAGTTGCGGCTTTGGCGCGGCGTTCAAGAACATCGCGCTCGGTTGTATGATTGGCAAGACGCGCAGCGCAATGCACGATACGATGCACTATGATCGGTACTGGTTCGCGGAAAAATGTCCAGACGCGGCAACGCGCCAACGCATTGCGGCAGCGTGTCCACACCAAGCCATCGTAGAGGACAAGAAAGATCCGGAGCAAATGCACTTGCACATGGAACAGTGCAATCAATGCGGACGCTGTTTGCAGGTGGCGCCGCCGGGCAGTTTGAAGATTGACCCTGTGAATTTCTACGCGTTCCAAGAAGCGTGCGCCATCAGCGCGAGTATCACGCTCGCCACATTTGCGCCGGGCAAGGCGACGCACATCAGTCTCGCGACGCATATGACGCCGGTGTGCGATTGCTTTGGGTTTACGAGCATGCCAATTTTGCGCGATGTGGGCATCTTTGGCTCGGACGACATCGTGGCGATTGACCAAGCCGTTCTCGACCTGACCGCGCGCGAACGCCTCATCGAGGAGAACATTCCAACCTCGATGGAAGTGCATACGCGCGAGGGACATCCCTTCCGCTGGTTGCACGGACCGCTCAAAGATCCGTACAAAGTGGTCGAGTACGGCGAACAACTCGGACTTGGGTCGCGCACGTACGAATTGATTGATGTGTTGCCGGTCGAAGAGATGACGCGCGCGCCGTTGGGGTACATTTCCGCGCAATGAAATCGAGGGCGAAAGATGAGCGCTGATCCAAAATTGATTGCGGGGTTGCAAGCCGCGTGGAAGCGCGAAATGGCGGGCGCCAAGACGTACCGCGCGCTCGCGCAGCGCGCACCCACCAAGCAACAGCGCGAGGTGTTGAATCGTCTGGCGGAGGCGGAAGAGCGGCATGCGCAAACGTGGGCAACGCGTCTGCGCGAACTGGGCAGCGCGCCCCCCGAATTGCGCGAATCGTTCCGCGAACGCGCGTGGCGCTGGTTGCTCGTTCAATCGGGAACCGAGAACGCGTTGCGGCGCATCGAACAGAGCGAAGAGAGCGACACGGCCGCATACGCCGAACTGGCGGCGTCCGTCACCGCCGAAACGGATCGCGCGGCGTTGCGCACGAACGAACGTGAAGAGCGCGTCCACGACAAACTGTTGATCGAAATGACCGCGCCGCCGCCCCAAGCGCGCTTGGAAGGCATCCTCAAGCGCGAAAAGTGGCACGTGCGCGGCGGCGGCTGGATCGGGCAAGCGATTTACGGGATGAACGACGGCATCGGTTCGGTGTTTGGCGTGGTGGCGGGCGTGGCGGGCGCGACGAACGCCTCGGCGACGTTCGTCATCGTCAGTGGCATTGCCGGCGTCATCGCCAACGCACTTTCGATGGGCGCGGGCGCGTACCTCGCAACCAAATCCGAACGCGAGGTGTACGAAGCGGAGGTCGCGCGCGAGCGCGAAGAGATCGAACTGAATCCTGAACAAGAACGCGAAGAGATGGCACTGTTCTACGAGTTGAAGGGATTTACGCCAAGCGAAGCGCGTCAACTGGCAGTACGAATGGCAGAACGTCCGGAGCAAATGCTCAAGACACTCGCGGCAGAAGAGCTGGGACTATCGGCGGAAACTTTTCCCAACCCTTGGCGCGAGGGCTTGAGCGCGGGCGTGTTCACCGCGCTCGGCGCGTTCATTCCCGTCGTTCCGTTTTTCTTCGCCGACGGAATGACGGCTGTGGTGGCATCGTTCATCGTCAGCACGCTGGCATACTTTGTCGTTGGCGCGGCAAAGGTGTTGGTGACCGGGCGCAACTGGTTTCGCAGTGGCTTGGAAATGTTGCTCATCGGTTTAGGCGTGGGCGTGTTGACGTATTTCATTGGGACGTTGTTCCAGGTAAGATGAGACGGAGGACGAATCAAATGAAAATCACATTCATCGGCGGCGGTAGTGTTCAGTGGACGCTCAAACTTGCCAACGATATGGCGCAGCATCCCACGTTGGCGGGTGCGGACTTGGTGTTGCACGATATTGACGCGGACGCGCTCGATTTGTTGACGCGCGCGTGTCGGCGCGCGGTGGAACTGGCGCGCGGAACATTGCGCGTGACGCAAACGCTGGATCGAATCACCGCGCTGCGCGATGCCGATTTCGTCGTCCTGTGTGTTGGAATCGGAATGTTGGACGCGATGCGTAACGATTTGGCGATTCCAGAACGCTACGGCATCTACCAATCGGTCGGCGATACGGTGGGACCGGGTGGCTTGGCGCGCGGCTTGCGGCACATTCCGTTTGCCGTGCAGGTCGCGCGCGAGATGGAACAGGTGTGCCCGCGCGCGTGGTTGCTCAACCTCACGAATCCAATGACGACGATTTGTCGTAGCGTCACGCGCGCAACAAACATCCGCACGATTGGATTGTGTCACGAGGTCACGCACGCTTTGCCGCGCTTGGCGCAACTGGTGGGCGTTCCCGCGCGCGCGTTCGCGTTCGATGTGGCGGGCATCAATCACTTGCCGATCATTTTGCGTTTCACGGTGGATGGACGCGATGGCATCGCGCTCTTGCGCGAGTGGCTGCTGCGGCATCGTCCGGCGGAAGCCATCACGCAAACGACGCTTAACACCGCGCGCGATGTCTTTAACGATCAACTCGCGCTCAAACTCTTTTTGCTCGATCAACTCGGTCTGCTGTTCGGCGCGGGGGATCGGCACGTCGCGGAATTCTTTCCCGGCTTTTTGAGCGATGCCGCGCAGCGTGGTTTGGCGTACGGCATCTTGCTCACGCGCATCGAGCCGCGCGAGGCGATCTTTCGCGAACGCCGCGCGCAAATCGAACGATTCGTCGCGGGGGAATCGCTGGAACTCCAGCCGAGCGAAGAGCAACTGACCGGCGTGATCGCGGCGTTGGCTGGCGGACCTGCCGGGCGTTTCATCGTCAACGTTCCGAACCTGGGACAGATCGATCCGCAGAGCATCCCGCGCGACGCGGTCGTCGAGTGTATGGCGCGCGTGGATGCGTTGGGTGTGCATCCCGAAGCGACCGGCGCGCTGCCCGCTACCGCGCGCGCGATCATCGCGCCGCACGTGGCGCGGCAAGAATTGATCGTGCAAGCCGCGTTGACCGGCGACAAGCACGCTGCGCTCGCCGCGCTCATCACCGATCCGTTGGTGCCGAACCCGGCAACGGCGGCGCCGCTCCTCGACGAATTGCTCGCGGCAAACGCGCCGTATGTGCCGCCGCGCGCATAGGGCAAGTTTACGGAGGCAGTGTGAAAGCACTTGTCAATGGCACGCTCTACACACCGAACGAAACGATTGCCGATGGCATCGTGCTGATCGAAGGCACGACGATTCACGCGCTCGGCACGCGCGACGCGCTGACGATTCCGCGCGACGCGCAGGTGATCGACGCGCGCGGGTGCGCCGTCGTTCCCGGCTTGATTGACCTGCACACCTACGGTTGCCTCGGCGTGTCACTGACCGCGCCCGAGCGTGTGGCGGACGAACTCGATGCGTTCGCGCGCAACGTGGCGCGCTTTGGCGTCACGCGTTTTCTGATTTCGCCGACGATGGGCGATCGCGCGTTCATCGCGCGGATGTTGCGCGCGTTGGCGGACGCGATTCCGAATCTGCGGGGCGGTGCGCGCTGTCTCGGCATTCACCTCGAAGGACCTTGGCTCGATGCGGAGCAGCGCGGCGCGTTTCCGCGTGAGGTGTTGCACGCGCCAACACTCGACGAGGCGCGCGAATATGTGGACGCTGCGCGCGGCTATTTGCGAATCGTCACGCTCGCGCCGAATTTGCCCAACGCGTTGGAGACCGCGCGCTTGTTGCAGAGCGCGGGAGTCGTCGTTTCGCTGGGTCACAGCAGCGCGTCGTACGAATTGGCGCGCGACGCGTTGGCGTCCGGCGCGTTCGCGCTCGTCACGCACGTCTACAACGCGATGACGGGATTTCATCATCGCGCGCCCGGCGTGCTGGGTGCAGTGTTGAGTTCGGACGAGATCGCGGGGATGTTGATTTGCGATGGGTTGCACGCGCATCCTGCCGCTGTCAACATCTTGTTGCGCGCGCTGGGAGTGGATCGCGTGATTCTGGTGACGGATGCCATTCCCGGTGGCGGGATGACGGAGGGCACGTTCACGATGCTCAACCAAACCGCGCGCATCATAGATGGCATCGCGCGCTTGGAAGATGGCACGATTGCCGGCAGTATTCTAACGTTGAACCGCGCGGTGATGAACGCGCGCGCGTTCGGCGGGTTGACACTGAACGACGCGCTCAAGTTGGCGACAGTGAATCCCGCGCGCGTGCTGGGCGCGTGGAACGTCGGGAGTTTGAACGATGGCGCGGACGCGGACATTGTATTGTTGGACGATTCAGGCGAGGTCGCGTTGACGATGGTAGCGGGGCAAGTGGTGTATCGGCGTTGACCGATGATTGGATTTCGGCTTGTCCGAGTTAGGAGAATGCGATGCGAACTCGAATTTTCGATCTTGTCACCGTGGGGTGTCTGGGGTTCGTCGTGCTGACCGCGTTGGCGATGTTGGTGTATCCCGGCGGCACTGCCAGCGACCCGACGACGCGCGGGTATTCGTTCTTTACGAATTTCTTTAGCGATTTGGGGCGTACGCAAGCGCGCAATGGTGAGCCGAACCCGCTGGCGGCGTCGTTATTTTTCATTGCGTTGAGCGGCGCGGGCGCGGTGTTGATCGCGTTTTCAGTAGCGTTCGCGCGATTTTTCACGCGCACGCGGTTGGATCGCGCGCTAGCCACGTTGGGTGCGCTGGCAGGTGTCGTTGCGGGCGCGTGTTTCATCGGCGTAGCGTTCACGCCGGCGAATCTGGTGGGCGCGTTGCACAATCAATTCGTCTTTGGCGCGTTCGAAGCGTTCACGGTGGCGGCGTTGTGTTACTTTATCGCGCTGGTGCGCGCGCCGGATTATCCCAAACGATACGCTGTGGTGTTCGGCGCGTTCGCGCTGTTGCTGCTGCTCTATCTGGGATTGCTGTTTTTTGGTCCCACGCCGCGAACGCCCGAGGGCGTGTTGATTCAGGCGACTGGGCAAAAAATCATCGTCTATGCCGCGATCATCAGTGTGTTGCTCCAAGCGTTGGGCGCGCGCACGCGGTTAGGTAAGAGGGAGTGACGTCAGGTTTGCCGCGCACAATGTTGTGTGTTATACTAACGGCGCCGCGACAGAATCCAATCGAAGGAATTACTCGTGGGCGTAACCGTCTATCACGAGAGATGCGAATGGACAATGTAGGACAAATTCGAAATTTGTCCAATAGATTTGAAGGAGCACAATGAAATTTGTACAGCAAGTGGTTATTCTCGCTATTGTTGCAACAATTATCTTGGCGCTGGGGGCATGCAGTCCAAGCACTTCGCCCGCCCCTGTCGTGACGGCGATCTCGTCTCCGGTACCGGCAGCGACGGTGGTTTCTGCGCCCGCGCCAACGGCAACGTCACTACCTCCAACTCCGGCGCCGACGTTGGCGGCAACGGCAGCGCGCACAGTCGTTCCCCCGACTGTGACTTGGACACCGACGCCGTCTCACAAGAGTATGTTGGTTGCCGCGTTCAACGCCGCGCTCGGCAAGCTCAAGACGTATCGCGCCACTGTTCTGGAAGAGAATCGCGACGTTGACGTCATTTTGCCGGATCGTTTTGCGCAAAACGGTTTTGATCCGATCGTAAAAATCGGTGGAATGCTCTATACGTACGATGCGCGCGGCAATCTGCGCGCGGGACCGGCGAGTAGCGTACCCTTCTTTGATCGGGTGAGTATTCCTTGGCTGCGGGATCGCTTTGCCGAATCGCCCCAGGTGGTTTTGCTGGGTCCCGCAACAATCGAGGGTACGCCGTGCATCGGTTACTCTGGCTCTTTTGCAGTGACGAAGGTCACGCCGCCCAAGACGCCGGGGGGTACGCCGGAGGTCGCGCAGATAGCGCAGCCGGTCAAGATTTGGTTTGCGACGAGCGATGGCTTTCCGCGTCGCGTTGAAATGGGCGCGCCGACCCCGCTCACGATTACTTTTTTCGATTTCAATGCAGAGATACCTCCGATTGAACCGTTGCAGTGAGGTGGTGGCGTGTCACAGACAAACCTTTGTTTTTGCCAAGCGTCTGTGTTCCCTGTGCCTCTGTGGCACGACCGAGCAGTTCCGCGAGAGAACAATTTCAAAATTCGCTCGCGTCGCGCTTGACAGTTTAAGGCAAATCGTAGTATAATAGCGTCAAGTTGATGCACTAATGCGGCGGGATAATGGCAAGCAGGGCGTCAACAGATGTAATGGCCCCCAAGAGGGCATCCATCCTAAGGAGGATGAAAATGAAGAAATTGGTCTTCGCGCTGGTTGTTGTTGCCATGTTGTTCGTGTTGGCACTGCCAGCCGCCGCGCAGGGTCCGGTCGTCGTCACGACCGACCAAGGCAAGAAACCCGTGTTCGTCCGCGCGGCAGGTGACAACCTGGATCCGTTTGGTGGACTTCCCCTGCTCTCCTCGACTGGTGGCTTAGGTGCTGCGAGTCGCTATGGCGCAGGTGGACCGTTCTCCAACCTCGTTCCCGGCGGCAAGCCGAGTGACAAGAGTGGGAACGGCACGATTCCTCGACGCTCCATCTACATTGGTGGCGCGTGGTCTACCGTCTCACCGCCAGATCAAAAAGAACTCCCCGCCTGCGCGACCGTCACGATTCCGGCGGGTTCGTCTCGCTGGTTCAAGATGGACACCTGGAAGGACTATCGCCTCCAGATCTGGCTCGATGACGAACTGAACGGCGCGAAAGCGCCCAGCGGCAAGTCCGTCTTTGGCGCCGCCTCCAATTACAACTGGGGCACTGATCCCGAGAGTGTCTGGCGGTGGTACACGCTGGATACGCCGGGTGACACCACGGACATGTTCATCGAGGGCTTTGCGGTGGAGATCTTCAATCCAGATGCAATGCAGCCCAACTTTGCCTATGCCCCACCGAACGCCGCGTTGTACACGCTGGGAACAGACACGCGCTATACGCGCTCTTCGCAGGGTGCGCCGTATGCTAACAGTGGACGCGGTTTGAGTCTGGCAGGCATCATCAGTCTCTCGACATACTACACCTGGGCAGAACAGAACCTGAACCAGCCCGATCACCTGCTCTGGCACGAAGGCAAGTATGACGGCTGGGTGCACGCGCGTGTCTTCAATCAAATGATCTGGGACGGCACCGTCTCGGTCTGCTCGTACCGCGCCAAGTAATCTGGAACGTAACCGTTCTGGCACGCGCATCAACTTCCAGTTCGCTGGATGTGCCAAGCGGAATGGGTAACCTACCCTTGCCGTCTCTCCCGCACAAATCGAACAAGATGTCCTGGCTTGCCGGACAGCAGGGGCGGGTTACCTAACTGCAAGTCAACGAACGCGACAGAAGGTCAATCTGTCGCGTTCGAACTTGTTAATGAGCAATGATTCCAATCTTCATCGTCTCTGAAAACAAGACCGCCGATGGACGACTGCCGACCGCCGCAGGTGTTCATCCTACTAGGGACGCACTGTCAAGCGAACGGTGCATTCCTAAACCTTCATCTCTTTTCATTCTCGCCATTTTTTCGATTCTCTTTTTCTCCTTCGCCACGCTGCCCCACGTCTTTGCCGCGACGCCCACGCCCATTCCCGGCGCCGCGCAAGCCATCGTTACGGTGGAGGCGTTGAACGTGCGCGCCGCGCCAAGCGCGACCGCAGCCATCGTCGGTCGCTTGAACAAGGGCGCGACGGTACAGATTCTCGCGCGCACCGCCGATAATTCGTGGTGGCAAATCGCGTTCCCCGATGTGACGAATCGCGCGTGGATTGCTGCGCAGTACACGCAGCTCCTCGACCCGGTCAGCGCGATTCCCATTTGGGGCGCGGCAACCGCCGTACCAACGCGTACCGCGACGAGCCAGCCCAGCACGCCGACGAACACGCTCACCGCAACGGCGACGCGCACGCCTACGGCAACGAGCACCTCTGCCGATACACCCACCGCGACGGCGACGCCGACCGCGACCGGTACGCCTACCGATACGCCGACCGTGACGCCGACGAGTACACCCACCAGCACGCCGACAAGCACGCCCACGTTGACGCCAACCGCCACGCCCACCTACACCCCTTCGCCATCGCCGACGCCAACGCAACAAGGGCGCAATCCCAGCGCGGCGTCCATCGGCTACAACACCGATACGATGATTCGCCGTTTCTCGACGATTTGGTACCGCTTTGAATATCGCGGCGATCGTTCGCCCATCAACGTCACGCTCGATGGTTTCGGTGTACAAGATTTGGAATTGCAAATCTTTACGCCGGAACAAGTGGACGCCAAGGCGAATCAAGTGCGCGGCGCGCCGGTCGGACGCGGTAGTCCCACCAAGCCCCAAACCGTCTCGTGGAACGGCGGCTTTCCGCAAGGCGGCACGTTCTACATCGCTGTCGTCAACAAAACCGATCGCACGATCATCTACCGGCTCAACGTGACCGGTCCCGCGGTGACTGCCAGCGCGATCACCGCGCCGGAGCCGAACGCCGACGCAAACGATCTGCGCGATTTTCCGCGCGTCAAAATCGAAGTGAGTACACCGACACCGCGCGCGGTCGTCCCGATGGATTACCAACTGGCGTGGGAGTCGCTCGGTTTGCTGCTGCCCAAGTTGGACGAAGCGGCACTGACCAACTATGGCATCTTTCATCCGCCCGAATTGGGTATTCCGCCAGTCGTCTTGACGATTCCCAAGCCGCCGGAGCAATGCACACCGCCGAATCAAGTCGGCGAGGTCGTTACGCGCACCATCAAACTGTGTCCGAACAGCGTGTATATGAATTTGAACGTCGCGGGCGCGGGGATCGGCGTTTTTGGCGATGACGCTGGCACCGCGATCGTCAAAGGCGAAGGGCGCAGCTTTGCGCTGACCGCCGTAGGCGAGCGCCTGACGCTGCAGAATTTGAAAGTGCAAGCGTCCACCGATCCGCTCGACGCGAATATCTGGCTCTGTCAGTACGAAAAATGCGGCGATGGTCCGAACGCGTTTCCGGGTAGCACGGTGTACGGCGGCGGTATCCTGCTCAAAGCATCTGGCTCGCTCGTGAGCGATGTGACGGTGAGTGGCGGCACGACCGGACTGGCTATCATCGGCGGCGCGGACAATTACATCATCAACAATCGCTTTCTGTATCAAACCGGCTGGTCGTCGTACAATCGGTACCTGACGCGCAATTATTTTATGGGTAACGCGTTCCACTATGCCAATCGTAGTTGCAAAGCGCCGACGGGCAAGGGATTTTTCCAAAGTGGTTGCGAAACGGCGGGCTGGCTGTGCATCAGTTGCGTGGATGTCGTGCTGACGGATAACGAATGTCGCGGAAGCGGCAATTGCTACTACGTCAACGGTGATGGCGGCGTGCCATCGTTTAACGTGAAATTCTTCCGCAACACCTGTTTCGGTTCGCCCAACAATTGCTTCGAAGCGACGTACTCCAAAGGTATCTGGTTCGAGAAAAACACCGCCGCGCGCGATCCCAAAACCGGTTTAGAGTGCAACTATCCGTTCTGGGTTGGTGGCTCGGAAATCATTTGGGGGCGCGATAACAATTGGGCGTGTACCGTCAGCGCGGATCGCGCCAAAGCGCGCTCGCAGAGTTCGACGGAGAATCCGTAGGCAGTGGGACAGTGGGATAGTGGGACAGTGGGACAGTAGGACAGTGGGACAGTGGGACAGTAGGACAGTGGGACAGTAGGACAGTGGGACAGTGGGACAGTGGGACAGTGCGGCGCGATTTGGGAATTTGACGCAAATGCGGTATACTGTGGTCGCAATTTCGCCTTGATGTCTGCGCTAACCCATCTCGCGCAAGAGGACGAAAAAATGCGCGACTGTCGGTGGTCAGCCGGCGGCAGTCGTAGTTTCAGAGGAGGTTTAGAATGAAAATCAGAATTCTCATCGGGACGTTCGTTGCGCTGGCGCTCGCGTTGGTCATCAGTTTCGGCTCGGTGCCTTCCGCCGCGCAAGGTCCTGAAACGGGCCCCACGAACGTTAGTCCATTCACCGCGGTCTATGCAGACTTTCGCTCGCATCAGATTCCCGCGGGCGCGTACCTGTGGTATATGTTCGACTACGGGGGCGGGAACAAACCCATCTACATGATCATCCCGAACGGTGGCGCGGTGGGACTCGAGTTTCGCGTGTACACGCCAGAGCAAGCGTACAACATCGAACTGGAGGACAAGTTTGTTGGACGCGGCAATCGAGACATGGTGCGCTGTGACGACGGTAAATGCGCGTCGCCCGATTTGACGTGGCGCGGCGCGTTCCACGCGCCCGGCACCTATTTCGTTCTGGTGATCAATCCGACGAATGTGTGGAAATCGTTCTCGCTGTTGATCACCGGCGAAAACGTTTCGCACGGTATTCCAACTCCCACGCCAGAACCATCATCCGTGCCGTTGACAACCACGACGCAACCGACGACCGGTATCACCGCCACGACAACCACGACGCAACCGACGACCGGTATCACCGCCACGACAACCACGACGCAACCGAC
>Ga0209018_1003005_pt1 | contig 11148 bp, 11 predicted proteins | sample YNPBryBLVA2012_FD_185814 | JGI IMG/M metagenome (GOLD analysis project Ga0209018, IMG submission 185814) | Anoxygenic and chlorotrophic microbial mat microbial communities from Yellowstone National Park, USA - YNP Bryant BLVA 2012 (SPAdes)... ...
GCTACGGGATGGCGGTCACCCCCTGGTCCACCGGCGGCAACACCGGGGGCGGCTGCATACCCCAGCGCGGGGGCATCCTGCTGGACCTGCGGCGCATGGACCGCATACTGGAGCTGGACCCGGAGAACATGACCGTGCGCATCCAGCCCAACGTGACTTTCGGGAAGTGCTACGTGGAGGCGGAGAAGCACGGGCTGCGCAACGCCAACCCCAGCGCGCCCGCCTCGGTCTCCATGCTCGCCAACTACCTGGACAAGGGGGTGTTCCAGGTGTCCAACCGTTACGGGGTGGGCACCGATTCCATCCTGGGCATGACCGTGGTGCTGGCGGACGGCAGCGTGGTGCGCACCGGCTGCGACGCCTACCCCGGGGTAGGGCACGTCTGCGTGGAGGGGCCGGGGCCCGACCTGGGCGGCATCTTCCACGCCTCCATGGGCATATTCGGGGTGGTCACCGAGATGGTCTGCCAGCTCTATCCCATACCCCGTTGCGAGGACGTGCAGTCCTGCGAGTTCGAGGAAGAGGACATGGAACGCCCCGCCGCCTACCTGCGCGAGTTGGCCCGCGAGGATTGCGCCATCGAGACCATCCTCTTCGGCGACGGTTACCTGGCACTGGGCGTCTCAGAGAACCAGGACGCGGCGGAGGTGCTGCGCCCCTCCCTGCCCCGCCACAACTGCATCGCCTTCATCGGGGGAGAGGACCAGGAGGAGGTGGACATGCGCCGGCGCCAGCTGCTGCGCATAGCCGAGCGCACCGGGGCCACCCCCTCCGCCGAGGCGCTGCACGAGATGCTCAAGGAGCTGCTGCCCTGGCGCAGGGTCTTCAAGATAATCCAGGTGACCCCGCGCATCGAGCGCTTCTCCGGCATGTTCGAGCTGTTCTGGTTCAACATCGAGATGGACCGGGCGGGGGAGCTGCACCGGCGCTTCACCAAGCTGGCCCGCCTCAACTTCCAGGACACCGACCCGGACAAGTCGGAGCTGCCCTTCCCGCCGGAGGAGGTCACCTTCTACCTGCAGCCCCTGGAGTTCGGGCGCACCGGCATGCTGGAGCTGGACGCCTTCCCCAACCAGGCGGAGCCGGAGGGGGTCAAGCGCGGCCTGAAGATGGCTTCGGAAGCCATACCGCTCATCCTCGAGAGCGGGGGGCTCTTCGACCGCCCCTACGGCGGCGTCAATTCCGGTTTCGGATGGATGCAGACACCGCGGCTCAGCGTTTACCGGGAGCTGCTGGGCGATTTCAAGGCCGCCCTGGACCCCGGGAACATCATGAACCCGGGGCGCCTGGCGCTGCCGGCGGAATGAAGGGCGGCGGCAGGGTTGAGGACGACGGATCGGGAGGAGCCGGGCTTTACCGGCAGGAAAGGGGGATGAGATGGGATACCTCTTCTTCAGCAAGGAATGGGCCCAGCAGGCCATCGACAACGTCAACGCCGACAAGGCCTTCTTCAAGGCGTCGCAGGGATTCGATTCCGACTTCCTCTTCACCGCCTACGCCGACCCGGCGCGGGGGGTGAAGGAAGACCTCTACGTCTACAACACCCTCCAAAAGGGCAAGGCGGGAGGGGTGGAGGTGGGCGTGAAGAAAGACGCCGCCATGAGCATCGAGGGGCCCTACCAGGTGTGGAAGGAAGTGGTGGAGGGCGGGAAAGACCCCATCAAGGCCATCATGAACAAGGAGTTCATCTTCCAGGGGGACCTCAAGAAGGTGATGAAGTACATGAAGGCGGTGAAGCTGCTCATGGACAACGTGCAGAAGGTCCCCACCGACTGGCACAGCAAGTGAGCGGCCCGGGCCCCGGGGAGACCGCCCGGCCGCCGCGCGGCAAGGGGAAAGGGGGCGGCCGCCGCCGCCCCCTATGTCGTCGTCCTTGCGGCCGGTCAGGGAAGTTCCGGGCCGCCCTTGAGGCCGAGCATCTGGCGCGCCTCGTCCGGCGTGGCCACCTCGCGGTCGGCCAGCTCGACGATCTTGGCCATCTTCTCCACCTGCTGCCAGGAACCCTCGGCCAGCACGCCCTTCTTGATGGTGACGTTGTCCTCCAGGCCGCAGCGGATGTGCCCGCCCTCCACCGCAGCGTGGAAAGCGCCGCGGAACTGGGCCGGCCCCACCCCGCAGGTGGACCAGGTGGAACCCTCGGGGATGAGCTCCATGAAGCGGTGGAAGTTGGCCAGGTCGAACCAGGCGCCGCCCAGCACTCCCCAGACGAACTGGAAGTGCAGGGGCTTGACGAAGAGCCCCTCCTGCTCCGCCACGAAGAGGGTGTTGTAGATGCCGCCCAGGTCGTACACCTCCAGCTCCGGCTTGGTGCCGGCGTCGCGCATGGCCGCGGCGAACTCGGTGAGCATGGCGAAGGTGTTGGTGAAGACGGTCTCGCCCAGCACCACGTGGTTCTTCCAGTCGCCCAGTGCGAAGTTCATGGAGTTGGTGTTGAGGGAGGCCATCTCCGGCTTGAAGGTCTTGACCACCTGGATGCGGTCCTCGGGGGCGACCCCGATGCCGATGGCGGTGGAGAGGTTGATGATGATGGGGCACTTCTCGGTTATCCCCTTGACGATCTCTCCCAGCTGCTCCAGGCTGGAAGTGGGCAGGCCGGTCTGGGGGTCGCGGGCGTGGATGTGCACGATGGCGGCCCCGGCGTTGTAGCACTTGTAGGCCTCCTCCACGAACTCTTCGGTGGTGTAGGGCACGGCGGGGTTCTGGTTCTTCATGGTGGCGGCTCCGGCCAATGCGGCCGTGATGATGCACTTGTCCGATAGAGACATGCTGACACCTCCTGTTTCTCTCCCTGGCTTCCACGAAAAGCAAATCTATCCTAATATCTCGACCGGGGATATTCAACCCCGGCGTACGTTGCGGCCTGCGGTGTTGCCGCTGCGGCGCGGGCCGCCCTTTCCCCCGGCCCGAAAGAGGCGGCGCTGCCGGTGAAGGCGCGCTGCTGCGGGTAACGAGGCTTGCTATACTGGGGTTGTGGGCGCGAGGTCAGGCGGGAAGGAAGCGGGAACGGCGGGGAAGAAGGATGTTGAGGTCGAGCAGGCTGCGGTTGATGATACTGGGGCTGCTCCTGGCCGTGGGTGCCGGGGCCGCCCTGGGGCTGCTGGCGCTGCGCGGGCGCTCCTCTTCCCTGACCGCGTCGCGGGGCGAATGTCCCATGGAGGGAAGGGAGCCCGCGCGCCGCTCCTGGCTGGAGTCGGGGCCGCAGCGCCCCCTGAACGAGCAATGGTCGCAGCGCTTGCGTGAGCCCCTGCCGGCCGCCCCGGCGGTGGCGTCGGGCAGGCTGTTCATCGGGGGCAAGGACGGCCACCTGTACTGCTTGGACGCCGGCAGCGGCCTGCCGGTGTGGGAGTACGACGCGGGCAGCGAGATCACCGCCACCCCGGCGGTGAACGGTGGCGCCGTCTTCATCGGCACGGGAGGCGGCCTGATCATCGCCATGGGCATGGACGGCAGGGAGATATGGCGCAAGGAAGTGGGGGATGCCGTCAGCGCGTCGGTGCTGCCGGTGGGAGACCGGGTGTACGCGGGGTCGCGCGACAAGCACCTCTACGCGTTGGACCGCGAGACCGGCGCGGAGGTATGGAAACACCGCATGGAAGGCCCCGTGGAGGTGGCCCCCAGCGCCGGGGAAGGGCACGTGTTCGTGCCCAACGGCGACGGCCTGCTCTATGCCTTCAAGGAGAAGAACGGGGAGCTGGATTGGTGCTTCGACTCCCGGGGATACTTCAAATATCCGGCGGCGGTATCCGAGGGGAGGGTCTACGTGCTCAGCGAGTTCGAGCTGTTCTGCCTGGACGTGCAGACCGGCATGGAGCACTGGAAACAGCCCTCCGGCAGCACCTATTACCGTTCCAACATAGCCGTGCGCGGCAGCCAGGTCATCGTCTGCCTGGGGAGCGGTTCCGGTGAGCAGGGCAACACCATGCACGCCTTCGAGGCGCGCACCGGCGACCAGCTGTGGAACAGGGCGGTGGGAGGGGCCGACAGCACCGCCCTGACCGCCACGGACAAGATGGTCTATATCGGCACCGACGAGGGGATCTACGCCTACGAGGTGGGCAGCGGGGCCCTGCAGCTCGACCAGAAGCTGCGGGGCATCGTCCCGCGGACGCTCACGGTGACCTCCGACGCCATCTACGCGGCCACCGAGAACTTCAGGGTGCTCTGTTACCGGCATATATAGCAGGACGCCGGGAGGGGGCCGTAGGCCGCCCCGGCGCAATGCCGCCTAGCCCCGATCGTGTTGCCGGTTATGGACATGCGGGGCATGTAGATAATAAACTCAAGTCAGCGCTTTTCGTCGGAATGTAAAAAATGACAACGGGCATCCGGGTCCGGGGGAGAGGGCATGCGGCCCCGGGCGCGCGTGCCGCTCCGCGCGGGCGACGGGTGCGTCCGCGGGACCGAGAGAAAGGACGAGCATATGCCGATAAGCATCGATCCCCTGAAATGCACCGCCTGCGCCCTCTGCGAGGAGGCGTGCAGCTTCCACCGCGACGAGGCCTTCAGCCTGCTCTCTTCCTCCATCATGCTCTACCGCGCCCAGGAGAAGAAGGATTACCTGGGGCTTATCCTCAAGCTGGAGGACAGCCTGGTGCTGGGAAAGGCGGAGGGCGTGGAGAGGGCCAAGATAGGGGAGCTGGCGGCCAAGGGCGGGGGAGGCGCTTCCGCCAAGCCCATCCTCATCCGGGAGGCCTGCGACGGCTGCGAGGGGTTGGAGGTGCCCTGGTGCGTGCGCTTCTGCCCCACCGGCGCCCTGCAGCAGGAGGTGGGATGATGGAGTTCCTCTACAACGGGAGCATCCTGGTGGTAGACCTGGAGTCGCGGGCCTGCGAGGAGCGGCCTTTCCCCCAGGGGTTCGCGGCCTCCGCCCTGGGCGGGGCGCGCGCCAACCTGGCCCTGCTGCGGGAGTTCCCGCAGGCGGGGCTGGCCCTGGGCTCGGGTCCCTTCACCGGTCTGCCGGTCCCCGGCGCCTGCCTGTCCGTGGCCACATGGAGGGAAGGGGGGTCTTTCACCCATACGCCCCTGCACCTCTTCGCCGGCGTGGAGCTCAAGCTCTCCGGCTTCGATTTCGTGGTGGTGCAGGGCAGCTCGGCCGAGCCCCTCTACCTATGGCTGCACGACGGCATCGCCGACCTGGAGCCGGCGGCGGGCCTGCCCCGGGACAACTGGGAGGCGGTGGATTCCCTCCGCCGGGAGCTGGGGGAGGACCTGGTGCAGGTGCTCATCGCCGGAGAGGGGCCCTGCCTGGGCCTGGGGTACTGGGCGAGCGCCGACCGCGTCGGCCTGGGCCGGGCCTGGAGGGAGATGGGCCTGCGGGCGGTCTGCGCGCGGGGGCTGGGCATCCTGGACGCCGCCGACCCGGAAGGTTTCGCCGGGGCTTGCGCGGACCTGGTGGGCGAGGTGCGCGCCTCTCTACCGGAGGGGAGGCACGGCCTGGAGGGGATCCTGGGGCTGCTGCGGGGAAAGGATTGCGATTACCCCCTGCCCTTGCTGCACCGCCGCCGCTCCTGCTTCGCCTGCCCCTACGATTGCAACGATTTCCTGAAGACGGAGGAGGACCCCTCACTCATGGGGCAGGAAGGGGAGGAAGAGCCGGGGATGCTGCTCACCGACGCCCGTTCCCTGGGTTTGCTGGAGGAAGCGGGGGCGGACCTGCGCGAGGGGGTTCGCCTGTTGCGCTGGGCCTCCCGGCTGGGCGCTTTCCCGGCGGGAGCGGCCAAGGCGGGGACGCAGGCCGCGGAGGAAGAGCTGCTCGCGGCCGGGCCGGAAGGGTGGGAAAGGGAGGAAGGCCCCTTCAGCTCCTGGGCACCGCCCCTGCCGCTTCCCGGGGGAGCCGACCGCAAGGAGCGGCAGGCGTTGGGATATACCCTGGGCATATGCCCGCTGCTGATGATGTTGAGCCCGGCCCTCACTCCGCAAGCCCTCTGCGACCTGCTGGAGAAGGGGATGGAGCTGGAGATATCGCCGGAGGAACTGGTGGGCCTCTGCGTGGAGGCCGCGGGCTAGGGCCCGCCGGGAGCCGCCGTCGCAGGCGGTCCGGCGGAGGAAGGCCGTAAAACGCATGGAAAGGCAGGCATGAGCGTAGGCATCTATTCGGGGGAGGGCGCCTCCCATTCCTGGACCTGGTTCGCCTCCTTCCTGGAGGGGCTGGGGTCGCGCGATTACCGCTTCCTGGAGGGAGAGGACCTGCGCGGCGGCAAGCTGGACGGCCTGAGCGCCGTGATGATAGGCGGCGGCGACGTGGAGGGCATAGCCCGGGCGCTGGGGGAGAAAGGGGCCCGCGGCCTGCGAGGCTTCGTGGAGAAAGGCGGCCTCTACCTGGGCTCCTGCGCCGGCGCCTACCTGGTCATGGAGAGGGTGAAACTACCTCCCTATGCCCCCTTCCGCCTCATCGACGCGGGCATGGCCAACTTCTCCCCGGCGCCGCCTCCTCCCTTGAACCTCCCCCACAAGTACAAGGTGCCCTACGGCAGAGGCTTCGTCTTTCACCCCGCCTACGGGCCGGTTTGGGTGGAGATGGAGGAAGGAACCTTCCTGGGCGAGCTGGGCACGGTGGCGGCCGCCCTCTACGGGGGGCCGGTCATCGTCCCGGGCAAGGGCTGCGAGAGCCTGGCCGTTTACCGGGGGATGCACGGGGGCTGCCTGCCCATGGTGGAAGAACGCCTGCTGCGGCGCCTGCTGCAAGGTACCTGCGCCGCCGCCCGCGCCCGCCTGGGCGAGGGCGCCGTGTACATATGCGGGCCCCACTTCGAGTGCCCATATTACCCGCAGGGAGCCCGGGTGCTGGCGCGCATTCTGCAGGAAGAGAACATCTACAATGTGAAGAAATTACCAGACGGGCAACCTGCCAAGGCGGGCACCCGCAAGAAGGAAAGGGCCCAGCGGAACCCGGCGGCCGCGAGGGCGGGCAACGGCGGGCGCAGCGCCCTGGAGGACGCCAGGAGGGAGCTTTCCAACCTGCGCATCGCCGCCCGGGGCATGGAGTCCTACGAGGTCCGCTGGACCCTCGGCACCAAGGTCTGGGAGCCGGAGAAGATAATCTACTACGCGGAGTTCCTCTGGGAGAGGGTGGAGGAGCTCCAGGACTGCGCCGGCTCGCAGGGAGCGCAAGCTGACCTGGAGGAGCTGGCCTCGCGGGCGCAGGAGTCCCGCCGCGCCCTGCGGGACTTGAGGGAGCGCCTGGAAAGGGGAGAGGAGACCGACGCCCCGGCGGAGGAGCTCTTCCGCCGTTTGCGCCTGCTGGCGGTGCGCCTGCTGGAGTGCCTGCGGGATCACGGGGGCAGGGGCGTGAGCCTCGCCTAGGAGAGCAAGAAAGGAGGCACGGCTCTTGCGTAAGCTGTTGAACTTCTGCTTGATAGCGGCCGCAGCCGCCCTGCTGGCGGCGCCGGCCGGCTGCGGAGGCGGCCCCGAGACGGGCTCCACCCTGCGCCTGGGGCACCTCAACCAGGACCTGCACCAGCTGGCCTTCTTCGTGGCCGAGAAGAAGGGGTTCTTCCGGGAAGAGGGCCTGGACGTGAAAGTGTCCGGCGTATACGCCAGCGGCCCCGAGGAGATGGCCGCCTTCCAGGCGGGAGCCCTGGACGCCGGGTACGTGGGCATGGCCCCGGCCATGGTCGCCGTGGCCAACGGCAGGGCCGAGGTGAAGGCGCTGGCGCAGGCCAACCTGAACGGTTCCGCGCTGGTGGTCCACAACCCGCCCTCCATCTTCGGGATGGAGGACCTGCCGGGACGCCGGGTGGCGGTACCCAACCCGGGCACCATGCAGGACTTCCTCCTGCGACGGGCCCTGGCCGAAGCCGGCCTTTCCATCGGCGACCTGCAGGTGGTCTACATGGCGCCCCCGGAGATGCTCTCCGCCCTGTCCTCCGATTCCTTGGACGCCTGCCTGGTATGGGAGCCCTTCGTGGCCCGGATGGAGGCGGAGGGAGTGGGTTCGGTCATGCTCGACTCCCGGCTCATCTGGGAGGACCACCCCTGCTGCATACTCGCCGTCTCCTCGCAGTTCCTGAGGGATAGGCCGGAGGATGCGCGGGCCCTGCTGCGCGCCCACCGCAAGGCCACCGCCTTCATCAACGAGCATCCCGACGAGGCGCTTCAGCTGGCCGTGGAGTTCACCGGGCTGAGCGAGGAGGTGGCCGCGGCGGCCATGCGCCGCATCACCTTCACCGACTCCCTGGACGAAAAGGCCACCATGGAATACGCCCGTTTCCTGGGCGAGCAGGGGCTGGCCCCCATCGACGACCCCTTGCGATTCGCCTCGGATTTCCTGTTCGAGCCATGAGGCGCAAAGGAGCGGCCGCCTCTCCTGCGGGGGCCAGGGCAGGCGAGGCGGCGCCCCCGTCCCTGGCCGGGGCGGCCCGGGCGCCTGGAGGGAGCGAGGCGGGGCATGGGGTGACCGGCGGAAGCGGACTTGGCGGCAAGGCGGGAGAAGCGGGATGACGGGCAAGCCCTTTCCCTGGCAGCGGGAGGACCTCCCGCCGGCCCGGCGCTGGGGGCTTGGGATCTGCGGCCTGGTGGCCTTCCTGGGTCTATGGCAGCTGTTGGGCTGGCTGGGCTGGCTGGGCGCCACCCCCTCTCCCGCCGCCGTGGCACGGGCGGTCGCCCGCCTGGCAGGCCAGGGAGACCCCTTCATGCGGCGCAGCCTCTGGTCGCACGTGGGAGCGTCGCTCTTCCGCATCCTCTGCGGGTTCGCCCTGGCCGCCGCGGCCGGTACCGGGATGGGCCTGCTCATGGGATGGAACGCCGTCCTCCGCCACCTGTTCCGTCCCCTGGTGGAGATGCTGCGCCCCGTACCTCCCATCGCCTGGGTGGTGCTGGCCATACTGTGGTTCGGCATCGGCAACGCTCCCGCCGTGTTCATAGTCTTCCTCGGCGCCCTGTTCCCGGTGCTGCTCAACGTGGTCTCCGGGCTGGAGTCGTTCGACCCGGTCCTGGGCGAGGCGGCGGTCACCCTGGGGGCATCCCGGGCCCAGGTCCTGTTCCGGGTGGCCTTCCCCTCCGCCCTGCCCCAGTTCTTCACCGGGCTGCGGGTGGGACTGGGGGTGGCTTGGATGAGCCTCATCGCCGCGGAGATGGTGGGGGTGGGGACCAGCGGGCTGGGCCTGATGATCGAGTCCTCCAAGACCATGTGGCGCCTTGACTACGCGGTGGCGGGCATGGTGGTCATCGGGGCGGTGGGGCTGGCCCTGGATTTCGCCATGCGCCGCGTGGAGGCCTACTTCCTGCGCTGGAGGTGAGGGAGGCGGAACCGTTCCTCCAGGTGATCGATCTCCGCAAGACCTTCCGGGGAAGGAGAGGGATGCCGGACCTGGAGGTGCTGGACGGGGTTTCCCTGGAACTGCAAAAGGGCGAACTGGCCTGCCTGCTCGGCCCCAGCGGCTGCGGCAAGACCACCCTCCTGCGCATCGTCGCCGGGCTGGAGGGGGCCGACGGCGGCGAGGTGGTGCTCGAGGGAGGCGAGGCAGGCGGGAAGGTGAGCCGGGTGGGGATGGTCTTCCAGCAGTCCGCCCTGTTCCCCTGGCGCAGCGCCCTGCGCAACGTCTCCTTCGGCCTGGAGATGCGCCGCGGGCGCGGGAGGAAGGAGGCGGAGGAGAGGGCGCGGGAGCTTCTCCGCCTGGTGGGGCTGGCCGGGTTCGAGCGGCACTATCCCCGCGAGCTCTCCGGGGGGATGCTGCAGAGGGCGGCCATCGCGCGCTCCCTGGCGGTGGAGCCCGAGGTCCTGCTGATGGACGAGCCGTTCGGCTCCCTGGACGCGCAGGCGCGCAACTCCCTGCAGGAGTTCCTGGTGGAGCTGTGGGAAAAGACCGGGCTGACCATCCTCTTCGTCACCCACAACGTGGACGAGGCGGTCTTCCTGGGCGGCAGGGTGTTCGCGCTGACCGCCCGCCCCGCCCGCGTCCACCGGGTTTACGAGATACCCCTCAAGCGTCCCCGCGACCGCACCTCCCCCGGGTTCGTGGGGATCAGGCGGGAGATACTGGCCTACCTGGCGGAGCAGGGGGGGCCGCAGGGCGGATGACGCGTGTCATACATGGACCACCTCTCCCGGAGTAGATTTGTCTGAGGAGGATAACGTAAAGCCGGAGCCGAAAGGAGACGAGATGCCCATATTCGACTACCGCTGCGAGAGATGCGGCCACCGCTTCGACCACTTCTTCCGTTCCCAGGAGGAGGAGGAGAGGTTGAAGATGGTCTGCCCGCGCTGCGGCTCGGAGCGGCTGCGCAAGCTCATATCCATCTTCGGCACCGGCAGGGCTTCCGACGCGGGCTGCTCCAGCGGGCCGTCCAAGTCGGGCTGAAGCCCCTGGTGAACGCCCCGGTCGGGGCCAAGCGCCACGGCGATAAGCGGGGGCAGCGCTTCGGATGGGTCATGGCAAGGAGCGAGGAACATGGAAGCGATCATCTTCCCGTTGATATTCGTAGCCGTCTGGTTGATCATGGTGCGGCTGGTGCTACCGCGCCTGGGGGTGCCCACCTGAATGTCTCCCGCCTGCCGGTCCGGCAGTAAGGGTGGAGATGAAGCCAGACCGGGCGAGGAGGGGGAGCAGGCGCCCCCGGATCGTTGAAGCCGTAGCGCGGCAGGGGAACGCACCTCAACCGGCCACCGCCGGAAGCCCCCTCTCATTGACACGGGCTCCATCCTGCGCCTATTATTATGGCATCCGTTTTATGACATCAAGTCAGTAAGGCCCGCAGGCCCGTGGTGCATGTTCGAAGGGGTGAGGAGCTGTGACCGTATTGCGATCCCAGGTGGAACCGAAGCTGGCGGAGCGCGCTTACCGGGAGCTGTTGGATGCGCTGGGCGAAGAGAAGGTGACCCGCAACCGCACCATCCTCTTCAGCTATTCGGGCACGGCCCTGCCCATACCCAAGACCATGCCGGACATCGTGGTGAGCCCGCGCTCGGTGGAGGACGTCCAGGCCACCCTGAAGATAGCCAACCGGCTGGTGGTGCCGGTGACCCCCATCGCCAGCGGGACCCTGGAGCCCTCGGTCATACCCAAGGCGGGCGGCATCGTGCTGGACACCTACGCCATGGACAACATCCGCGAGATAAACGCCGACGCGGCCTACGCGGTCATCGAGCCGGGGGTTTCGGTGGGGAAGCTGTCCCGCGCCATCGCCCCCCACAATTTCCGCACCTGCCTG
>Ga0209018_1003007_pt1 | contig 11138 bp, 9 predicted proteins | sample YNPBryBLVA2012_FD_185814 | JGI IMG/M metagenome (GOLD analysis project Ga0209018, IMG submission 185814) | Anoxygenic and chlorotrophic microbial mat microbial communities from Yellowstone National Park, USA - YNP Bryant BLVA 2012 (SPAdes)... ...
CCACCCAACAGATAATACAAAATATTTGCAGCACGCATCTGTTGAATCAAACCAAGTTTTGAATATGTATTCGGGTAATGTTACAACCGATGGCAATGGAATGGCAACGGTAACTCTTCCATCATATTTCAAAGAAATTAATACAGATTATCGCTATGTGTTAACTGTTGTGGGTCAAACCTTTGCTCAAGCCATTGTTTATCAGGAAATTGATAGCAATAACCAATTTAAAATCAAAACAAGCGAACCAAATATAAAAGTATCTTGGCAAGTAACAGCAAAAAGAAACGATACATATTTGCTAAACAATCCATTCAATGATGTAATTAATAAATAAAAAAGGTATTTTAATGAAAAAAGTAATTCTAATTCTCGTTGCAATTTTGATTAATTGCTCTTCTTTTGCCCAAACACCTAAAATCGCGGCTTATGTGATTGGTGGAGGTGGTGGAGTAATACAAAATTCTTCGAATGTAGTCAAAGGCACAATTGGACAGCCTGCAATAGGAATATATATGAATAATTCAAATATTGCAAAATCTGGATTCTGGTATATGTTGGGACCAAATAACTCACTTCGTTCCCCCAATTTGCTCACTCCTCCTAATAATTCAACTAACATCAACCTTGATCCAATTGTTCAATGGTCACCAGTATTGGAAGCAAGTTATTACACTATTCAAGTTTCGACAGATCCATTTTTTTAAATCTAATAGTCAATTTTAATTGACATCAACTCAATACTGGCTTCAGAACTTACTAAATTCAACAATTTACTATTGGAGGGTTAAAGCACATTCTATTGATAAGGAAAGTGCTTGGTCGTCTGTTTGGAACTTTAAAACATTTCCTCTTCCATTAGGTGTTCCCAATTTAATATCTCCTAACAAGAATGCAACAAATGTTGATATTAATCCAACTTTGAATTGGTCTTCTGTTAATGATGCAACACAATACGATGTTCAATTATGGAAGAAGAGTAATAGCCAAATGATTGTGAATACAACAGTTGCAACTACCAACCATTCGGGATTTACATTAGAGTACTCAACAGAATATGAATGGAAAGTACGAGCAAAGAACAGCGAGCAAATTGGCAATTGGTCCTCGACATTCTCGTTTACAACATTACCACCAACATTACCAATAGTTAGCACAGCAAATGCTACAAATATAGAAGTAACCACAGCAACAGTAGGAGGAAGCGTAACAGGTGGTTCGGGCACAATCACAACAAGAGGAATCAAATGGGGCACAAGTGAGAATAATTTAAGCAACACATCAACCAGCGGAAGTGGATTAGGCTCGTTTACGATTAACCTCACAAATTTAACACATTCCACAACATATTATTATCGAGCTTTTGCAACATCGGAATATGGCACTGGCTATGGCGATATAAAGAGCTTTAAAACAAAGGACGCACCACCATTTACAGTAACAATAGGCGATAAAACAACCTGCAAATATCAACCAATTGCATTAGGCTCGGATTTAAAAATCGACGGAGGATCGGGTAATTTTAGTTACACTTGGGCACCCGCAAGCCTGTTGGATGATGGGTCGAAAGCCAATCCAGTATTTTTGAACCCAACAATAACAAGGAACTTTACACTAACAGTAAAAGACAATGTATCAAATGTATTGATAACTAAAACGATATCCATAACAGTAATCGAAACACCAGCAGCAGCAGTAACATCATATTTGTCGAGAAAAAATTCACAACCACCATTTAATTTAAATACATTGGTAACAACGCGAACGGGACAATCACCATTTGTGGACAAGTGGTATGATGTTAACTTTAATGAGTTAAGCAATTCAGTAGTCGATCCACCGATAGGAACTACAAAGTACTACCATAAACTATTCGATGCGACAGGATGCGCAAGCTCATACAAATTAACAACAATATACACAACCTCTGGTCGTGAGATAGATGAAGAGAACATAGTAAATTCAAATAACTATACATTTGCAGCAAGCATCTCGCCCAATCCCGTAAGCACATCGACCGAGTTAATAGTATTATTCCAGCAACCAACCGAAGTAGAAATATCGCTTATCGATATGTCTGGACGGACAATTTACGAAGAAAAATTCAATAATACATCTTTGGAATTAATACATAAGTTCGATTTTGAAAGCTACTCGCCGGGTGTTTATTTAATACAAATAAAATCAATCGACGACATAGCAAATATAAAATTTGTGAAGTATTAATAATATAACCTATAAATCAGAAAATAAAAAAAAAGGTCGGAGAGGAATCTTCGACCTTTTTTTATACAATTAAAAAAATCCCTGATGTTTTGATAATTTTTTAATTAATTTTGTGAAACAAATTCATATTTTTTTTTAAATCAATGTTTTTTTAAATTCCAATACTATTCGAACAACTCGGACAATGTGTGGAAATCGGTATGTAGTTTTTCAACCTTATCTTTTAAATTCTTGTCTTCTTTGGTCAAGTTTTTGTTTTTGTTAATGTATTTTTCTAAATCTTTGACAGATTTTCTTAATTCTTTTACTATTTTATTGAATTCTTTGGTTTTGTTGGCATAATATTCGGGTAATTTTACTTTATCTAATTGATTGAGAACTGTGAACATTTGTTGAATGTCGTTTTGCATTTCCACCAAATTAAAATCGGGATAATTGCGATGATACAATTTGGCCATAGCTTTATGGAAATCTTCGACTTCTTTGACATAGGGTTTAGTCATCGATACCATCAACTCATAAATTTGATGGAATTGTTCGACTGCATTGAGCATTTGTTGTTCATTATTTTCGTCTATTCCTAACTTTATGTTAGTTAATGCCACTCGAAGAGCTTTCACTCCTCGACTCCACTTTTCTTTGCGATCTTCCAAGCCTGCTGGAACTTCGGATTTTTCCATATTGCTAACGAATTCCTCTGCTTTGGGATAGATTTCTTTAATCAACTTGTAATCTTTGTTTACCCAGCCGTCGTGCCACAATTCGTGCATAGTATCGGCAAAATCGTCAAGCATTTTTACTTTGACAACTCCATTATTTTTTTGGTCATTGCAATCTTTAGCTTTTTTATCGGCTGCAATTAAATTGATGGATAGCAAAAATATTGCAAAAAAAGCAATTTTTAGTGTTTGTTTCATAATATAAACTCCTTTATTTACAAAAATAATTAATTAATTCTTTGTTCGATAATTTCTAATACTTCCTTGCAATTAATTTCGGCTTGTTTAACGATTTCGCTTGCTTCTTGATGGACATTATCTTTGAAAGATTGGTCTTGAATTTGTGGCAAATTGATTAATACGTTTCGGTATGCTCCCCAAATTCCAACTTCTAAAGCACGAGCACCAACTTCAATATCCGAATGAGAAGCAATATTTCCGTATAGAGCAACTTGTTTAACCTCGTTCCATATTGAGTTCGCAAGTTTCATAGTGGTTAATGGAACTTCGATTGCTTTTTTTAGTCCAAGTTGCATTTTTTCGTTGCGAACCTTTTGCTCTTCCTCGGTATCTTTTGGAAGTCGCATTGCTGCCATATATTCATCAAATGCTTGTGTATCACGGTCAATCATTGGAATTAATTCTTGGGTTATGTTGTAAAGCTTGGGTAGAACTGAGCGGATTTCCTTATCAACATTTTCAAATTTTCGTATACCATAAGTTAATTGACCAACCATAGTTGCCAAAGCAGCACCAATTGCAGCAATTGCTGCGGATGCCGAGCCGCCACCTGGTGATGATGTTCGCGCTGCAATCTGGTTGATAAACTCTTTGAGCGTCATATTAATTAAAGGTTGATTGCTCTCGTCTTCAATCATAAATTCTATGATTTTCTTCTTTGGGTCGAATGGTGTTATCGAATTTAATCCTAATCTATCGACAACCAATTTGATTTTGGAATCGATATCCAACAACATAAGATTTTCTTTCTGTATATAATAATCAGCTGCCATAAGTATTGCATTCAAAGGAATTAAACCAACAATTTCCGAGCCTGCTAATGCGACCTTTAAATTGCGGGCTTCGTTCAAGGCAGCTTCGAAGGCAATATGTGGGGGCGTGATTTCGAAATTAGTTAAATTCATCGAAATTTGTGCTGTTTTGTATTCATCAACGTACCAACCTATTGCTTTGACTTCTTTTAGCAAACCGGGTTCGGCTTCGCCACGGCCTATTTCCCTTAAATTTAATGCGATACGATGAGCCTGTTGCTTTGTGCCTAAAACATTTATGTTGTAAGCAATTAAAAAGTTACGGGCGCCAGTCACGGTTGCTCCCCATTCTGGAACAAATTCAGCTGGTCCGTAATCCGGCTTCCATTCGGGTAATTTTATTTTATGTGGAAGACCTTCGAATTCTCCTTCACGAATATCAGGCAATCGTTTGCGATAATCCCTGTGGGATGCATATTCATACAAGTATACGGGAACAACGAGTTCGTTGGCTAATCTTTCGGCAAATTTTTTGGATAGTTCGACGCACTCGTCCATTGTTACATTGCTAATGGGGATGAATGGACAAACATCAAGAGCACCCATTCGGGGATGTTCACCACTATGTTTTTGCATATCAATCAGTTGACGAGCTACTTTAGCAGCATTAAGAGCTCCTTCCAAAACAGCATTAGGTTCTCCAACAAATGTGTACACTGTTCGATTGGTCGATTTCCCTGGGTCGACATCTAAAAGTTTACATCCAGGTGTTTGGCGTATTGCATTGGCAATTTTCTCGATAATTTCAGGATTTCGTCCTTCAGAGAAATTAGGAACGCATTCAACAATTTTTTTCATTTGATTATCCTTGAATTTTATAAACTTCAATTTTATCTAAATCGCCAATCCATCTATCTGTGGTTTGGTCTTGTGGAAATATTAAAAAGTAATTTTTGAAAATTTTATCTATTGTATCTTTTGGAATTGAATTCATTTGTAGATAAATCTTATAAACTTGCATATAGGTAAACACTTGTTTGACTTTTTTAAGGTCATTTTCGGTTATCGTCGTACCCGAAATACCACTTATTCTAACTGTATCTGGTATAATTAATTTTTCGCGAAATGCAAGAAAAGCTGGTATTTTAGAGATTTTAGGTGATATGTCCGAAAATGAAAAAGTCACTTTTTTCCCATCTTTACCATATGCTATAAAGAAATAGCTAGAAGTTTGATTCTGGTCGAAATCACAATTAAATTTCTCAACCACCTTGAAAAAGTGAATTCCTTGACATTCCTTGATTAGTTTCTTTTTGGAAGTGTAGAATTGCAACGAGACAAAATCATAGTTTTCCAAAAGATTATCGTTTAAATAAATCTCGCAAATTTTAGTATCTCCTGCACTAGATGAAAAAGTTAAAAGTGCAAAAGTTAGTATTATTAACAATTTAAGTTGCTGCATTAAATTTGAATTAATTATAAATACAAAATTAAGTCAAAATTTTGAACAATTCTTTAAACAAATTGATAAATTAATTAATTTTGAACCTTTTTTGGTGAATAATGAAAATTATAAATCGAATTTCGTTAATAATTGTGGTGTTTGCGGCAACTTTAAATATTCGATTATCAGCCGGTGATGGATTGTTATTTAAGCCATTGATAGGAAATATTTACGAAAGCCGATTGGGTGGAGTTTTAACAAATAACCAAGATAAATTAAGATTGGATATTGGCGGAAATTATGATTTCTATCAAAATACAGCAAAACCAAGTTTTTTATGGGCAATTGGAGGAGAATTTTTCACTTATACACGGTTGAGGAGTGAAGGAAATTTTAAATTTCCAGTGGAAACAACCGACTTTTATTTTGGAATAAATGCATCATTTAAATTTTCGATTATAGATCTACCAATTGAATCTCGATTGAGAATTGCACACATTTCAACCCATCTATCAGATGGCTATTCGAGCAATAGCGTTTTTTTTCAAGAGCCATTTGTTTATTCCCGAGAATTTTTGGATTTAACATTTGCAAGTAAATTTGGTGATTTTCGACCCTATCTGGGCAGTATCATTGTATTTTCTTATATTCCCAAAGATGTAAATCTGATTATTCCCCAACTTGGATGTGAATACAGAAAGCATTTATTCAGTCAATTCGATTTTGCACTTGCATACGACCTAAAAATAAATGGATATCAAGACCAAAATTTACAAAAAAGAATTTATAAAGCAATGAATATGATTGTCGGCGGTATTATGATTCGTACTGATGAAAATCGAGGTATTTTTTTTAAAATTGAAAGGTATTTTGGTGCAAACTACTACGGACAATTCTACAAGCAGTGCGATAATTACTATGGAGTTGGGTTTGAATTAGTGTATTATTAGTGACTTTTATCTTATAGTAGATTATTTAAGTTTAATTAAATTTGCATTTTAGTAAAGAACAAAATGAAAATCAAATCTTTCCAAGAAATTGATAAACCCAAAAGCAATTGTGGTGTTTTTGGTATATACGGACATCCCAAAGCTTCTTTTATGGCATACTATGGATTATTTTCGATGCAACATCGGGGACAAGAAGCTGCTGGGATAACATCTTTTTATTACGACGAAAAGAAGAAAAAAAACAGATTTGCCTATAACAAAGGAACTGGTCTTGTATCGGAGGTTTTTTCGGACCCTACAATATTCGACAATGTTTTGAAAGGAAATGCCGCAATTGCCCATAATCGCTACTCAACAACTGGATCGACAACGAGATCGAACATCCAACCCTTTAATATGATCTACAAAAGCGGTTTGCTGTCGATTGCCCACAATGGTAACTTGACCAATACAACACAACTTCGCAATGAATTACAAGAGAAAGGTGCAATTTTTCAGACCACAACCGATAGCGAATTGTTTTTGCATTTGATTGCACATAGTGGCAAAAATACCCAAATCGAGCAAATCCACGAAGCTTTGAATATTGCTAAAGGAGCATTTTCGTTGGTGATTTTAACAAATGATGCAATGGTTGGGGCTCGCGACCCATACGGAGTGCGTCCTTTGAGTATAGGAAAATTGGATTACGAAGGTGGAACAAGCTATGTTCTGGCAAGCGAGACCTGTGCTTTCGACATTATCGGAGCGGAATACATCAGAACAGTTAATCACAACGAAATTGTCATAATCGACCAAGAAACACTAAAAACTGGCGAGATTAGATCCTTGAAAATTTGGGAACAGGACCCACCACAATCTAAACATTGCATTTTTGAATACATATATTTTGCTCGCCCCGATAGTAAAATCTTTGGTGAAAATGTCGACAAAATTCGACGAAAATTAGGCAAAGTTTTGGCCGAAACCCATCCCGTTATTAAAGATGATGACGAAAAAGTTAATGTTATAGCAGTTCCCGATAGTGGGAATACAGCAACATTGGGCTTTGCAACACAAAACAATAAGTTGAATTATCCAACAAAATTTGAATTTGGATTAATTCGTAGTCATTATGTCGGGCGTAGCTTTATTTCCCCCGGTCAAGATGCTCGAGAACTTAAAGTGAAAATGAAATTCAATTTAGTTAAGGGAATAATTGAAGGGAGACACATCACAATAGTCGACGATTCGATTGTTAGAGGAACCACTTCCAAAATTTTAGTAAAGTTAATTCGCCAAGCCAAACCAAAATCCTTGGATATGAGAATAACATCTCCACCTGTTAAATTCCCTTGCCATTACGGTATGGATTTCCCAAGTAGAGAGGAACTTATTGCAAATCACCACAATTCCGAAGAGGAAATTGGCCGCGAAATTGGTGTTGATTCTCTTAAATACTTGCCAATCCATAAATTAATGGAAGTTGTTCCTAACGGAGGCAAAATTGGCTATTGCACTGCTTGTTTTACTGGTGAATACCCAATTCCAATTGAAGAAAATTTAAATAAAACATCAACTGAATAATGTTTTATGTTAAACAGTAAATTAGGCAATATAGGCGAGCAAATAGCAGTTGATTATCTTACATCCTTGAATTACAAAATAGTTAAACGGAATTTCCATTTTGGGAAAATAGGGGAAATTGATATAGTTGCCGAAGATGGCGATTTTTTAGTTTTTTGTGAGGTAAAAACTCGCTCCAATCAAACTTATGGTACAGGATTGGATGCAATCAATCCCAAAAAGCAAAAACAAATTGTTAATGTTGCCAAAGGATATTTAACAATCAACAAAATCACCGATAAAAGCTGCCGATTCGATGCAATTATTATAAACTTTAGAAATAATAATTACAAAATTGAACATTACAAAGATATTATTTTTTCAATTTAATTTACGAGTTTTATATGATTAGAAAATTGTTATATTTAATTCTATTCCTAACTAATCTACAAGCAATTTACTCTCAGACAATATCTTATTCCTACGATCCATCAACTAATTTTAACAAAAGAATTGTTAACTACAAGCATATCGAGGCAATCCTAAGTTTTGAACCAAAATTGAACAAAACAATTGGGGATGTTACTTTTACATTTTCCAAACTTTCCGAAAAATATTCAGAATTAAAGTTCTATGCTCCAAATTTTAAAATTAAAAATATTACAATTGAAGGTAGAGAATGCAAATACAACTTTGAAGGAAATGATTTGATAATCCAAAATCCCGTGATATTAAATGATAATAAGGAATATAAACTCAACATAAAATACGAAGTTGAAACATTTCAAGGAGAAATTTACTTTATTGGCTGGAACGATCCAACTAATCGAAGATTAAAGCAAATATGGGCACATCGACCGCACGGTTGGCTGCCTTATGCTGACTGTAGATTGACAATGGATTTTAAGATAACCTTCGATACTGCTTTCAAAGTTTTTACCAACGGAAAAAGAGTTAATGTTTACAAAAATAATGATGGGACTGCAACTTGGCATTATAAATTGGAGAATATTCATCCTTTTTTCTCAACATCAATAGTGATTGGCAAAATGGATTGGATTACGCTTAAATCTAAAAGTGGTGTGGAAGAAGAACTATGGTTTTATGAGTGGGAACGACATAAAATCGAAACAACGTACCAATATTCAACCGAAATGATTGATTTTTTGGAAGAGGAATTATCAGTTCCATATCCTTATGCATTATACAAGCAAGCTCCAGTTGCTGATTACCAATACGGAGGAATGGAAACCACAACTGCAACAGTGTTTGGTGATTATATGTTCATCGACCAGGGAGCTTATTGGCAACGAAATTATATCAATGTTAATGTCCACGAACTTGTCCATCAATGGTTTGGAGACGCAATTACCCATATATCAATTTCTAATGTGTTTTTGACCGAATCCTTTGCAACTTATTATGCAAAGCTTTTTGAACGAAAGATCTTTGGAGAAAATCATTATGATTGGGAAAGGATTAAAGAAATAGAAAAAGCTTTCGAAGCTGCTGCAAGGGATAATCTGCCTGTTGCAAGTTCCATAAGTGGAGTTGAAAGGATTTACCAAAAAGGCTCGTTGGTTTTGGATATGTTGCGAGATGAAGTAGGGGATAGTGACTTTAAAAAAGCAATTACACTTTATACAAAAAAACATCTCTACGGTGAAACTTCAATTTATGACTTGCAAAAAGCATTTTATGATGTTACAGGAGATGACTATGATTGGTTTTTTGAGCAATGGTTCCGTCGTGGAGGCGAACCGTCATTGGAAGTATCTTACCAACAAGTGGAAAAAAATGGTCAAAAATTTACTCAAGTAGGGATTGAACAAATTCACGAAACAAATGAATTAGTGAAACTTTTTAAGATAAACACAAAAATTGATATTTATTACACCGATGGAACAACTTCTTCTTTTTCAATTAATTTGCATAAAAAGTTCCATCAATTCGAGTTTCAAAATCCCGAAGGAAAAGATTTAGACTTCATTATATTAGACCCTAATTACCGTATAATAAAAAAAATAAAATATTTGCAAAATATAGAACAAACATTCAAACAAGCTTTGAAAGCCAAACATCTTATCGATAGATACTTTGCTTTGTTATCTTTAAAAAACATTGAATGGAACAAGAAAAGGGAAATACTACATCAAATTTATTTTAACGAAACATACCACTTACTCAAATCCGAAGTCATCAAACAGATAAAAAACAATTTTGATGATTTGTCGATTAAAATATTGAAAGATGCTTGCTTAAGTAACGATCCATTAATTGTCCAATCACTTGTCGAGAGCATTCGTATCATACCTAATGAAATCAAAAGTGAATATGAAAAGATTTTAAATAACATCTCTTATAAAAATGTTGAACTTGCTTTGGATAATTTATGCAGTTCGTTTCCCAAAGAAGCTATGAAATATCTCAAAATCACTGCAAACAAAGAAGGTTGGCGAGGTAGGAACATCAAAATGAAATGGTTGGAATTAACTTATCTTAACGGTAATAAAAATGTATTGAAAGATATTATTGATTACACTTCGATTAGCTACGATTTCGAAACTCGGTTGAATGCTTTATCTATTTTACGTAAAATTAATTATTTAGATAGGGAAGTTGCTCGTAATTTGTTGCTCTCGGCAATTCATTGGAATCCAAAATTGTTCCGTCCTGCAAGAGAAATTTTAGATTATTATTTAAAACAAAGCAATTATAATGAATTAATTAAACAAAGCTTCATTAATTCCAATTGGCTTGAATGGGAGAAAAACCAAATCAACAAATTAATTAATAACTAAATTATAGCTTGTCCTTACTTTTTATCAAGTTTTAAAAAAATACAATGATGGCAATAAAATAGGCTGTTTCGGGATTAACAAAACAGCCTATCGAAATTGTGTTTCAAATATTAATTGTAATTCTTAACTAATTCGTTATCGTTCCACCTGGAAAGCCCGGGAACAAGTTAGGTCCATCAACTTTAATCTCACCAAATTGGGCTTCGTATCTTTTCACATTATCGTTTAATGCACGAACCAAGCTTTTGGCGTGAACCGGGGACATTATGATCCTTGCATAAACTTTTGCTTTGGGCACTCCAGGCAATATACGAGTAAAATCGATAACAAATTCTGCATTTGAATGGGAAATTATTGCTAAATTAGCGTAAATACCTTCGGCTTCTTTTTCGCCCAATTCGATATTGATTTGTTGGGGTTGTTGTGGATTTTCGGGGTTTTGCGGTTTATTATCCATAATT
>Ga0209018_1003008_pt1 | contig 11137 bp, 9 predicted proteins | sample YNPBryBLVA2012_FD_185814 | JGI IMG/M metagenome (GOLD analysis project Ga0209018, IMG submission 185814) | Anoxygenic and chlorotrophic microbial mat microbial communities from Yellowstone National Park, USA - YNP Bryant BLVA 2012 (SPAdes)... ...
GTATCCCGTGACGGGAAAACGAGCCGCCACATCGCATGCGGTATATCGGAAGCCCACTCCCTGCACCGTGCCTTCGAACCAGGCCGTCCTTCGAATCCGTTCGCCCATGTCGAGATCGTCAGTTCTTCTTCTTGACCAGACGGACTTCATTGCCCCGACCGGTGTACTCCACCTCGTCCATGTAGGCGCGCATCAGCATGATGCCGCGCCCGTTCGGCATCGACAACCGTCCCGGCGCGGTCGGATCCGGCACCCCCTTCGGATCGAAGCCGCTGCCCTCATCGGCCACGCAGATGACCGCCTTCTCGTCGTCCACCGAGTAGCGCAGATACAACCGCTTGTTGCGGTCACCCTTGTTGCCGTGCTTGATCGCGTTGGTGATCGCTTCCTCCAGCGAGAGCCGGATCGCGAAGGCCGCCTCGCTCCGATACCCCCGCGCCTCGATCGCGTGGAGAATCTGTTCTTCGGCCGCCTGAGCCGCGCCGAGATCGCTTGGAATCTCCAGCTCGATCATCGGCGAGTCCGCCTTCGCGCTGGGTCGCTTCTTTTTCATCGGCTATTCGGCGCCACAAACAGGCCTTGGGAACATACCGGTCGGTTTGCCCGTCAATAGCTCTGAATCGCTTCCTCCGCCGATTCGTAAATCTCGAAAAGCCGGTTCAGGCGCGTGATCTTGAACACCTCGAGAATCTGCGGCCGGATATTCGACAACTTCAGACGGCCTTGCTTTTCCTTCACCTGACGGTCGAGCGTGATCAGCATCCCGAGCGCCGCGCTCGAAAGATGCTCCACGTTCTTGAAGTTCAGCAGCAGCCGGGGGTTGGGCTCGGAGGCGACCAGCTCGCTGAGCCGCTCTCCGATCTGCGTAATGGTCAGCTCGTCCAGTATTTTCCGATCTACGAACTCGACCATTTTCGCATTGCCCTCATCCGTGATTCTCAGGTTTGATTTGGCCTCTGGCATGTCTTGCTCACTCCTGCTGAACCGAACGTTCCTGTGGCATTTAATCCGCTTACCCTCGCAAAGTCAACAAGTTAGGCCGCCGCAAGCGGATGGATCGTGCCATGTGGATTTCGCATGCTCCCCCGTATAGAATATCCCGCGTAACCCTCGTGGCCGCCGCGCGGAGTGGAACGACCGGATCCTCGTATACATGCCGCTTGCCGTCATCGCGATCGCTTTCGCGTTTCTCCTGCTTCTGCCGGAGACCGTACTGGCGTGGGGCGCGGCCACCCACGTCAAACTGGCCAATGACGTTCTCGCGCAACTCGCCCTTCTTTCGCCCGCCGTCGCAGCGCTGCTCGCCCGGTACAGCCGCGACTTTCTCTTCGGCAACATCGCCGCGGATGTCATCTTTGCCAAGAGGCTCAGCCGTGTCAAACAGTTCTGCCACCAGTGGCCGACCGCATTTGAGATCCTGCGCGGCGCTGGACACGAGCCCACCCGTGCGTTCGCCTACGGTTACCTGACGCACCTGGCTGCCGACACCGTCGCGCACAACAAGTTCGTCCCGCGACAGATGACCATCACACGCTCTACCCTTTCGTTCGGCCATCTCTATTGGGAGCTTCGCGCCGACTCCGCCATCGGAACGTACTACTGGCAGCAGTTGCGCGAGGTGCTGGACGGCCGTTTTGCCGAGCACGAGATGATGCTGGCCGATAAACTCACCGATTCCTTGCTGCCCTTCCAGTACAACCTCGCCATCTTCTACCACCTCAACAACATCGTGAGCCGCAGGGGCTGGATTCGCACGATGGACGCCTGGTACGGGCGATCCCGCTGGGAGCTGCCCGACGACGTGTTGGCCGCCTATCGGCGGGAGTGCGTGGACCGCGCGATCGACCTTCTCACGCACGGCGAGCGTTCGCACGTCGTCCGGGAAGATCCCAACGGCACCACGGCACTGAGCCACACGAAGGCGAAACGCCGACAGCAGCGCCAGATGGCCCGCGCCGGAATCCTCTACCCGCATGTCCTCAATGAAGCCACGGCGCGCCACGTGCCCGCCGTAAATGGCCGCATCCGCCCGGGTGGCACAGACAACCCTTCGATCCCGACGCAACCTCGGGATTCAGGGCAGGCCTTTTCTGGACGCGGGGCAGACATCTTGTCTGCGGGTGGGAAGGGCAATCCTGATTCCGAAGCACTTCGGGATCGGGATGCACCACAGCACCCTTGGGCGACTCAACATCAGACGTGACCGAGCCGGCCCGCTGACCGAAGTGGCTTGCGTGACCGCGCCGCCGATCTGCGTCACGCTCAGCGACCCAGGGGCTCGCGCCCCTGGCTACGGACCTTCGCCCCTTCGGGGCGATCGGAACGCCGAACGGTGCTACACGCCTTCGCCCCTTCGGGGCTTGATGGGCGTGCGCCGCACGATTCCAGGGGCTCGCGCCGCCCGCCACAAACCTTCACCCCTTCGCACTGAGCGCCGAACGTCCGGCGCACAGCGCAGTGCCCCAACGGGGCACGGGTGTGTAGCCAGGGGCGCAAGCCCCTGGTACAAGTAGCGACCATGCCGATCAGCCCCGAAGGGGCGACAGAACAATCGCCCGCGATCACGCTTGTGATTGTCGGCGCACGGACATCGCCGTTGGCTCCGACGGTAGCGACTTCTTGGAAATCCTCAGGACAGGCACCTTCGAGAGTCGCCGATGGCCCCTATCGGACAGCTTCCGCCGGGCGCGTCGTCGGCGCGGCAGTCGCCGGGGCTGTCGGCGTCGCGGACGGCTGCGTGGTCGCCGCGGCCGGTTGCGTCGTGGCCTGCGGAAGCGGCGGCGGATTCAGGAATGCCTTCGCCACGGCATCGTCCGGCGATCGCCGCTGCACCTCGGCGAATGTCTTGCGCGCATCCTCACGCCCGCCGCTGAAATGCTGTACGAAGCCCAGCACCACCAGGCCATCGACGTCCTGCGGATGCACCGCGATGTAGTCTTGCAGTTTCGCCACCTGTCTCGTCAGCTCATCCGCGTTCTTGTACTGCTGCCGGAGGTCGAACGGCGAATGCACGATCAGCGGGTTCGCCGGAATCACCTCGCGCAGCGTCCGGGCGGCCGCCGGGTAGTCGGTCATCGCGAAGTGCGCGATCGCATACGCCAGTCGCGCGTCCAGATTGTCCGGCTCCTCCGTCATCGCGGCTGCGAACGCACGTCGTGCGTCGTCGTATTTGCCGTTCGCAAACGCCTCGGCGCCCGTGTTCATCTGCCTGATGAACTCCTCGCTGATCGCCGGTTGCGTCGTGGGCGCCTCCGGAGCCGCCTCGGACGCAGAAGGCTCCTGCGTCGCAGGCTCCTCAGCGGGCGCCGCCGTCTCGCTCGGTCGATCCTCGGCGGCAGGCGGCTGCGGTTCTGCCGCGGGCGCCGGCTGCTCCGGCGTTGCGGGTGCCGGGCCAGGCATCTCCGGCGGCGGCGCCGGACGCTCCACGGCGGGCGGTGCGACCTGCTCCGCAGGAGCCTGCACGGCGGGAGCCGGCAGCGGAAGCGGAGCACCCGGCGCCGCGGCCACCGCCACGGGTGCCGGGTAGTAGACCGGCTGCGGCACCACCACCGGCGCAGCGATCACTTCCGTCACGACCGTTCCGAAACCGTAGAACGGGTACGGTGCGCAGTAATAGTACGGATACACCGGTGCGCAATACCCGCCGCGCCAGTACGAAAAGCCGAACGAGAACCCGTAATGCCGGTGATGGTGATGGTGATACCGCGGATAGCAATATCGGTTGATAATGACCGTTCCGCAGTGGCCCGGCGGGCGCGTGTATCGCGGAGCATCGCATCCGATCCGCGAACTGTATCCACCGAAGGAAAACCCATGCGACCCGCTCCCACCACGACCGCCATCGTGCCGGAACGCAGTCGAGCCCGGGCTTCGCGAGAAGCCGTCGCCGAAGCCTCGGCCGACCACATCGCGGACATCGCCGCCCCGAATCACCGATGGGGTCGCACCGATCCGCGCGGACGACGCGATGGACTGCGATGCGGTGCGGCTCGGCACCGATCGAACGGTCGCTCCCTCGTTGCGAAGCCTTTGTGCGATGTCGCCCGGACGACCCGAGGCGTTCTGCGGCTGAACCGTCCGCCCAGCCGCGCTGCTGCTGCCGATGCGCGGCGAGGCCGACGTCGTGCCGCCCGGCGCCGGCGAACGCGATGCCGCAATCGGCGAACGCGATGCCGCAATCGGCGAACGCGATGCCGCAATCGGCGAACGCGATGCCGCAATCGGCGAACGCGTCTGAGCAGCCGCCGTGCTTCGTGGCGTCGCCTGCTCGATACGCGACGTTGCAGACGCGCGATTCGTGACCGTCGAAGGCGTTCGTGTGGTCGATGAAATCGTCGGCGTACGGCCTGCGCTGTACGCTTGCGGCGTCCTGGCGACGGATAACGGGGGTGACTGCCTGGTGTACGTTGGCGTCGAAGAACGCGCAACCGAAGCGACGGGCGCGCTGCGCTGCACGCTAGCCGACGGCGCCACCGTCCGCGAGCTATACGACGGAGAACGGCTCGAGACCGATGACGAGAATGATCGACCGGTCGTCAACGGGGCCGAATACCGGCTGGACGAAGACGAGAACGACGACCTCGACCCGAACGAGCCTGTCGAGGTCACACTGCCCGGAAAACTCGACCGCCCGAATGACGGTGAGAAGGACGGACTCGAGCGGATCGCCGACGCGCCGCTTCGAAAGCCCCCCCAATCACGCTGGAAGGAGGAACCGCGCGGAAATGAACCGCCGCTGAACCCGGATGAACGTCCCTCGCGATACGCGGCACCCGCCGCATCGGTCATCAGACCGAGAGCGGTGATGGCCGCGCCGACCCAGGCGAGACACGCGTGTTTTCGCCACTTCATGGTACACCTTCCTCACCTCTGCTAGACACCGCAGTGCCCGCGAGGTTTGGGTACTTCCGAACCACATCCAACACGCCCCATAAATCCTCGACGACATGGTCGGGCTGTGCCGTGCCGATGTCCCCGATTCGGATACGCCGCCTCACCCATATCGTCCGCAACCCCGCAGCTCTTGCCCCACCGACGTCCGAGTGGAGCGAATCGCCGACGTGGATCACCCGATCGGGCGACCAACCGGTGCGCTCGAGAGCAAGGCGGAAAATGCCTCCATCAGGCTTATAGCTCTTTGCCAGTTCAGACGTTACGACTGCGTCGGCAGCAATGCCGGTGTGCACCAGGGCCGCGGCCAGATCCTCGTGGTCCGCATTTGACACCAGGCAGACCCTTATGCCCAGTCTTTGCAACCGCGCAAGCACGCCCGTCGTTTCGTGGAAGAGCGGCGGTGCGCGCAACCACGAACGGAGATCGGCCACGTATGGTTCCGGATCGATCCGGCCCACGTAGGGCCGAACACATTCGACCAGACTGTCGCCCTCAATCTGATGCAGCGTGCGGAAATGCCCATCGTTACATGTCTCGGCGAGTCGGAAATAGCCGTTTCCCCAGTCGACGCCGAGTTGTTCGGCGGAAATCGGCAATCGAAGCTCATCGACGACACGGCGGCACGCGGCCGTCACGGCTGCGTGATCGCCCGCCGCCAGCGTGCCGTAGAAATCCACGAACAGACCGTCCAGCTCTGCCATTGAGCCCGATTATACCCCGCATGCCGCCCTCAAGCACTGTTTTTCTCACACAGGAACAGGTGCCGAAGGTTCATCGGTCGGCGGACCGTGCGATCCGGGTCCGCGGACGATGGTGCGTTCACGTCGCAGGACGCGGTCTGTTGTCCGCCTGCGGGGCGACGGCGTTGAGCGTGGCTGCCTGTGTCGTCGCTGGCGCCGGCGGCTCGAGCCTGCCTTTTTTCTTCCAGAGCCGGTCTTTGATCTGCGGAAACAGGCTCAGTGCATTTTCGCGGAGGATCTGGCGGCCGATGTGTCGTGCGTCCTCATCGAGCAGGTCGCCGGCGTCCACTTTTTCGGCGAGCACTTCCGCCAGGCAGCGGCGGGTGAACTCGGTGGCGGCGTAGACGCCCTCGGGGCAGCCGCTGTCGGCGCCCCACATGATGCGGTTCGACGGCATCACCTCGAGCCACTCGTGGAACGCGCGTTTGGCCATCGTGTAGCTCAGCGTAGGCAGCCAGACGGAATCGATCCAGACGCGCGTCGGGAAGCGCATGGCGATCGCGCCCGTTTCGCCCACCCACGGAAAGCCGCCGTGAAACAGGACGAACTTCGTCTTCGGGTTCGCTTCGATCAGGTCGACGAGCAGCATCGGATTCGAGCCCTGGATGCGCGCCTGGCCGGTGTGGATCTGGATCGGGAGGTCGTGCCTGCCCGCCAACTCCGCGATCCGCCACATCAGGAAGTCTTCGAAATCCCTGATGTGCGCCGGCGTAAGTTCCGAGCGCGGCCTGCCGAATGCGACGGCGGCCCGCTCCTTCGGCACGTTCGCGAAATCCAGCGTGCGCTGGTACGCCAGCGTCTGCTTGAGGCATGCGGCGCCGCGCTCCTTCGCAACGACGATCAGCCGGTCGATCACCGCCACGTAATCGTCCAGCGATTCCATCCGCATCCCCTGTTCCCGCGCAAAATGGTACGGGTCGTAAACCGGGTCGCGCACCTCCGATGGATGAAACGCACGGAAAAGCGGGTTGATGTTCAACACCAGCACGACGAACGGATAATCCGTCTTCATCGCCAGCGGCGCCCAGTACGGATCGGTAAACACCAGTTCGATGTTCGCACGCTCGGTGATGACGTGATAGAGCCACCGCGGGTCCCGGTAGTTCTCGAAGATGCGCTGATCGAGCTCCCGCGCCTGCTCGTCGGTGATCCGCTCGAAGTCCACGCCGTACAGGTCGCTGAATGCCGGAAGCATGTAGCGGTAGAAGCTCGTGCCCCGCGCGTCGCGAAAGTCATGCTTCGCACGGTTCCACCAGGCATCGAACGGCTGGCCGGCCGTCCACGGCGTCAGCGGATTGATGATCGGGTAGTAGCTCCATTTCCAGACGGCGTAAAGGTTCATGCCCGCGCCGCGCTCCGTCTTCGCCGTCTGGGTCAGGTGCTCGAACGGCGCCAGATGGTCGTGCGTGTCGATCGCGGGCACCGAATCGAGATACGCCTTCGTCGCGCGATACGTGGCCGTCCGCCGGGTGGGCTCCGCCGCCGGCAACCACGCATTAACCACAACAACCACGCAGCCCAACGCCAACCATCGAGCATGCAACATGTGGATTCCTCAGTCGCCCGACGCGGCTTATACCACAAGCGGGCGGTGTCGTCACACACGCCCCCGACCGGTATAATCCCGGCGATGCAGGCGTTTTGCCTGCAGACCCGTGTGGGCAAGACGCCTGCATCGCGAGGCGCGGAGTCACGGATGAGCAGGGAGTGGGTCATCGCACCGGACTGGCCGAAGCGGCAGGAGGCCGCCGCCCGGGCGGGCACGTCGCCGCTCATCGCCCAACTGCTCCACAACCGCGGCATCGACGATCCCGAGGCCGTGCGGCGGTTCCTCCATCCGAGGGTGCAGGACCTTCATCCGCCCGAGGCCATGCCGGGCGCGGTTCAGGCCGCCCAGGTACTCGCCGACTCGGTGCGCGAAGGCCACCGCATCATCATCTACGGCGACTACGACGTGGACGGCATCACGGGCACGGCGATTCTCTGGCATGCGCTGACGCAGCTCGGCGCCGACGTGGACTTCTACGTACCGCACCGCCTCGAGGAGGGCTACGGCCTGAATGCCGACGCCGTGGCCCGGCTGGCCGCCGACGGGGCGCAGACGATCGTCACCGTCGATTGCGGGATCACGTCCGCGGATGTGGCCCGCCTGGCCCGCGAGCGGAACGTGCGGCTGATCATCACCGACCACCACGAGCCGGGCGACGAACTGCCCGCCGCGGACGCCGTCGTTCATCCGGCCATCGGCGAGGGCAACCCGACGCGTGACACATGCGGCGCCAACGTCGCCTTCAAGGTCGCCTGGGCGCTCGGGCAGTGTGTGGCACAGTCGCCGCGGGTCGGCCCGGCCCTGCGCGACGTGCTCGTCGAGGGCATCGGGCTGGTGGCGCTCGGCACGATCGCGGATGTGGTCCCCCTCCGCGACGAGAACCGCATTTTCGCGCGGCACGGCCTGGCCGGCCTGGCCGCGTCGAAGAATCCCGGCCTCGTCGCGTTGATCGAGTCGGCCGGCCTCCGGAACGCCACGCTCGACAGTTACCACGTCGGCTTCGTGCTGGCCCCCCGGCTCAACGCCGCCGGGCGCATGGGCCACGCACGGCTGGCCGTCGAGCTGTTGACGCGGGCTTCGGCCGAACGCGCGCGAGAGATCGCTGTCTACCTCAACGCGCAGAACCGCAGCCGCCAGACGCTCGAACGCCGCATCTTCAGGCAGGCCTGCGAAATGGTCGAGACCGCCCGCATGAACGCCGACGCGTGCCGCGCCATCGTGCTCGCCCACGAGGATTGGCACGCGGGCGTCATCGGCATCGTCGCCTCGCGCCTTGTCGAGCGTTTCGGACGGCCGACCGTGCTGATCGCGCTGGAGAACGGCATGGGCCAGGGCAGCGGACGGAGCATCCGGCACTTCGATCTGTGCCGGGCGCTTCGCGATTGCCGGGAGCACTTGGCGAGCTACGGCGGGCATGCGATGGCCGCCGGGCTGAAGATCGAGGCGGGGCGCGTCGCCGACTTCGCCCAGGCGCTGATCGCGCGTGCGAACCGCACGCTGACCGCCGCCGACTTGCGGCCCAGGCTGCGGCTGGACGGCGAGGCGAGACTGGCGGACCTGAGCGTGCCGATCGTCGAGGCAGTCCTCGGTCTCGGGCCGTTCGGCGTCGGCAATCCCGCGCCGCAGTTCGCCAGCGGCTGGCTGGAGCTGGCGGGCACGCCGCGGCCCGTCGGCCGCGACGGGGAACACCTGCAATTCGTCGTTCGCGAGGGTACGTGCACGATGAAAGCGATCGCCTTCGGCAAGGCCGACCACGCCCGGCGGCTGCTCGATCACCGCCGCTGCCGCCTCGCCTTCGAGCCGATCCTCAACGACTTCAACGGCCGCCGCTCGGTCGAACTCCAGGTGATCGACATCCGGTATCCCGAAGAGTGACCCGCGCACCGGCGCCCGGCGAAGGCCGAGGTGTCAACCGCGGCGCCGATCGCAGGACCGGCGCCGCGTTTTGCTGTCATCAACGGCAGGGGAGTCTGCGGTTGAACGCTCGTCAGCGTGTGCGGCCCCTTCCTTTGCCGGCTTTTTTCGCCTTCGTCGCCTTTTTCGGCCGGCCTTTGCCCCTGGCTCCCGCGCCGTCGGCGACTGCCGCCTGCGCCGCCGCCAGGCGGGCGATCGGCACGCGGAACGGCGAGCAGCTCACGTAGTTCAGACCCACCCTGTGACAGAACTTCACCGACTCGCCCTCGCCGCCGTGCTCGCCGCAGATACCGACTTTCAGACCCGGCCGTGTCGCCCGGCCGCGCTCGACGGCAAGCCGAATCAACTCGCCCACACCGACCTGATCGAGCGTCTGGAACGGGTCGGCGGGCAGGATGTTGTTCTTCACGTAGTCGGGCACGAAGCTGCCGATGTCGTCGCGGCTGAAGCCGAACGTCATCTGCGTCAGGTCGTTCGTGCCGAATGAGAAGAACTCGGCGGTCCTGGCCATGTCGCCGGCCCTCAGCGCCGCCCGCGGGATCTCGATCATCGTACCGTAAAGGAAAGGAATCTTCTTCATGCCGAACTTCGAGGCGACTTCGGCGTGAACCTTGTCGACGAGTTTCTTCTGGTTATCGAGCTCCCTCGAATCGCACGTCACCGGGATCATGATCTCCGGCTGGACCTTGCGGCCTTCCCGTATGAGTTCGGCGGCGGCCTCGAGGATCGCGCGAATCTGCATCTCGCTTACCTCGGGATACGTGATACCGAGCCGCACGCCGCGATGGCCCATCATCGGGTTCACTTCATGCAGGGCCTCGGCGCGTTTTTCCAGCTCTTCGAGCGAGATGCCGAGGCTCTCGGCCAGACGACGGCGTTCGTCCTCCTGCTGGGGCACGAACTCGTGCAGCGGCGGATCGAGCAGCCGCACCGTCACAGGCAGACCGTCCATCGCGGCAAGCGTCTCCTTGATGTCCGCCTTCACGTGCGGGAACAGCTCATCGAGCGCCGCCCTGCGTTCCTGCGCGGTGCGCGAGTGGATCATCTTGCGGAGCTTGAACAGCGGCTCCTCCGAGCCCTTCCCGTAGAACATGTGCTCCGTGCGGAACAGGCCGATGCCGGCCGCGCCGAACTTGCGGGCCATGGCGGCGTCTTCCGGCGTATCGGCGTTGGCGCGAACGCCGAGCGTGCGGAACTTGTCGCACCAGGTCATGAGCTTGCGGAACCACGGATTGTCCTCGCCGCCGGCGACCATGTCGAGCCGGCCCTGGTACACGACGCCCCTGGTGCCGTTGAGGCTCAGCCAGTCGCCCTCGCGCAACACCGTGTCGCCGACGCGCATCTCCTTCGCCTGCAGGTCCACATGGATCGCGCCCGCGCCGACCACGCAACACTTGCCCCAGCCGCGCGCTACCAGCGCCGCGTGGCTTGTCATGCCGCCGCGGGCCGTCAGAATGCCCGCCGCCGCCCGCATGCCCTCGACGTCCTCAGGGTTCGTCTCCTCGCGAACGAGGATGACCTTCCTGCCCTGCTTCGCCCAGGCGACCGCATCCTGCCATGTGAAGACGATCTGGCCGGTGGCGCCGCCGGGGCCGGCCGGCAGCCCCGTGCAGAGCTTCCTGGCGTTCTTTTCCGCCTGCGGATCGAGCACATCGTGCAGCAGCTCGTCGAGCTGGGGCGGGGCCACGCGAAGGACCGCCTCCTGGGGCGTGATCATCTTCGACTCCGTCATCTCGACGGCCATGCGGACGGCCGCCGGACCCGTGCGCTTGCCGACACGCGTCTGGAGCATGTACAGCTTGCCGTCCTCGATCGTGAACTCGATGTCCTGCATGTCGCGGAAGTGCTTTTCGAGCTTGTTGCGGATCGCCACCAGCTCCTTATACGTTTTCGGCATCGCCTGTTCGAGGCTGGGCTCGGTGTTGCCCTCGGGCCGCGTGGCCTCGTTCAGCGGGCTCGGCGTGCGGATGCCGGCGACCACGTCTTCGCCCTGCGCGTTGACCAGCCATTCGCCGTAGAACTTGTTCTCGCCGGTCGCGGG
>Ga0209018_1003009_pt1 | contig 11129 bp, 13 predicted proteins | sample YNPBryBLVA2012_FD_185814 | JGI IMG/M metagenome (GOLD analysis project Ga0209018, IMG submission 185814) | Anoxygenic and chlorotrophic microbial mat microbial communities from Yellowstone National Park, USA - YNP Bryant BLVA 2012 (SPAdes)... ...
TGCAAATTACAAAATATTATTAATTCAAACCTTATAAAAATCGTAAATTTATAATCACAAATAAATTTGTGTTAAGTAAAATATAATTATGTTAGTAATAATTCATAAAAAGGTTTCGAAGATTGATAATTTATTTACTAACTTGAATAAAATCTTTAATTTTTTCAAACTTTTTGGGTCCAATTCCTTTCACATTCATTATGTCTTCGATTTTGGAAAATTTACTTTCGGTGCGATAATTTATAATTGCCTCTGCAGTTTTTTGGCCAATACCGGGTAATTTCATTAATTCGCTTTTCGATGCAGTGTTTAAGTCAATTTTTTTTGTAAGACTTTTTAAAGATTCTTCCTTGTTTTGGTTATTAGGTGTGATATTGTATGATATGTTTATTTGATCGTTGTCAATGTTGTCTTGGGTTATTTCGTCATCGGTTGTATTTTTATTGTTGTTCTGAATTGAATTTACGGAATCTGATTGTTTATTATTTATTGGGTTTGTATCAATATCATTTTTTTCTACCTGGTTAATAGTTTTTATTAATAAGTCTCTGTTTTGAGAATAAGGATCGACCAAAAAGCCGATTGCAGCCCCAATTGTAAGTAGTACTACTGCATAAAGCTCGGTGGATGTTATAGCAAATCGGGTTTTTATATTGTTTACAAAATTTACAAGTTTACGCATATTTCATTTATAGAAAAGTATCTTTAACTTTTTCGAAGAAGTCCTTGTTCCTTTTTGGAGTTGTAGAAAAATGTTCACTTTGTGCAAGTTGACGAAGTAATTCTTTTTCTTTAGCATTCAATTTTGTGGGAACTAAAATATTAACAATTACAATCAAATTCCCTTTTTTCTTTTTATTAAAAAATGGGATTCCTTCGTTTTCGATGATAATTCGTTCGTTTGGTTGTGTTCCAGGTTCAATTTTTATTTTTTTGCTTCCTTCAATTGTGGGTATTTCAATTTCGTCGCCTAAAGCAGCTGATGTGAAAGGTATTTTTAATTCATAAATTATATCATTTCCATTTCTTTTGAAAAAAGGGTGTGGTTTTTCTTCGAAAATTACTATTAAATCGCCATTTGGACCACCGCGACGGCCAGCATTCCCTTGATTTTCGATGACAATATATTGATTTGCTTCAATACCAGGCGGTACTTCTAAATCTACCGTATGTTCACCTTCAACTCGTCCTTCACCATTGCATTTTGGACATTTCTCCTTAACTACTTGTCCACTACCACTACAGTTGTAACACGTTGTTACGTTGACAATTTGGCCTAAAAATGTACGAGTTACTTGTCGTATCTCGCCAGTTCCGTTACAATTTGGGCAAGTTGTATAACCAATTCCATCTTTGCTTCCTGTACCTTGGCATCGATCGCATTGTTGGTATGCTTTTACTTTTATCTTTTTCTTTGCACCAAGAGCTATTTCACCCAAGGTTAAAGGTAAACGGATTTTAATATCGGACCCTTGTTCACCAATAGGCCTCCGGCTACTTCGACTTGAGCGTCTTGTGTTACCAAAAAAGTCGTCGAAAATGCTACCACCAAATATATCCCCAAAGTGGGAAAAAATATCGGATATATCGTTAAATCCAGATGTGCCACCATTTCCACGCAATCCTTCAAACCCATAACGATCGTAACGAGCTCGTTTGTCGGGGTCACTCAAAACTTCGTATGCTTCAGCTGCTTGCTTAAACATTTCCTCGGCTTCTTTGTTCCCGGGATTACGATCGGGATGATATTGCATCGCCTTTTTGCGATATGCAGATTTTATTTCATCAAGAGTTGCGTTTCTGTCCACTCCTAACAATTCGTAATAATCCTTCTTTTCCATCACTCTTCCACACCTTTATTTTTCTTTTGAAGTTGCCACTTTTGCATGGCGAATAACTTTGTCCTTAATCTTATAACCTTTTTGAAAGATTTGAGCAATTTTTCCTGGTTCTAAATCAGAATCCACTGCCATCAGAGCATCGTGGATATTAACGTCGAAGTTGTCACCAACATTTGTTTCAATTTCGGATAAACCTTCTTCCTTCAACACACTTTTTATTTGTTGTTCGATCATTTCCAATCCTTTGACGAGAGCCTCGTAATCGTTGGATTTTTTAACACTTTCGTTTGCTTTTTCTAAATTGTCGACAATGTCAAGTATATTTTTAATTAGTGGAACATTCGCGAAATAGATTAATTCCTCTTTTTCTTTTTGTGTCCTATTTTTGAAGTTTTCGAACTCGGCTGCTTTTCTAAGTAACTGATCTTTGAATTCATCTCTTTCTTTTTGGACTTTGTTCAATTCTGCAATTAATTCTTCATTTTCTTTTTTTAGTGCTTCTAATTCCTGCTGTATACTAATTTCCTTTAAATTATTATTAATATTTTCACCTTCATTTTTATTAAGTTCATTATCGGGATGTAGGTCTATCATTAGTTCTCCTTGTTTTTCATTTTTATTATCGATATTGCTTTGCTTAACGTATGTGTCTTGAATATTCTTAGCAATATTTCCAGTCTTTCTTATCATTTTTTCTTTCCCAAAAATCTACTATGTAGTAGACGAAAAAAAAGCAAAATCCTTTTTATTTTGGCAAGCTATTAAGTAAGTTTATTTAATTCTTATGGATAATTCCATTGTAAATTTATCCTCGCCCGAAGGTGTGTTGTTTCTGTATACATACTTTTCGTAGTCAAAACGAATGTTAGATTGAAATTGCTCGCTCGGCAAATTGAAAGTAACTCCAGCAGTAAATCTTCTTGGAGATTCTTTATCTTGGTCCGGGTCGCGGTTATACATTTCCCATCTAATTGCATAAGTAATTTTATTAAAGTATTTGGTGTCGTTATATGTGTGAAAGGCTAATACAGTATAAAAGCCATAAAAAAGTATCGACTTATCAATATATTTTTTCTGAGCAACTTCGGTATCGAAATGCCAATATTTATTGTTATACTCAGTTGAAATATCCCATAATTGCACAGCATCTTGGAATAACTTACCTTTACTGGCAGAAACAGAAAGGCGATAGCCATCGAAAGGGAATAAATCTATCCTTGAACTTACAATTTTTGAATAATCAGTTTCTAAAGTGTTAATTCCATTTCCATTAAAAAGTCCTAACAAAAAAGTAGCGGGAATGCCCAAATTTAATTTATACTCACCAAGAATGCCAATATCCCGCAACCCCTTACACATTCTTTTGTTAATAAAATTTCGGTTTGCAAAATCAAATTCATAAGGATTTTTTTGATATTCATTCGAGAAAGGATGTTTTTGTTGACCTAAACTTATAGTAAGATTATTTAAAGGTTTAAAGTTAATGACTGCATCTAACATATCAATTTCATCTTCATCTTGCCAGTCTATTTCAGCTTTATAGGATATAAGTTCACTTAATTGTCCCCTAACTGCAAAGCGTGCATTCCTTACATAGAAAAGTAAATCTGCTTTGCTCAAATTTTGCTCAACCTTAGTTCTGAGAGTCAATGAGATTTTGGGTAAATAATTTGTATTGTCTTGGCTAAATGAATTAATTAAAAATACAAAATAAAAAAAAATGAGACAAAACAATCTTTTCATAAAAACATAAAATCTAAACAATTTAAAATTATTTATGAAATGTTAAGAAATAGTTAAGAAATTAATATTATATTAACTATTTTATCCCTTTTAATGCATTAGCACCCGAGACGATCTCGATAATTTCGCGTGTAATAGTTGCTTGGCGAACCTTGTTGTAGACCAAATTGAGATTTTTGATTAAATCAGTTGCATTGGAAGTTGCATTATCCATAGCAACACGTCTTGCGGCGTGTTCTGCGGCAGCTGAGTTCAAAACCGAACTCCACAATTTTGTGTCAATCAATTTGGGAATTAAGTCGTCGAGAATTGATTTTTTATCGGGTTCGAATATAAAATTAAGATTGAAATTAGACTCTTTGGCCTTATCGATATTAGAGGGGACGAATGGGAGCAATTGATAAGTCTGAGGTATTTGTTTAATAATATTGACAAACTCCATATTATGAACAAATACCAAATCAAATTGGTTATCGGTGAAAGCAAATTTAATTTTGTCAATTATGGACTTGATTGTTGCAAAACTGGCATTATCGCTTATATTGATATATTGGTCGTATATAGGATAATTTAATTTTGTAAAGAACGAAATTGCCTTTTTGCCAATAGGAATGATATGTATTTTGGCGTTTGGATATTGAACATTATATTGTTTTTCGATTTTGGTTTTTACATCTTTGAGTAAATTCGTATTGAAGCTGCCACACATTCCACGGTCGGAGGAAATAACAATCAAAGCAATATTTTTAATATCGTTTTTGGGAGTAATTAATGGATGGGAATATTCACCTTCGAGTGAGGATAAAATAGTTGATATACTCGATTCTAATTTTTTGAAATAAGGACGTGCATTTTCCACTTTGGTTTGGGCTTTGCGCAACTTTGCGGTAGCTACCATTTTCATAGCTTGGGTGATTTTTTGGATACTTATGATTGAACCAATCCTGCGCTTTATATCTCTTAATGTTGGCATCTTTCACCTAAAATTTTAATAATATTTGTTAGACTGATTTAAGTAATTATTTATATAGTCATCAATACTTTCTTCTAAACTTGTAAATTTAAAGTTGGGCAGAACATTGAAAAATTTTGTCATATCGGCTTTAGTGAAGTATTGATATTGTTGTTGCAAATTTTCGGGCATATCGAAATACTCAATGTTGATTGGTAATCCCATTGAGTTAAATACAGAGGCTGCTAAATCATTCCAAGAACGAGCAATACCGGTTCCTAAATTATAAATTCCAGTTATGCCATTTTCGTAAAGTTCCCAAACAGCTTTGATAGCATCTTTGACATAAATAAAATCTCTTACGGATTCGCCATCTCTGTAATTTGGATTTAACGATTTGAACAATCGGATTTTACCGGTTTTGCTAACTTGGTCATATGCCTTATAAACCATCGATGCCATATCACCTTTGTGATATTCGTTAGGACCAAAAACATTGAATAATTTAATGCCTAAAAAGTATTCATCAAAGCCATTCTTAACAACCCTTTGGTCGAACAAAAGTTTTGAATAACCATAAGGATTTAGTGGCTTTAGTTTAAATATATTGTCTTCGTTATAGCCATTTTCGCCAAGGCCATATGTTGCAGCACTACTTGCATAAACAAAGCGAATATTGTTGTTTCGAGCATACTTGGCCAATTCCCAGCTAAAATGATAATTATTTTGTAATAGATAGTCAATGTTTTTTTCTGTTGTATTAGAACAAGCACCAAAATGGAATATTGCTTTGATACTATCGGCACGATAGGTTGCTAATTTTTCGAAAAAATTATTTTTATGAACATAGTTGATAAAGCTCTTGCCTAAAAGGTTTTTCCATTTTTCCGAATTTCCCAAATTATCAACAATGATTATGTCTTCAATTCCCTTTTCGTTTAGTAATTTTAAAAAACACGAACCGATGAAACCGGCTCCACCAGTTAGAATATACATTTTAACTATACCTTAAAAATGGCAGAGAATTCATCACAAGCTTGCTTTAACCCAGCTTCGATATCCTTTGTTAATTCTTTTATTTTAAGAATAGATTTTAGCAAATCTCTTTTTTGGTTTCGAACAAATTCCAATAATTCTGCTTCAAATCGGCGTACTTGATTTACAGGTAAAGCATCCATATATCCATTTGTTGCTGCATAGAATACAACAATTTGCTCTTCAACTGGTTTAGGCTGAAGAATTGGTTGCTTTAGGATTTCGGTGATTACATATCCGCGTCTAAGTTTTTGTTGGGTAGATTTATCTAAATCAGAGCCAAATTTGGCAAAGGCTTCCAATTCACGGAAAAGGGCGTGTTCAAGCTTTAGTTTACCAGCGATTTTCTTCATTATTTTTATTTGAGCATTACCTCCCACACGCGAAACCGATATACCAACATTCATTGCCGGACGAATTCCAGCATTGAACAAGTTTGGTTCAAGGTAGATTTGTCCGTCTGTTATTGATATAACATTAGTTGGGATGTATGCCGATACGTCGCCTGCTTGAGTTTCGATAACGGGTAAAGCTGTAAGCGAGCCACCTCCTTTTTCGTTCGACATTTTGGCAGCCCTTTCCAACAATCTACTATGTAGATAGAAAATGTCGCCAGGATAAGCCTCACGTCCTGGTGGACGGCGTAATAGTAATGATACTTGACGATATGCAGCAGCGTGTTTCGATAAATCGTCATAGATAATTAATGCGTGCATACCATTATCTCGGAAATATTCACCCATCGAGCAACCGCAGTAGGGTGCCAAAAATTGTAAAGGTGCTGGATCGGATGCATTAGCAGCTACAACAGTTGTGTATTCCATAGCTCCATATTCTTCTAATGTTGCTACCAATTGGGCTACTGTTGATGCCTTTTGACCAATAGCGACATATATACAATAAACAGGGTCTATACCATTTTCTTTTGCTTCGGGTGTGTGAGTGAATTTTTGATTTATTATAGTATCTACCGCAATTGCAGTTTTACCTGTTTGACGATCGCCAATTATTAATTCGCGTTGTCCTCGCCCAATTGGTATCATAGCATCAATTGCTTTGATACCGGTTTGCAAAGGCTCTTTTACTGGTTGTCGGAAAATAACTCCTGGTGCTTTTCTTTCAATAGGATAAAATTGTTTGTAATTTATTGCTCCTTTTCCGTCTATCGGTTCACCAAGAGGGTTAACAACCCTTCCCAACATTTCTTTTCCAACTGGTACAGAAGCAATTCGTCCAGTTCGCTTAACTGTATCGCCTTCCTTCACTAATTTATCTTCGCCAAAAAGAATAACACCAACATTATCTTCCTCCAAGTTTAATGTCATTCCCATAACTTCGTTAGGGAACTCAACTAATTCCGAAGCCATTACCTTTTGCAAACCATACACTTGTGCCACTCCATCGCCAACTTGTAGAACCGTTCCTATTTCATAAATATCAGCTTCTTTTTCGAAGCCCGATAATTGTTTCCTTAATATCGACGAGATTTCTTCTGGTTTTAATTCGTACATTTTTATTACCTTTATTTATTTTCTAATTTTGTTTTATTAATTCATCTTTTAACGATAGCAACTTTTGTTGGATCGAAGCATCATAAATATAATCGTCAAAACGTGCTTGGAATCCACCAATTAATTCTGGACGAACTTTGTATTTTGCTATGATTTGCTTTCCACTCCATTCAGCTAATTTGGATTCAATTATTTGCTTGATTTCGGGTTTAGTTGGTTTTGCTGTGGTTATTTCGACTGTTAATCTATTGTTTTGCTCGTTATATAAATCAAAAAATTTTGTGCAAATGCTTTTTAAAACTTTTTCTCTACCTTTTTTAATGAGTAGGTTTAAAAAAGCAAAAGTTACATCATTAACTTTATTTTTGAACAATTCATTGAATATTTTGTATTTTTTATCTGGCTTAATGATAGGATTTTTTGTTAGCAAAAAAAGGTCATTTGACATTTCAAGTGTGTTGTAGATAAAATTAATATCTTGATAAACTTTGTCGGTTATTTTTTGTTCGTTAGCGATAGTAAGCAAAGCTTTAGCATATCTGGTTGCAATTTTATTATCTATCATAACTTATTCTAATTTTTAGACAATTTTTCGACAGACTTTTTAATTAATTCCATATCCTTGTCTTCGTTCAATTTTTCTTCGAGCACCTTTTCGGTTGCTTGAATAACCATTTCGGCGATTTGATTTTTTAATTCAATAAATGCACTTTCTTGGGCAGATTTAATTTCCTTTAAAGCATTTTCTAATTTTTCTTGTCGTAATTTTTCTGCTTCGAGCTTAGCATTATTTATTATTTCATTTGCTTGTTCGCGACCCTTGTTTATGAGGTTGTTTACCTCGTTGGCTGCTTGTTGTAATTTAGCCTGGGCTTCATTTAAAATTTGCTGAGCTTTTTCGTTTGCTTCTTGAGCTGATTTCAAATTGTTTGCAATTGAATTTTCTCTTGCTTTTAGGGCATTCATCATTGGTTTGAGTCCAAACTTAAGAATTAAAAACAAAAAGATAAGGAAATTGAAAATTGTCCAAATTAAGAGCCCGGGATTTAGTGATACTAATTTATCCATATTTTAACTCGATTATTGTCAATCAGTAATTACTATTGAAATTATATAAATACTTTTGAAAAACAGTCTTAATTTGATTGTCTTTCAGAAATAATTTTAAATTTAAGTACTACTGCAAAGGACACATATCGTTCTTTGCAATAGTACTTTTATTAGACCTCCCATTAATAATAACAAAGCAGAATTAAACCATTCGTTCAAAATTGCTAATCCTGACTTTGACGGGAAACAAATCTATAAAATTACAAACAATAAACTAAAGATTTCGGCAATAAGAGCAACACCTTCGATGAGAGCTGCCGAAATAATCATCATTGTTTGCAATTTTCCAATTGCTTCGGGCTGACGGCCAGCTGCTTCTAATGCCGATGCAGCTAATTTTCCAATACCCAACCCAGCACCGATTACTGATAAACTAACGCCTATACCGGCTGCTAAAAATGCGAAAGCTTTAGGATCCATTATTTACTCCATAAATTTATAAAAAAAAATTAATGATGTTCAGCGGAATGTTCTCCATGTCCTTGTGCTAATCCCACAAAAACAGCTGTTAGCATAGTGAATACATATGCTTGGATAAATGCAACAAGTAGTTCCAATCCATAAATAAATAGTGTGAACCCAGTTACAACTGGTACAACCACCAATGTTTGTAAAAGAAAAATCAAGCCTACCAAACTCAATATTACCGCATGTCCCGCAGTCATATTTGCAAAAAGACGCACAGTAAGTGCAAATGGCTTAGTGAACATTGATAAAATTTCGATAGGTATCATTATGAACCATATTCCCCAAGGTGCACCTCCAGTAAATTCTTTTATCCAGTGGACTAAACCTTGATGTAATATAGAGGAACCGTTGATTACAAAATATGCAGTTATTGCCAATCCAGCCGTTACTGCTAAATTTCCTGTTGGTGAATGTCCACCGGGAATTAATCCCAGCAAGTTCATTGTTAATATAAAGAAAAACAAAGCAATGAAATAAGGTGTTAACCTATTTGCTAATTTGTCGCTTATAATATTGGGTTGGACAATTTCGTCGCGAACAAATAGTGCCAATGTTTCGAAAAGATTTTGAATCCCGGATGGTGCTTTGTCGGGATTTTTCTTATACTTTCTGGCTGCTGTCCAAAAACCCAAAAAGAGCAATATCATTGCAATCCATTGGAACATTACCAATGATGTAATCGATAAATTTAATTGCGGTGGATTAACAGTTTCTGCTTTTACGATTTCGTGGTGGATTTCTCGAAAAGTACCGTCCGCTTCCATTGCTTTCTTGCTTGTATAGAAGTGAAATCCATTATCATATAATATAATGGGTAAATCGAAATGGAAAACACCATAAAAATCGTACGAATTATGATCCAATAGATGGTCGCTCAAAATTTTTATCATCACATTGCCCTCTTCGGCGTGACTATTATCGGAAGAATGGGCTGTTGTATCTGTTAAATTGGTTTCGCTTATTATGGTTTGTTGAGTGTGATTAGGATTATGCATCTGCATGTTGTCAAAATTGGTAATATTCGCCATAAGAATTTATTAGATAAATATATACAAAATTAAGAAAAATAGAACAATATATAAAATAAATTTTAGTTATTCTGAATTTTTCTTGCTCAACTTTACTAAATACCAAATCTCCAATATGATTTGAATGACTATAAAAACCGAAAATGACAAAACAAAATATATGTTTCCAATATTTATAACTAAACTTGCAGCTATTGTTAATAGTATTAATAAAATAAATTTAACTCCAATAGAAATTCCAAGCCTTTTTATGAACTTGTTCCATTCAACACCAAGTAAGTATTTATACGAAGTTAATGAAAACGCTGTTAGAAGCGCATTGATTATGAATGCAGCAAAAATCGACCATATATTATTTATCATTTTGGTTTAATTTTCGAATAATTTTCCAAAAATTATACACTCCAACCAAAAGACCAACAAACAGACCTATAATCATCAAAGTTGGTTGTGATTTATATTCTGTATCAACCCAATAGCCAATGAGAGCGAATACAACAATAGGTATAGTTAATTCGGTACCTATGTTTAGTAAACTTAAAGTTTTTTGATACTCTTTCTTATCTTTTGTGTTGTTTGGCATATACAAAAATATAACATTAACTTCAAAAATACTCAAAATTGCTAATTTATAACAAATATGTGGTAAAAGATAATATAAAATTACCATAATTAGGCTATACTAAAAATTTAATGATTGGTATAATTTGCATTTTGTAATTAAATGCAAGTATAAAATGAACAAGGAAAACATACTACTACTAATAATAATAATCTTTGGAGGCACAATTTACAATAGTTTTGCCGACCAACGCATATATGTTTGGACATACGAATATAAAACAATGCATAGAGGAGAAGCAGAAATGGAACATTACTTTACTTTATCATCACCCAAACTTGATCAAATGGAAGGACAAACATCAATTGAACATCAATTAGAATTAGAGGTTGGCATGACTGACCATTTCGACTTCGCAATATACCATGTTATTAAACAAAATCCTAATGATAAGTTAGCTTATGACAGTTATAAATTAAGAGCTCGCTACCGATTTGGCGAAAAAAATCAATATGTTGTCGATCCCTTGATATACGTTGAATATATTGGGAAAGCAGATTTTTCCAAACACAAGATAGAAGCAAAATTGATTTTGGCTAAAGACTTTAAAAATATTAATGTAGCATTTAATCCCTATTTTGAATACGAGGGATATGGAGTAAGTTGGGAAATTTATCCTAAATATACATTGGGATTGAGCTATAGATTTTCTAAGCTTTTCAATGTGGGTATTGAATTTAAAGGTGGTGAAGATGGACACTACTGGGGTCCTACTATAGCTCATGGTAATAGTGATTTTTGGTTTAGTATTGGTTCGGCTATAAAGATTGGACAAATCAAAAACAATAAATCAGAGTTTCAGTTAAGATTATTGACGGG
>Ga0209018_1003013_pt1 | contig 11115 bp, 9 predicted proteins | sample YNPBryBLVA2012_FD_185814 | JGI IMG/M metagenome (GOLD analysis project Ga0209018, IMG submission 185814) | Anoxygenic and chlorotrophic microbial mat microbial communities from Yellowstone National Park, USA - YNP Bryant BLVA 2012 (SPAdes)... ...
TTGCTCATTTTCCCAGCCCCTCGCAATCACTTCTGCGGGCGTGAGCGGCAGAAAGGATTGCGGGCTGAACCGCCTTGTACGTGTGGGCCCGTTGGGCTCCCGAAGAAATACGATTCCGCAATCGGGTGCCCACTGATTGAGAATTTCGGGATGATGCGAAATGAGCAGGAGTTGAGAACCGCCTTGATCAAGCGCTTCTTCCGCCGCCGTCAACCATGGTTGAATTTCCCTTAACGAGACAAAGTTGTCCGGCTCATCGATCACAACGATTCCTGGCTCCGCCAGGAGGAAATAGACGACCGCATAAAAAGCGAACAAGCACCTTTGGCCATCCGACAGCTCTCTCAGGCTGAACCTGGCGCGCACACGCTCTGTTGAAGAGAATTCTGCCTCGAGAATCCGCGCCTCCCCTGCCGGCGTGATTCTGAAAAAGTCGAATCCATCCACTGCCTCTCGCAGAGCATCCAGGTAACGCTCATCCCGTTCCGGGTTGGACTGCCGCAGATGACGGTACCAGGCGACGAAATTCTCAAAATCGACCGACGGCTCCACATCCTCCTTGGGGGCGTCCCCAATCATTCTTGAAGGATTGATCTGGAAGCATCGGATGGTGGGTAGAAAGCGCTTAAGACGAGTCAGGATCTGATTGTCAGGGCGCGGTTCGACGATGGCCAGACCAGAGCGGTGCCAATCGGTGTGAAATTTGACTTTTGGCTCGAATCTGTCGTTGTACAGCTGAATTTCCCCGAGGCGGAAGGAAAAAATCTCCCGATCCTCACATTTCACAATCTCTTCTGATACGCGGGGCCGTTGCTCCGTTCCTACGGGCTCGGTCACGAGCCTGTAGAGGTAGGGCGAGCCTTCCAGAAGGAATTCCAGTTCGACCGTCTGCCGAGGATTCGTCATCCACCGCGTATGATCGCGGACAGGGAAGCATTCGGGCGCCATTTCTCCGCCGACGACGAACCGGCGCGTTCGGGACAGCAGTTCCATCAGCGAACTCTTGCCGCTGCCGTTTGGCCCCATCCACAGGGAGCGGCGGTCGAGGGTTAGCTCGAAGTTGCTGAAAGCGCGGAAGTTGTCGACGTAAATGCGCCGCAGCATACTCGGGATTATACCACTGCAAGCCGGCGGCTCACGACGAGGAATTGCCGCCCCGGCGGGGCATCGCACTTGATGTGACTTACGGGGTGTCCTTGCGCTGGTAAGGCGTCTGAAGGTACTTCGCCGCCTCCTCCAGCGCGCCCTGCGTATTGTCCTTCGTGCGTAGCGCCTGCTGATACTCGTTCTGGGCGCGCTCGCGCTGCTGCGTGATATCGAAGATCTTCCCGAGGTTGATGTGGCTCCATACCTCGGTCCACGCCGGTTCCCGGTCGCCGTTCAGCGCTTCGCGGAAGCTGTTGGCGGCGCTCTGGTAGTTGCCCATCAGGAAGAACACCTCGCCTACGCGGTAGTGCGCCATCGAACTGATCGGATTCACCTCGAGCGCCTTCTGGTACTCCTTCAGCGCGTCGTTGTATTGCCCGATCTCGGCGAACTGCTCGCCGCGGCGGATGGCCACTGCCACCCGCATCTCCCGGCTGAACCGCAGCACGCGACCGTTGGGATCGATCACCACTTTCCTCGGCTTGCCGAAGGTATCGACGGAGAACTCGGTGGATGGCCCCACAACAATGACACGGCTGAACTCGGGATTGCCTTCCGTATCGATCCGCACCTCCACCGGCATGCGGAACGTGTCCAGATCCTGCGCGATCGTGCCCATCACGCGGAAGCCCTTCTGCGTGCGGTAAATGGTGTATTTCAGGCGGAACTCGGGCGCGTCGGTCGACTCCAGCCATTGGATGAAGAAGCCTTGCAGGTTCTCGCCGCTGGTCTCTTCAGCCAGCTTCCGAAGATCGTCCGTCGCGATCGAGCGGTTGGCGAAACGGTCCGCCGCAGCCCTGAGCAGCTTCCGGAACGCCTCCTCGCCGACGACCCACCGCAGCATGTGGTAGACGGCGGCGCCCTTGCTGCCGGTGACGGCAAAGAATTCCGGGCTGTAGTCCTCGAACCGCGCTGCCTGCCGCACGGGCGCGTCGGTCACCGTCAGCGCGTCCACATACAGGTCGCGCACGTCCGGCTCCACTGCCTGCGCGCCGTTCAGGTGCTCCAGATAGAGGATCTCCGCATAGCGGGCCATGCCGTTGGTGATCCAGATGTGGTTGCGGTGCGACGGCGAAAACAGCCCGCCGTACCACTGCCGGGCGATCTGGTTGGCCAGCAGCCGCGGATTGGGGTTGCCGGCCGCCGCGGAGGGGGATATGAACAGCAGACCCGGCGCGGAGTAGCCGTTTGGCGCGCCCTCGCCTGTCTCGATGATCGAGAGGTTGCGGGAGGGAGGCACGCCGAAAATGTCAGTCAGAAACGCCATCACCTTGCCCGTCTCCTCGCCCCATGCCTGGGCCTGGGCCGCGTGCTCGCCGCGGAACCAGATCTCGCTGGCGGAACCCTCGGCCTGGATCCGCCGCGGCTCGCCCTGCACCAGCGCCAGACTTCCGTAGAAGCCCGGTGAAGCCGACCGGAAGGTCATAGCTTGCCCGTCCCCAGACGGCAGCGCGACGCCGCTTGAAACTGCGCGGAAGCCTGCCGGCGCGCGTACGGTCAGCTCCATCTGGTAGCGGTCGGTCGTGTAGCCGCTCACCGGGAACCATCTGCCGGGGTAGAGGAGCCATGCATGATCCCGCTTGATCGCGGCGAACGTGATGCCATAAACAGGCGATTCCTCCTCGCCGCCCAGCCTGCCGCTGATCCGGAATGTGACGGTGACGGGCTGCCCGCGTTCAAGTGGCTGCGGAAAGAATACTTCCACCACGTGCTCGTCGAAGCGCCGGTTGGCTTGCAGCGCCTGGCCTGCCTGGTCTGTGGCGCCGGCTACGTTCAGCGCGTTGTGCAGCTCGAAAGCCACCGTCTGTACGCGGTCCTCGGACGGCGTGAATGTGACGGCCGCAGTCTCGCTGAGCATCTGCTGCGACGGCTCCACCATCAGTTCGATCCGGTAGCTGTCCACGTCGATTGCGCCGCGCCGCGGCTGCGCCATGGCGACGGCTGCCAGCAGCAGGCCCACGGCCAGAATCCGGGCGCGCGAAAGGGAACGGCCCATCATGCAAACACCTCTCGTCTCAAATAGGCGGCGATCCGCGCCGCCGATGTCTCGAAGGGATCCCCGGCGGCTTCCAGTGCGGTCCGGAACTCAAACAGCCGGGCGCGCAGATTTGCCCTTGCGTCCTGATCCGCCAGCAGCCGCAACGCCTCCTGCGCCAGGCGCGGGCCGGTGCACTCGTTCTGGATCAGCTCCGGGACCACGGCGCGGCCTGCCACCAGGTTCACCATCGAGAAGAACGGCACACGCACGAACGGACGGCCCAACCGCCAGGTCAGCCCGTTGACGCAGTAGAAAATCACCACTGGCGCGCCCAGCAGCGCGGCTTCCGTCGTCACGGTTCCGCTGGCCGCCAGCGTCAGGTCTGCATGTGCCATCGCGTCCCGGGTTTCTCCCTCACAATATCGGACTCTTCCCGCCCCGCAAAGCGGTTCAAAGAATCCGGCCCCGAACCGCTGCGCGCTGCCTGCGGGCGCTGCCAGCAGGAACGTGCAGGCGCGATCGGCGAGCACGCGCTCCACCGCCTCTCGCAAGACAGGCATGTGCCGGGCGATCTCGCCGCGCCGGCTGCCCGGGCAAAGCGTCACCAGCGGCCGGTCCGCGGGGATCCGGTGCCGGGCGAAGAACTCCTCCCGGCTCCGCTCCGGCTTCGCCAGCCTTGCCAGCGGGTGGCCGATGTAGAAGGCGTTGACGCCCCGTGCGCGGAAGAAATCCTCCTCGAAAGGGAAGATGCAGTGCAACTCGGTCACGTTTCGCCGGAGTTGGCGCACGCGCCCCTCGCGCCACGCCCACGCCTGCGGCGCCACCAAATGAAAAACAGGAATCCCCATCCGGCGCAGCCGTTCCGCCACGCGCAGATGAAAGGCCGCGCTGTCGGTCAGCACCGCTGCCGCCGGGCGCTCCCGCCGCGCCGCGTCCACCAGCCGCCGGAACTCGCGCCAGATGGCGGGCAGATGGCCCACGACCTCGACCAGTCCAACCACCGAAAGGGCGGCGGAATCGGCAACGGTGCGAACACCGGCGGCCTGCATCTCCATCCCCGTGCAGCCGAAAAACTCCGCCTCCGGCAAGCGGCGCGCCAGCGCATGCACCAGCCCTGCCGCATAGCGGTCCCCTGACGGTTCGCCGGCCGAAACCAGGATCTTCACGCCAGACACCAGTGTGCCACGCCCTCGCCGCCGGGGAACGGCTCGCGGGGGCTCTGCTATGCTGAAAGCACAGGGATTGATGTCCTCTCCCAGCCTCCCTTCCCGCCTCCAACTGGCTCAATTCGCAGACCGTTTCCGCAATGAAATGGTTCCGATCGGCAGCCGCTTCTGCTACTTCGCCGCCGCCGTGCCCCTCAGCGAGGAAGACCGGCGGGAGCTGGTGGAAGAGCCTGTGGCGGCACTGCCGCCCGCCATCGCTGCGCTCCTGCCGGAGATCCGCATTCTTCTGGTGCCCTATCTGTGCCGCTCCCGGGCCCACCGCCGCCGTGAAAATGCGGAAACCTTTATCGCCACCGACCCGCCGGAGAGCAGCGAGGCTGTCGAATCCAGCACCGTGCTCGCCCGCGACGGTGCCGTGCTGGCGTTCGCCGTCAAAGGCGCCGACGTCGCCGACCACCACTACCGCTTCTACCGCGCCATCGCCGAACTGGCTGCCGATTCCCTGCCGGAGGGCATTCCCTCCGGCTACGCCGGTCTGCTTGAGCAGGAGTTTCAGCAGGGCGTGCATGGCGAAGTGGATGATGCCTCGTGGCGCCTGAAAAGCGAGCTCACGCGCCGGGACCGCAATTTCAAGCGCCCCACCGAGCGCCTGAGCCAATATATCCGCCAGAGTTTCATCGACACGCTCACGCTCTATCTCCACGGCATCTGCTGCGACATCGACGTCGAGCCTGGCCCGCGCCAGATCCCCTCCAACCGCCTGCGCAAGCGCCTCCAGCTTCTCCGCGAGCTTTTCCCTCCGCCTCAGGGCTACGCCGTGTTCCCGGAAGAGCTGTAGCAGCGCATGATAGGCTGAAAGAAAACCCCGTTCGGTTCCCCGGAAGAACGCTTGAAAATCGGATTCGTCAGTCTGGGCTGTCCCAAGAACCTGGTGGACACGGAGGTCATGATGGGCACGCTTGTCTCGCGTGGCCATTCGATCACCTCCGATCCGCGCGAAGCCGAAGCCATCGTCGTCAACACGTGCTCTTTCATCGACCCGGCACGGCAGGAATCGGTGGACGCGATCCTCGAAATGGCAGAGTTCAAGAAGACCGGCCGCGCGCGCAAGCTCATCGTCGCCGGCTGTCTGGTGGAGCGCTACCGCGGCGAAATCCGGCAGGAGATCCCCGAAGTCGACGCAGTTCTTGGCACCAACGAGGTGGAACGCATTGCCGACTTGTGCGAAGACGCCGGCGCGGAGGCGGACGCCGCCGGGCCGTATCTCTATCACGACTTGACGCCGCGCCTGCTGGCCACGCCGCGCCATTACGCCTACATCAAGATCAACGAGGGCTGCGACCATCCCTGCAGTTTCTGCGTCATCCCGCAGTTCCGCGGACGCTTCCGCAGCCGCCGCCCGGAGAGCGTACTGGCCGAGGCCCGCGCACTCTTCGCGCAGGGTGTCCGCGAAATCAACCTCATCGGGCAGGACACGACCGCATATGGAGACGACCTCGGGCTGCGCGACGGTCTGGCGGAACTGCTCGGGCAGCTGGCGCGGATCGAGACGCCTCACCCGAAGTGGATCCGCTTTCTGTACTGCTACCCGAACCGCATCACGCCGCGACTGCTGGATACGCTCGCCGCGCACGAGCCGCTGGTGAAGTACATCGACATGCCGCTCCAGCACGCCTCCGCGCGTATCCTGAAGCGGATGAGGCGCGGCGGCTCCGGTGAGATCTTCCTGCGGCTCCTTGAGCGCATCCGGCGCGCCGTGCCGGGTGTCGCGATCCGCACTTCGATGATCGCCGGATTCCCGGGCGAGACGGACGCCGATTTTCGCGAGCTCTGCCAGTTTGTCGAAGCCGCGCGGTTCGACCGTCTGGGCGTGTTCGGGTATTCGGATGAAGAGACGAGCCAGAGCTTCCACCTCGACGGCAAGGTGGACCGGCGCACGATCTATAACCGCAAGCGCCGCCTGATGGCACTGCAGCGCAGCATCTCGCGGCAGAGCAACCGCGATCTGGTGGGGCGCGAACTGCCGGTGCTGGTGGACGGGCCCTCGCCGGACAGCGAACTGGTCTGGCAGGCGCGTCTCGCCTCGCAGGCGCCGGATATCGATGGCGTCTGCTACATTTCCGACCCTGGCCCCCGGTCCCCGCGCCCCGGCGAGTTCCGCCGCATGCGCATCCGGCGCGCGCACGACTACGATCTTGTGGGAGACTTGACGGACGCGCCGCCTGCCGGGGACGCGCCGGCTTCTGCCAGCCCGTTCCGTATCATTCACGGCACGGCCGGACGCCAGCACGCACATCAATGAAGTGCCCCGTTTGCAAGAAAGAGGTTCCCTTCGGCGCCCCCGAAATGCCGTTTTGCAGCGAACGCTGCCGCCTGATCGATCTCGGCAGGTGGGCCGACGAGGAATACAGGATCCCGGCCGAACCCGCGCCCGTTCCGGACCGCCAGCCCGAGGACGCGGATGAAGAATAGGGCCGCTTTCGCGATCGCCACCTGGTTCGGCTGCGGTTACTGGCCGTTCGGCCCGGGCACTGCGGGTTCGCTCGGAGCAGTGGCCGCTGCGTGGCTGTTGTGCCGGCTGGCCGGGCTCGCGCCTGTCTGGCTGCTGGCCGCCGCGGCTGTGCTGTTGCTTCCGGCAGTCTGGGCCGCGGCGGAGGTGGCGCGCAGCAACGGCAGCGAAGACCCGGGCATCGTCGTCGTCGACGAGGTGCTGGGGCAATGGGTGGCCCTCGCCGCGGCCGGCGCGTTCACTTTCACGGGCGCCGCTTCGGCGTTCGTTCTCTTCCGGCTCTTCGACATCTTCAAGCCTTGGCCCGTGCGCGCCGCCGAGAGGCTGCCCGGCGGATGGGGCATCGTCGCCGACGACCTGCTCGCCGGCGTGTGGGCCGCGCTGCTGCTGCTGGCAGGCCGTGCCTTCGGCGCAAACATGGTTCAATCTTAGTTGGAGGCTGAAACCAGGATGCCTTCTTTGCGGAACTCCACTTCGAGGCCGGTGATCGAATCGGTGGCGCCGCCCGCCGCCCTTCCCGGCGGCGAGATCCAGATCCGCGGCAGGAACTTCCCTGCCGCTCCGCGCCCCGTGGTCACCATCGGCGGCTGCACGGCGCCGCTGACGGTCGCCTCCAGCCGGTACATTGTGGCGCGGGTGCCGCAAGAGGCAGTCTACGGAGAAGTGCTGGTGCGCAACGGCAGCGCCGAGAGCGAAGCCGCCGAAGTCGTCATAGCCACGCTCGTCGCAGACAACCTCCATCCGGTGGGCAATCCGGCCATCGACCGCGAGGGCAACGTGTTCACCACCTTCAGCGGATCGCGCGGCCAGAAGACACCCGTCAGCGTCTACAAGATCGATCCCGCCGGCGAGGTCACTCCGTTCCTCTCGGACCTGACAAACGCCACCGGCCTTGCCTTCGATTCCGAGGGCGTCCTGCACGTTTCCTCCCGCTTCGATGGCATCGTGTACCAGATTTCCGATTCGGCCATCATGACCGTTTACGTCGAAGGCATGGGCGTCGCCACCGGCATCGCCTTCGACGCCGAGGGCAATCTCTTTGTCGGCGACCGCTCCGGCACGATTTTCAAGATCGGCAAGAACCGCCAGATTTACGTCTTCACGACACTCGAGCCGAGCGTGGCCGCCTATCACCTGGCCTTCGGCCCCGACGGGTATCTCTACGTCACCGGCCCCACCACCTCCAGCTACGACTGCATTTACCGCGTTGCCCCCAGCGGCGAAGTCGAAACCTTCTTTCGCGGTCTTGGACGCCCGCAGGGGCTGGCGTTCGACGCGGACGGGAACCTGTTCGTCGCTGCTTCGTGGCAGGGACGGAGGGGCATCGTCCGCCTGACGCCAAAGGCCGAGATCACGCAGTTCCTCTCCGGCCCGAACGTCGTCGGACTCGCCTTCGCCCCATCAGGGGACCTCTACATCACCACCACCGGCGCGCTTTACCGCGCCCCTGTGGGCATCCGCGGCTGGTGGCCCTGCTAAAAAGCCCATGGACGCCGAAATCATCGCCGTCGGCAGCGAACTGCTGACACCCGCTCGCATCGACACCAACTCGCTGTGGCTCACCGCGCAGCTGAATGAACTGGGTGTCGAGGTGATCCGCAAGACTGTCGTGGGCGACCAGCGCAACCTTCTCGCGCAGGCCGTCTCCTCGGCGCTCGACCGCGTGCCTTTGCTGCTGCTCACCGGCGGGCTCGGGCCTACCGAGGACGACGTGACGCGCGAGGCCGTGGCGCAGGCGCTGCGCCGCCGTCTGCTGTTCAACGAAGAGATCCTGGCGGGGATCGAGGAACGCTTCCGCCGCATGGGCCGCCAGATGGCGCCCAACAACCGCCGCCAGGCGTTTCTGGTGGAAGGCGCGCTGCCGTTGCCGAACCCGCATGGCACCGCGCCCGGACAGTGGCTCGACCTGCCCGGAGGGATCGTGGTGCTCCTGCCCGGTCCGCCGCGCGAACTCCAGCCGATGTTCGAAAACCACTGCCTGCCGCTGCTGCGCGAGCGCCTGCCGCAGGCGTTCATCCGCACGAAGTTCTTCCGCGTCGCCGGCATGGGCGAGTCCGATTTGGACAACCGCATCGCGCCCATTTACAAAGCCTGCACGAATCCGGTGACAACGATCCTGGCCGCCGAAGGCGACGTGCAGATCCACCTGCGCGCGCGCGGCAACACAGCGGAGGAGGCCGAGCGGTTGGCCGAAGAGCTGGGTTCGAGGATCCTGAAAGAACTGGGGGACCGCGTCTACTCGACCGACGGCTCGCCCCTGGAAGCCGTCCTCGGCCGCGAACTCGAGCGCCGCGGCCAGACCCTGGCCGTGGCCGAAAGCTGCACGGCCGGGCTTTTGGGTGCGCGCATCACCGAGGTTCCCGGTTCTTCCGCCTGGTTCGCCGGCGGGTTCGTCGTCTATGGCACGGCCATGAAGACGCGCCTGCTGGGGCTGGACGAGGCGATGGTGCGCCAGCATGGCGTGGTGAGTGAAGCGGTGGCGGCGGCGATGGCCGAATCGGCGCGCGACCGCACGGGGGCTACCTACGCGCTCTCCATCACGGGCGAGGCCGGCCCCGAGCCCTCTTCGCCAGGCATCGAGCCCGGCACCGTGTGGATCGGCCTCGCCACGCCCGAGGATGCCGCCGCGCGGATGTTCCGCTTTCCCGCCGGGCGCGAGCGCGTGCGCCGCTTTGCCGTGCAGAATGCGCTCTATCTGCTTTGGCGCAGACTTCTCGAGAAGCGCTGACCGCAACGCTTACGCCACTGCCAGCCCAAGCCTCGCGGCCATGTCTTCGTAAGCCGCGCCCCAAGCGGGCAGGCTCGCCAGGATTTGTGCAGCGTGTGCCGCCACCCACGCTTCGGTCCCCGGGCCGGGCTGCGGCACGCGCTCGAGGCCATGCAGTTGCCGCCATGCAGACTGCCACTTCGCATCGTAGCCGGCCACAGTCTCCGGATCCGCACCCCCGCGCAGCACCGCCTCCAGGCGCGATGCCAGATCGTCGCCCTCCCAGAAGCCGAGATTCATCGAATGCACTCCGGCAGGTCCGGTCAGATGCGCGGCGTCGCCGGCGATCCACAACCGCCCTGCGCCGAAGCGCTTGGCCAGCCTGTGCTCGAACCGCACGACGATCCGCCAGGTGAGCTTCTCGATCGAACCCGTGAACCACGGCGCCCGCTGCCGCAGATACCCGCGCAGGTGCTCCTCGTCAAGCACCGGCAGGTCCAGCCCGTGCGAGAGCAGAACGCGGTCCTTCTGCCGTTCCGAGGGGAAATCGCCGAAGCCCGCGCGCCGCAGCGCTTCCACCGGGTCCGGCGCCGACGGCTGGTAGTTGGGCAACTCGAAGCTCCACCGCGCCGCACCGCCAGGCAGCGGCCACAGCACATTCAACGTACCGCCCTCCAGCGCCACCCGCACCGTGTGTTGCAGATCCGCGTCGGTCTTGAACTCGAACACCGCGAAGTACTGCGCCGGCCCCACTTCGGGGAACTCGGCGTCGAGCGAACGCCGCACCCGGGAGTTGTAGCCGTCGGCGCCGACGACGAAGCGCGGTTCCAACTCCCATGTCTTCGCCACTACCCACTCGGTGTGCGCCACGATGTAGCCTCGGGATTCCTTCTCGAATTTCTGCACCGTGACGCGCGCGTGCTCGGGCTGCTGCGACACCGCCGCCGCCTCGTGGCGCCAGCCTACGCGCACGCCCAGCTTTTCCAGTTCGTCTTCCAGAAGGTTTTCGAGCGCATCCTGCCGCACCACGGCCAGCGGATGGCCGGCGTCGCCGGCATCGGCCGCAACGCGCGTACCGTCCCGGTCGCAAAAGGCGATCCTCCGCACAGGGTAGGACTCCGCCAGGATCCGCTCCTTCAAGCCCAACCGTGCGAACAGGTCCAGCGCCTGCGGGTGCACGGCCAGCGCGTAGCTGTGCGTGCAGGCCCAGACGCCTGTGTCGATGATTCTCACATTCACGTTTCGCCGGGCCAGCGACAGCGCCGTGAACAGTCCCACCGGTCCGGCGCCCACCACAAGAACTTCCGGCTTCATCTCGTCGAACATGGCATCACTCCTGGATAAATACGGGCAGATGCAGAATACACCGGCGCGTGACGGCGAGACAAGGCGCAGAATGCTGGCACGAACTTCGGTGCCGAAAATCAGAGCCGCGAGTAAAGCGGCCGCGAAATCAGAGCCGCGAACGAAGCGCCTTCAGAGCCGCGAACGGAGCAGGCCGAAGGCCTGCGGGAGTGAGCGGTTTTCTCCATCGCGAACGAAGCAGGCCGAAGGCCTGCGGGAGTGAGCGGTTTTCTGCATCGCAAACGAAGCGGCCGAAGGCCGCGGG
>Ga0209018_1003014_pt1 | contig 11112 bp, 10 predicted proteins | sample YNPBryBLVA2012_FD_185814 | JGI IMG/M metagenome (GOLD analysis project Ga0209018, IMG submission 185814) | Anoxygenic and chlorotrophic microbial mat microbial communities from Yellowstone National Park, USA - YNP Bryant BLVA 2012 (SPAdes)... ...
TTCAGCATTGAGGATGCCAGCAATCAGTTCCTGGGAGAGTGTGGCGCAGGCATCTCAGAAACCATCGGGGTCGGCTCACCGAAGAAGGTCACGGCAGCCGAGGTCTGGCTGTTCGACAAGAATGACATCCGCACGGTGACGAAAGTGATCATGTCTCAGCACGCCTATAACGACGAGGGTATTCGCGCCAAACTCGCCCCCAAAGGCGAGCCGGTGTTGGCCCAGCCCGGTGCCCAGGTGGTCCTGGAGACGCAAACGCTGCGCGTTGTGGCGACCATCCGGGACATGGAATACGGTACCGGGGCATTGCCGCCCAACAGCTTCTTTGAACGCCTGACTCTCGACCTGGCGGCCTATTCCAGGGAAGATGTGGCCTATCCGGTGTAGGGCGCGGCTCGTTCCTCAGGTGAGTCTGCTCGCCGAATCGAAAAGCCCCGCCGCGCGGCGGGGCTTTGGTTTTCTTGAACAGAGCTACACTGTGCCGGGACCCCGCGCTATCGGATCGCTTTGATCTTGAAGGTCAGTTTACCTGCCGGCGCGTCAATGGACACCCTGTCGCCGACCTTGCGGCCTATCAGTGCTGCGCCAAGCGGGCTTTCGTGGGAAATTTTGCCTTCCCTGGGGTTGGCCTCTGCCGCGCCGACAATGGTATATGTCTCGTCCGGCTCATCCTTCGACTCAAGCGTGACCTGCATACCAACGCGTACCGTCCCATCAGGGCCATCGCTGCTGCCGTCGATGATTGTCGCCGTGCGGAGCGTGGTTTCCAGGTAGCGAATACGGCCTTCTAGAAACGCCTGCTGTTCTTTGGCATCGTGATAATCGGCGTTTTCAGACAGATCGCCCTGCGCAATCGCTTCTTTGAGCCGTTGCGCCAGCGCAGGTCGCTTGACCCGGATCAGCTCGTCCAGTTCGCGGCGCAGTTCTTCTGCGCCTTCTCTGGTCAGGTATCGTTCATCCGCCATTGTTACCATCCTCGACATCCGTCCCGTTAAAGACAGCGTTAGCGTACACTGGGATTGCCTGCTGGTCAAGCCATCCGTCAAATCCTGTGGCGACGCGGTATAATCATCCCCTCAAAACCGGAGTGAGGACACGCATGAAGCCCAAACCCTACGATTTTTACCTGGACGAAGTGCTGATTGACGAGCAAACATTGCAAGCCCGCATCGCCGAGTTGGGGCGGCAGATTTCCGCCGACTATGCGGGGACAGAAGACCTGTTGCTGGTGTGTGTGCTCAAAGGGGGGATGCTCTTTCTGGCGGACTTGATGCGGCACATCACCCTGCCGCATTGCATCGACTTTATGGCCGTTTCGAGCTATGGCAAAGCCGCACGCGAAACCACCGGTGCCGTGCGCATCGATATGGACCTGCATACCAACATTGCTAACCGGCACTTGCTGATTATTGAGGACATCATCGATAGCGGCAATACGCTGGACTACATTCTTCGCTTGCTCCAGGCTCGCCAGCCTGCCAGCATCAAGATATGTACGCTGCTGAGTAAGCCGGAACGTCGGGAAGTGCCCATCCTGGTCGATTACGTGGGTTTTGAAATCCCCAATAAGTTTGTCTTCGGCTATGGTCTGGACCTGGACGAGTTCTACCGTAACCTGCCGTTCATCGGTGTGGTGCGGCAAGATGCCTATATTGTGCCTGATGAGATGCCGTGATCATGCAGCCCCAGCCGTCGTGGCGTCCATTGCATTGGACGCCTGTGGTGTATACCTTGCGAGATGTTCTATGTCAGGATGCAACGTCTGTCTATTTGGTCGGCGGTGTTGTCCGTGATGCGTTCTGGGGGCTGCCGGTTCACGACGTTGACCTGGTTGTTCCTGATGGTGGGTTTCGTGTGGCGCGGCGGATCGCCGACGCGCTGGACGGGAAATTTTACAAGCTGGACCCGGAACGCGAAACGGGTCGGGCGATCTTCTGGCGTGAGGGCAAACGATGGGTGGTAGATGTCGCCAACTTTCGCGGGGGCAACCTGTTGGCGGACTTGCGGGGGCGCGATTTTACGCTCAATGCGGTGGCTGTGCCTCTGGCCGGCAGCCTGGACGGCGTGATCGATCCCTTGAACGGCCTGCTGGATGCCCAGAACCGTATTCTGCGACGATGCAGCCCGACTTCCCTGGCGGACGATCCTATCCGCGCCTTGCGCGCGGTGCGGTTGAGCACACGCTTTCGCCTGCGCATCGAACCTGCAACCCTGTCTGACCTGCGGCAAGAAGGGCCGCGATTGACTGCTGCCTCTGCCGAGCGCGTGCGCGATGAATTCATGGCGCTGTTGGGTGGCTCACGTCCGGCGGCAGGGCTGCGCGTGCTGGATTCGCTCGGCCTGCTGGCGCTGATTGTGCCGGAAGTGAACGCCATGCGGGGTGTCCGGCAGAGTTTGCCGCATCGCTCCGACGTGTGGGAGCACACTCTGGCAACGGTTGAGCGGCTGGCTGCCGTTCTGCATATCATCAGCCCGCAGCGGACCGAAGACAGTGCCGCACAGGCCGGCTTGGGGTTGATCGTCTATGCACTAGACCGCTTTCGCCCACAGCTTCAGGCGCATCTGGCCCAGGCTTGGCCGGATGAACGCCCACATGTGGCCCTGCTGACCCTGGCTGCTCTGTTGCACGATAGCGGCAAACCCGCCACGCAGGAAGTCGATGGTGAGCGTATCCGTTTTCTGGAACACGATGTGGCGGGCGCGGTTCTGGCAGAGGAGCGAGGCTGGGCGCTGAGGTTGAGCGGAGGCGAAATCATCCGGCTGCGCGGCATCGTGCGACATCACCTGCGTCCGCTGCTGCTCGATGGGGAACTGACCCTCTCCCGGCGGGCGGTATATCGTTTCTGGCGCGACTGCGGCCCCGCCGGGATAGACGTGTGCCTGCTGGCGTTGGCCGATTACCTGGCAACCGCCGGGCCGGCGCTCGAAACCGCCGCGTGGAGCCATCTGTTGCAAACGGTCGGCACGCTCTTGGAAGCAGCTTACCGGGCGGATGTGCCGGCTTTGGCCAACCTGCCGGCGTTGGTCACGGGCGATGATCTGATGCGCGCGCTGGAAATCCCGCCCGGTCCACAGATCGGTTCGCTGCTGGAACAGCTCCGCGAGGCGCAGGCGGCAGGGGAAATCCATACCGCAGCCGAGGCATTGGCCCTGGCCCGGCGGCTGCTTGAATAGCCACTGCTAGAAGGCTTGCTCCGACATTTCAGAGGGTTCCGGCGCTTCTTCTTTCTCAACCCGCTGCTTACACTGGATACATTCGGCATACTGTTTGTTGTAATCGACCAGCAGCCCGCCGCAGTTGGGACAGGGTGTCGGCAGTGGGCGCTTCCAGGAAGTAAAGTCACACGTCGGGAAGTTTACACAGCCGTAAAAGCGGCGTCCCTTTTTGCTGCGTTTTTCCACCAGTTCCCCGCCGCAGCGTGGGCACGCCACGCCGGTTTTTTCTAGCCAGGGTTCTTTGTAGCGGCATTCCGGGTAGCGTGAACAGCCGATAAACTTGCCGAAGCGACTGTAGCGGAGGATCAGCGGGCTACCGCATTCCGGGCAATCGCGTCCGACTGTTTCCATCTGTCGTTGCGAAGGTAATTCCCGACGGGCGTAATCAAGCTGCTCGGAAAAGGGGCCGTAAAACTCCCGCAGCATGGGCACCCAGTCGTTGCCCCCGGCGGCGATCTGATCCAGCCGGCTTTCCAACTGTGCTGTGAAGTTGGGGTCCATCACGTCTGGGAAGTGTTTCACCAGCAGGTCGTTGACCAGCAGGCCCGTTGGGGTGGGCACAAGCTGGCGACTTTTGCGGATGACATAGTCGCGGTTCTGGATCACGGCGACGGTCGGCGCGTAAGTGCTGGGCCGCCCGATGCCTTTTTCTTCGAGCGCCTTGACCAGCGTGGCTTCGGTGTAGCGCGGCGGCGGCTGTGTGAAGTGCTGTTCTGGCAGCAGCCGCAGCAGGCGAAGTATCTCGCCCGGCTCCAGGTCCGGGATGACCCGATTCAGGTCCTCGTCAATGGCATTGTCCTCTCGCGTCTCCTCATAGACGCGCAGAAAGCCTGGGAACTGCACAACGCTGCCGGACACGCGGAACAGATAGGGCTTTTGTGGCTCATCTGCCGGGCCGGCCAGGATGTCTACCCGTTGGGTGGCATAGACGGCATTGACCATCTGACTGGCGACGAAACGCTGCCAGATCAGGGTATAGAGCCGCAGTTGTTCGCCCGTCAGGGCATGTTTGATGCTGTCGGGCGTGCGGTAGACACTGGTCGGTCGGATAGCCTCGTGGGCTTCCTGGGCGCTTTTGGCCTTTTTGCGGTAGATAGGCGGGCTGGAAGGCGCAAAGTCCTTGCCGTATTGCTCGCGGATAAAGGCGCTGGCCTCGTGTTGCGCCTCAGCGGCGACGGTCGTGCTGTCGGTGCGCATGTAGGTGATCAGGCCGACGGTCCCGCCGTTGATGTCGATGCCCTCGTAGAGTGCCTGGGCGACTTGCATGGTTCGCCGGGCGCTAAAGCCCAGCCGCTGCGAGGCTTCCTGCTGCAAGGTGCTGGTGGTGAAGGGTGGGGCTGGGCGGCGCTGTTTGGTGCCGCGTTTGACTTCCTGAACGACATACTGGCTTTTTTCCAATGTCTCCAGGTGAGGCCGGACGTCGGCTTCAACGTGGAAATCGACCGGCTCCCCGGCGATTTTCATCAGCCGCGCCACAAAACTCGGCGTTGTCGCCGAACCGTTTAGATTCAACTTGGCAAGCTCGGCGTCGAGCGTCCAATATTCCTCCGGGACAAAGGCTTCAATCTCGCGCTCGCGGTCCACCACCAGTCGCAGGGCCACACTCTGCACACGCCCGGCGGAAAGGCGGTTGCGCACCTTGTCCCACAGCAGTTCGGTGATGTTGTAGCCGACCAGCCGGTCCAGGATGCGGCGGGCCTGCTGCGCGTTGACCAGTGGCATGTTGATCTGGCGCGGGTGTGCAAAGGCTTCCTGAATGGCCCGTTCGGTGATCTCGTGGAAGACGACGCGCTGAGCGCGGCTTTCCTCGATCTCGGCGGCGGCGATCAGGTGCCAGGCAATAGCCTCGCCTTCGCGGTCCGGGTCGGTTGCCAGGTAGATTTCCTGGGCTTGGGCCGCCGCTGCCTTGAGTTCCTTGACGACCTCGCGCTTTTCATTGGGCACACGGTACTTTGGCGCGAAGTCGTGTTCCACGTCCACCGAAAGCTGGGAACGCAGCAGGTCACGCACGTGGCCCACCGAGGCCCGCACGGTATATTCCTTGCCCAGGAAACGTCCCACCGTGCGCGCTTTGGCCGGGGACTCGACGATCACCAGGCGTCCGTGCCGCCGCCCGGCGTCATCGGCTGCCTTTTTGCCTGTGTTGTTTTTCCGGCCCTTTTCCTTGCTCGATTTCTTGCGCCGGACCGGTTTCATGGTGACTTCCGGTTTGGCTATTCCCTCGTGCGCCGGGGTTTTGCCCGGACGATAGACCGCTGTCCCGCAGACGGCGCATTTTCCGCGTGTTCTGGGTGTTCCGTTTTGGGCATATTCGGCCTGCGGGTCAACCATAACGCGCTTGGTTCTGCACCTGATACAATAGGCTTCAACTGTCTCACTCATGGAGCCTGTTCTCAATCCACTTTCCACAGACACACCAGCTACATAGACGGCCCTAAAGATAAGAGTCTTTCCCCTGATCGCGCAACTGTTTCACGACCTTGCGCACGTCCTGGGCGTGATCGCGGTGGCAGACCAGCAGCACATCATCGGTATCGACAACAACCAGGTCTTCCAGGCCGATAGTCACGACCATGCGGTTGCTGACGACCAGCGTCTGAACGGTATCCAGGAGAATGTGTCCGTTGCCCGCGCCGCGAATGATATTGCCGTTTTCGTCACCCTCCAACACGTCGAACAGCATTCCCCACGTTCCCACATCGCTCCAACCGATGTCTACCGGAATGACTGCGATGTTGGTTGCGCCTTCCATGATGGCATAGTCGATGGACAGCTTGGGCATTTTCTCCCAATACGGCGTGATCTGAGCGGTGAAATCCGATGCGCCAAGCAGAGGGCGAATCTGCATCAGCAGATCGTACATCTCCGGCTGTTGACGGCGGTATTCCTCCAGCACGTCACGCGCGCCGAGGATGAACATACCGCTGTTCCAGTTATACAGCCCGGATTTGAGGAACTTCATCGCCCGTTCCCGGTCCGGCTTTTCGGTGAACTGTTCCGCGTGGAAGCAGTCGAAGCCGTGCAGCCGTTCCAGAAATTCACCGCGCCGGATGTAGCCAAAGTCGGTGGCCGGGCGATAGGCCGGGATGCCCAGGGTGACGATCATGTTGCGCTGGGCCAGTTCGGCGGCGCTGTGCAGCACAGCGCGGAACCGTTCGGTCTGCGCGATGTGATGGTCGGCAGAGAGGACGGCGACAATGGCGTCGGGGTCGCGTTCAGCAATTGCCAGAATGCCCAATCCGGCTGCGGGGCCGCTGTCGCGCCCGAAGGGTTCTACAATGAAATTTTCCGCCGGAACTTCCGGCACATCTGCGCGCAAGGCGTCCACCTGATCTTGCCCCGTAATCACGAAGACTCGCTCCGGTGGCAACAATGGCGGTAGGCGGCGCACCGTCATCTGGAACATCGTCTGCTCCTCCTCGATTAGGGGGAGCATCTGCTTGGGGCGAATCTGGCGGCTCAGCGGCCACAGGCGGGTTCCACCACCGCCCGCCATGACGAGAGCGTAGAAATGTTTCAGCAGCATCGTTTATCTCACGTTAATCTAGAACATAAGGCGCAGCGCGGCCTCTTGCCAGGATATATTGCATTCCGCCGACCTGCCTGACCATACCCTTGAGTTCCATCAACATCAGGGCGCTGCTCAGCGCCGCGATGGGCATATCCAGCAGGCGGCACAGGTCGTCGATGTGGGTCGGTTCTTCACCGAGATGTTGTAGAATGTGCTGCTCCTGTTCATTTTCCGGGGCGATATTCTGCACCGCCGTCTGGGTGACGGACACCTCGCGTGACAGGTTCAGTTCCGTCAGCACATCATCTACGGTGATCACCAGTTTGGCCCCATCCTGGATCAAGCGGTTCGTCCCCCGGCTGGCCATCGCGGTCGTGTTGCCCGGAACGGCAAAGACATCGCGTCCCTGTTCGGCAGCGCAGTCGGCAGTGATGAGTGCGCCGCTCTTGATCCCCGCCTCGACCACGATCACGCCCAGCGACAACCCGCTGATAAGCCGGTTACGGGGCGGGAAGTTCTTGGCTTCTGCCGCCGTGCCGGGTGGAAATTCCGTCAGCAACGCGCCATGATCGTCGATCTGACGGGCCAGGGTTGCATTCTCCGGGGGATAGACCTGATCGATACCGCACGGCAGTACGGCCAGCGTGCGTCCTCCGGCTTCCAGGGCGCCTCGATGCGCGGCGGCGTCGATGCCGACGGCCAGGCCGCTGACGACCGTCACTCCGGCGCGGGCCAGGTCGGCAGCGAGCTGGTAGGCCATATTGCGTCCGTAGGTGCTGGCTTTGCGCGTGCCGACGATGGCAACGGCCCAGTTATCCTGCGTGCTCAGCGATCCGCGCACGTAAAGGACGGGCGGCGCATCCGGTAGTTCCTTCAACAGGGCCGGATAATCGGCATCTTCCAGAGTCAGCGCCGCTGCGCCCAGCTCGTCCAGTCTGTGCTGAAGTGCGTTCAGGTCAAGCGTGCGGCGCGCTTCTCTCAGGTTTTTAAGTGTACGCTGATCCAGACCGGCCGCTTGCAGAGCGTGCTCGTCGGCGTGCCAGGCTTCTTCCAGGTCGGCAAACCGCTGCCGGAGGGCTGCCAGCCGCTGTGGACCGACGCCGGCTACATGGTTGAATCCGATCCAGTATTTGCGCGCGCTCACATTGCCACCCTTACCCCCAGGTGGCAAACAGGATAGCAGGCGTGCTGAGGGCTGTCAAGGCGTGGAATGGGGCGCAGACCGGGCGTGCGTGTTATTCCGGTAGCAGGCCGGGCAGAGGCTCAACCCTGACGACCTGGTTCTCGATGTCTACATCCACGACAACATGGGGCACGTCGGGAATCAACACCTCGCCGCGCGGGCCGCCCTGGACCACGAAAACGTCGTTGGCGCCGGTTTCGAGTACTTGCGCAATGTGGCCCAACTCTTCCCCAGCGGATGTGACCACGCGCGCGCCCAGAATTTGAAAGGTGTAATATTCCCCCTCTTCCAGGGGAACTGCATCTTCCAGCGCGACCATGAGTAGCTTCCCCCGCAGGGGATCGGCCTCTTCGCGCGACGCGATTTCTTCTAGCGTGACCAGCAGGTGGTCGCGGTGGCGGCGGGCTGCCGTCAGCGTGAAAGGGAATGCTGCCTCGGCGTCGTAAGGGTCCGGCCCGACAAAGACGGTTTCCAGGTCGCTCACACGTTCCGGAAATTGTGTGGCGATCTCGACGCGCAGTTCCCCCCGGACGCCGTGCGGGCGCAAGATACGCCCCAGGACCAGGAAAAGGGGAGCGGAGGCAGACCACCGGTTTGCCCCCGATGAAGGTTGCTGCGGAAAGAGAGAAGGCATATTGCAGGCAGGGAAGCCTAGACGATTTCCAGGTTGACGCGCTTGCCCTCTTTAGCGGCCAGCACGCGCAGCAATGCGCGCATGGCGTTGGCAACACGCCCATCCCGCCCGATGACGCGGCCCATGTCCTCCGGGGCAACGTGCAGTTCCAACGTGACGGACGACGCTCCGCTGCGCTCAACGACGCTGACCTGGGAAGGATCATCGACCAGCGACTTGGCGATATATTCCACCAGTGTTTTCACCCCGTCCTCCACTTACGACATATCCGCGCGCCAGGGCGGGCAAACAGGACTCAACAGGCCCGGCATCTGCCAGGCCAGACAGGGGCGATAGGGCCTGTGCCCGCTCAGGCCTGCGACTCGCTGCTCGCGCCTTCGGCTTTCTTGGCCTTCTTGCGCGACCGGACGGGCGACGGCGTCGTGGTCTTGGGGCTGATCGGTGCACGGCTGGCGGCCTGGGCCTGCGCTTCGGCGACCAGGGCATCCAGAGCCTCCCCCTGGCGCAGACGTGCATAGCGGGCCAGCGTGCCGTTCGTTTCCAGCAGGTAGTTTACCGTATCGCTAGCCTGCGCCCCGACATTGAGCCAGTACAGGGCGCGATCTTCCTGAATCTCTATCGTCGCCGGTTCGGTGCGCGGATTGTAGAAGCCGATCACCTCGATATAGCGGCCATCGCGCGGGCTGCGTGCGTCGGCAACGACGATCCGGTAGCTGGGTTGCTTTTTGGAACCAACGCGGCGTAGACGAATGCGAACCATTTTGAAGTGCCTTGCTCCTTTCGATCTGCCTGCTGACCCGTCAGCGGAATATGCCGGGCAGCCTGGGCAGACGGCCTTTGCCAATTTGTTGCATCATATCCTGCATTTGACGAAACTGTTTGAGCAGCGTGTTTACATCCTGCACCTCGACGCCGCTGCCGGCGGCGATGCGTCGCTTACGGCTGGCGTTGAGGATGCGTGGGTTGTGCCGCTCTTTGGGCGTCATCGAGCGAATAATTGCCTCGACCTTCTTGAACTCCTGATCGGCCTGGGTCATGTCGATCTGCTTGGTCAGGCGACTCATGCCGGGGATCATGTCCAACAGTTGGCTGATGCTGCCCAGGCGTTTGACCTGCTGCATTTGCTGGAGAAAGTCTTCCAGCGTGAATTCGTTGCGCAGCAGTTTCTTCTGTAAACGTTCGGCTTCCCGCTCGTCGAAAGCGGCCTCGGCCTTCTCGATCAGGCTGAGCACGTCGCCCATGCCCAGGATGCGCGACGCCAGACGGTCCGGATAAAAGACTTCCAGCCCGTCCAGCTTTTCGCCGGTTGCCAGGAACTTAATCGGCACCCCTGTGACGGCGCGCATCGAGATGGCCGCGCCGCCGCGCGCGTCGCCGTCCACTTTGGTCAGGATCAGCCCGGTCACGCCGACGCGCTGGTTGAAGCCCTCGGCAATGCGGACGGCTTCCTGCCCAGTCATTGCGTCGGCCACCAGCAGCACTTCGGCAGGGTTGGTGCGCGCCTTGATGGCTTCCAGTTCAGCCATCATGTCGTCGTCGATCTGCAAGCGCCCGGCAGTGTCGATCAGGACTACCGTCGCGCCGCTTTCGCGCGCCGCGCGCAGACCGTTCTCGCAGATGACCGGTGGTGCCACCTGGGTGCCCTCTTCCCAGTAAGGGACATTGATCTGCTTTGCCAGCGTGACGAGCTGGTCCACCGCTGCCGGACGATAAGTATCGGCGGCGATCAGGAACGGCTTCTTGCCGTCGCGCCGCAGGTACAGGGCCAGCTTGGCGGCAGTAGTTGTCTTGCCGGAGCCTTGCAGCCCGACCAGCATGATCACGCGCGGGCTTGGCCCGGCCAGTTCCAGCCGACCGGCCTCGCCCAATGTCTCGATCAATTCCTCATGGACGATCTTGACGACTTGCTGCGCCGGGGTCAGGCTCTTGGTCACTTCCGCGCCGACGGCCCGCTCTTTGATCCGGTTGATGAAGTCTTTGGCAACCTTCAGGTTGACGTCGGCTTCCAGCAGCGCCAGGCGTACCTCGCGCATGGCCCTATCGACATCGGCCTCGGTCAGCTTGCCGTGACGGCCCAGTTGATCGAAAACGCTTTGCAGTTTTTCGGTCAGGCTTTCAAACATTGCTTGATCCCCATAGGGCAGGGTAGCATTTTAGAGGATGCGAGTGCATTAGTCAAGGTGTTGGCTACGGAATTGAGCCGGGTATGTGGAAGCTCTCTTTCGGGCATTGCTCAGACCGGAGAACTGGCTGCGGCTGCCTGCCGTGTTGACTGTGTTTGGAGAGACGGTTGATACCGACCTGACCCTGACGGACCTGCTGCTGATCGCGCTGCCGATCCTGCGCGATGGCGTCAGCGGCGGCATCGACCGTCTGGTGATCGACCGCGATCTGGTACAGCGTTCGCCGGAGGGAAACGCCGTCCCCAATTACGCCACCATTATCCCTGACTCGAAGAACGTTTCGATTACCTGGGTGGGCTATCCGTGCTGGCGGTCGTGCCGCAGGAGTTCCCGGTATGCTCCTTGCCACAGGTTCGCAGAGCGGGTCAGGCGCGTGATCTTGACT
>Ga0209018_1003016_pt1 | contig 11109 bp, 6 predicted proteins | sample YNPBryBLVA2012_FD_185814 | JGI IMG/M metagenome (GOLD analysis project Ga0209018, IMG submission 185814) | Anoxygenic and chlorotrophic microbial mat microbial communities from Yellowstone National Park, USA - YNP Bryant BLVA 2012 (SPAdes)... ...
TATCTCGCCGACCACATCGCGATCGAGATCGCGTTCGTCGTCTCCGCGCTCGTCTCGTTGCTGCTTGTTGTGACGTACGTGGGGCGCGTGACGAACTGGAAATTCGCGCTGCGCGAGGTTGGCATTTCGCAGTTTCTGTTTCTGGTGCTTTTCTCGTACGCGTTCTTCTACGAGGGCTACACCGGACTCGTCATCACCATCGGCGCCATCATTACGCTGGCGGTGATGATGCAGGTGACCGCGAAGGTGAACTGGGAAGAGGTGTTCAAAAGCAAGAACGTGAAACGTGAAACGTGATGCGTGATAAGTGAAACGCAATACGCAATACGGAGTTTGCAATGAGTGTAATGAAACCCAAACGTGACGTTGGCATTATCGGTTACGGTGCGTATGTGCCGCGCTATCGCATTCGCGCGGAAGAGATTGCGCGCGTGTGGGGCGGCGCAGAGGATGGTTTGCCCATCGAAGAGAAAGCCGTGCCGGGTCTGGACGAAGACACGGTGACGATGAGCATCGAGGCGGCGCGTAACGCGCTCGCGCGCGCCGGCATCGAGCCGCGACAGTTGCGCGCCATCTGGGTCGGCAGCGAATCGCATCCGTACGCGGTCAAGCCCTCGTCCACGATTGTCGCGGAAGCGATTGGCGCGGCGGGTTCGATTCTCGCGGGCGATTGGGAATTCGCGTGCAAAGCCGGCACCGAAGCGTTGCAAGCCGCGATCGCACTCGTCGGTTCGGAGATGGCAGAGTACGCAATGGCGATTGGAATGGACACCGCGCAGGGTCGCCCGCACGATGCGCTGGAGTACACCGCAGGCGCCGGTGGCGCGGCGTACATCGCCGGTCCCGCCGAGAACGCGCTGGCGATTCTCGAAGCGTCGTACTCGTACGTCACCGATACGCCGGACTTTTTCCGCCGCGAGCATCAACACTATCCGCAACACGGCAATCGTTTCACCGGCGAACCGGCGTACTTTGACCACACCTTGCACGCCGCGCGCGGTTTGATGGACGCGCTGGGATACCAGCCCAGAGATTTTGCGTACGCGATTTTTCATCAACCGAATGTAAAATTTCCGCAGACGGTCGCGAAGAAACTCGGCTTTACGCCGGAGCAGATCGCGCCCGGCTTGCTGACGAACAAAATCGGCAACACGTATTCGGGCGCGGCGATGATCGGGACGACGGCGGTGCTGGACATTGCCAAACCCGGCGATCGAATTTTGATGTGCTCGTTTGGCAGCGGCGCGGGCAGCGACGCGTTCTCGTTTATCGTTACCGACAAGATCGTCGAGCGGCGCGGGCGCGCACCCAAGACAATGTGGTACGTGCAACGCCGCGAAGAAATTGATTACGCATTGTACGCACGGTATCGCGGCAAGTTGGTAATGAACTAAAGTCGTATGTGATGTTGGAATGTGGCTGTAGACCAAAGGAAGAGCCGTGAAACGCTTGCGTAATCCTTCGATACTTTCGATACTGTTGACCCTGCTGATACTCACTGTCTTGCTGGTGGGGTTAAGTTGTGAACTGACGCATCCGCTGCTCTACCGCCTTGTGACTCTCCTCGAAGACGCGCAGAGAACTGTCAGCGAACTGCTGACCACAGCGCCGACGCCGGCACACCCTGCCTATGCGGTTTCCGGCGGACGACCCTACGCGCTGGAAATCATTGACACCGACACGCGCCAAATCGTCAAGCGGATTCCATTGAGCGACTTTCCTGGACCATCGGTCGCCATCGCGCCGAACGGAAAAGTGTATGTCCCAATCCTTGGGGGACCCTATGGGGCTAGAAACACCGTTGCCGTTTATACCCCTGGCGCACATTCGGCAAAAGAGATTCGCGTCGGGATTGACCCTTGGGCCGCCGTCGCCTCGCCGAATGGGATGGTGTATGTTATCAACATGGAACGGGGACGGCATGGTACTCTATCCGTGATTGATTCCAAGAACGACCAGGTTGTGGAGACGATAGACATTGGGCTGATACCAGAGGCGATGGCAATCTCGGGTGATGGTCGTTGGATTTACGTTGCCCGGCATGACCCGTATTATCTCTATGGCAAGCCCTTTGGGTTTGATCCGCGTCCCCGTCCCGATGAACCTCCACCTGCGCCAGCCACGATTGCTGTTGTGGATACCCAGGAGAGGCGTGTTGTGAGAATTGTTGGATTCGAGGAGGGGAGTTTTTCGCGAGCATTGATTTGGACGAAAGACAAACTTTATTGGTCGCTTGGTTCATCTCAAGTGAAACCGGATCCGAAGGCGACGGCGGGGGTTGTACCCGGCAATAAGGTTATTGTGCTGGATGCGAAGACGCTCAACGTTCTGGCGCGGATTGAGGTTCCGCCTCGGCCGGACAGGATGGCACTAGCCCCCAATGGGAAACTATACGTGGCACACGCCATCGGAGGAGGGGGGGGTGGAGTAACGGTGATTGATACTGAACGGGATGTGGTGATCAAAGAACTGCCTGTGCGCGTTGGGGAAGGGACTGGGCTAGGAATGGCAACGGCAACCCAATTGTACATTGACAGTTTGTATGTTGTTGATACCACGACCGACAAAGTTATTGTTGACCCATATGATTTTACAGTGAGAAATCCGGCGATAGGTCCCTTTGATGCCCTTGTTGGGGCCTGGAGTCGTTAGCCAAGGAAAGAAAATGCGCGCTTTGCGTTAGGGCAGCCGAAACACAACCCTCAATCGGAAAAGGAGGACGAAATGAGAGCCCTGATTACGAGTTTCTGATCTGTGGGGTGCTGGTCGTACTTTTCCTGGGATTGGGAAGCAACATGGTGCAGGCGCAACGCGGGGGTGAGCCAACCCCTACTCCACGCCCCACGCTTCCACCGCGCCTTCCGCCCGCACCAGGAACACGTATACCCATCAATGACAATCTCTTCATTACGGCTGATGAGAAAGGTATTCTCTATTTTGTTGACCGATCGGGGAATCCTGTCTCGGTAATTTCCAAAGACATGAAGCCGCCTCCAGGAAACACCAAGCCCGTTATCCCGCTGCCTCAACCCTATCGGAGTCCGGTGGGAGGCGCTGAGGTGAGAGCAACAGCAGCCAGTAAGCATTCACTGAACATCCCGTGGGGTTCGTTCACTCGCGGTTTTGTCCTGCTGCCGCGTGACCTGAACAGTTCAGCCGGCAACACAGCCTCCGCCATCTCGTGGTTTACCCATGCGGGTTTCCAGTGGGATGAGAATTACGTTTTCGACTCCACTTCTGAGGGTGTAAGTGTGAAACCAAAAACTCCCTGGGACTCGTTTGAACTGCTGGATGTCCAAGAGTACTGGATAGATCATAGCCTTGGCAAAGCCGCAGCCGAATGGGGAGAACTGGTGGACAGCGGCAAACCTTACAATTACAATTATTGCGACAAGGGGACGACTGATGCATTCTATTGCAGTCAATTGGTCTGGCGGGAGTATTTCGATTATGGTGTTGATCTTGACAGCAACTACACATCGCTACTTTTTTGCAATCCGCAGAACGCTGTGGTTTCTCCCGACGATATTTATTACTCGCCAGAAATAGCCATCAATTGGGACAGCCGCTGGAGTATGAGTTGCACAAAGGACGATTATCCCTGGAGAGGCGAATACTACAGCAACACTTCACTGAGCGGTTCGGCGTACGTTTTCTGCGATTCAACTCCAGATAGAATAGACTTTGATTGGGGGATTGGTGTGCCCAGCGGCAGTCTGCCGGCAGATAATTTTTCGGTCCGTTGGACACGCACATTGTATTTTTCGGCTGGGAATTATCGCTTCCACCTAGCAGGCGACGATGGACTCCGCTTGTGGGTTGATGGCAACCTGATAATTGACCAGTGGCATGATCAGAGCAGAAAGGAATATACGGCAGATCGCTACCTGAGTAGCGGCAACCATGATCTCAAGGTTGAGTATTATGAACACGAGTGGGACGCCAGCGTCACCCTTTGGTGGGAACAGATTCAATACAAGGTCTTCTTGCCTGCCGTCCTCAAAGACAGTGCGCAAGATCCCAACATGCAACCTTTAGTATTCCCAACGAAACCGCCAAAAGTGATACCCACACCTACGCGCCCGCCCTATCCACGCCCTTAACTCTGGTTTGAGAGATAACTTTCTTGGAGGAATATCATGCGAGACGTTTCTATCATCGGCATCGGACAAACGAAGGTCAAAGAACACTGGGACAAATCGTTGCGTGAGTTGGCTGTAGAGGCGATTCTGGGCGCGCTGCGTGACGCGCACGTGGATCACGCCGACGCGCTCTACATCGGCAATATGTTGAGCGGTCAATTGACCGGGCAGGAAAATCTGGGCGCGCTCATTGCGGACGAAATCGGTTTGCGCGGCATCGAGGCGATGAAAGTCGAGGCGGCGTGCGGCAGTGGCGGCGCGGCGATTCGCGCGGGCTATCTCGCTGTTGCGTCCGGTCAATTCGATGTGGTGATTGTAGCAGGCGCGGAAAAGATGACCGAGACATCGAACTGCCTCACAACAGCCGGTCTGGCGATGGCGGCGGATAGTGATTACGAAACAATTCACGGCATCTCGTTCGTCGCGCTCAACGCGTTGTTGATGAAGCGGTATATGTACGAATACGATTTGGTGCCGGAAGATTTCGCCGCGTTCACGATGAACGCGCACGCGAACGCGGTGAACAATCCGAACGCGATGTTTCGCTCGGCGATCACGGTCGAGCAGTACAAAAAAGCGCGCGACATTGCCGATCCGATCAGCGTGATGGATTCCGCGCCGATTTGCGATGGCGCCGCCGCGCTCGTCTTGATGCCAACGAATCGGCTGAACGGCAACGGCGCGCGCGCCATCAAGATTGCCGCCAGCGCGATTGCCACCGATTCGCTAGGTCTGCACGATCGCCGCGATCCATTGTGGCTGCGCGCGGTCGAAATTTCGTCGCAAAAAGCGTACGCGCAAGCCGGCATCACGCCGCAGGAGGTGGACTTGTTCGAAGTTCACGACGCGTTCTCGATTATGAGCGTGATGTCGCTCGAAGCGGCGGGCTTTGCGGAACGCGGACGCGGCGCGAATCTGGCGCGCGAAGGACAAATCGGTATTCACGGCAAATTGCCACTCAGCACGATGGGCGGACTGAAAGCGCGCGGGCATCCGGTCGGCGCGACCGGCGTGTATCAAGCGGTCGAAGCGGTGATGCAGTTGCGCGGCGATGCCGGCAAGAATCAAGTGCCGGAGGCGCATATCGCGATGATTCAATCGCTGGGTGGCGTCGCGGCGAATGCGGTAACGCACATCCTTTCAAATTAGCCAAAGATGCCAAATCTGCCAAACTTGCCAAATCAATCTTTTGGCATCTTTGGCTCTTTTGGCACATTTGGCACGTTTGAGGTGGTTATGGATTTAGCGCGTAATTGGCGATTGAAAGATCAACGGTTTCGACTCGAGGGGACGGTGTGCGCGGCGTGCGGCGCGAAATTTTTTCCGCCGCGCCAAGTGTGTACCGAATGTAAATCTACCCAGATGACGCCGTATGAATTCGATGGACACGGCGAATTGTACTCGTTCACAACGTTGCGTTCCGCGCCGATGGGTTATGAAGACCAATTGCCGTACATCGTGGGGATGGTGAAACTGGACGAGGGACCGATTGTCGAAGCACAAATCACGGACGCAAATCCGGACGCGCTGAAAATCGGTCAACGGATGGAGATGGTGACACGCAAACTGCGCGCGTACGGCGAGGATGGCATAATCGTCTACGGCTACAAGTTTCGCCCGGTGGCAAATGGGAGCTGATAAAAATCGAGACCCGAAGGGTTCTGCAAACCCTTCGGGTCTTTTTCTTGATGTGATCTATTTCATAATCAGCGGCAGATATAACAACGAGAGCGAACGCGGGCTCATCTCCGAAGCGTCTTTTGTGCTGGTCTGATACGTTTGCAGCGTGACATCGTTGCGTCCGACACCGGCAGGCAAGATTGCGCTCCAATTGCCTGCCCCATTAGCGTTCGCGTACTGAATGATCAACCCACCGCCGCCCGGCGCCGCCGGGTTACCGACGGCTCTGTAGATTCCCACCGAACAATTGGCACAGGCAGTACCGGCAAGTGTCACGGGATTACCGCTAGCGGAGGTGACGACCGGGTAGTTGAGCAAACCGTTGGGACCTGTATCGGCATCGTCGGGATCATTCGGCGTGTGACCATCGTTGCCCAGGTCAATTGGCAAGCCACCATTATTCCGGACCTCTATCGGCGCAATATCATTTCCGTATGCCGTAGCGCCGATCACAGCAATACCTGCACCACCATTGTATGCAACCAGAGTGGGATACGCCAGCGTACGGTTTGCGCCGTTCAACATTATCCCCTGCAGTCCGTTGCCGCGCGCGGTCGTATTATCAGTCGCCACGCCGATACGGTTGACTTGACCGATGTAGGTATCTTCGGAATCCTCGATGTAAATTCCTTCCCGCGTGTTGCCCGAGATGTACTGAGATACTCCACTCGAAGATGAGCCAATCGTGTTGTTGTTCGAACCGCCGAACACGCATACTCCCGCCCATCCGTTGGGGATTGCGCTGGTGCCCGCTGCGTTCAGCCCGATCAGGTTGGAGTCTATGGTGTTGTTCCATACTCCAGAGCGAAGATGGATGCCACAGTGCGTATTGCCGCTGATGATGTTGCGGTCGGCGAGCGTCGTCCCGCCGATGGTATTATGGTGCGAGCCATCGGTGAGCGCGATGCCGTCTTGACCGTTCGCCATCGCGACTGTGCCGGAATCGCTTGTGCCGATTTTGTTGCCTCTCATAGTATTGTAATGGGAGTTGTATGCCCACACACCTGCCCAGCCATTGGCGGAAATCGTATTGTCGGCGAGCGTGTTGTAGTTGGCATTTTCCAGATAAACCCCGGTCCGACTGTTACCACAATTCCCACTTGCATATACGCCGATAAAATTCCCTTGAATCGTGTTGTAGAGCGAGCTCAGGATGGTCATCCCGTCCTCGCCATTCGAACAGATGATGTTAGCGTCGCCGGCATCACCACCGCCGATGGAATTGTAGGACGCGAAATCCGTCAACCGAATCCCACTCTGGCTATTCAAAAGGACGAGGTTGGCTCGGAGCGTGTTGTAAAGAGTGCCGCCAGGATTGTTAGAGCCGGTTCCGCTCAACCGAATGCCGTTTCCGTCATTGTATGCAATTTGGTTGCCTTTGATGACACCCCAACTGACTCCGTCGGTGTCATTGGCTTGCAAAAACACGCCATTTCTGCCATTGCCCAAATCTTGATCGAGAACAGTCCTGCCGATATAATTGCCATCCTGCGTGCTGCCATCCGGCCGTACACCGATGTACACATAGTCCGCGCCTGAAACGTAGACACCGTCTTGGCTATGGCAACCAATCGTGTTGCCATAGATGTATGCCACACCATTGTTCGCGCCGTCGCCGCCGCTGCTGTTGGGCCAGACGTAGACGCCATACATCGAATTACGCGTGACACCGCTGGGAGAACAGTTGGTCGCGCCGGGGACGGTGCCCAGATAGTTGTAAGCAATGCGCGCATCTTTGCCGCTTACTACACTAACATCAGAAAAGACGCCATTGACGATAGAGAGATTGGAGATAGTAATGTCATTAGCAGTGATGCCGAAGACAGGATTACCCGCCGGCAACCCGCTCGCGTCAATGCGCGGCACGCCGGCGCTGCCGTTGATCCACGTGCCGTTGTCGGCGAGAGGTGGCAGGGCGCCGGTCAGGTTGACCTGTGTTACCGACAGAGCAAAGGTGATGTTGTCAAAGACACCAGTGCCGCAGCCGCCGGTAATGTAACCGCTACCATCAAAGGTGCAGCCACCCAGTTGCGTCTGCTCAGCCAAAGAGAATGGTCCTGTGTAGCCGTTCGAGACCAGAATCGCTTCGCGCAAAGTCAAAAAGTTATCCATCGTGGCTATGTCAGCGGAACTGTTGACTACAAAATTGCCGGTGGCGCGCGCGACGCGAGGCGCGTGCCAGGGCATGCTCAGCACTACAAGCGCGCACGCGATCAGCACTACTCGAAGCGCGCGGGCGGGGCGCGGCGCAATTTGGCGCCGCGTTCCAAATGCAAACCAGATTGTGTCGTTCATTTCTGTCCTCCTTTTTTTTTGAAACTATGACCGCTGATGGATTTAGAAACCGCGTCAACGAATGGGGAACGAATAAACGAATGTCTCGCGTTGGGAGCGTCTCATTTGTTCATTCGTTGGACATTCGCGGATACCGAATGTCCAAAAGCCGACCGATGATAAAATCGTCGGTCTGAACAGTTAAAACACGCTCAAGCGTGCTCATTCCAGCGTGCTTTGGCACGCTTCAGCTGCTCAGCCCGAACGTTTTACGTTCGGGCTTCAGTTCTCTACGGATTGGTCATCCTCCGCAAGCATTTTCTCAAGGTAGGCAACCAGCGTGGTCCACTCGCGAAAATAGCGCGCGTTGCCCGTTGCAACGTGCTGGACTTTGCCGCGCCATTCCTTTTCGCCGTTCGAGCGTTCCTCCAGCCATACGCGTATCGTGAACAGATACGATGCGTGTCGTGGCTCGTGATTTTTCGGCATGGCTGAATGTGGCATATTCCCTTTCGCTAGACAAAGCGGCAAAACTTTCTTGGACTCGCCACACTCTATCACATCGCGCGTTACTCGCGCGTTAGCCAGAGCGTTACTCGCGCTTTGCTTGCCTGAAAATACCCGCGACTGAAATCGCTCCGTGCGAGCCGTTAGCCGACCGCCTGCCTACGCAGGCGAAGGCGCGCGCGTCCACGCAGGTGGACGCCCGGCGGCAGCGCCCACTGGCGACGATTTCAATCGTCAAATTCTCACCCAAACGCTGGTGAATGAACTTTCATGGGAAATTCCCCTGAAATTGGGCGAACGCGGCAAAACAAAAAGGGGCGACGTGACGTCGCCCCTACAAGATTGTGAAGAATCAAACACCGCTGACAACGTAACCACTCCCCATCTGTCATTGCGAGCGATTTTGGCGAAGCAATCTCCAATTCGCTCGTTGGGGATTGCTTCGCGAACTGCGCTCGCAATGACAGGCGGGTAGTTACCCGACAACAGTACCTACGTTGGCTTGAGCGGCTGATGTTCCAAAGCATCTGCCACCGCGCGCGCCAGCGACATTTGCCGTCCTGCCGCCAACGCGCGCTGCAGTTCGTCTTCACCCAGGCACGCGCGCGGTCACCGTTTCGAATTCCCGACGATCCGCGCCGGTCAACGGCGTCCAAATATCGTCCAAGCGCGCGCTCAAACTCCCCAACCACTGCGCCGCGCGCCGAATCGCATCACGATCACCATCCTCCACAATCGTGCCGATCATCCCGATAAGCGCTTCCGCAACTCCGACGACAGATTGCAACTCCCAAAATGACGCCAGCGCTTGACGCATCAAGCAACACGCCTGCTCGAACTGTCCTTGATGACAAGCCACAAATCCAAGATTGTTGAGGCAGACCGCGATGCCGCGCTGATCCTGAATCTCGCGCCGAATCTGCAGAGCCGCCTCGTAGTACGCGCGCGCTGCCGCGTAATCATCTTGCAAGCGCGCCAGTTCGCCGAGCGCGTTGAGCGTGAACGCCATCATCCACTTGTCGCCGATGGCTTCCGAGAGCGCGAGACTCTGCTGGCGCCTCGCGATTCCGCGCTCGACACTTTCCGCCACCACGTCGTCACCCAGAACAAACAGCGCCATTGCCATCGCCGATTTGTCGTCCGCTGGTTGCGCGATGGCGAGCGCATCCTGCGCGTGCTGGCGCGCCGCGTCAAAATCGCCTTGAAACAGCGCGAGGAATCCGGCAACGTTCAACGCGCGCGCGCGAATCGTCGCGTGAACCGATGCGTCGGGCAGCGCGAGCATTTGAGCGACGCGCGCGCGCCCTTCGCTCAGGTAACCGCGCGTGCGCCAAAACCACCACAGCGCCGATGCTAGACGCAATCCTTTTTCCGCGTCCGTGTCCTGCCGGCACCACTCAAGCGCCGCGCGCAGATTGTCGTGTTCGCGTTCGAACTGGGTGAACCAATCCAATTGCTGCGCGCCGCGCAATTCTGGCTCGCCGCATTCTGCCCACTGCAAAAAATAATCTCGATGTCGCTGACGAACGAGTGACTCCTCGCCAGCATCGCGTAACTTGGCGCACGCAAATTGCCGCACCACCTCGAGCAAACGATAACGCATCGCGTTGGCAACCGGCAGCGGCTCGACGAGCGACTTGTCCACCAAATTCGACAACACATCGAGCATCGCCGCCGGCGGAATATCGCAGAGTAACTGTTCAGGTGTCATTGAGAGGAGCGATCTTTGCGACGAAGCAATCTCCGCGCTGCGATCTTCGGTTGGCAACGCTGGGGATTGCTTCGCAGAAACCGCTCGCAATGACAGATCGGGTTGAACGGTTACATCGCAGATATGCTCAACGGCTTCCAGACTAAAACTCCCGGCAAAAACAGCGAGGCGGCGCAAGAGCGCGCGCTCCGGCGCCGTGAGGAGGTCATATCCCCAATCCAACGTTGCTTGCAAGGTCTGTTGGTGCAGCGCGCCAGAATGACGGCGCGTCAACAATCCCAATGCCGCATCGAGCCGCCGATAGATTTGCGCCGCGCTCAACACATTCATTCGCGCCGCCGCTAATTCGATCGCCAGCGGCAGCCCGTCCAGTTGTCGGCAGATGCTCGCGACGAATCGCGCATTCTCGGCAGACAATTCGAACGTCGGAAGAATCGCGCTCACGCGATCGCAAAAAAGTTGCACGCTATCCGACTGGGCGATCGCGCTCAATTGATCTTGCGCCAGAACTCGTTGTTCGTCCGCACCGAGTTTCATCTCAGGCACATCGAGCGGCGGCACGCGATACACAATCTCAATTGGAATGTCGAACATCTCGCGGCTCGTCGCGAGAATCCGCAGCCCCGGCGCAACGCGCAACCACTCGTCTACCAAGACGCGCAGAGGCGCGACGAGATGTTCGCAGTTGTCCAGCACGAGGAGCAACTGCTTGTCTCGCAGATATTCGGGCAGAGCATCCTGCACGCGTCGTCGTCCCGCTTCACGTATCCCCAGCGTTGCCGCAACCGCTTGCGC
>Ga0209018_1003018_pt1 | contig 11101 bp, 5 predicted proteins | sample YNPBryBLVA2012_FD_185814 | JGI IMG/M metagenome (GOLD analysis project Ga0209018, IMG submission 185814) | Anoxygenic and chlorotrophic microbial mat microbial communities from Yellowstone National Park, USA - YNP Bryant BLVA 2012 (SPAdes)... ...
GCGACGAAGCAATCTCCTGGCAGACCGGGAGACTGCTTCGCTATCGCTCGCAGTGACAAAAAACATAGCGTTTTTAGAACAAATGTTTAATGTGACATCGTCAAGTTACCTACCCTCATCACTAACCCTGTCCCAAAGGGAGAGGGGGCTGGGGGTGAGGGTGGTAGGCAGTTACTTTGAAACCTGGAACTCGAAACCGCTATGAGAAAAGGCCAAAACCCCGCCAAATTCGTCAAAGAGGTCGCCAAACCGCAGCGCATCACGGCTGCCATGTTGACCTATGTTCCCTTTCTGAGTGGATTCTATGCCGAAACGCTCGAGGTGCTCAAAGTCAGCCTGGACTCGATGCGCCGGGAAGCCGGCCTGCCCTTCGACCTGCTGGTCTTCGACAACGGCTCTTGCCCGCAAGTGCGCGATTACCTGATTCGAGAAAAGGAAGAAGGCCGCATTCAATACCTGATTCTCTCGCAGAAGAATATCGGCAAAGGCGGCGCATGGAACATCCTCCTGGCGGGCGCACCGGGTGAGATCATTGCCTACGCCGACAGCGACGTGCTGTTTTTCCCTACCTGGCTTTCTCGTTCGGTAGAAATTCTCGAAACCTTCCCCAACGTCGGCATGGTGACGGCACGTCCCTTCCGCACGCCGCCAGAGTTCTACAGCGCCACGCTCGATTGGGCGCGAGAACATGCTACCCTGGAGCAGGGTCAATTCATCTCCTGGGAGACCTTCCTGGAGTTCAACCTTTCGCTTGGGCAGACAGAAGAAGAAAACAGGAAAGTATATGCAGAGACGAGAGATTGCAGAATAAGTTACCGCGGCGTAACGGCTATGGCGGGCGCCTCACATTGGCAGTTCACGGCGTACAAGTCTACCCTTCAGCAGTTTCTACCTTTCGATATGGACAAGCCAATGGGACAGGTGCGCCAGTTGGACAAACGCATGAACGATGCCGGCTTGCTGCGGCTGATGGTCTCTGACCCGCTGGCGATGAACATGTCCAATACGCTCGGTTATGTGCGAGGGGAATTGGGCAAGGCGAGTCCCAAGCGAACACCGTCTTTGCGTAAACGGTTGTTGGAGTTTGCGCCGCTCAAAAAGACGCTGCTGGCAATCTATAACAAGATTTTCCTCTGGTATTACTCGTAGCGTGGCAAAGTAGGACAAGTCTGTGACTTGTCCTACGCCATCAGTTTGACGAAAGGGTCGCCAAGGATGACGTAGTTACGGGCGTCGTTGTTGGCGGTCCACATACCGGCCAGTTCCATGGGGTCTACTTTCAGGCCGAATTCCATTTCTTGCAAGGTGCTGGTCAGGTCGGTGGAGAGTTCGGCGTAGCGATTGTTGAAATATTCGAAGGCGTAGCCGACCGGGTAACCGTCGAACAGCCGCTGCAGGGCGCTCTCGAAGACCGCCAGTTGCGTACCAGCCTTGCCCCATGAGAAAGAGTAGCCCCAGGCACGTTCCACATGCCCGATGACCGCCAGGGCGCCGCCTTTGGGATGTCCAAGCAGGCGCTGCGGTAACTTAGCGATGAAGTCCTGAGGGGCAATCTGCGCGGGACGTTTGAGCGCCTGGCGGGCAAATTCGTCCATTTTGGGGGTGCCGGCGCCATAGCAGGCAAACAAGAAGGCCAGCAGACCGAAGACATTGGCATCGTTGGCGAGGTCGTCGGCGGCGAAGTAGAAGTCCTTGCCGATGGGTTTGCGCCATTGTTTGGGGCCGGGCCAGTCCTGGCATAGCAAGCCGCCCTGGTCGCTCCGTTGCAGGGCATGGCCGTTGGGGAAGCCAATGCCATGGCTGGCAGTGAACAGCAGGGCTGGAGGCTGTTTGCCGCCGAGCAGGCCGCTCAGCGCGGATTTGGTGGCCTTGCTTTTGACCAGGCTGGATACTTTCCAGTTCTTGTTTGCTTTAGCGGCTTTCTCGGCCAGCGGCGCGATCAATTGCTCGGCGCTCATGTTGGTGGCCGGGTCGTCGGGATTGGCAACGCCGAAGAAGGTCGCGGTTTTACCGAGTGCGAGTTTCTTCTTTTCTGCCGTGACCACGCTGTTAGCGTAGTTCGCGTACTCTTCGAGCGTGTCGAAGTGGATGCGGCCAACTGCATATTGCACATCCATTTGCACCTGGAAGCGGTAGGGGATGACCTCGGGGCCGCCGACCAGCAGCAGGTAATAGGGGACCTTTTCCGGGTCTGCGGGGCCAGGCCCCATGCCGTGCCGGGCCAACCAGTCGTTTTTGCTTTCGGCCATGCTGCCGTCTGGTTTGTAGCGATACCCCTCCGGCCCGGTATATTCTTTGTATCGTTCTCCAGCCTGAGATTTACGCCAGTCCAGCAGCGGTTTGAGAGCCTGGATGACTTTGGCATCGGCGTTGTAGGGGAAAATGACGCCCCAGCCGGCCGAGGCCAGGTCTTTGTAATCGGTGCCTTCTATAGCGGCCAGGTGACGGGGCGCATTGGGACGGGCATATTGCTCCCACCACTGGGCCAGTTCGTTCTCCTCGTCGGGACTGCGCTCTTCGCTTGTAATCAATTTCGCCATCAATGCGGCGTCTAAAGGCGGCACCAGTGGCTCGCCGCTGGCAGCATCCATGCCGTTGAAGAATAATTGTTTGCTCATGGTTTCCTCTTCGATTAGGTAGGCGGTATCGTCTCGTTCAGTCGGGGTGCGGGGTGTTTAGAGCGTGTTGCGCATACCCCAACACAAGACACGGTGGGCAGGTACACGGTGGGTCAAGGGGCGGCAGGTTCGGTTGGCTCGTCCTCCGCTGGCGGGGGCGCGGGAGCAGGCGGCGGTTTGCAGCCGCCTAGTTCGTATCCGCTCAGTTCGAAGCCCATGCTCTGGCGGCAGGTATTGTCCAGGGCGTAGAGGGATTGGATGGGATAGTATTCGGTTCGTTCTTTCAGAGGTGAGCCGGCCTGTTTGAATGTGAAGTGGTCATTGTAGTCGAACCAAGACGGTTTGAGCAAATCACGGCTGGCCCACACATTCCACAAGTAGTGGGTATCGTTTTCGATGGCCGAGGCTTTGATGGCAATTTGGATGTCGCGGGTTTGCGAAACGGTAAATTGCAACAGGTTGTTTTGGGGCGAGAGGAGACGCGCCCAAGCCAGGTCGGCCGGTTCGCCCTGCCCTTGGTCGAAGAGCAGGGTCTCATAGCCGTTGCCGATCTGGGGCGGATCCGATTCGACCGGCACGCCGTTGCCCACATCGCGGTTGGAGTCTTTCCAGATGCGCACGCCAGCAGTAGACCACTGGTCGGTTGGCACGAAGGCGTTGACCAGGGTGTCGCCGCGTCCATCGCCGTTGAGATCGAATTCGACTGCGTAGGAGCCGAGAAAGTCGCTGTCTAATCGCTGACCCACCACACGGATGGTTACGTAAATCCAGTCGCTGGTCTGCGTCAACATGGCGCTTTGGATGTCTATATCGGGGTAATAGATCCCCATTGAGTTGGCGTTGAATGGTCGTTCGTACAGGTTGCGATTGAAGTCGTCGCCGCCGGGGGCGCGCGCTTCGGCAGCGGTGGCTTCGGAGGTCTCGTCTTCGATCTGGCTGTCAATGTAAGTGGGCGCATCAGGCGGAGGAGTGGATACGACGCTCCTCGTTTCGGGGGCTGGCATATCTGAATCGGCCGGACAGGCTTCGTTCAAGAATTCCTGACATTCTTCGGCAGTAAATTGGCGCGTGACGCGCTTTTGGGCCAAGGCCACCAATTGTTGGAAGTCGAACAAGTAGGCGCGCACGGTGGAATCGGCTCCAGCCGTGAACATGCGTTTGCCATCTGGAGAGAAAGCCACGCCGTAGATGCGGTCCTGGTGGCCGTACAAATGCTTGATAACGGTATCCGTTTCCAGGTCCCAGAGCGAGGCGATGCCATCTGCGCCGCCGGCCAGCAAGTATCTCCCGTCTGGGCTAAAAGCCACGCCAAAGAGGGTGTCGCCGCGATCAATCAAAGGACCTTGCCTGGCGCCCAATGGTTCGGACTGCATATCCCACAAAAAGATTTGGCCGTCATCGCCGGAGGAGGCCAGCCAGAAACCATCTGGACTGAAGGCCAGGGTTTGCAAGCCGTTGGTATGTCCGCGCAAGGTTGCCAATTGCCGGCCGGTGAGCGCATCCCACAGGACAATGACTTTGCCGCTATAGCCGGCAGCGATCAGGCGTCCGCCGGGGTCGTATTCCACGGCCAGCGCCTCGCCAAACGAGGCGCGCAAGGAAAAATATTCTTGCCCAGAGGCGGCATCCCACACTTTTACGCTGCCATCTTGCCCGGCTGTAGCCACGCGCGTTCCATCCGGGCTGAACGCCAGGTCCCAAATCGTCCCGCTGTGGTTTCGAAAGCGGGCGATTTCTTGCGTTGTGGCGGCATCCCAAACAATGGCTATGCCATCGCGGCCTGCAGAGGCCAGGCGCGTACCATCAGGACTATAGGAAACGGCTTCGACGACATCGTTGTGCGCTCTAATGCTGTTCATAGAGCGGCCGTTATTGGCATTGGCAATGCGGATGACGCCATCGCGACCGGCGCTGGCAAGGCGTGTTCCATCCGGGTTCAAGGCCAATGTCAGAGCGTGAACGCGGTTATCTATGGTGTAAAGTTCGCGGCTGCCTTCGGGGGCAATATTCCAAATGCGCACGGTTTGATCTTCGCTGGCAGTCGCCAAGTGTTTGTTATCTGGGCTGAGGCTGAGGCCAAATACCTGGCCGGTATGGCCGTACAGAATGTTTCCAAGCGGACGGCCATAGGTTGTTTCCCAGAAGCGTACCGTGCGGTCTGCGCTTACAGACATGAGCGTTGAGCCATCTTTGGAGAAGACCATTTCGTAGACCCAGTCGCGGTGGCCGGTAATGGTCATCAGCAAACGGCCGCTGGTGACTTCCCATAGTTTGATAGAACGGTCGTAAGCGCCCGAAGTTGCCAGCCATTTTCCGTCGGGGCTAAAGACAGCATTGTTGGCTAAGTTGCTATGGGCAGCCAGGGTATAGAGCGGCTTGCCGGTGCCGGCGTCCCACAAAGTGACTGCGCCATTGGCGCTCGTCGTTGCCAGGTAGGCGCCATCTGGGCTGTAGGCTACCCATTGAAGCGCTCCCTCCTCGCTCTGTATCGTCAGGAGCAGGCTGCCGCTTTCCACCTCCCATACTTTGAGCAAACCATCTTCTGCGGCGCTGGCAATGCGCGTACCGTCGGGGCTGAAGGCAATTCCCCAAATGCTCTTGTCATGCGCCTGGATACGGCGTATTTCCTCGCCGCTAGAGGCTTTGTACAAGACCAAAGAACCATCTAAAGCGGATGCAGCCAGGACATCTCCGCGCGGGCTGAAGCGCGCATGACTGACCCCGACCGGCTCTTGCCCCGTTTCTACCGGCACGACGGTGACAGAATAGAATAAATTGCCCGAAAAAGTATCCCACAAGGTCAGGGTGCCGTCCTTGCTGGCAGCGGCCAGGCGGCGTCCGTCGGGGCTGAAGTGGACGCCGTATACCGATGCCTGAAAGCCGCTCAACACTCGTTCTACACGCATAGCCGGCAGGGAGCGGCGCAGGGCGTCTTCCGCTTCTGGCACCGGCGGGCTAACGACTTCTACCGCCTGCAAGGCCAGCAGGACGCTGCGTTCAGGGTCTACTGTCAGGTTGCTCAGTGCCGCGGCGGACAATTCGCGCGCGCGGGCAATTTTTTCATTGCGGATGGCGGTCTCTTCGCTCTGTTTGGCCAGTTGAGCGTTACGTTCGGCTTCTCTGGCGTTTTGCAGGGCAACGACCTCCTGAATTTTGGCGCGTTGTTCTTGTTCCCTGGCGCGGAAGAAAAAGAAAATAGCGATAATGCTGATGATGGTGGCGGCTACCAAAAGCCAGCGGATGAGTCCATTGGTTTGCTGTTCGCGTCTGGCGGCCGCATACGCTTGTTTGCATTTTTTCAAGAATGCTTCTTCCACTTCGGTCAAGGCGGAAGGGTTTTCGGCGGCCCACGCTTCGGCTTCCAAGAAGTCCTTGTCGGTCAGCAACAAACCGTCTGGGCGCCCCTGCGAATGCCACAAATCGGCCTGCCGTTGGAAAAGGTTGAGATTGGCGTCGAACCAGCGGGCGTTGTTCTGTCGCACCGGTTCGATGAGGCGGTCATGCGCCAGTTCGAACCATACTGCGCCGGCGCGCTTCTCAGCGCGGACGATATAGGCTTGCTGCAACAGGCTGATGGCCTGGTTCGATAGTCCACCGCTCTCGTTCGGCTCCATCAACACTTGGGAGCGGATGCCATGCGTGGTAATCAACTTGCGGTCCACCCATTCGCGGATGATGCGTTCTTTCACGCCAGAAGTGGCGGCAACAGATTGCACCTGCGAAGCGTAGTAATCAGCCAGCGCCTCGTCGGTGGAACCGGCGGCCTGCACGTCTTCCAGGGTCACCTGAACGTCATTTTCCAATCCGCTCCACAAGCGGCGGCAGACGACTTGCAATTGTACCGGCTCGACATACGGACCGGGTTGCCGGCGGGAGGTGCCGTCGGGCAATTGCACTTGTATCAGGCGCAAGTCGTCCACCAGTTTGGCGGCAGCGGCTTCGTCGAAGTGAACGCCAACGTCCTCGGCCGGCTTTTGGATGGCTTCTATGGCCGCGGCAGCGTCCAGCAAATCCAGGCGGAAGCGGTTGCTCAGGCGCGTTGGCAGCGGCCGCAGGAAGGGATCGAGCGCGGCCAGGTAGTCTTCACGGATGACGAACAACGCCCAAATGGTGGGATCGCGCAGCGCTTCCCCAACTTGCATGAAGAAGTCCATTTTTGCCGCGCGATCGGTGGGGTCTTGGGTCAAGATTTCCTCGAATTGGTCGAAGACCAGGAAGAGCGAAGCCTGAGACGCGGTTTTTCTGCGTTTCCCCTCCTGGCGGGCGCGCAGGCGGGTCAGGTAATCTGCAAAGGTCATGGTCAGTAATTCCGCTTCAGGGATACGCGCAGGTTCTTTGGCGGCTTCTTCGATGGAAAGGAGCGCACTGTAGATGTAACGATTGAATTCGGGCTTGTCGGCTGCGCTGAGTGGAGGCTCGTGGTTGACGCGGATGGCGGGCAAGACCTGGAAGCCCTGTTTCTCGATGCGCGGCAGGAGGGCGGCGTTGACCAGCGAACTTTTGCCGGCCCCCGAAGGCGAATACATCAGGACGATGCGCTCTGCAATGATCAAATCTATCAGTTCGGCGGTTTCCAGGTCGCGGCCATACAGCCGCTCGCCGCGCAGGAAGGAGCGCGGGCCGACGTACGGGTTGGGTCTAGTCATAGGGGTCGTCATCATTACTCCTGGGCGTCAGGCCGGTTTCCATTGCTGGCTCAGTTCGCGGAGGAAGTCATACGACTGCCCCCAATAGATGCTGATTTTGGAAGCGCTGTCGAAGTACTCTTTCAAGTAGTCGCGCGCTCGTTTGGGATCCAGGTTGTTGGCATCGTCTGGCTCGAGTTGGACGGCCACGTGGGAATACAGGCTTTGGCGGCTCGTGCCGCCTTGCAAGCCCATCACCGAGCGGAACAGCACGCGAAAACTCCAGTCATCCGCTTGAAAGCCGATGAACATCAAAGCCGTGTTGACCATGGCGTTGCGCACCACAGAGGGAATCAAATCCTTGTTGCGGGTGATGCCAATCAGATATTCGAAATAATGGTCTTCGGTCAGCACCATGGATTCGGGAACGCTGAACTGACCGAATAGGTGATACACCAGGGGGCGCTTGGCCGTTGGGCGGTAACCCGGCTCTTTGTCGTAGATCGATTCGGCGAAGAAGCGTTCGTTCCAGGGACAAATCACTACCTGTGGGTCTTTGTCGGCCTCCTTCAAGGCATCGGCCAACAAATTGTCGTAATTGGTGGTGAGATAGATGGGCAGCGGCAAACTGGCTAACACCTTGTGCTGCTCGAAAGGGTCTTTCTGGCGCAATTTGGCGCCTACGAATGAAAGGATTTCTTGCGCAGCGCCTATGCCGCTTTTGAGCGTCTCTGGCAGAGGTTCTTCACAGCGCTTTTGGGCGCTGTTCCAAATGGCCTCGTCAATCTCGCTCAAAATCGTGGCGGTATCTTGATTGATGGCAAGATATTGCGCTACCTGGGGGAACGCCTGGCTGTAGAATTTTGCCAGGGGATAATGGTATTCTTCTGCCAGGTTAGAGGCGATTTCACGCCATGTTCCAATCAGCGGTTCGTACAAGCCGGCTCCCAAGATGGGCGTACACTGTCCGCGTTTGATGCTGTTCAACAGCGCCGGCCATTTCTTGAAGCCGCCCTGCTCGCTAAAACCGGGTTCGTACCAAATGCGCCCGCTCTTCAAGCGCATGAACAACACCGGGATCCAGTAGTCGCTTTGCTCGCGCACCAGTCCGCGCGCCACCGCCACTGCCCGATCGATCGAGCCGTCTTTGCGGAGTTCTTGGAACAGAACCGGCATGAACTTTCCGACCGTGTCCATGCTGATGTTGCCCTGCATAGCGATGACGGCCGGCACGCCGGCCTCGGTCAAACGCGGACCAAGGGCCTGCAGCGCCTGCCCCGCGCCTTCCCCGGCGCTCTGGCAGGAGGCCAGCACGATCAGGCGGGGCGGTTCTTGCAATTCCTGAATACGTGTTACCAGGTCTGTGCCAGAAACGCGCGCTATCTTTCCATCCTCTCCTTCGAGCAAGAGCCAGGCTTCGTTCCTTTTGAAGATACCATGTGCCACCAGGTACAAGATGTCGCAGCCGGCGCGCAAGGTCTCTGTCAGCGAGTTCAGCGTACAAAATTGACCAGCCTGCGGCAGCACGGTCACCGGGATGTCGCCCAACGCTTGCCTGGCGCGAGCCACTTCGTCGTCTTTCTTGACCTCGCCCAATTCGTACTCGCTCAGATTGGAGGGGTTCGACACGGCTACCAATGCCTTCAATTCGGCTTTCGAGCGCAGGCGGACAGGCCGCCAGTCCAGGCTGCTCAGATAACGCGAAAAGAAGATTTTCTCGCCGGTGAACAAGGGCGATTGATCTTTTGGATTGCGCAGCGTTTCCCAATATAAAGTATGCAATTCAGGTGCGCTGGCGCCAATGACAAGCCGCACGCGCAGCGGGGCTTGCAGGGACTGGGCGCTGGCCATGGCTTCCGAGAAAGCCGTCACCATGTTCGGATCGGCAAACAGGCTGGCGGTCAACGCTTTGCCGTATGCCGCCGCATCCAGACTCTTGGCGCGCAGGTCCTCGAAGTCGAATTGGGCGCTGAGGGCTTCCCCCTGCCCGAGGCGGATGTCGGCATCGCTGTCTGGCTGAATGAAGCGCATCTCGATCGTGTAAGACGTGCCTTCACGCCGGTGTAGAGCGAGCTCGAGTTCGGCTGGTTCAGTCAAAGTATTCTCCCGTCACAAAGAAAGACAACGCCTATCCTCTCCAGGGCGCGGGAGCGGGGTGGTTTGAGCGCCCGGTGGCGTCTCGAAAACATCCCGCTTTTCCCTTCTTTTCGAGAAGATACCATAACCGCCAGCCTCGAGCAAATCGGACTGGCGGGTAGAAGTCAAAACTAAGAATCACTTGGCGAAACATGGGCGGGCGGCTCTGCTGGTCGTTCTGCTACATGCCAGGCGGCCACATAGCCCTCGTTTTCAGCCACATCTCGGACGTGAATCCAGTTTCCTACCTGGCCGACTTTGGGCGCAGCCAAATCGAGCGGCTCGATGGCTATCAACTCTGTCCCAAGCGGCATCCGCAAGAGGAGCGTTTCCATCGAAACGAGCGGCGCGCTGCGCAGCGCCACGCCCTCCTCTGTGGTGCGCAGCAAGAGCGGCTTCACTGCGGCCACATCGAAACTGAGCGGCGCCGTCTCACGCTGGGCCTGCGGGCCAAATGAGGCCGTTCCCAGGCTGACAATGGACACATACCAGGCCGCTACCACGCCTTGCCGGCCTTCTATATCCGACACATTCAGCCACTCGTACAAGACGCCTACCTTGCGCTTGACTTGCTTGACCGCCTCCAGCGCTCTCAACTGGGCGCCTATCGGCAGCAATTTCAAGACGGTTGCATCGGTGTTATCCGGTTTCGACCGTAACTTCAATCCGTCTACGGTGGATTGGACCACCGGCGCATCTTTCGGGACCGGGAGCGGCGTGCGCGATTGGGCCGCCTCGGCCGCCTCTGCTTTGGTCTTCGAGACGAACCAGGCGGCGGTGTACCCCTCTATTCCAGAGGGCGTCTTGACCGCCAGCCATTGGTTCATTTGACCAATCTTGACGCTGGCGGCTGAGTCCGCTTCCAGCACCTTCAAGGCTGTGTGCATTGGCACGCGCTCGAGCAGGGTGGCCTCCGAAACCAGCGGCTGGCTGCGAATGGCCAAACCATCGGCGATGGCATATACCGGGAACGAGGCTTGAATGCCGGTGTCCAGTTTAGGCGGCGCGGGCGGCAGCGCAGCCCCAGACGGGCCATCGAAGAACATCACCCCTGTAATGATGCGGGCTGGATCGTCGGTCTTGGCTACCTGCGCATATTTGGAGGTCTTGAGAGTCATTTCCTTGTCAGACGGCGGGAAGGGATAAGGATCGTAAATCAAATAATCGTCCCCTTTCCTGGCATACGTCACCATATAGTGTGTTTGCACCCCCGCCTGGGGCGACCAATCCACCTCGATAATGACTGCCTTGCCCATGGCCAGCCAGGAGTTGATTTCTGCCAGCGGCGCCGGCTGATTTTTGCAGTCAATATAGGTCTTGTAGGTCATGCCTTTCAAGACATTGGATACCACGTAAGGCATCAAGAAAGCGCCCTGGAAACCGCCTGCCGCCTTCAACCGCTCATTCAACGTTGCCGGCGTGACATCCAGGCCGTACCCGCTCGCAACCATGCTGATGCAGGTCAACAAGCAGCCAAAATTTCCAATGGTAGATTCTTTGTCGAAGCCCAATTTTGCCGTTTTCCATTGGGGGTCTTGCTGCGAATACTTCTGGATTGGCGCCATATATTTTCCTATCTATTATAGATAATAAATGTCCGAATAGTACTCTGGGGGCATTCTAATTATTTTGACAATGTCAAGTTAAACTCTTGTTCTATAAACTCTACGCATTTTGTCACTGCGAGCAAAGCGAAGCAGTCTCCTGGTTTGCGAGGGGATT
>Ga0209018_1003020_pt1 | contig 11091 bp, 10 predicted proteins | sample YNPBryBLVA2012_FD_185814 | JGI IMG/M metagenome (GOLD analysis project Ga0209018, IMG submission 185814) | Anoxygenic and chlorotrophic microbial mat microbial communities from Yellowstone National Park, USA - YNP Bryant BLVA 2012 (SPAdes)... ...
GCACAAGTCTCTGACTTGTCCAACGCAGGCCAAAGGCCTGCACTACCCAACGGTAGCACAAGTCTCTGACTTGTCCAACGCAGGCCAAAGGCCTGCACTGCCGAACAGTAGCACAGGTCTCTGACTTGTCCAGGGCAGGCCAAAGGCCTGCACTACCCAACGGTAGCACAAGTCTCTGACTTGTCCAGGGCAGGCCAAAGGCCTGCACTGCCGAACAGTAGCACAGGTCTCTGACCTGTCTAGCGCAGGCCAAAGGCCTGCACTACCGAACAGTAGCACAGGTCTCTGACCTGTCTAGCGCAGGCCAAAGGCCTGCGCCACCTGCTGGAGGTTCTATGCCCATTTACGAATACGTTTGTCTGGACTGCAAAAAAGAATACGAAATCCTGCGCTCCTTCAACGAAGCAGACACCCCCCTTGCCTGTAAGGAATGCGGTAGTGAGAACGTAAAACGTAAGTTGTCCGTGTTCTTTGCCCAAAGCGGCGGTTCTACCCTCAGCGGCATGGGCGGGGGGTGCAGTTCCTGCCAAGGCGGGAATTGCAGTTCGTGCGGCTCTTGACCGGCGCAGGATCAAAGGGGAATGTTCTTCCTTTGGCCGATATACGCCTTCGATACCCCCTTCCACTTTCGGTCATCATGTCCCTGGCGCGCGATGTCCTGATGGGCCGCCAACGTCGTTTCAGGGAAGATGCCCTGGCCTGCCTGAAAGGGTTGCAAACCTCGCTGCGGGTGCGGGGGAACGAACATATCCCGTCCGATGGGCCTTGCGTCGTAACGGTCAACCACTATTCCAGGCCAGGCTTTGGCGCCTGGTGGTTGGCGTTATCCATTGCGGCGCTTGTGCCGGTAGACATGCACTGGATCATGACAGGAGAATTGTTATATCTGGGCAGACTGGGCAGTCCGATTTCGCGCTGGGTATTGCATCGCATTGGAAAAGTCTATGACTTCACCGTCATGCCGCCCATGCCGCCGCGTCCGCAAGAGGTAGAAGCGCGCGCCAGAGCCGTCAAAGCGGTGGTGAGAAGAATGGAGAGGGACAGAAAGATGGTGCTGGGACTGGCCCCCGAAGGCTCGGACCAGCCCGGCGGGCAACTGGCCTATCCTCCAGCCGGGGCAGGCAGGCTTGCCTTGCTGCTGGCAGAACGGGGAGCCACGTTCGTGCCGGTGGGGGTGTACGAAATCGAGGAGGCCTTGTGCGTGAATTTTGGCCCTTCCTATCGTTTACAAGTCCCTTCCCATTTATCGGCAAGTGAAAAGGACCGCGCTGCCGCCAAAAGGATAATGCAGCAAATTGCTGCCCTCCTGCCAGAACGACTGCGAGGAGAGTTCGCATGAAAAAATTGCAACGTTTCGAACTGCTGACTTTGAACGCTTATTGGGTGGGGTTGTCGTTCAAATGGAATGCGCTGCACCCTATCATCCTGCCGGCCGTCCTGTTGAATTATGTACCGGATGCACGCAAGAACACCTACCTGGGGCTGCTGACTTTCGTTGGCCTGCTGCTGGCGATGATCATCCAGCCACTGGCAGGCGCGATTTCAGATGGCTGGTCTTCGCGCTGGGGGCGGCGCAGGCCCCTGATGGTGATAGGGACGCTATTGGATTTCGTCTTCCTGTCATTGTTGGCCTGGGCCGGCAACCTGACCTGGCTCATCATCGGTTATATCGGCTTGCAGTTCAGTTCGAACATTGCGCAAGGCCCGGCGCAGGGATTGTTGCCCGACCGCGTCCCGCCAGAGCAGTTGGGAGTAGCCAGCGCCTGGAAGAATGTTATGGACATGAGCAGTCTCATCATCGCTTCGCTGCTGGCCGGGCGGCTGCTCGATGCCGAAACGCGCGATCCGACGTTGATCATGGCAGTGCTGATAGCAACCATCGCTATCTCGACTGCGTGGACCGTGTTCGGCACGCCCGAAGCCTCATCTTCCTTCCATGGACGAGGCAAGGACGAGAGAAGTTCTGCTTTGAGTAGACACTTGTTCCGCCTCGATCTTCGCTCGAACAGCGCTTATGGGTGGCTGATTGCCGAGCGCGGACTGTTCCTGCTGGGCATCTACGGTGTGCAGGCCTTTGCTCAATACTATTTACAAGACGTCCTGCGCGTGGCCGACCCGCCCAAACAAACCGGCGATTTGTTGGCGGTGTTGACCTTGTCTTTGGTGGCGCTGGTGTTGGTTGGCGGCTGGCTCACAGACACCTTTGGGGCCAAACGCAGCCTCTATCTCGCCAGCGTTCTTGCCGCCGGCGGGATGGCGTTGATGCTCATTCCCCGTGACATGCCCGGCCTGATGCTCTTTGGCGGCATCTTAGGAGCAGGCATCGGTTTGTTCCTGACGGCAAATTGGGCGCTGGCAAATCGGCTGGCGCCCGCCGAGGAAGCCGGCAAATACCTCGGCCTGACCAACCTCGCCACCGCCGGTTCAGGCGCCCTGGCGCGCCTGGAAGGGCCAGCCCTGGACTGGCTGAACGGCCTATGGCCGGGACAGTGGGCGGGATATACCTGCCTGTTCGTATTTGGGACGCTTTGCATCCTGCTCAGCATGGTCTTGCTGCAAAAAATCCCTTCGCGTTGAGCGGTTGTCCAGCCATTCCTGGTATGATTGGGGGCATGAAAAAGAGCGCCCTTCCCAACATGCTTCCCTGGCTGCTGCTTTCCTTGGTGCTGGCGGCCTTCCTTTCCTTGCCTTACTTCTCACAGGTGCAACTGCCGGCTGCGCCCATGTCTGCTTTTGGTTCGGAGACGGTGCGCGCCAGGGTGACGAACATCCTGGAAGACGGTCAAATTGCCCTGGGCGGCACGACTCAGCGCTATCAGCTGGCGCGCGTCGAAATTCTGGAGGGCGACTACCAGGGCATCTTGATGGAAATTGACTACGGCAAGCGCCAGGTGCTTTCGGGGAACGCCTACTTGCAAGCGGGAGATACCATCCTGGTCACCCTGGGCAAACGACCCGATGGGGTCATTACCGCCTATTTCGTAGATTTCGTCCGCACGGTTCCGCTGTTGTGGCTGTTGACGGCTTTCGTGATTGCCATTGTGCTGATCAGTCAGTGGAAAGGGCTGCGCGCGCTGCTCAGCATGGCCTTCAGCCTGTACGTCATCATCGGCTACATCATCCCGCATATCCTCATCGGTGAAGACCCCGTGCGCGTCAGCATCATCGGCTCGGCCATTTTGTTGGCGGTGACGCTCTACCTGACCTATGGCTGGACGTGGAAATCCCATGCGGCGGTCTTGAGCATGATCGGGGTGCTGGTGCTGACCGGCACGCTGGCCTGGCTGTTCGTGGCCTTTGCTCGTCTCACCGGCACGGGCGACGAAAACGCCATGTTCCTGATGCAGATGCTGGATACGCCCATTGACCTGCGCGGCCTGCTGCTGGGCGGCATCCTGATTGGCGCATTGGGCGTATTGGACGACCTGGTGACCACGCAGGCCTCGGCCACTTTCGAACTGCACCACGCCAACCCAGAGATGGGCTTCCGCGCTTTGTTCGCTGCGGCCCTGCGCATCGGCCAGGACCATGTGGCGGCGACCGTGAACACGCTGGTGCTAGCCTACGCCGGGGCCTCGCTGCCCATGCTGCTATTGTTTTCGCTGGGACGCGGCGACTATGGCTACCTGACGAACGTCTCTTTCGTGGCCGAGGAAGTGGTGCGTACGCTGGTCGGTTCGCTGGGGTTGATTGCCGCGGTGCCGCTCACGACGGCGATTGCGGCAGGATTCGCCGTCCACCGGCAGCGGCTCGAGGCGTGGGAGCAGGTTTTAGGTCCCGAAGGAAGCGGGGACAGACACCTCCCCTGAAGCGCAACCTTTTTCGTCCCGCTGCGTACAAGAAGTACAATCAGTCACAAGGAGCAACGTGAACGAGGAACAGGCCTGGGTCCTCCAGGCACAAAACGGCAGCGATGAAGCCTTTACGCAGATTGTCGAGACCTATCAGACGCCGGTCTACAACCTGTGTTATCGCATGTTGGGCGAAGCGGCGGCTGCCGAGGACGCTGCCCAGGAGACCTTCCTGCGCGCGTATCAGCACCTGCACCGCTACGATAATCAGCGGCCGTTTGCCACCTGGCTGCTTTCGATTGCGGCGCACTATTGCATAGACAGGCTGCGACGGCGTACTTTACCGCTCTTTTCTGTGGACGAGGACGAGGAAAACGCTTTCGAGATTCCCGACGCCCAGGCGCCTCATCCCGAGCAGGAAATGGTGCATAGCGAACAACGCGAGCAAATCCATCTCCTGGTGAGTTCATTGGAAGCCATCGACCGGGCTGCCATTGTGATGCGTTACTGGTATGATTTTTCGGAAGCCGAGATTGCCGAGGCGCTACATTTGACCGTCAGTGCGGTGAAGAGCCGTCTGCATCGGGCGCGCAAACAACTCGGCAGGCTATGGCAGGAATCTTCCACCACTGCGCGTGTGGAAAGGAGAGTCTATGAATCACCGGCCTTTTGAAGACTGGCTTTTGGACGACCAGTTCTTGACGGTGGAACAGAAACGAGAATTAGAGGTGCATTTGCGCGTCTGTAAATCTTGTACAGCGATTGCCGAGGCCAACCTGGCGCTGCGTGCGGCGCGCGTGGTCTCGCCTGCGCCGGGCTTCAGCGCCCGCTGGCAGGAACGCCTGGTGCTGGCACGTCAGGCGCAGCGCCGCAGGACGTTGATAGGTACGCTGGTATTTTCGCTTGGCGGCTTGTTCCTTTTGGCCTTGCTGACCGGCCCCGCCATCGCCGCAGTGATTGGCTCACCGGCCGAATGGATTTCCAATTTGGTGCGGGGGGCTTTGTTTGCGTACACATTGTGGATGGCTGCCGTAGAGGCGGGAGCGGTGCTTTTCCGCGTGTTGCCTGACTTTGTGCCGCCTTTTGGCTGGCTGGTGATGCTTTCTACCGTGGGCGGGTTGGGGCTGTTGTGGTCGGTTTCGATTTGGCGGCTTACGCGCACCCCACAAGGAGTAAAACGATGAAGACGACGAATAAACTCATCATTCTGCTGCTCTTGTCTATCCTGGTATGGATGCCCACCCGCGCTGTCCACGCCGGCGGCACCTCGGATGGACGGGTGATCTTTGGCGAGAACTTCACGCTGCAAAGCGGCGAGGCTTTGGAAGGCGACCTGGTGGTCTTTGGCGGCAATGTGGTCATCGAAGACGGGGCCGTCGTTCAGGGCGATGTGGTCGTGATGGGTGGCAACGTCACGCTGAACGGCGTCATCGAAGGCTCGGCGGTCATCATCGGCGGCGCTGTCACCTTAGGAGACACCTCGGTCATCGAAAACGACCTGGTGACCATCGGCGGCGCGCTGAGCCGCGCAGAAGGGTCGCAGGTGAAAGGGGAGGTTATTGCCGATCTTCCCGCGCCGGACATCGAAATTCCGGACGTTCCCGCGCCCGAGTCGCCCTCGCTTCCTACTCCCCCTCTGCCTGCTCGGCCGGCCTTCAGCCTGAACTTCGACCCGGTGGGGAAACTCATCCGCGTGTTCGTCACCGCGTTGGCTATATCGTTACTGGCTATGCTGGCCAGTTTGTTTCTCCAGCCGCAGGTCGAGCGCGTGGCGCAGGCGATCGTGAGCCAGCCGGTGATTGTGGGCAGCGTTGGCTTATTGGTCATGGCGCTGTCGCCACTGGCGCTGCTCATCCTGGCCATTACGATTATCTTGATTCCGGTCGTGTTGCTGGCGGTGGCGGCTTTGGCCTTGGCCTGGCTGTTTGGCGTCATTGCAATTGGGACGGAGGTTGGCGAGCGCTTCACCCGTTCTATTCACCAAACCTGGGCGCCGCCGCTGACAGCCGGTTTTGGCACCTTTTTGACCTTGCTCATCGTGGGGGGAATTGGGATGCTGCCCTGCATTGGCTGGCTGTTGTCGGTCATCTTGGCGATGCTGGGCATCGGCGGGGTGACATTGACCGCCTTCGGCTCGCGGCCTTATCCGCGCCCGATTGCACCGCCAACGGCCACCCCCCAAACGCCGGTGGGCTAACGTCTGCGCGCTGGTAGTATAATCAACCTGCCTCGGCGGCCTGCCGGGGCAAGTTTGTCTTTGTTGCCTTGCAACACGTTCGAGGAGTAAAAACGTATGCCCCCCAAAAGAGACCCCTTCGACACGCCCATTCATTCCAACCCGCCGCCGCTGGTGCGCGTTTCTGGCACGCACCGCGAGATGGGACAGCAGATTGGCGAAACCTGCCGCGCGCGCGTTCAGCACAGCATCGAGAATGCGCGCGCCCTGCTCGCAGAAGCCTACAACGAACTAGCGCTCACCTGGGAAGGCGCGCAAATTCAGGCACGCAAGTATCTTCCGTTTGCGCAGGAACGCTATCCCCAATATGTGGAAGAAGTGATGGGGATTGCAGAAGGCGCCAACGTCTCGTTCGATGACCTTTCGGTGCTGACGGCCATGGAGGCTGTGACGATGGACGCCTTGCATCTCACCAGTTGCACCAGTATTGCGGTCAGCGACGAGCGTACCGCCGATGGGCATGTGCTGGCGGCGCACAATGAAGATTGGCTGCCAGAAGACGAAGACGATGTCTTCTTGATTCACGCCAAACCCAAGAACGAGCCGCCTTTCCTGGCAATGACCTATGGCGGCCTGATTCCGAACATCGGCTTCAACGCCTACGGCATCGCGCAGTTGATCGACTCGGTGTACCCCACCGATTCGCGCATCGGCATTCCGCGCCTGGTGGTAGCGCGCGCGGTGCTATCGGCCAAAACGCCCGGCGGCGCCATCCGCCGCTCGTTGGTGCCGCATCGCGCCGCCGGTTATAACCACCTCATCGTGCATGAAAGCGGCGAAATCTATAACGTGGAAGTCTCGGCGCGGCGTTTCGCCATTATGGGCAATGAACATGGATATTTTGCGCATACCAATCATTACCTGTCGGCCACCATGCAAGCCGTGGAAAACGAACCGGAAGACCTGGTCTCCTCACGGGTACGGTATTTCCGCGCTATGCGGCTGCTGCGGCAAACAGACTTGCACACCATCAAAACGTTACAGGCCATCCAGCGCGACCACGTCAACTTTGCCAACTCCATTTGCAATCACGCCATAGATGCGCAACAGCCGCTCGACCGCGAGAAGACCATCAATGCCCTCATTATAGACCTGACGGCGCGCGAGATGCACATTGCGTGGGGAAACCCGTGCCAAAATCTGTATCATACGTACCATTTGGATGCGTAAAAGGGATCTTCTCGAAACTCTGGGAAAAAGCCATTAACGCGGCCTCCAGCCGCAACCAAAGCGACCAGCGGATAGGGAGCGGATAAGCGGATGAGGCGCTCTCATCCGTTCCTCCGCTTCGACATCCGTTGGTCGCTCCCCACGCGGGAAAGACCGGCGCGTGTGCTGCCTCCAGCCGCAATCGAAATTCACCACAGAGACACTGAGATAAGAACAAGAAAAGACTCCGTGTCTTCGTGGTTAGGCTTTGTCAAGAATTTTCACGGTTGGGATAGATTCTCAAGAGGAATGCTATAGGGCGCGTGCTCTTACGGGCCCATCCATGTTAGAGAACGTTGACTACGCGGTTGCGGTATTGATTTGTAACCTGAATTCGGGATAAGCCTTCGAACCGTCCCGCGAAGTACCCGCAGGGTGAAGGCTCGCTTTTGCCCATACAATTGCTCTAAAAAGCCTTCGGGACGGTTATCCCGAACTGGCGTTTGTTAATTTTGGTTCATTGGGAATGGGCGGGGTACCCCCCCACTTCTGGCAACAGTCCCCAAAGGGGATGCCATTGAACTGCCGCCCCATCGGTTCGAGCGGGATAAATCCCCCGCTACGATAAAAACCATTTCAGCCAGCCTGCGCAGGTTGCATAGCCGGCTCTCGCAATTGTGACGTGAGCAGGGCCGCCAGCAAGACCAAGCCGGCCGTCATCTGAAAAACCAGAGGAAATCCTTGCGAATCGGCCAGCGGGCCAGAGAGCAGCGTGCCAAGCGCGCCAGCCGAGAACATGAAGCCGAGAATCAAGCCCGAAGCCAGCCCCGAGCCGGCTGGAATGGCGCGTTGGGCCAGCACAACGATAATGCTATGCACCGCGCCGGTCAGCAAACCGGCCAGCGAGGCCAAAAGGTACACCCATTCTGACCAGCCAATGACAGCAAGCATATACAGAGGCAGCCCGGCCAATGTCAACATGAGCGCGGCCACGCGCTGTTTGCCAAAGCGATCGGCCAGGTTGCCGCCCAGCACATTCCCAAGCGCCGAGCCGCCCATGAACAAACCTGCTACCAGCCCATAGGTGGTTGCCGATTGTCCCAGGTCATGCAAATATTTGGGCAGGAAGGTGATCATGTTCTGCTGCGCCCAGGCCTGCAAAGCGGCGACGAGGGCCAGAGCAACCCAAAAGCCGCGTCTGGGCATCCTGCCGTTTTGTTTTCGGACAGCCTCATGCAAAACGGGAGCAGGCACCTCTTTTTGTAACTGCCAGGCAGTATTGAATCCGAGGGGAAGCGTCATCAAAGCCGGTATGAGTAGACCGGTTGCGCCGAATCGGTCCAGCAAGGGGCCGCCCAGGATGGGGCCAAAAAAGTAACCGGTCTGTCCAAACATGAAGAACCAGGCGGCGGCCGTGGTCTCGCGATGCGACAGTCCGAACCGGCCTCGCATCGTGGCTTGAGAGGCCCCGGCAGGATGAAAAGCACCCGAACCCAAACTGGCCAGCAACAGGCAAAGAATCCCGGCCTGGGGCGGCAGGAAAAGCGCCAGCGCAAAGAAACCACCCAACCACAGCACGCCGCCGGCGGCCGTCCAGCGCGTGGAACCAAGCCGGTCGGTCAGCCAGCCGAAGAGGGGCTGGGAAAGGGAAGCCACCCACACATACACGGTGCTGACCAACGCCAGTGAGGCGTTGTTCAGTCCCATCTGCACTGCCCAATAGGTCAACAGAACCGGGCGCTGGCCGTTTAGCACGTCCACAATGAAATGCCCAAAGGCAACCGAAGAAAACAGAGGGTCGAGAAGTAAGGTCATAGCCCTGCCAATCCAAAATACGCCGCGCCCCGACCGCCGTCATGGCGAGCAGCAGCCTGGCACGACGAAGTCATCTGCATTTTCAAAAGCCCTCTGCCGTGTACTCGCCCCACACGCCTCTCAGGGTGTTGCAAATCTCGCCGAGGGTGATGTCATGCTCCACGCATTCGATGAACAACGGCATCAGATTCTCGCTTCCCTGGGCCGCGTCTGCCAACTTTTGCAGCAGATGTTCGACGACCGCCTGATCTCTACGCTCTCGCAATTGCTTCAATTTCTCCCGTTGTCCTAACTCGATGGACGGATCCACCTTCAAACGCTCTAGTGTGAGTTCTTCCTCCACTTGAAATTGATTGACGCCCACCACCACCTGCTCGCCGCGTTCGATGGCTTGCTGGGCGGCATAGGCAGCGTTTTGAATCTCATTCTGCATGTAACCGCGCTCGATAGCGGTCAACGCGCCGCCCATTTCATCTATCTTGGCAATGTATTCAGCGGCCCGCTTTTCGATTTCATCGGTGAGATATTCGATGAGGTAGGAGCCGGCCAGCGGGTCAATGGAATCGGCCACCCCCGACTCGTAAGCGATGATTTGCTGCGTGCGCAGCGCCACGCGGACGGATTTTTCGGTGGGCAGCCAGAGCGCCTCGTCCATGCTGTTGGTATGCAGCGATTGGGTGCCGCCCAACACCGCTGCCAGGGCCTGCAAGGCAACGCGCACGACGTTGTTTTCTGGCTGCTGCGCAGTCAGGGTGGAACCAGCCGTCTGCGTATGGAAGCGCAATTGCCATGAGGATGGCTTTTGCGCCCCGAAGCGTTCGCGCATGATTTTGGCCCACAGGCGGCGCGCGGCGCGGAACTTGGCTACCTCTTCGAGCAAGTTGTTATGGGCGTTGAAGAAGAACGAGAGTTGACCGGCAAAATCATCTACTTGCAAACCGACTGCCAGGGCCGCCTGCACATAGGCGATTGCGTTGGCCAGGGTGAAGGCCACTTCTTGCACGGCGGTCGAACCGGCTTCGCGAATGTGATAGCCCGAAATCGAGATGGTATTCCAATTGGGAACTTCTTTCGCGCAGAATGAAAAGATGTCGGTGATGAGCCGCATGGAGGGCGCGGGCGGGAAGATGTACGTTCCACGCGCCACATATTCCTTGAGGATGTCGTTCTGGATGGTGCCGCGCAGTTTACTTACGTCGGCGCCTTGGCGTTTTGCCACCGCGATATACATTGCCAGCAAAACACCTGCCGGGGCGTTGATGGTCATGGAGGTCGAAACCTGCTCCAGGGGAATCTGGTCGAACAGCTGCTCCATGTCATGGATAGAGGAAATCGAAACGCCCACCTTGCCCACCTCCCCTTGCGCGATCGGGTCATCGGCATCGTAGCCAATTTGTGTCGGCAGGTCGAAGGCTACGCTCAAGCCGGTCTGTCCATTGGCCAGCAGGTAACGGTAGCGTTTGTTGGTCTCTTCAGCGGTGGCAAAGCCGGCGTATTGGCGCATCGTCCAAAAACGACCGCGATACATCGTGGGTTGGATGCCGCGCGTGTAAGGATACTCGCCAGGGAAGCCAAGTTTTTCCAAATAGGATTCTTCCTCGCTAATCGCAGGCAAAGTGGAAGCGTGGCCGGCGCTCGGCAGCGCCAAACGCGGTATTTCGATACCCGCTGAAGTCGCGAAGCGCGCTTTGCGTTCCTTGAACTTTTCGAGCGCTTTTTTCAATGTGGTTTCTTGCCATTTTTGGAAAGAGTCTTGAAGGGTCATTGGTTCACCTTGAAGGGCTATGAAAAGTTGGGGGCTTTCTGGCGCAGTCGAATCTTTGGCCCTCACCCTCCGCCCTCTCCCGGTGGGAGAGGGGACTCTCGAAGCCCTCGCCCAAGGGGAAAGGGGACTCTCGAAGCCCTCGCCCAAGGGGAAAGGGGACATCCAAAGCCCTCGCTCAAGGGGAAAGGGGACATCCAAAGCCCTCGCCCAAGGGGAAAGGGGACTCTCGAAGCCCTCGCCCAAGGGGAGAGGGGACTCTCGAAGCCCTCGCCCAAGGGGAAAGGGGACATCCAAAGCCCTCGCCCAAGGGGAAAGGGGACATCCAAAGCCCTCGC
>Ga0209018_1003021_pt1 | contig 11091 bp, 20 predicted proteins | sample YNPBryBLVA2012_FD_185814 | JGI IMG/M metagenome (GOLD analysis project Ga0209018, IMG submission 185814) | Anoxygenic and chlorotrophic microbial mat microbial communities from Yellowstone National Park, USA - YNP Bryant BLVA 2012 (SPAdes)... ...
GCTTTTTGACGCAAATCGTAACTGTATGGTCTTGCCATCGCTTTTCTCCAAAATATCTATTCTATAATAGGACAAACTTACCCTGCTTGACTATAGTGCCCGCCGTGCGGAGTCTGGATTGTGTGTCCATTTTTGCGCTGACCTGCCAGTCTGCCCAGGCAATTCTCCGGGTAGCCGCTGGGTTTGACCCGCTTGACCCCTTTTCTCGTTCGCCCCAGTGGACGGATCAACCGCCGGGTCTGCGGGTGGGGGTGCCGCCAAGGGAACAGTTGGAATTTTTTGGCAATGAGGCGGCGGCAAAGAATTACCAGCAGGCGTTGACCCAGCTGGCAGGGTTGGGGTGTACCTTGGTCACGGTGGATGTTATGCCCTTTTTGACAGCGGGTGACTTGTTGTATGAGGGGGCGTGGTTAGCGGAGCGGACGGCGGCGGTGGGGGAATTTCTCCGCCAGACCCAAGCGGGGGTTGACCCGGTGGTGCGGCAAATTATCCTGGCGGGTGAGGCGATTTCCGGGGTGCGGGTGTTCCAGGATATGTACCGTTTGGCGGCACTGAAACGGAAAACGGAGCTGCGATGGGCGGAGATGGACATGCTGGTTCTGCCCACCACGGGGACGATTTACCGGGTAACGGCAGTGCTGGCTGAACCCATCGCCCTGAATCGCCATTTGGGACGGTACACCAACTTTGTCAATCTCCTCGACCTGTGTGCCTTGGCAGTACCGAGCGGCAGGCAACCCAACGGTCTCCCGACCGGCATCACCCTCATGGCAAGGGCGGAGCGGGATCAATGGCTGTGCCACTGGGGGCAACGGTATCAAGCGGCGCTGGGGGGAATGTTGGGAGCCACCGGGATTGCTTATGGGGAGGTGTCCCCATGACCGAACCCTACCGCTTGGCGGTCGTCGGTGCCCATTTGACCGGACAACCCCTGAACTATCAACTCCAGGAATTACAGGCTCGGTGCCTGCGTACCTGTACCACCGCACCCCTCTATCGTCTGTACGCCCTTGGTGGTGGGGAGATACCCAAACCCGGTCTGGTGCGCCAAGGGGCAGGGCAACCGGGCTATGCCATTGAGGTGGAAGTCTGGGCTTTGTCGGCTGGTGGTTTTGGGCACTTTGTGGCGCAAATTCCCTCGCCCTTGGGGATTGGCACCCTGATATTAAATGACGGGGCAACGGTCAAGGGCTTTGTGTGTGAGTCGTTTGCGGTGGCGGATGCCCTGGATATTTCCCACTACGGCGGTTGGCGGGCGTATCTGGCGGCGCAGGCGAGAAAAAATTCCTCAGAACCCCTAGACAAATCCAGAGATTCAGTCTAGGATTTTAGATCGTGTCGCTAATCCACTGACCCGGTTGACCCTGGAACGGTGGGGGATACTGCATCCTTTAGTCATGTGCGGGGGATGTAAGTCTCGGGGCGATCAAACTAGAGCTTGGTGCGGTGCAGAGGTTCGGCAGTCTCGGGTTTTCCGCTGGGAAATGCGGTCGAGCCTGTGGCGTTTATTTCGTTGTGGAGGCCAGTCGTGGCATTGGGAATCCTGGGAACCAAGTTGGGCATGACCCAGCTTTTTGATGAAACGGGCAAGGCGGTGCCGGTGACGGTGGTGCAGGCGGGGCCCTGTACGGTGACGCAGTTGAAAACCACAGCCACGGATGGCTACGATGCGGTGCAACTGGGGTTTGGGGTGACCCGGGAAAAGACCTTGAGCAAGCCGGAGCGGGGACATTTACAAAAGGCGAACGCCCCGTGGGTCAAGCATCTGCGGGAATACCGGTTGGACAATCCCAGCCAGTACCAGGTGGGTCAGCAGATCACGGTGGAATTATTCCAGCCGGGGCAACGGGTGGACGTGGTGGGCACCAGCATTGGGCGGGGCTTTGCCGGGTATCAACGGCGGCACCATTTTGGGCGGGGGCCGATGGCGCACGGTTCCAAAAATCACTGCCAGCCCGGTTCGATTGGGGCGGGTACCACCCCGGGGCGGGTCTATCCGGGGAAACGCATGGCGGGACAGATGGGCAACCAGCGGGTGACAATCAAAGATTTGCGCGTCTTTAAGATTGACCCGGAGCGTCATCTGATCCTGATTCGGGGGTCGGTGCCGGGGAAACCGGGTGCCTTGGTGAGTGTCACCCCCGCCAAACTTGTGGGCGCAAAGGGGTAAATCATGGTGGCATTAGCGGTCAAAAATTGGCAAGGGGAAACCAGCGGCGAAGCGCCCTTAGACCTGCGGGTGGCGAAACCGGAAACGGCGAACCATATCCTGCATCGGGCGGTGGTGCGGCAGTTGGCCCATGCCCGGCAGGGGACAGCCTGTACCAAAACCCGCTCGGAGGTCAGCGGCGGTGGACGCAAACCCTGGCGACAAAAGGGCACGGGGCGGGCAAGGGCGGGTTCCAATCGGTCGCCTTTGTGGCGGGGTGGGGGGGTGATTTTTGGCCCCAAACCCCGGGACTACGAGTTGAAAATGAACCGGAAAGAACGCCGGTTAGCACTCCGCACCGCCTTGATGAACCGGGCCGAGCAGACCATTGTGGTGGAAGAATTTACGGAGCAATTGCCCCGCCCCAAAACCAAGGAGATGGTGCAAGCCCTGAGCCGGTGGGGGGCTGACCCGGAAGCCAAAATTTTGTTGATCGTGCCGGAGATTACGGAAACCCTGGGGTTATCGGTGCGGAATTTGCCCCGGTTGACCCTCCTGCGGGCGGATCAATTAAATGTGTGGGACATTCTCCATGCGGACACCCTGGTGGTGACGGTGGGGGCTTTGCAAAAAATTCAGGAGGTGTACGGGGATGGGTCGGATCACCACGCTTAAACCCCGCCAGGATGACCCCCGTCGGTTGGTGGACTGCATTATCCGCCCCTTGGTGACGGAGAAGGCGACCCGGTTGTTGGAACAAAACCAGTACACGTTTGCGGTGCGTCCCCAAGCCACCAAGCCGGAGATCAAGGCGGCGATTGAACTGCTGTTTGACGTGAAGGTGGTGGCGGTGAATACCCTGCACCCGGCGGAGCGCCGGAAACGGGTGGGGCGGTTTGCGGGGCAAAAACCCCACTACAAGAAGGCCATGGTGACCCTGGCCGCGGGTGACAAAATTGTGCTATTCCCGGAGGTGTAGGAGCGACCTATGGCTTTACGTATTTATCGTCCGTTAACGCCAGGCACCCGGGAACGCTCGGTTGCAGATTTTGCGGAAATTACCAAAACCAAACCGGAAAAATCCCTGGTCACCCACCACCATTCTCCCAAGGGGCGCAACAACCGGGGGGTGATCACCACTCGCCATCGGGGCGGCGGCCACAAGCAGTTGTACCGGCTCGTGGATTTTCGGCGGGACAAACGGGGGATTCCGGCCAAAGTGGCGGCGATTGAGTACGACCCCAACCGCAACGCCCGTTTAGCCCTACTCCATTACCGGGATGGGGAAAAACGCTACATTTTGCATCCCCGCAAGCTGGCGGTGGGAGCGACGGTGATTGCTGGCCCGGATGCCCCGATTGAGATTGGCAATGCCCTGCCCCTGAGCAACATTCCCCTGGGGACGGAGGTGCATAACGTGGAATTGGTGCCCGGTAAGGGGGGGCAGATGGTGCGTTCAGCGGGTGCCAGTGCCCAGGTGGTGGCCAAGGAGGGGGATTTTGTCGCCCTGAAATTGCCCTCTGGGGAGGTGCGCCTGTTCCGGCGGGAAGGCTATGCCACCATCGGGCAGGTGGGGAATGTGGAACACAACAACATCACCCTGGGGAAAGCGGGGCGCAAACGCTGGCTGGGTCGTCGTCCCGAGGTGCGTGGTTCGGTGATGAACCCGGTGGATCACCCCCACGGGGGCGGGGAAGGGCGGGCACCCATTGGCCGCAGTGGCCCGGTCACCCCCTGGGGCAAACCGGCCTTGGGGCAGAAAACCCGCAAGCGCCATAAACCCAGCGATAAATTGATTATCCGTCGTCGGAAAGGGAGGAACTAGCCATGCCCCGGTCATTGAAAAAAGGGCCGTTTGTGGCCGACCACCTGCTCACCAAAATTGAAAAGCTGAACGAGCGCAATGAGAAACAGGTGATCAAAACCTGGTCCCGGGCATCCACGATTGTGCCGGAGATGATCGGGCATACCATTGCGGTCTATAACGGCAAACAGCACGTCCCCGTGTACGTCACCGACCAGATGGTGGGGCATAAATTGGGGGAATTTGCCCCGACCCGCACCTTCAAGGGGCACACCAAAAGTGACAAGAAAGCCAAACGCTAGGAGGAGGACATGGTGATTGCCACGGAAGGCCCGGAAGTGCGTGCTGTATTGCGTTTTACCCGTTTAGCGCCCAACAAGGTGCGGCGGGTGTTGGATCAGATTCGGGGGCGTACGTACCGGGAAGCCCTGATGATCCTGGAATTTATGCCCTACCGTCCCTGTGGGCCCGTGATGCAGCTTTTGCGGTCGGCGGCGGCCAATGCGGAGCACAATAACGGTTTGAACCGCGCCAAGCTGGTGATTACCGAAGCGAAGGCCGATGGGGGACCGGTGCTCAAGCGCTTTCAACCCCGGGCCCGGGGGCAAGCCTACCGGATTCACAAACCTACTTGTCACATCACCATTGCCGTGCGGGAACGGGCGGACAACCAAGGGGAGGCTGAATAATCATGGGACAAAAAACACATCCGGTGGGATTTCGGTTGGGGATTACCCGGGAGCACCAGTCCCGTTGGTTTGCCCCCCACCGCCAGTACCCGGAACTCCTGCAGGAAGACCAAAAAATCCGCCAGTTCATCATGAAAAAGCTGGGGAAAGCCGCCATTGCCCGGGTGCAAATCCAGCGCAAGGCCGACCAGATCGAGTTGGCGGTGCATACAGGTCGCCCGGGGGTGGTGGTGGGTCAGCGGGGTGCGGGGATTGAAGCCCTCCGCAAGGACGTGGAAAAACTCCTGGGGCGGCAACAGGTGAAAATCCGGGTGGTGGAAATCAACAAGGTGGATGCGGAAGCCCCCCTGCTGGCGGATTACATTGTGGAGCAGTTGGAAAAGCGGGTGGCCTTCCGGCGGGCGGTGAAACAGGCGATCCAGCGGGCCCAACGGGCGGAGGTACAGGGGATCAAAATCATGGTGGCCGGACGGCTGAACGGGGCGGAAATTGCCCGCAGTGAATGGGTGCGGGAAGGCCGGGTGCCTTTGCAAACCCTGCGGGCCGACATTGACTTTGCCCAGCGCACCGCCAAAACCATCTACGGCATCCTGGGGGTGAAGGTGTGGGTATTTCGGGGGGAAGTGGTGCCCGGTGTCCCGGAAGCCCCCGCCGTCCGTACCGGCAAACCCAACGCCCGTCCCCCCCGCCGCCGGCAACAGTTTGAAGACCGTTCAGGAGCCGAGGTACAGGAGTAGGAAACCATGCTTAGCCCAAAACGTACCAAATTTCGCAAACAACAACGGGGCAACCGCCGGGGTGCCGCCAGCCGGGGGAATACGATTGTGTTCGGGGATTATGGACTCCAAGCCCAAGCCCCTGCTTGGATCACGGCGCGCCAGATCGAAGCCTGTCGGCGGGCCATGAACCGGTGCATCAAGCGGGTCGGCAAGATTTGGATTCGCATCTTTCCCGACAAACCCGTGACCCTGCGCCCGGCGGAAACCCGGATGGGTTCGGGGAAAGGCTCCCCGGAATTTTGGGTAGCGGTGGTCAAACCCGGCACCATCCTCTTTGAAATGGGCAATGGTGTCCCGGAGAGCGTGGCCCGGGAAGCCATGCGGTTAGCCGCCTACAAACTGCCCATCAAAACCAAATTCATTACCCGCACAAGGGAGGAGGTGCCCAGCGATGGCGTTCCCCAAAATGTCTGATATCCAAGCCCTGGACGACACCCGGTTGGCTGAGGAAATCCTGGCGGTCAAAAAGGAACTCTTCCAACTGCGGTTTCGCCAAGCTACCCGCCAACCGGTGAAAGCCCATGAATTTCGCCATGCCCGGCATAAGCTGGCGCAGTTACTCACCCTAGAACACCAACGGAGGCAAAATCATGGCGGTTAAACAATTGGTGGGGGTGGTGGTCAGCAACAAGATGGACAAAACCGTGGTGGTGGCGGTGGAAAACCGGGTGGCTCACCCCCGTTACGGCAAAATCGTGGTGCGTACCAAGAAGTACAAAGCCCACGACGAGGAAAACCGTTGTCAGGAAGGCGACCGGGTGCGGATCGCAGAAACCCGTCCCTTGAGCCGGACCAAGCGGTGGCAAGTGATTGACATTCTCAGTACCACAGCCGGAGATACCCCATGATCCAACCCCAGACCTATCTGAATGTGGCCGACAACAGCGGTGCCCGCCGGATCATGTGCATCCGGGTGTTGGGTGCCACCGTGGGCAGTAAGGGCTTAACCAAGGGCGGTGGGAGCAAAGTCACGGCGGGGATTGGCGATGTGATCGTGGCCGTGGTCAAGGATGCCGCCCCCAATATGCCCGTGAAAAAATCCGAAGTAGTGCGGGCGGTGGTCGTCCGTACCCGCAAAAACCTGCGCCGGGACAGCGGCATGAGCATTCGGTTTGATGACAACGCCGCCGTGATCATTAACAAAGACGGCAACCCCAGGGGCACCCGGGTGTTTGGCCCCGTGGCGCGGGAACTGCGGGATCGCAACTTTACCAAAATCGTTTCCTTGGCACCGGAGGTCTTGTAATGGTACGGCGTTTGCAACCGGGGTTGGTGAAAAAGCTGACCAAACAGGCGGGGATTCGCCCCCACCGCAACGGCCTGCGCTACAAAATGCACGTCCGCCAAGGGGACACGGTGCAGGTGATCAGCGGCGACGACAAGGGCAAGGTCGGGGAAGTGTTGCGGGTCTTGCCGGAAACCAGCCAGGTGATCGTGGCGGGGGTGAACATTCGCACCAAGCACGTTAAGCCCCAACGGGAGGGGGAAAAGGGGCAAATTGTCCGGGCGGAAGCCCCCCTCCACAGCAGTAAGGTGATGCTCTATTCCAAAGAGAAAGATGTCGCCAGCCGGGTTTGCCACACCTACACGGAGGACGGGCGCAAGGTGCGGATGCTGAAGAAAACCGGCGAACTGTTACTGCCGAAACCGACCAAGCAGAAGGGGAACTAACATGGCACAACGATTAAAATCCCAATACCAGGAAACCGTCATCCCCCGCCTGATGCAGGAATTTGGCTACACCAACGTCCATCAGGTACCCAAATTGGTGAAAGTCACCGTCAACCGGGGCTTGGGGGAGGCCGCCCAAAACGCCAAAGCTCTGGAGTCCTCCCTCCAGGAGATCACCCTGATTACCGGGCAAAAGGCGGTGGTGACCCGGGCGAAAAAGGCGATTGCGGGGTTCAAAATCCGCCAGGGGATGCCCGTGGGGATGATGGTCACCCTGCGAGGGGATCGGATGTACAGCTTTTTAGAACGCTTAATCCATCTGGCTCTGCCCCGGATTCGGGACTTTCGGGGGATCAACCCCAAGGGCTTTGACGGGCGGGGCAATTACAGTTTGGGGCTAAAGGAGCAGTTGATTTTTCCAGAGATTGAATATGACAAAATTGACAAAATTCGGGGGATGGACATTGCCATCATCACCACTGCCCGCAGTGACCGGGAGGGGTTGGCTCTGCTCAAAGCCCTCGGGATGCCGTTTCGGGAGAACTAACGATGGTTAACGACACCATTGCCGATATGCTCACCCGGATTCGCAACGCCGGTTTGGCCCACCACCAGACCACCCAGGTGCCCGCCACCCGCATGACCCGCAGTATCGCCCAGGTGCTGAAGTCCGAGGGCTTTATCCAGGACTTCCGGGAGGAGGGGGAAGGGGTACGCAAGGTGCTGGTGATCACCCTCAAGTACAGTGGTCGCCAACGCCAGCCGGTGATTCGCACCCTACGGCGGGTCAGCCGTCCAGGTCTGCGGGTTTATGCCAACCACCGGGAACTGCCCAAGGTACTGGGGGGGATTGGCATTGCCGTCATTTCCACCTCCCGGGGGATCATGACCGACCGGGAAGCCCGTAAAAACGGCATTGGTGGGGAAGTTCTTTGTTATGTCTGGTAGGAGCCGCCATGTCCCGGATTGGTAAACGACCGATTCCTTTGCCCGCCAAGGTCACCGTCGCCCTCGATGGTCAGCGGGTACGGGTCAAAGGCCCCAAAGGGGAACTCCAGCGGGAATTTCCCCCAGGGGTGGTGATCCAACAACAGGAGAACGTTTTGCTCGTCACCCGGGCGGACGACTCCCGCCAAAGTCGCCAACTCCACGGCCTGTGCCGCACCCTCATGGCCAACATGGTCGAGGGGGTGGCCAAGGAATTTGAACGCAAACTGGAAATCCAGGGGGTGGGCTACCGGGCGCAGATGTCCGGCACCAAGTTAGTCCTCACCGTGGGCTACAGCCATCCGGTGGAATTTACCCCGCCCCCCGGCATCACCTTCAGCATCGAGGACGCCACCGGCAAAACCGTCAATCAGGGCACCCTGGTGGTGGTGCGGGGCATTGACAAGGAGCAGGTGGGCAATTTAGCCGCCCAGATTCGCTTTGTGCGTCCACCGGAACCCTACAAGGGCAAGGGGATTCGCTACCTGGGCGAAGCAGTGCGACGCAAGGAAGGCAAAACCACTGGTAAGAAGAAGTAAGCAACCAAGCGCATCACGACTATGAAACTCACCCGTACCGAAGCCATCCAACGCCGTCACCGCCGCATCCGTCAACGGGTGGTGGGCACCCCGGAACGTCCCCGCTTGGCGGTCTTTCGTTCCCACCAGCACATCTATGCCCAGGTGATTGACGACAGTCGGCACCATACCCTGGTGGCAGCCGCCTCCGTGGAACCCAGCCTGCGCCAGGAACTGGACAACAACGGTGCCACCTGTACGGCCTCGGCCAAGGTCGGCCAGTTGATTGCCGAACGGGCCCTGGCCAAGGGGATTCAGCGGGTCGTCTTTGACCGGGGGGGCAACCTATACCATGGGCGAGTCAAAGCCCTGGCCGAAGCCGCCCGCGCCGCCGGATTAGAATTTTAAGGGAGCGAAAGGAGAAACACCCATGGCCAAAGAACGTCGTAGCAAAGCCGCCCGCACCCCGGAAAAAGACCCGGAATGGCAAGAGCGGGTCGTGCAAACCCGCCGGGTGACCAAGGTGGTCAAAGGGGGGAAAAAACTCAGCTTCCGCGCCATTGTCATCGTCGGCAATGAAAAAGGCCAGGTGGGCGTCGGGGTGGGTAAAGCCAACGATGTGAGCGGTGCCGTCCGCAAGGGGGTCGCCGATGGCAAAAAACACCTGATCACCGTGCCCCTGACCCGGGCCAATTCCATCCCCCATCCCACCCAGGCGGTTTCCGGGGCGGCCACCGTGATGATGCGCCCAGCGGCACCCGGTACCGGGGTGATTGCCGGGGGAGCGGTGCGGACTGTGTTGGAACTGGCTGGGGTGAAAAATATCCTGGCCAAACAGTTGGGTTCCAGTAGCCCCTTGAATAATGCCCGGGCCGCCGTGGCCGCCCTCTCCAGCCTGCGGACGCTCTCCCAGGTGGCCCAGGAGCGGGGCATTCCCTTAGAACAACTGTACGGTTAAGCGTTTCCCCCATCTGTTCCCTAATCTCAGGTAATAACGATGAACTTACATGATTTACACCCCCAACCCGGTTCCCAGCATCGGCGACGGCGGATTGGCCGGGGCATCAGTGCGGGGCAGGGAGCCAGCGGCGGCTTTGGGATGCGGGGGCAAAAATCCCGTTCCGGTCGCCCCACCCGGCCGGGGTTTGAGGGGGGGCAAAACCCCCTGTACCGGCGGATTCCCAAGCTACATGGCTTCCCTGTGGTCAACCCCACCCGCTACACCATCCTCAACGTGGGAGATTTGGCTCGCTGGGAGGGCGAACAACCCGTGACCCTGGAAGCCTTACGGGCGGCGGGCTGGGTGAAGCAACCCCAGGGGGCATTGAAAATTTTGGGCAGGGGGGAGATTACCCGGCCGGTGCGGGTGGTAGCGGCGGCTTTCAGTGCCTCTGCGGAAGCCAAAATTACGGCGGCGGGGGGCACCTGTGAACGACTGGAGGGTCATGCCCCTGAGACCTAATCACCAGCACCGCTTGTCTTGACCCGGCAAACCTGGTCTAATAACGGTGGTGACTTGCGGGAGCAGTATGCAGGAAAAAATTAAACTTTTGAAGGCGGTGGCGGTGACCAACCGGGGTCTGCTCGCCTCTCCTCGGTTCCAGGCGGAACTGGATCAATTGATTCGCCAGCTGGAAGCCCATAACCCGACGACCAACCCGGCGCAGGCTCCCGAATTGCTCAGCGGCTGTTGGCAGTTGCTCTACACCACCAGCGTGGATGTGATTGGTCTGGGGCGGGTGCCGGGAGTGACCCTGGGGCAAATTTATCAAGTAATCCAAGCCGACAAAAATCGGGTGTACAATCTCGCCGAAGCCCAGGGAATTCCTTTTTTGGAAGGGTTATTGGCGGTCAAAGCCCGTTTTGAGGTGGTGAATCCCAGCCGGATTGCCATTTATTTTGAACAAAGTATGCTGGCACTGCAACGATTGGTGGACTATCGCCATCCCACCCAATGGCTCGAGCGATTGGAGCAGGAAGAACCTTTACCTTTGCTCCAAATTCCCTTGGACAGTGGCCGTTCCCAGGGTTGGTTGGACATTACCTACCTGGACATTGACCTACGGATTAGCCGGGGCGACAAGGGGAATGTGTTTGTCCTGGCACGGGTGTAGGGGCTTTGGGCACAAGTCATTAACCCCCTGCGACCCCTAGGCCATTCTCACGGTTGGCATACCCATAGTATCCAGAACCAAGGGCGGGGATGTTCCTCTGCGACCGCTAACTTTCAATTTATAGAGGTGCCCAATAAATAAAAAATAGAAGTGCCCTACAATTCAACAAAAAAGAAATATGCCAAATATAGCAATCCCACTTGATTAGTGAACAGAGATTTCCCAGAACCAAGGACGGGGGCGATGCCCCTGCGACCCCTATTCTATTCTCATTTAGGACTGCTATAGTCAAGCAGGGTAAGTTTGTCCTATTATAGAATAGATATTTTGGAGAAAAGCGATGGCAAGACCATACAGTTACGATTTGCGTCAAAAAGCAG
>Ga0209018_1003022_pt1 | contig 11088 bp, 8 predicted proteins | sample YNPBryBLVA2012_FD_185814 | JGI IMG/M metagenome (GOLD analysis project Ga0209018, IMG submission 185814) | Anoxygenic and chlorotrophic microbial mat microbial communities from Yellowstone National Park, USA - YNP Bryant BLVA 2012 (SPAdes)... ...
ACCGCGCGCAGCTTCTGCTCGTAGGGGCGCAGCGTCTCGACGTGGTTCAGGCGCAGCCAGCCGCGCAGCAGCGGGGCCAGCGGCCCCCAGCCCTCGAACCGCCCGAAGTCGAGCACGACCAGCCGCCCCCCGGGCGCCAGATGCGCATACGCCCGGTCGATCGCCGCCGGCCAGTCGGGGATCATCGTCAGGCTGTAGGCGAACAGAATGCCATCGAAACGCTGCCCCAGATCCAGCCGGGTGGCGTCGGCTTCAACCAGTTCAACATTGCGCCAGCGACGGGCCGAGACGCGCTTGGCTGCCTGACGCAGCATCTGCGGTGAGAAATCGACCGCCACCAGCCGTCCGCGCGCGGGATCCAGGCATTCCAGCAGGAACCGGAAGTTCAAACCCGTTCCACACCCGACCTCGAGCACCCTGGCGTCCGGCCTCAGGTGCAGTTGCGCCACTGCCCGCCGCCGCCCGTGCAGGATCGTCCAGCGCGTCCAGTCGTAGATGTATGCCTGGTAGCGGTAGAAGGTCTGGACTGTCGTCGCGGCCACGGTCGACTCCAATACCCGGCGGACGGACGCCTCCGACCTGTCCGGGACCATTGTGCTTCCGCCAGCGCCTGCGCTGGCCAGCGCCGCCCGGCCACACGTCACGCTCCCGCGACCGGTCGCAGGACCGCGCTCCATGCCCGGCGGGCTGCCGCAAGCGGCGGGCGCGCCGGCCATAGTCTAGCAGGGGTTCGGGCCAGGTGGCAGAACCGCGCGGGCTGATCGTGCAAGGCGCCCGCCGCCAGGTGCCGGACCGCTGCGCGGCGTGGCGGGCCGGTCGGTTCGCTGCCACGGCTTGACAGGCCGCGTGAGGCATTACAGAATCGAGGTGGCAAGGGCGGAAGCACCGGGGACAGACGCCCGGGGCGGTCGGCCGCTGCGCGTCGCTCGGGATGGCGAGGTTGAGGAGTCTTCAGCAATGGAGCAGCCTTCGTCGCATCTGAAAATCCGGCGCGCCGACGGCGTTTCGGTGGTCGAATTCGCGGACCGCAAGATTCTGGAGGAGCTGTCCATCCAGGAAATCGGCGAGGAGCTCCAGCAGGTTGTCGAATCCGAGCCGAGCATCAAGCTGCTGCTGAACTTCAAGAACGTCGACCACCTGTCCAGCGCAGCGCTCGGCATGCTGATCACGCTCAACAAGAAGGTCAAAGAGCAGAACGGCACCCTGAAGCTCTCCGACATCAACCGCCAGATCTTCGAGGTCTTCAAGATCACCCGGCTCAACCGGGTGTTCGAGATTCACGAGACGGCGGAAGAGGCGCTGGCCCGTTTTCAGGCGTGACGCGTCTGTCCGGCAGACCCGCTGGCGGCGGGGGCGAGGGGCGGCAATGAGCGTGCCCAGCGAGTTCGGCGTGCGGGAGTCGGAACTGGTCGAACTCGTTGTCCCCAACGACCTCCAGAGCGCCAAGAAGCTGGAAGATCGCATTCTGGCGGAACTGGCCCGCTGCCGCTACGAGCCGGACGTCACCTTCGGGATCAAGCTGGCGTTCGAGGAGGCGGTGACCAACGCCGTCAAGCACGGCAACAACAACGACGCCTCCAAGCAGCTCGTGGTGCGCTACGCGGTCAACCCGGAGCGCACCGTCATCATGGTGCGCGACGAGGGCCGCGGATTCTCTCCCGCCCGCATCCCTGATCCGACCCGCGACGAGAACCTGGAGCGGCCCCGGGGTCGCGGGATCATGCTGATGCGCGCCTACATGACGCGGGTGCACTTCAACCAGGCCGGAAACGAGGTGTGGCTGCTGAAGACCAACCCGCGGCCGGGCGGGCCTTGCAGCTCCTGACCCCGGCCCGTGCCGGCGATGGAGTCGCCTGAGACGGGTTCGAGGGCGGACCTGCTGCGCGGTGCAGGTGCGCTTCAGGCGCGGGGTGAATGCCCGTAGCGGGCCGGGTGCGATTCCTGATAGGTGGACAAAGCCGGCCGGTGTGCTCCCGGATCCGACCGTATGCGCGCCGTACACGTTGCGATAGTCGATGCCCGCATCGCCGCGCTGCTGCTGGGGGGCAGAAAGCGGATCGAGTCGCGGTTCGCGCGGCAGCGCCGGCTGCCCTTCGGACGGATCCGAGCGGGGGACTGGATCTATTTCAAGGTGGCCGGAGGAGATATTATCGGTCGTTGCTCGGCGCGGCGTGTCCGGCACTTCGATTCTCTCAGGCCTGCGGCCATTGACGCGCTGCGTCGCGCATACAACGGCTTCATCCTCGCCACGCCGGCTTACTGGCGCGACCGGCGCCGTTGCCGTTTCGGAACGCTCGTGTGGCTGGGCAGCCTCGTGCGCTGTGGCTCTCGCCCGCAGGTCCCGCGCCAGCACGGCGGGGCCTGGCTGCTGTTGGGGCATAGCGGGCGGTAGTTCCGGTGGCCTGGCCTTGGCAGCGGCCGCCGGCCGGGTATACTGTTTTGCTCGCGCCTGCCGCCCGGCGGTTGCGAGCGACGTGGCCCTTAAGCCGGGTGCGCGATGGTGCGACTGGTAGCAGAACGCGCGGCGCAGGCGGGCACCGGCGCCAGGCGCCTGTGGTGCCCGGGTGCCCTGACGGCCGGCGCCTGACAGCGGCGCGCGGCAATCTGGATCGAGTTGCTTATGCCGACAATCAACCAGTTGGTGGCTCGTCCGCGGCGTAACGTGCCGAGGAAGTCCAAGGTGCGCGATCTGGAGCGCTGTCCGCAGCGCCGCGGGGTGTGTCTCCAGGTCAAGACGCAGACGCCCAAGAAACCCAACTCCGCCCTGCGGAAGGTGGCGCGCGTGCGGCTCACGAATGGGCGCGAGATCACGGCTTACATTCCGGGCGTCGATCACAATCTCCAGGAACACTCGATCGTGCTCGTCCGCGGCGGCCGCGTCCGCGACCTGCCGGGCGTCCGCTACCACATCATCCGCGGCAAGCTGGACTGCGCCGGCGTGGTGGCGGACAAGGAGGGCAAGGCGCGCAACCGGGGACGCAGCAAGTACGGCGTGAAGATGAGGAAGAAGTAGACTGCGCGGCTTAAGCCAGGTGAGGCATGGCATTCAAGAAGTTCACGGCATCCGAGTCGCAGCTCAAGGGCGACCCGCGCTACGGCAGCAAGCTGGCGTCCAAGTTCATCAACTGCCTGATGCATGAAGGCAAGAAGGGTGTCGCGCAGCGGGTCTTCTACGGCGCCATGGACATGATCGCCGAGAAGATGAAGGATGTCCCGCCGATCGACGTCTTCCAGACCGCGGTCGAAAACGTCAAGCCGGACATCGAGGTGCGCTCGCGGCGTGTCGGCGGGGCGAACTATCAGGTGCCGATGCAGGTCAACGCCAAGCGGCGCCAGTCGCTGGCGATCCGCTGGATCATCCAGGCGGCCCGCGCCAAGAAGGGGCGCCCGATGGCTGATCGCCTCGCCGCCGAGTTGCTGGCCGCCTACAACCGCGAAGGCGACGCCATGAACACACGCGAGCAGGTGCATCGCATGGCGGACGCCAACAAGGCCTTCGCCCACTTTGCCTGGAGCCGCCGGTAGGAGTGTCTGCGAACCGCATTGCCGCCGGCCGGATCCCGCGATCCGGCCGGTTCTTTGCGCCCGCGGGCGCGAATATGATGCGCCGCCGTGAGCGAGACTGCCCCGTTCCAGGCTGAGTTGCCGGGTGCTGCTGCGGCGGCGGTCGGTATTGTGCGCAAGCTGGCAAGCTGCGGGCACCAGGCGCTGCTGGCCGGTGGTTGCGTACGCGACCTGCTGCTGGGTCTCCAGCCCCAGGACTACGACGTGGCCACCGACGCCACTCCGGAGCAGATCTGCCGCCTGTTTTCACGCACCCGCAAGGTCGGGGTGCAGTTCGGCGTGGTGCTGGTGCAGCGCCGGCGCCGCTGGATCGAGGTGGCCACTTTCCGCTCCGATGGGCAGTACCTCGACGGCCGGCGCCCATGCGCCGTGCATTTTTCGGATGCGCGCCACGACGCCCAGCGCCGCGACTTCACCATCAACGGCATGTTTCTGGACCCGCTGGGGCGGACGTTGATCGACTACGTCGGCGGCCGGAGGGACCTGGAGGCCGGGCTGGTGCGGGCGATCGGGGAGCCGGCGGCGCGCTTCGCCGAGGATCACCTGCGCCTCATCCGCGCGGTACGTTTCGCCGCACGCCTCGGCTTTGAGATCGAGCCGGCCACGCTGGCGGCGCTCAAGGCCGGTGCCGCCAGCCTGACGACCGTGGCGGCCGAACGCGTCCGCGACGAGCTGGAGAAAATGCTGACCCACCCCACGCGTCGCCGCGCGTTCGAGGGGCTGGCGGAAACCGGGCTGCTGCCGTTCCTCTGGCCGGGTGCGGCGTGGACGGCAGAGCAGATCCGGGCCGGCAGCCGCATGCTGGCGCGCCTGCCGCCGCGGGTGTCGTTCGCACTGGCGCTGGCGGTGCTGCTTTCGGACCGCAGCACGCGCGAGGTTCACGAGATCTGCCGGGCGTTGACCTGCTCCAACGAGCAGCGCGAGGCGGTCGCCTGGCTCTGCGAGCACCAGCGCGATCTGGACGATCCGGAGCGACCGTCGCTGGCGGAGCTGAAGCGCCTGCTGGCGCACGCGGCTTTTGGCGATTTGCGCTGCTGGGCGGAAGCCCGCTACGCGGAGTTGCCGGAGGGGCCGCAGCGGCTGGAAGCATTGCAGCGCCGGGTCGCGGCGATCCCGGCCGAGGCGCTTCGCCCGGCGCCGCTGGTGAGCGGCGACGATCTGCTGGCGCGCGGGGTGGAGCCGGGTCCGATCTATAAGGAAGTGCTGGAGGAGCTGTACACGCGGCAACTCAACGACCTGCTCCGCACCCGCCAGGAGGGCTTGCAGGCGCTGGAAGAGCTGCTGGCGCGTCGCCGGCACGGTTGATCGTCCCGGCTGCCTCTGCCCGCCCCGCCCGGTCGCCCGCGCACGGAAGCCGGGTGGAGCGGCGCGCCAGCGGCGCCCGCCGCGGGTACAATCGCCCGACCGGTGACGGCAGCGGCCTCACCTGCCGGGGCGACAGGACGGAGGATTGAAAGGACATGGTAGATCGCATCCGCCAGTTCACCTCTCTGGGGCAGGCCATCTGGCTGGATTTCCTGAGCCGCGACCTGCTGCGCTCCGGCCGGTTGCGCGAACTGATCAACGCCGGCGTCACCGGCGTGACCTCCAACCCGTCGATCCTCCAGAAGGCGATCGCCGAGGGTGGCTACTACGATGACCAGATTCGCGAGCTGGCCCGCGCCGGTTGCGACGCACGCCAGATCTACGAGGCGCTGGCACTGCGCGACATCGGTGAGGCGGCCGACCAGCTCCGCCCGATCTACTACGAGAAGGACGGCCGCGACGGGTTCGTCAGCCTCGAGGTCGACCCCGCGCTCGCCCACGACACCGCCGGCACGATCGAGGAAGCCCGCCGCCTGTTCCGCGCCCTGGAACGCCCCAACGTGATGATCAAGGTGCCGGCCACGCCGGAAGGGCTGCCCGCGATCCGCACGCTGATCGGCGAAGGCATCAACGTCAATGCCACGCTGATCTTCGCCGTCGACGTCTACGAGCAGGTGATGCAGGCGTACATCGACGGTCTGCGGCGGCTCCAGGATGCGGGGCGGTCGATCCGGCGCGTGGCGTCGGTCGCGTCCTTCTTCGTCAGCCGCGTGGACACGCTGGTGGACAGGCTGCTGACGGAGCGGCTGGCGGCGGGTGACCAGTCGCTGGCGACGCTGCGCGGTCAGGCGGCGATCGCCAACGCGAAGATCGCCTACGACCGGTACAGGAAGGTCTTCGAGTCCGAAGCGTTCGCGGTCCTGCGTGCGTCCGGCGCGCGCGTGCAGCGGCCGCTGTGGGCCAGCACCAGCACTAAGAATCCGGATTACCCGGACACCAAGTACGTGGATACGCTGGTCGGCCCGAACACTGTGAACACGCTGCCGCCGCAGACGCTGGAGGCGCTGCGCGATCATGGCATCGCCGCCCGCACGATCGACCTGGACGTGGACGAGGCGTACGGGGTGATCGAGAAGCTCGCGGCCGTGGGCATCGACATGCAGCAGGTCTGCGACCGGCTTCTGGCCGAGGGCGTACGCCTGTTTGCGGAGTCGTTCGAGAGGATGCTGAAGGACATCGAAGCGAAGCGGGGGAGGTTCGCCGCCTAGTCGCCGTCGCAGCCATCGCGAACCTTTCCGCGGCAGGGGAGGCCGTGGCGGGCGGACGGCATGGCCCGGCGTCAGCTATTAATGGGGGATACGGATCTGAGTGCTGCTGGCAGCCGGCGCGAGCCATTGGCGTCGGCGCGAGCAATTCGCGTTGTCCACAAGTGAAGTCGTGGGCCAGCCGCCGACCATGTCACACGTCAGCAGTGCCAGATTGGCAGTCGGCGGGTCGAGCTTTCGCTCCACAACTTCTTGGGGATAAACGACTTGCGCCCGTAGCGGGACCGGAACGGTAGTTGCCCGAGCCCCCTCCGAAAGGCGCAACTGCGCGCCGGAAAGGAACTTCAACAAAGATGCAAGCCGAACGCTTTACGATCAAGGCCGCGGAGGCGATCCAGGCCGCACAACAGCTCGCGCAGTCGCGCGGCAACCCCGAGGTTACGCCGCTGCACCTGCTGGCCGCGCTCGTGTCGCCCGCGGCGGCGGGCAACGGCGGGATCGTCGTCCCGCTGCTGGAAAAAGCCGGCGTCCGCGTGGCCCAGATCCGCGCGATGCTGGATTCCGAGCTGAAGCGCCTGCCGCAGCAGTCCGGCGGGTCGCTGACGCCGCACCGCAGCTTTACCGAGGTGCTCCAGACGGCGGACAGGATCGCCCAGCGGATGAAGGATCAGTACATCTCGACCGAGCACCTGCTGCTGGCGCTCACCGAAGTCGCCAGCGACGCCCGCGAAATCCTCAGGCTCAATGCCGTCACCAAGGACGACATCCTGGCGGCGCTGAAAGAGGTCCGCGGCAGCGCCAGCGTCACCACGCCGACCCCGGAGGAGACCTACGAGCCGCTGAAGCGCTATGGCCGCGATCTGGTCGAGATGGCCCGGCAGGGCAAGCTCGACCCGGTCATCGGTCGCGACGAGGAGATCCGCCGCTGCATGCAGGTTCTGGCCCGGCGGACGAAGAACAACCCGGTGCTGATCGGGGAGGCGGGCGTGGGCAAGACGGCGATCGTCGAGGGGTTGGCGCAGCGGATCCTGGCGGGCGACGTGCCGCAGGCGCTCAAGGACAAGCGCGTCGTCGCGCTCGACATGGGCGCGCTGATCGCCGGCGCCAAGTACCGGGGCGAATTCGAGGAGCGCCTCAAGGCGGTGGTGCGGGCGGTGGTCGAGTCCGCAGGCCAGGTGATTCTGTTCATCGACGAGCTGCACACCGTGGTCGGCGCCGGGCGGGCCGAGGGCGCCGTCGACGCGGGTAACCTGCTCAAGCCGGCGCTGGCGCGCGGCGAGCTGCGCTGCATCGGTGCCACCACGCTCGAGGAGTACCGCCAGCACGTCGAGAAGGACAAGGCCCTCGAGCGGCGCTTCCAACCGATCTACGTCGGCGAGCCGACCGTCGAAGACACGATCGCCATCCTGCGCGGCCTGAAGCCGCGCTACGACGCCCATCACGGCGTGCGGATTCAGGACGCGGCGCTGGTCGCCGCCGCAGCGCTGTCGCACCGCTACATCCCCGACCGCCATCTGCCGGACAAGGCCATCGATCTGATCGATGAGGCGGCGTCGCGGCTGCGGATCGAGAACGACTCGCTGCCGGCGGAGCTGGACGAGCTGCGGCGCAGGATCATCCAGCTCGAGGTCGAGCGCGAGGCGCTGAAGAAGGAGAAGGACGAGGGCAGCCGGCGGCAGCTCGAGGCCGTTGACCGGCAGCTTGCCGAGTTGAAAGAGCGCGACACCACGCTGACCGCGCAGTGGGAGAACGAGAAGAACGCGATCGAGGCCATCAAGTCGCTCAAGCTCCAGATCGACCGCAAGCAGACCGAGCTCGAGGAGGCCCAGCGCCAGGGCAACCTGGAACTGGCCGCCCGCATCCGCTACGGCGAGCTGCCGCAGCTCGAAAAGGAGCTCCAGCAGCGCGAGCGGAAGCTGACCGAGCTGCATGCGCACGGCGGCGGGCTGCTGCGCGAAGAGGTCACCGCGGAGGAAATCGCCGAGGTGGTCAGCAAGTGGACCGGCGTGCCGGTGTCACGGATGCTGGAGGGCGAGAAAGAGAAGCTGATGAAGATGGAGGAGCGGCTGCACGAACGGGTGGTGGGGCAGGACGAAGCGGTGCGGGCGGTGTCCGACGCCGTGCGCCGCTCGCGGGCCGGGCTGGGCGATCCCAACCGGCCGATCGGGTCGTTCCTCTTCCTCGGGCCGACGGGGGTGGGCAAGACCGAGCTGTGCAAGGCGCTGGCGCAGTTCCTCTTCGATGATGAGGCGGCGTTCGTGCGGATCGACATGAGCGAGTTCATGGAGCAGCACAGCGTCGCCCGCCTGATCGGCGCGCCGCCCGGCTATGTCGGCTACGAGGAGGGCGGCCGGCTGACCGAGGCGGTGCATCGGCGGCCGTACAGCGTGATCCTGCTGGACGAGATCGAGAAGGCGCACCCGGACGTCTTCAACGTGCTCTTGCAGGTGCTGGACGAAGGGCGGCTGACCGACGGCCACGGGCGCACGGTCGACTTCAAGAACACGATCGTCGTCATGACCAGCAACATCGGCTCGCAGTACATACAACAGGTTGCCGAGCGGCGCGGCGCGGCCGACGGAGGCGACGCCGCGGAGATCGAGATCGAGATGCTGGTCCGCGAGGAGCTGAAGAAGCACTTCCGCCCCGAGTTCCTCAACCGCATCGACGAGGTCATCATCTTCCGCCAGCTCAGCCGCGACGACCTGCGCCGCATCGTGGATTTGCAGGTGCGCTGCCTCCAGGCACGTCTGGCAGGCGTCCAGGCGGATGGCGCCGGCGTTGCGCCGGCGGTGGTCGGCGGCGCCGGCGTCGCGCCGGGGATTCAACTGACGCTGACCGAGCGGGCCAGAGACCAGCTCGCCCGCGACGGGTACGATCCGGTTTACGGCGCCCGCCCGCTCAAGCGCCTGATCCAGCAGATGATCGAAAACCCGCTCGCCCGGCGCATCATCGCCGGCCAGTTCGTCCCCGGCGACCACGTCGTCGTCGATTCCACCGGCGAGGTGTTGACATTCGAGAAGAGCGCTCCGGTGGCCGCGGTGTCATAGCCGGCGCCACCCGGCAGCCGCGCTCGTGGCGCGCTCGGAAACCCACCTCAGGTGGCAAGCGTCGCGGCACGTCTATCGGACGTTTGCTGTGTTCCTGAGAGCGGGCCTGCCGAGGCCGGACGCCCGCGACGCGAATCTGCTATACTGACTGCCGGACCTGAAGCGTGAACCAGGAGCGGGATTGATTCCCCCTGTTGCCCGTACCGGCAGGGCAGACAACACCCGCCGCGGAGATGCCCACCATGCTTAAAGCTTGCCAGCCACGACATCGGCTCAGCAGTCTGATATCGGCGATCGTGCTTGGCGCCGTCGCCACGACGGCGGCTGCGACAGTGCCCACTGCCGGACCGGCAGCGCCCGCCGCCGCGCCGACACAAACGGCCGACGATGCGCACGGCAAACTGCATCCGGCGCTGGCACGGCGTCTGGAGGAAGACGGCGGCGTCACCAAGTCCTGGGTGTTCTTCGTCGACAAGGGTGTGCGATCGGCACTGGAATACCAGGCCGCCCTGGAACGCGTCGCCGCGACGTACAACCCGCGCGCCGTCCAGCGCCGGGCGCTGCGCAGCACGTTTGCGGCTCGAACCGGGCGGCTGTTCGGCGAATTCGACCTGCGGGTCGCGCCCGAGTACATCGACCGGGTGGCCGCGAGCGGCGCGACGGTACACGTAGTCAGCCGCTGGCTCAACGCGGTCAGCGTCCGCGCCACGCGCGCTCAGTTGGAACAGATCGCGCAGCTCCCCTTCGTCCGGGCGCTGCAACCGGTCGCGCGCTCACGCCGTGTCGATGCCCCGGATGCGCAGGAGGTGGGGGGGCAGTCGCCTGCCGGCGCCGGCGCGTTTCAGTCGCGCGGGCTGAACTACGGCCTGTCAACCGCGCAGCTCACGCAGATCAATCTGCTGGCGCTGCATGATCAGGGCTTCACCGGGCAGGGCGTAATCGTCGGCATCCTCGACACCGGCTTCCACCGGACGCACGAGGCCTTCAACAACCCGAACCATCCGCTCCAGGTCGTCGCCGAGTACGACTTCGTCAACAACGACGGCAACACGGATATCCAGCCGGGAGACCCCGGGGGCCAGGCCGACCACGGCACGATGATCCTGGGGTGCCTCGGCGCCTATATGCCCGGCGAACTGGTCGGCGGGGCCTACGACGCCGCCTTCATCCTGTGCAAGACCGAGGACACCGCCGACGAGTATCCCGCCGAGGAGGACAACTTCGTTGCCGGCCTGGAGTTCATCGAGGCCAACGGCGGCGACATGTCCACCGCGTCGCTGGGCTACATCGACTGGTATACGCAGGACGATCTCGACGGGCAGACAGCCGTCACCACCATCGCCGTGAACATCTCCACCTCGCTGGGGGTGCACCACTGCAATGCGGCCGGCAACGAGTACCACGACAACAACCCGAACACCTCGCACCTGATCGCGCCGGCGGACGCGTTCCAGGGCATCACCTGCGGCGCGGTGGACAGCAGCGGGGCGATCGCCTCCTTCAGCTCCGACGGACCGACCGCCGACGGCCGCGTCAAGCCCGAGCTCCTGGCCCGCGGCGTGAGCACGTTCACCGTCTCGCCCTGGAGCAACACGGAGTACACGACCGCCAGCGGCACGTCGCTCTCCACGCCGCTGGTCGCCTGTGCCGTGGCCTGCCTGATCGACGCCCGGCCCAACTGGTCGGTCGACCGGATGCGGGAGAATCTCTTTCGCAGCGCCGACTACTACGTAGCCAACGGAACGTACGACCCGCTCTACATCCGCGGCTACGGGATCGTGAACGCCATGGGCGCGTACATGTCTTGCCCCGATGCCGGGACGATCGCGCTGGATCGGAGCGTGTATTCGTGCGGCGACGTGGTGACGATCACCGTCGAGGATTGCGGGCTGAATCTCAATGAC
>Ga0209018_1003023_pt1 | contig 11080 bp, 14 predicted proteins | sample YNPBryBLVA2012_FD_185814 | JGI IMG/M metagenome (GOLD analysis project Ga0209018, IMG submission 185814) | Anoxygenic and chlorotrophic microbial mat microbial communities from Yellowstone National Park, USA - YNP Bryant BLVA 2012 (SPAdes)... ...
GCCCCTACATCGCCGGGCGCCGAAACCGGTAGGGGCGACCGGCTGGTCGCCCCTACGCCGCCGGGCGCCGAAACCGGTAGGGGCGACCGGCTGGTCGCCCCTACGCCGCCGGTCGCCCCTACATCGCCGGGCGCCCCTACATCGCCATGGGCGCACCGACAGACGCCCTCACGGCAACTGTGCCAGGATGGTATCCGTCGTGGGGCGGTCGGCGTCGTCCCGACCGATGTAGGACCAGAGGATGCGCCCGTCGCCGGCAATGACGAAAACCGACGGGGCCGCCAGCCCATCGCCCAGCAGGTTGTAGACCCCGTAGGCTTCGGAGACCCGATGTTCGGCATCCACGACCACCGGGAAGGGAGCGGTCGCCTCTGCCACTGCCACGCCAACGATCTGCGCACCGCGAGCCTGGAAGCGAGAGTAGTCGTTTTGCAGCCCAACGAGCTGCGTGCGATCGTTCCCTCAGTGACTACACGACCGATGGAAAAACACCAGCACCACCGGTCCACTCGCCAACTGCTCCGAGAGGGTGAGATCGCCTCCATCGGACCTGGGTAACGTGAAATCGGGCGCGGTGTCCAGCTCCGAAACCACGCGGGTCGGCGGCGGCGTGCTGGTGGGAGCAACTGCCGTCGGGGGGAGGGACGCGGCCTCGGTGGCCGCCGGTACTGGGGAGGCCGCCGGCTGGTTCGTGGCCCCCAGGCTGCTCAACACCACGGCGATCCGCTCCTCGTCGTAAACGATCTCGGCGTTCTCCCGCTCGCGGGCCAGCCAGTTGCCGAAGTCCGTCCCATTCGCGGTCAGCTCTGCCTGCGCCTGCTGCACCATCAGCACACGCTCGACCGCCCGCACCAGGGCCTCCCGTGACAGCCCTGCTGCTGTGAGCGCCGCCACGATCTGCTCATCGCTCGTCTGCCAGGCAGCCTCCAGGGCGGCAATCTGCCCCTCGACCTGCGCTGCGCCCGGTTCGTCCTGCGGCGCGGCCCGCAGCACCAGTTCCTCGTTGATCAACCGTTCCAGCGTCTGCCGGGCGTCCATCGCCGCCACGCCCGCAAACCGGCTCATCGTCTGGTCCAGCCGCACCGCCTCGGCCCAGGCGTTGACCCCGATCGGCTGCCCATTGACGGTCACCGCCGGCGGGTCGGCAGCGACTGTAGGGGCGGACGCCAGCGGCGCCAGGCCGTCCTCCGCCGAACTGCGGGTGATCACCATGATCGCGCCCATCAGCACGATCAGTGCCAGACCACCGGCAATGACCAGCCCGCTCCAACGTGTGGATGATCCTCTCCCCATAAACATACCTCCTGGCGGCGGAGAATACCACGGCCGGGCACAGATGTCAACACGAATGCGAAGCCCGTATTGCCACTCGCGTCCCCGCAGCGCCTTATGATTCTGGACAGTAACTGCGCAGCCTCCCGCAGGTTTGGGCGCAATTTGCAGCCCGAATCGCACTTCAATGGCCACTCCGATTCGTTGCCTGGTCGCTTCCGAACCTGTAGGAGGGTGAGCCGAGCAGTTACTCTGGACGGTGAAACGGCCGCCAACTGATGCGGTGGATCGGCGAGGGGCCCAGGCGGGCCAGCGCCTGACGGTGCGCCGGCGTACCATACCCCTTGTGACGGGCGAAGCCGTAGCCGGGGAAATCCTGCTCCAGGGCCACCATCAGCCGGTCCCTCTCCACCTTGGCCACGATGCTGGCTGCGGCGACGCTCAGGCAACGCGCGTCGGCCCTGGGCAGCGCCCGCTGAGGCAAGGGGATCGCGGGCAGGCGCAGCGCGTCCACCAGCAGCGCGTCCACCCGCCCCTCCAGACAGGCTACCGCGCGACCCATCGCCAGCCGCGTCGCCGGGACGATCCCCAGCTCGTCCACCTCCGCCGGGGTGGCCCACCCCACCCCAGCCGCCTGGGCCACGTCCAGGATGCGCGGCAGCAGCCGTTCGCGCTGCGCCGGGGTCAGTTGCTTCGAATCGCGCACGCCCGCCAGCATATCGAGGAGACCGGGGCGGTGCAGCGGCAGCACCACTGCTGCCGCGCAGACCGGCCCCGCCCACGCCCCACGGCCCACCTCGTCCAGCCCGGCCACGCGGGCGCAGCGGGCTGCGCAGAAGGCCAGTTCCTCGTCCAATGAGGGCGCGCCGCTACACCCTGCCATACAGGCCCCGCAGCTCGTTACGCTTGACCCGCAGCACCTCCCGCGCCATCTCGAACGACTCCTGCAGGTACTTCGCCAGCTCCCCCTGCTGGCTCTTCGTATCGCTCCGGTCGCGGTTGTACCACTGGACAACGACTTCCTTGAGCCGATAGCCCATCTTCTCGAAGAGGTACAGCAGTTCGACATCGTAAGCAGAGACCTTCCAGCCCTTCGGGCGCTCCGCCTGTTGAAAATACTGCAGGCGCGGGAAGGCCCGCAGCGCGGCGGCGCGGCGGCACGATTTGAAACCGCATTGGGTATCTACGATGTCGTGCAGGAGCGCCAAACGGCGCAGGGCGAGGAAGACCAGGCTGCCCGCCTTGCGCAGGGCGGAACTGCCCTCGCGGGCGATGCCGCGCGAGCCGATCACGACGTCGAAGCCTTCTTCATACCAGGGCAGGAGCCTGTCCAGTTCGGAGATCGGCGTGGACTGATCCATGTCGGTGAACAGGACCACATCGCCGCGGGCGGCCTGAATGCCGGCCCAGACCGCCGCCGGCTTGCCGCCGTGGGGGATATCCAACAGCGTTACGTTCCGCCGCCCCTGAAAGAACTGCTCGACCAGGGCGCGGCTGAGATCGGTCGAACCATCATCCACGACAATCAGTTCCCAGGGATAGGCTTGCCGGCTCAGGTAGGCGTGAACCTCCTCCAGCACGCCGCTTTCCAGGTTCTTCTGCTCATTCCAGCAGGGAATCACGACGGAGAGATAAGGTTGTTCGGTTGACATCGGCGCATACTCTAACACAGAATAGTAGTTTTGGGAAGGGAGGCGCGACACGGATTCCCACGTTCCCGGTAACTACCTGCCATCCGCGGCGACGGCCGTCATGCGCCCTCACCCCACCCCCCTACCCCCGCCCGGGCCAGGGGGTGGGGTGAGGGGCCAGCACACCGACCACGCCAGCTTCAGGTCTGGCAGAGGGTAGGCAGTTACGTTCCCGCGTCAGGTTTCGACCAGCGCCTCGATGTAGGGGGATAGGGAGACGTCGCTCTCCAAGAAAGGCACGCGGTCACGGATGCGTTCGTAGGCGACGGATGTGCCCCGGCCCAGACGCGCCCCAGTCCCCAGCAGCCCCCGCCGCAGGTCCACCCCCTGCGCTGCGCAAAGCAATTCGATCGCCAGGATGCGCTCGACGTTGTCCAGCACGCGATGGGCGTGGTGGGCCGCCGTCGGAGCCATGCTGACATGATCCTCCACGTTGGCCGAGGTCGGGATGGTGTCTACGGTCGCCGGGTGGGCCCAGACCTTGTTCTCCGAGGCCAGCGCCGCCGCCGTGTAGTGGGCGATCATCAGCCCGCTCTGTAGTCCGCCGCGGAGGGCCAGGAACGAGGGAAGGCCACGGCTACAGGCCGGGTCCATCAGCAGTGCTGTGCGCCGCTCGCTGATGTTGCCCAGTTCGGCCAGCGCCAGCTTCATGAAGTCCATCGCCAGTCCCAGCGGTTCGGCGTGGAAGTTGCCGCCGGAGATGACCTCCGCTTCGCCCCGCTCGTCGAAGAACAGCAGTGGGTTGTCGGTGACCGCGTTCAGCTCCGCCTCGACCCGCACGCGGGCCACCGCCACCGCATCGCGCACCGCGCCATGTACCTGCGGCATGCAGCGCAGGCTATAGGCGTCCTGTACGTCACAGGGGTCGTAGCCGCGCAGGAATGTGCTGCCTTCCAGCAGTTGGCGCAGGTGAGCGGCGCAGGCGGCCTGGCCGGGCTGATTGCGCACGGCCTGGATCCGCTCGTCGAAGGCGGCGGCGGTGCCGCGCAGCGCCTCCAGGCTGAGCGCGCCGGCTATGTCCGCCCTCTCTAGCGCCGCCTCCGCCCGCCGGACAGCCAGGGCAGCCAGCGCGGTGGTCATCGCCGTGCCGTTGAGCAGCGCCAATCCCTCCTTCGCCTCCAGCGTCAGCGGACGGATGTCCGCCTGGGCCAGCGCTTCGCCGCCGGAGAGCCACCGGCCGCGGTAGAGCGCCTCCCCTTCGCCGATCAGCACCAGCGCCAGGTGGGCCAGTGGCGCCAGGTCGCCGCTGGCGCCCAGCGACCCCACCCCCGGCACGATCGGACAGACGCCGCGTTCGAGCAGCGCCAGCAGCGTCTCCACCACCTCGACGCGGACGCCGGAGTGGCCACGGCTGAGCGCATTGGCGCGAATGACGATCATCGCCCGCGTCGTCCGCTCGTCCAACGGCTGCCCTACTCCGGCGGCGTGGCTGCGCACCAGGTTCTGCTGTAACGCGCCCAACTGGTCGGGCGGGATGAGGCGATCCTTGAACGCGCCGAAGCCGGTGGTAACGCCGTAGGCCACTTCGCCGCGCTCCAGGATGCGCATGATTCCCCGCCGCCCCCGCTCGATGTGCTGCCGCGCTCCGTCCGCCAGGGCCACCTTCGCCCCATCCGCCACCGCGATCACCTCCTCCAGGGTCAGGTGTTCGCCGTCCAGAACCACTTGTCCAGCCATGCTTCCTCCCATCGTCCATCGTCAACGCTCCGCGCGATTATACCCCGATTCGAGATGTGGTATAATCCTTCCAGGAGTGGGAGATGAGCATTCGTGTCGCCGTCGTCACTGTGAGCGATAAGGGGTATGCCGGGGAACGGGAGGATGTCAGCGGGCCGCTGCTGGCCGAACTGCTGCGCTCCGCCGGCGCGGAGGTGGTCGCCCAGACGATCGTGCCGGACGAGCCAGAACAGATCGCACGGACGCTGATCCACCTGGCAGACGAGCAGCAGGTGGACGTGGTGCTGACCAGCGGCGGCACCGGCTTCACACCGCGCGACCGGACGCCGGAGGCGACGCAGACGGTGATCGAACGGGAGACGCCGGGGATCGCCGAACTGCTGCGCATGGACGGCTACCGCCGCACGCCGTTGGCGGTGCTCTCGCGGGGCATCGCCGGCCTGCGCGGGCGAACGCTGATCGTCAACCTGCCGGGCAGCCCCAAGGCCGTGCGTGAGGGGATGGACGTGCTGGCGCCGATCCTGCCCCACGCGGTGCGCATGGCCCAGGGGGTGGACACGGAACACCACCATGAGAACGAGCACGCCTGAACAGGCGCGGAACGCCTCCTGACGGACGAGCATGTCATCCACGCGGATCCTCGCCATAGACGTCGGCGCCGGCACCCAGGACATCCTCCTCTGGGAAGCTGGCCAGCCGGCGGAGAACAATGTCAAGCTGGTGCTGCCCTCCTGGACGACCGTGCTGGCGCGTCAGGTGCAGCAGGCCACGCGGGAGGGACGGGCGGTGTTCCTCACCGGCAACTTGATGGGCGGCGGACCGCTCGTCAGCGCGCTGAAACGCCACCTGCAGGCCGGACTGCCGGTCTTCATCACCCCCCGCGCCGCGCTGACCGTGCGCGATAACCTCGACCAGGTGCGCGAGCGCGGCTACACCATCGTCGAAGAGCCGCCCGACCGGCCCGGCATGCTCACCCTGCGCACCCGCGACGTTGACCTGCCGGCCATCGCCCAGGCACTGGCCCCCTTCGGCGTGTCACTGCCAGAGACGATCGCCGTGGCGGTGCAGGACCACGGCGAATGTCTGGAGGGCTCCAATCGCCGCTTCCGCTTCGCCCTCTGGCAGGAGTTTGTCGCGTCCGGCGGGCAGATGAGCCACCTGGCCTACCGCGACGTGCCCGCCTGCTACACGCGCATGCGCGCCGTGCAACAGGACGCGCCCGGAGCGATCCTCATGGATACCGGCCCCGCTGCCCTGTGGGGCATCCTGGAGGACCCCGTGGCCGCCGCGCAGCGGGCAGACGGCCTCATCGCCGTCAACGTGGGCAACCAGCACACCATCGGCGTGCTGCTGCAGGACGAGCGCATCCTGGGCCTGTTCGAACACCACACCGCGCTGATGACCACCGACAAGCTCCGCCGACTGGTCGAACGGTTGCGCGATGGGTCGTTGACCGATGAGGAAGTCTACGCCGACCACGGGCATGGGGCGACCATCGGCGCAGATTACCGACCAGGCCGGGGTTTCGACTTCGTCGCCGTGACCGGCCCCCGGCGGGCGATGGCGACCGGACTGGGCTACCACTTCGCCGCGCCCTATGGCGATATGATGCTCACGGGATGCTTCGGCCTGGTGGCCGCCAGTCGGCAAACCTGCGGATATTGAGGCATCCTCCGCTGCCAATCCGCTGACCCTCCTTGACAATTTTGCTGACATCCGTTATACTTATTCTCGACACCCGCCGGGCGGGTTATCGGCCAGCCCGGCAGGAAATCTCTCCAGGAGGTACACAAAATGGCCAAGTGGGAATGCATGGTCTGCGGGTATATCTACGACCCGGAGAAGGGCGACCCCGACGCGGGCATCGGACCCGGCACCGCCTTTGAGGACCTGCCGGATGACTGGGTCTGCCCGGACTGCGGCGCCGGCAAGGACATGTTCGAGAAGATGGACTAGGCGTCGCCGCCGATGACCCGCTATGTCATCGTCGGCAATGGGGTCGCCGGGGTAACGGCTGCCCAGGCGATCGTCAAGGCCCAGCCCGGCGCTGACGTCCATCTCTACTCCGCCGAACCGTACCCTTACTACCGCCGGCCGCAACTGCCGGCCTTCATCGCCGGCGAGGTCGGTGAGGCGGAGATCACTCACCGTCCGCTCGACTGGTACGAACAGCAGTCCATCCACGTCCACCTGGCCCGCGCCGTCGTCGAACTGGACCCGGCAGCGCGCCGGCTGCGCCTGGACGACGGTTCGTCGGCGCCCTACGACCGGCTGCTGTTGACCACGGGCGGGTGGGCCTGGATGCCGCCGGTTGAGGGCGCCGACCGGCGCGGCGTCTTCACCCTGCGCACCCTCGACGACGCCCGCGCCATCCGTGACCACGCCCGCACTGTCCGTCAGGCCACCGTCGTCGGCGGCGGGTTGCTGGGGCTGGAAACGGCGCGGGCGCTGCGCGCGCTGGGGCTGACGGTCACCGTCCTGGAGTTCTCCACCCACCTCATGCCCCGCCAGGTGGACGCGCAGGGCGCGACCGTCCTGCAAAGCATCCTGGAACAGCAGGGCATCCGCGTGCTGACCAGGACCAGCGCGGCGGCAATCGTGGGCAACGGCGCGGTCAGTGGGCTGCGCACTCAGGACGGGCGGGAGCTTCCCGCAGGACTGGTGCTCTGCGCAGCGGGATGGCGGTCGGAGACGACGCTGGCCCGCCAGGCCGGGCTGGCCGTCAACAAGGGCATCGTCGTGGACGAGCATCTGCAGACCAGCGCCGCCGATGTCTACGCCGCTGGCGACGCGGCCGAGGCCCACGGGCTGCTGTACGGCATCGTCCCGGCGGCTATCGAGCAGGCCCGCGCAGCAGCGGCCAACATGGTCGCCCCCGGCAGCGCCGTCTACAGCGGCACCCTGCCCTTCACCACGCTCAAGGTCGCCGGCGCCGAACTGACCTCGCTGGGCTCCTGCACCATCGAGGATGAGAGCCTGGTCCAGCTCCGCCACGCCGACCTGCCCCGCCAGCAGTACCGCAAGCTCGTCCTGCAGGGAGGGCGGATCATCGGCGCGATCCTGCTCAACGAGCGGGAACGGACAAATCCAATCAAACAGCTCATCGAGCGCGGCAGCGACGTGTCGGCCTACGCCGATCGCCTGTTGGATGAAGATTTCGACTTGCGAACCTTACTGTAGGGAGGGAAAGACATGCACAAGATGACCCAAGCCAACCTGGAAGCCGCCTTCGCCGGCGAGAGCCAGGCGCACATGCGCTACATGGTCTTCGCCGAGAAAGCCGAGAAGGACGGCTTTCCTCAGGTGGCCCGACTGTTCCGCGCCATCTCCTTCGCCGAGCAGATCCACGCCACCGGCCACCTGCGCACCCTCGGCGGCATCGGCAAGACCGCCGAGAACCTGGAGGCAGCCATCGGCGGGGAGACCTACGAGGTAGACGAAATGTACCCGGCCTTCCACGCCGTGGCCGTCCTGCAGGAAGAGAAGGCCGCCGCTCGCTCCGATACCTGGGCCTGGGAAGCCGAGAAAATCCATGCCGACCTCTACCGCCGGGCCAAGGCCGCCGTCGAAGGTGGGCAGGACGCCGAGATCGGTCCGGTCTACGTCTGCTCCGTCTGCGGCTGGACCGGCGAGGGCGAGCCGCCGGACGAGTGCCCGTTGTGCAAGGCGAAGAAGGATAAGTTCCTCACCTTCTAGGGACCGACAATGGGCGATCAGACCCGGCGCAACCTCTACGAGGCCTTCGTTGGTGAGGCGAAGGCTCACCGGCGGCTGCTGGCCTTCGCTCGCAAGGCGGACGAGGAGGGCTACCCCGACGTGGCCCGCCTCTTCCGCGCCGTCGCCTACGCCGAGGGCATCCACGCCGACATGCACCTGCGCCTGCTCGGCGAGACGGTCGTGCGCGACACGGAGACGAACCTGCAGACCTCCTTCGAGCGCGAATCCACCGTCAGCGGGGTCGTCTACCAGCGCTTCATCCAGGAGGCCGAGGCAGAGGGGGAACGAGCGGCCGCTCTGGTCTTCACGCGGGCGCGGGACGCCGAGGAAGCGCACGCTGCCCTCTACAAGGGAGCGATCGGCTGCATGCTCCGCGAGGAGCCGTGCGGCTACTCCGTCTGCGAGATCTGCGGCTACGTCGCCGAGGGCCAGCCGCCGGACGAGTGTCCCGTCTGCGGGGCCAAACGGGAGCGGTTCACCCGCGTGGACTGACGCGGAGCAACCACAAGGGGCGCGACGAGAGCATGTTTCCGCCGCGCCCTTTGCGCCCCCGGCGGTTCAGAATGAGCCTATTGCGGCGCCGTCTGGCCGGTGATCGTCATCTGACCGTCGCCGATCTGCACGCTGACAATCACGAATCCGGGCCGTTCGCCGGAGAGGGCCGCGGCGATCTGCTGGCCGATCGTCTCCGTGAGCTGCTGGACGAGCGCAGCGGGCACGGACAACGGGCCGACGACGACCTCCTCGACCGTCACCACGGGCGCGCCGTCCTCGATGGTGATGGTCATGGCCAGCATACAGGGCAGCGCCAGCGCCTCGGAGAACTCCAGCGTGGCGTAGGCCTCGATCCGCCCGTTGCGGAAATAGACCTGCGGATCGCGGATCGGCGACGGCTGGCCCTCCTGCTCCAGCGCAGCAAACCGGTGCGCGACCAGGGAGGTGATCTCCTCGTCGGTGACGGTGATCGTGAACGTGCCTTCCGGCCCGGAGGTTGCCTGGTCGAGCCGTTCGATCAGCCGCTCGAAGGCCTCGTCCGACGGAGTGATCGAGTACGGCGGCTGCGGACCGCCCAACATCGCGCAGCAGCAGCATGACTGGGTCACCAGCAGCAGAGCGATCATCGAGAGCAGAATCCGTGAGCGCATCCGATCCTCCTTGGGGGAAATGGGATCACCTGGATTATAGCACAGACCTGAAACAGGAGATGAACCATGGCCGTATTTACCGCCGTCGAAGCGCTGAACATGGCGCTGCGTATCGAGCAGAACGGACAGACCTTCTACACCGCCGCTGCGGAGAGGGCGCGGCAGCCGGAGGTGAAGGCTGTGCTGGACGATCTGGCCGTGCAGGAACAGCGGCACTACCGCGCCTTCCAGCGCATGCTCGACAGGCTGGCCGTCGAGCCGTCGTCGCTGACCGTGCCGGGGCTAGACGAGTACGATCTGTACGTCCAGACGGCGCTGGACAATGCCCTCTTCGCCGGGCCCGACAAGGCGCTGGCTGCCCTCGACGAGGCCGGCGAGGAGAAGCAAGCCCTGCGCATAGCCCTCGGCTTCGAGAAGGACACGTTGCTGTTCTTCTACGACCTGCGGGACATGATGCGCGAAGCGGAGCGGTCAACCGTGGACGAGATCATCCGCGAGGAAAAGGCCCACGTCCGCCGGCTGGCGCTCCTGTTGCGCTGAGCTCCGCCTGTCGTGTCGAGATTCACCCTCGCTGGCCCCCGCCCCTCTCCCGCCAGGGGGAGAGGGACGGGGGTAGGGGGTGGGGTGAGGGCTCAGCGCCGCGGACAGTAGCAGTTATCAGGAGCCAAGGAAATGAGCTGGACGCGCAGACGGTTCATCCGCGCAGCGACGCTGGGCGGCCTGGGCGCGCTGGCCGCTGCCTGCGGCGCGCCATCCCCCTCCACACGCCCCACCCCCCTCCCCACCCAGGCCGGTCAGCGGGCGCTGACCAATCAGAACCGTCCGGCGGTGAACCCGAACTGGAACGTGCGCTACTTCCGCCGCTACGTCCCGATTGACCACCGCCTCTGGCAGTTGACCGTGGACGGGCTGGTGGACGCGCCGCGCTCCTTCTCGCTGGACGAACTGCGCGCCCTGGCGCGCGTGGAGCAGAACACGCGCATGAAGTGCGTCGAGTGCTGGTCGGCCCGCGCCCAATGGGCCGGCTTCACCTACGACACGCTGGCGGAGCTCGTCCATCCACGCCCCGAGGCCACCTGGGTCAGCTTCGAGTGCGCCGACGGCTACCATGAGTCGCTCGCCACTTCCGAACTCGCCCGCCCACACGTCCTCCTGGCCTACGAGATGGACGGCGCGCCGCTGCTAGACGAGTTCGGCGCACCGCTGCGGCTGATCGTCCCGCCGCTCTACGGCTACAAAGGGCCGAAGGTCATCACCCGCATGCGCTTCACCGACCACGAGGAGATCGGCACCTGGCCCACCGCCGGCGCGTACTCTCCCGAAGGGTTCATCGCCGCCGGACGGGACTTCCCGCTCGACCTCAACGAGACCCGTACGATTACCGGTGGAGAGATCACGGAATATTGAGCAGGAAGTTTCGGGTTTCAGGTTGCCGCTTTAGCGGGTTAACCTGAAAGCGGTAACCAGATTTCCCAAGGAGATGGTAACTGCCTACCCTTTACCAGGCCTGGTGCTGGCAGGGCCGGTGTGCCGGCCCCTCACCCCACCCCCTGGCCCCCGCCCCTCTCCCGCCGGGCG